>Ga0180430_10001588_pt1 | contig 21822 bp, 17 predicted proteins | sample SS_ome_9_FD_132999 | JGI IMG/M metagenome (GOLD analysis project Ga0180430, IMG submission 132999) | Hypersaline lake sediment archaeal communities from the Salton Sea, California, USA - SS_1_S_2 metaG | ecosystem: Environmental > Aquatic > Non-marine Saline and Alkaline > Hypersaline >... | reverse complement strand
GTCAAACCGGGCCGAAGCGACTGCTTACGCTGTCCGCCATAACCTGGATGAATATCTGGGCACTCTGGAGTAGCTCACCCCTGGGCCTGAGAGCGCTATTTCCCCAGACAGCGGTTAAAGTTACCGCTTTTAATCACCGTTTTAACGATTTTTATAGTAAAATTTCCCCCACGCATTATTTACCCCCAATTCTTTGGGATTTAGTAAAAATATGACGAATGTCGGTGCATTAGATGACATCTGTCACTACTGATTTGTAGCGATTCCCTATATCCTAAAAGTTAGGCTATCAGCTACCGATGTGGTTGTATTTTTTCTGTGTTATGTAAGTGCGGCTCCCCAACGACACAATTTCTGGAATGTATACGACCAAACTGTTACAGAGGGGGCAGATGTGTGGTGGAAGATGTTTTTGAAAGTATCTTTTTTGATAAACCGTCTGAAAAATTACAGGAGGCGTGGTTATGGAGTTTAAGGCCCTGCGCGTTCCTGCATTAACGGCAGATGTAGCTGGTGAACTGGAAAAATTACTGGGTGATTTATCTGGTGTGGAACAGTTTACTATTACTCTTGAAACACAAGAGCTATCCATTAAATTTGATGAAAATCAGTTAAGGTTTCAAACGTTGGCCCAAAAAATGGCAAATGTGGGTTGTTCGTTGCATGATATTGATGCGGCCCTGTTGCTGTAGCCCTACCTCGCCCAACAGAAAAAAGCCACATCCAGGATATACCGGATGTGGCTTTTTAGATTAAATAAACGGCCCTCAAAAATTCATCTTTTCTTCTTTGTGGGCATCTATGACCTTGCCGGGGGCTTTAACAACATTTTTTTGAAATTGAGCATACCCAAAAAGCAATAACATCGCCCCCAGTAAGATTAGAAAAAATATATCCATACACCTGTCCCCTATCTAACCATTTTGATGATTATATAGCAACTTCTGATTATACGTTATTTAAGGAATGTTTACATCGGTTAAGGGGCGTAATTTACTTGATTGTTTACTAAGCCGTTTGGCCTAAAATTGGGGCTTGCGTAGCTGATGTCCCAACGTCTGCTATCCTATTTGCCGCCGGGGGGGAGTATCTGTATTACCGGCAGCAAAGGTTGATTTTAATTCAAACTGCGCAATTATCGGATTGCGCGGCATCACCACGTGGACTTTGGTACCATGTTCCGGCTCGGTTTCAACGGTCAGATTACCCCCAAAAAGTTGAACCCGTTCCTGCAACCCCAGCATGCCAAAACTGCCTTTGCCGGCAAAATCGGTAAAGGCCTCCGGCATTTCAAAACCGCTGCCGTTATCTTCTATGGTCAGAAAAATTTGAGACGCAGTAAAATTGGCCCGGACCTCAACCTGGGTTGCCTGGGCATGTTTCTTAACATTGTTTAGTGTTTCCTGCAGAATGCGATAGATGGCAACTTCCATATCAACCAGAATTTCACCGGGTTCACCATGAACCGAAAAATTAACCTCAATACTGTCTTGCTGCATCAACTGGTTGATTTGATATTGCATAGCCGGGATCAGCCCCAAATCTTCCAGAGCCAGGGGCCGTAGATCGCGGCTAAACTGGCGGACACTGGCGATGGCGCCGGTAACCATTGTTCTGATTTCGTTTAGCCGCGTCCGAACCGCTTCAGGGTCGTCAATGGCAGTTTTGGCTAAATCCAGCCGCTGGTTGATGGCAATTAATGATTGTACCGTGTCATCGTGCAACTCTCTGGCAATCCGTTTACGTTCTTCTTCCTGACTTTTGGTAATGTCGGCCACATATTGGCGCATCCCGGCCCGGTACCGGCCAATCTGTTCGACCATCTCATTGAAGGCCATCCCCAACTCTTTGATTTCCTTAATCCGGCTCAGACTTACTTTGGCATCGTAATCACCGCTGGACACCTGCCGGGTTTGCGTAACCAGATTCTGGATGGGTTCGGTGACGCGCTGTACGCCAATGGAAACCACGACAGCCACAGTAATAATTCCGGCAATCAGCACTGCGGTAACCGGACGGATCGCCTCGGTGGCCGGGCGGACCGCCTGGCTCCAGGGTTCGGTAATAACCAACCCCCAGCCGGTAATATCTACCACGGCAAAGCCTTCAACGGTGCGTGGTTCTTGCTGGGTGGTGATAGCGCCATCTTGCTCCCCTTGCTGGAGCTGCTGCACCACCTGCTGCTGGCTGAAATCTGTCCCAATTAATGTTGAAACAGGGTGATAGATCAGGCGTCCGTTCCGGTCAACCAGATAGGCCAGGCTTTCTCCCGCCCCCTTCAACTTTTGGATTTCTTGCCCTAACCGTTGAAAATTCAGATAAAACCGGCCGGCAATCACCCCCAAAAATTCGTTGTTATTATTGATGATAGGCACAGAGATGACAATAATATCCTCGTTGGTTCCCGGCTCCTGAAGAATATTGGAAAAGAAAACGGTTGTGTTTGGAAAGGCCTTGGCATTGAGAAAGTAGGATTCTTTGGAAAAATTCTGGCCGATTAAATCCGGTCGAAAGGGTCTGGTGACGCTGACAAATCCGTTAGCATCCAGAATAATGACGCCTCCATCGTTGTTGACAAATTCGGCAATCAGTTCGCGACCTTGCTCCAGCGTTTGCTCTTGCAGGGTTGGTTCGGCAGATTTCATCTGTTCCAAATCGGCCAGTACTTTCAACCCGCGGGCAAAATCGGCCATGCTTTCTGATAACCTTTCGGCCGATACCCGGGCCAATTCCTGGTCGCGGCTTTCGGCCAACACTTGCGAAACACTCTGGTAGGCCAGTATGGTAACCCCGATAATCAGGAGCAAAACCAACGACAGCAACAGTATCGTCAGCAAAATAGCTTGCGACTGTAATTGGCTGATCCACTCTCTCAACCGGGTAAGAGAGTGCCTTAGTTTGGCGTAGCGGGATAATTCAGTCATCGTTGGAGGTTAATTTGCAGGTGTGTTCATTTCTGTCACCAACTGCTGGGCTTTGATTAACGCCTGAGATGCATCTTCGCCATAGAATGAAACTTTAATAGCATTGCTCAAGGCGGTTTGTGCTTCAGGAAAGAGGTCCAGCCGGTAGGGACGGGCTGAGTTTAACTGGTTAAAAAAAGGTTTTAATAATAAATTTTCGGAGAAGTAGGGGGTTGTTTGCAACCATGATTTGGCGGGGTAGCGCCCCAACTGACGGGCCATGGGGATGGCGTATCGGTCGCTAACGACCCATTTCATAAATTCAAAGGCGACATCCTGATAACGCCCCCCTCGGGGAATAAATAATCCAGTGCTGCCCAAAACAGAGGCCGCGCTGTCTGCGGCGGGAGTCTGCGGCAATTGGGCCACGCCCAGAGGAAAATCAGGATATGATGATTGAATCATGTGAATATCCCAGGGACCGCCCATAATTATAGAAACTTTCCCATCCAGAAATAGTTGCCGGGCATCTTCATAATCGCGGGGCCGGGTGGTGGGTAAAGGGCCATAGCCTTGTTTGGCCATTGAGGTTAAAAATTGCAGGGCATCAATGTTGCTTTTGGCATCCAGGGTAAAGGTGTAGCCGTTGTTTGAATCACCGGCCAGTAAATCTCCCCCGGCGGCAGCCATCCAGGTGTAAACGTAGCGCGGGTCTGCCGTAAGGCCGATGCCGTATTGCTCTTTTTCCGGCTGGGTGAGAGAAATCATCACGTCTTGCAGCGTGGATGCGGTATAGCTGCCGGTTAAGGGCGGAATTCCGGCTGCCTCAAAATGATCCCGGTTATAAAGCAGTACCAGGGTGTAAACATCCAGCGGGATACCGTACCGAGTTTCTTTCCAGGTGACTTCTTGCAGAGCCGCCGGTAAAAACTGCTCATCCACATTATCGCCCCATTCCGCCCATTGCCGGTTCAATGGTTCGGCCAGGCCTTGCCCGGCCATGGCATACACATGCCCCTGCACTACATCGGGCGGCGTGCCGTTTAGCACGGACCTTCTTACTTTGGCCGGAATGCTTTCGCCAATAAAGGATTGGATGTTGACATTAATTTCGTGTTGGTAGGTTTGCTGGTAAGCGTCTTCAAATTCGTCGGCAATTTCTTCAAAGAGTGAGCCATTTCTGGTAAAGTCCAGGTCCAGCCAAACATTCAGGGTGATTCGCTCTTTGGCGGTGGTCAGGTTGGGATTAATGGGTGGGGGGGAGGCCTCAATAAAGGGTTCTTCAAGGGGTTCCGGCTCCTCGCCGCCACACCCGGTTAAAAGAGTGATTGCCATTAATGTCAGAAAAAATACTCTGGCAATTTTGATCATTATGATTATCCTGCGGTGGTAATCCAACCTTTACGGACGGCATACATCACAGCCTCGGTGCGAGAGTTTACATTGAGTTTGGAAAAAATATTAGAAAGATGAGCTTGCACCGTGCGGTCGCTGATGAAGAGTTCTTTGCCGATTTGTTTATTGCTCAGGCCTCGCCCGACCAGTTTTAAAATATCCAGTTCCCGATCCGTTAGTTCTTCGTGCGTGGGTTGGGCGGTGGTCACTGCCTCCTGCATACCTTTTCCGCTGCTAAACTGGGCCACAACTTTACCGGCAATCGAAGGCGCCAGCGTTGATTGCCCCGCAGCCACCGTGCGGATGGCTTTGACCAACTCTTCGATATCGGCGGTTTTCATTAGATAACCGTTGGCGCCGGCCTGCAACAGGGCAAAAACATATTCGTCATCATCGTGGGCGGTTAGAATTAAAATTTTTGTATTCGGCGATTCCGCCTTGATGCGACGGGTAGCCTCTACCCCGGACATCCGGGGCATTCGCACATCCATCACCGCCACATCAGGCTGCAGGTCATGCACCAATTGGACAGCTTCAGCCCCGTCAGAAGCTTCGCCGACAATATCAAGGTCCGGTTGTTGTTCCAGCAGTTCTCTCGTTCCGGTTCTGACCATGGCATGGTCATCTGCCAGAATAAGCCGGATACGCTGATTTTGAGAAACTATACTCATTCGTCTCTATTCCTTAATATAGATGGCTAAATCATTATCATCCATGCATTATACCCCGGCTTAACAGCCGTGACAAAAGCGCTCCCCCAGCCGGGTGTGTTCGGATTTGGGGCAACGTTTGCCCCCAAATCCGAACGTCTCCTCGCCATGCCCTGTTCCAGACGGGAAACATACCCCAATTTTGGCTAAAAATTCACAAACGCGTATAATGGACCTCGGTCTTGATTGCCGATGATATCAAATAAAACATACCGGCCGTAAACCTATATAGAGGGCCAACGACGACCTCGCCTCCCCAACTCTGGTGGAGGTTTTTGTTTGCAACCAAGCCCATCAGCCACCTATGCCTGATGGCTTATGTAAAATCATTCACTAATCTTTTGGAGGATTAACTAAATGAGTAACAAATGGGTGTACCTGTTTGAGGAAGTAGCAGAAGCTGAAAAGAAGACGGGCAATTGGGAAGGTGTCCGGGCTTTATTGGGTGGTAAAGGGGCCAACCTGGCTGATATGTCTCGCGCCGGATTACCGGTTCCCCCTGGCTTTACCGTAACGACCGAAGCTTGCAACGCCTACCTGGATGCCGGCAAACAGTTCCCCGCAGGCTGCTGGGATCAAGAACTGGAAGCCATGAAGGCTACTGAAAAAGCCACCGGCAAAAAATTGGGAGACCCCAAAAACCCGCTGCTGGTTTCCTGCCGTTCCGGGGCCAAATTCTCCATGCCCGGTATGATGGATACCGTCCTCAATATTGGCATGAACGACGAGGTCGTCAAAGGCCTGGTTGAACTGACCGGCGATGAACGATTTGTGCAAGATTCCTATCGTCGTTTGGTTCAAATGTTTGGCAGCGTGGTTATGGGCATCGACGATGAACCCTTTGAAGAGGTGTTGGCCGAAGCTCGCCAAAAAGCCGGGGTCAAAACTGATGCCGGACTGAACGCGGCCCAATGGAAAGAAGTGGTAGACGAATTTAAAACCATCTTCAAAGCCGAAACCGGCATGGACTTCCCGCAAGACCCCGTTGAGCAGATTAAACTTTCCACCGAAGCTGTTTTCAAAAGCTGGAACGGTAAACGGGCCGTGGATTACCGGAACGCCGCCGGCATCCGGCACGACCTGGGGACCGCCGTCAACATTCAAACCATGGTCTTTGGCAACATGGGTAACAACTCCGGCACCGGTGTGGCCTTTACCCGAGACCCCGCCACCGGCGAAAACATTCTTTACGGCGATTATCTCATCAATGCCCAGGGCGAAGACGTGGTAGCCGGGATCCGCAACACCGAACCCATTGCCAACCTGAAAAATGAAATCCCCGCCGCCTTTGACGAATTTGTCCAAATTTGCGATACCCTGGAAAATCACTACCGCGAAATGCAGGATGTCGAGTTTACCATTGAAAATGGTAAACTGTGGATGCTGCAAACCCGCGACGGCAAACGTACCGCCAAAGCCGCTATTAAAGTGGCCGTGGATATGGCCAACGAAGGGCTGATTAGCCGTGAACAGGCCATCTTGCGCGTGACCCCCCAGCAGGTAGATACCCTGCTCCACCCCCAATTTGACCCGCAAGCCAAAGACGAAGCCGCCTCCGCCGGTAAACGGTTGGCCAAAGCCGTCAATGCCTCCCCCGGCGCAGCCGTTGGCGTGGTAGCTATGGATGCCGACCTGGCCGAAAAATGGGCCAAAGAAGAGGGCAAAGACGTAATCATGGTTCGCCAGTTTACCCGCCCCGATGACGTCCACGGGATGTTGGCCGCCAAAGGTATCTTTACCACCGAAGGCGGGGCCACCAGCCATGCCGCGGTTGTGGCCCGCCAATTTGGTGTGCCCTGCGTGGTCGGCGCCAGCGAAGTTTCCCTCAATTACGAAAAACGGCAACTGTCCATCGGCGATGTCGTGGTTAAAGAAGGCGACTGGATTTCCATTGACGGCTCTACCGGCGAAGCCTTTGCCGGCCAGATTCCCACCGTCGAAGCCGCTCTGGAAGAACAAGAAGACCTGCTCATCCTGCTTTCCTGGGCCGACGAGTTCCGCCGGCTGGAAGTGTGGGCCAACGCCGACTACCCCGCCGACGCCCAACGCGCCCGCAACTACGGCGCCCAGGGTATTGGCCTGTGCCGCACCGAGCACATGTTCTTTGAAGAAGAACGGCTGCCTATCGTCCAGAAAATGATTTTGGCCGAAAGTGAAGAAGTACGCCAGGACGCCCTGGACAAATTATTACCCTATCAAAAAGAAGACTTTGCCGGCCTCTTCCGGGTGATGGACGGCCTGCCCGTCATTATTCGCCTGATTGACCCGCCTCTGCACGAATTTATGCCGGAACACGACGAAGTCTTTGAGCGAGTCATCACCAAACGCGTGAAAGGCGAAACCGAAGGCCTGGCTGACGATGAAAACCTGTTAGCAGCCATCTCCAGCATGCACGAAAGCAATCCGATGATGGGGATGCGCGGGGTTCGCCTGAGCGTAGTCTTCCCCGGCCTGGTTAAAATGCAGGTCGGCGCCATCTTCCAGGCTGCTTGCGAGGTCGCCAAAGAAGGCAAAGTAGTGAAGCCCGAAGTAATGATTCCGCTGACCGGCCATGTCAACGAACTCAACGTCATTCAACCGCAGCTCGAAGAAGTGGCCAAAGCGGTGATGGAAGAACATGGCATCGAAGTCGAGTACAAATTCGGCACGATGATTGAAATTCCCCGGGCCTGTGTGACTGCGGGCGAAATTGCCGAAGTGGCCGAATTCTTCTCCTTTGGCACCAACGACCTGACCCAGATGACCTTTGGCTACTCCCGCGACGACGCCGAAGCCGGCTTCCTGCTGAAATACGTCGAAGACGGCATCCTGCCCGAAAACCCCTTCCAGACCATTGACCAGGACGGCGTGGGCCAGTTGATGAAAATTGCCATTGACAACGGTCGCAAAGCTCGCCCCAATCTGGAAGTAGGCATCTGCGGCGAACACGGCGGCGATCCGGCCTCGGTCGAGTTCTGCCATTATGCCGGGAACAACTATGTCTCTTGCTCCCCCTTCCGCGTCCCGATTGCCCGCCTGGCTGCCGCCCAGGCCGCGCTCAAAGAAAAAGGCGTCTCGGCCAAATAAGCTGTTTAACGTGTGAATAAAAAAACCGCCGGCTCAAAACCGGCGGTTTTTTTGTGGCGTCTCTTTATCCGCTTACAGCGTCTCTCCCAGCCAGCGTTTCAAATCTTTTAGCCCCCGGCTGTGGATTTTATGCCCGGCGGGATATTCGCCATAGGTTACATCGGCGCCGGCTGTCCGGTACATGTCCCGCGTCCGGCGCCCCTGCTCCGCGACTACCACCTCGTCCCGTTCCCCGTGGGCAATGAAGACCGGCCTCCCGGACATATCCGCCGCATCAGCCACAAACTCCGGCACAAACCCGGCCAACGAGGCGGCCCCCGCCACAGACACCGTTCCACTCAAAACCAGGCTGTTGACCATCGCCGCGCCCTGGCTGAACCCCATCAAGACCAAACGGTTCGGGTCCAGGGGATAGGCATCGGGCAGGGCCATCAGAAAAGCCTGCAAGGTGCGGATGCTTTTTTGCCAGCCGGCTTTGTCTTCAAACCAGATGAAACTATCCGATTGCAGGGGGAATGTGGCTCGCGGGGTGATAATCGCCGCGCCCTGCGGCACGGTCTGTTTGAACAACCACATAGCGCACTCGTCCCCGCTCCAGCCGTGCAGCATCACCACTGCCGGCGCCGGGTGGTGCAGACTGGCTGTCGGCGGTAGTCGCACACAGTGCACCATTCCACTGATATCATACATCGGATGTCCCGGCCCAACCCACTCGACCGCCCCGGCATTTTTGGGTAACTCAGGTTTGTACATAATTTTGCCTCAAGACTGTTTTGCCAATTATGGCAGATAAAGCGGCTGGTGTAAAATTAGAAATCAGGCGACTGGAGATTAGGAGATTCGGGATTTGGTTAGTCTCTCTCTAATCCCCAATCCCAATCTCCAAATTTGTAATTCGCGATTTGTAGTTTGAACCCCCACGTCAAAGGAGACAAAAACTATGTGCGGCATTGTCAGCTTTTTTGGTCAGTCTGATGGTTTGATTCGTGTTCTCGAAGCGTTGCACCTGCTGGAGTATCGCGCCCCGGATTCCGCGGGCGTGGCCACTCTGACCGGCCCCGCCGGAGAGTTCGCGGTGCGGCGGGCCGTAGGCGCCACTCGCCGACTGGTTGAAACCCTGTCTAAACAACCCCTCTTTGCCTTAAGTCCGGCAGAGGTTGGTACGCCGGCTGAATTTTTACGCCGCCAGCAATGCTCCGATCCTCCCGACCAGTTGCGCGACTGTTCACCGGCGGCCGGATACACCCTGCTGGACCTTTACAATTCCGGGTTACAGGTGGGGGTCGGAGACCGGGGCGCGGCCGACCTGGTTCCGCTTGATTCCGGACAGTGTGCATTTTCGGCCCAACTGTGCCGGACCCTGCAAGAAACCGGCGCCCTGCATTCGCCGGATTTTGATACCGATGCTGTGCGCCATGCCTTTCGATTGGTGACGGCCCATGTGGCCGGCCGGGCCGCTCTGGACTCCACGTGGCAACGCGCCCTGGATGAAGCATTGCAGGCCAGACTACCCAACGCTTACCCTGATTGGCAAACCGCCTGGGCCGCAGAAATGACCCTCAACATCCCCGGTCAGGCCTTCGCCGTGGCCGTTCGACAGTTTCAGCAAACCTTTCCCGGCCTGGCCGAAGCCCTGGCTGATGAAGAATGGGAGCGGGTCGGCGGCCTGACAGCCCGGGCCATGGCCCGGGTCATTGTGGGGCATGGCCGCTGGGCGATGGTCGGCGCGGTGACAGAAACAAACGCCCATCCCCTCAGTGACCGGAGCGGGGATCGTATTGTGTGCGAAAACGGCTCTCACAACGCCGCGCTCATGCTAAAATTTCGAGATGAGCAAGTCGCATGGTGGCGAGCCCGCGGCCTGTCTCCCGCTGAGCCGGTTCATCACAGTGAAAATACATCTGAGATTATTGTGTATGAGTGGGAGCGAGCCTTTCACCAAATTAGCGAGCAAACCCTGGATGATGAAGCCGCCCGGTTTGTGGCCGACCTGCTGCAATGGGAAATCGTCACCCCGGAAGAGCAAGCCCTGCGACTGGCTATGTGGCGTGTGACGTCTGGTAACACGCACGCTTGTACCTTGTATAGCCGCCGCCACCCGGGCACATTGTACGTAACCAGTCATCGGAAACCGATTGCTATCGCCACCCGGCATATTGCCGAAGCCCCGGACCACCCTCCCCGGCAAGAGATGATTATCGCCTCTGATGTGAATGCCGCCCTGATGCTGTGGTCGGGCGCAGAGGTTGACACCGCCGCCGGCCGCATTGAGACCCTGCAACAACAAATTCAGGCCGGAGCGGTGGACGAAACAGAGGCCCGGCTTGAAATCGAGGAAATTACCGCCCGGTTTACGGTTGATGTAATATTTTTGGATGCCAGTCTGTACCGGGGCCGCCAATTGATGGCGCGGGTGAGTAATCAAATAAAGGACCGGCAGGTAAAGCCAACTGTGCAAGTGAGCCGCTACGACGGGACACCGGTCGCCGTCACTGTTCAGCAAATTCGTTTGAACCCGGCCATGGTCGGGCGACGCGGCTTCGACACCTACACCGAAAGCCACATCGCCGAAATACCCGCCATTGTGACGGATTTGATGCGGGCTTATGTCACGCCGGAGCGGGTACGGCTGGATAGCGTGTGGGAAAATGGATTACTGCGCTGGCCCGGCTTAAATGTTGACCGCTTAGCTGACCATTTTGGGCCTAATTACGAACATTTGGCCCGTCTGCTCCTGGTTGGCGAGGGCAGCTCCTGGCGCGATGCGCAGGCCGCGGCCCCCCTGTTTCGGCAGCTATTACCGGGCGCGGTCGTCAACGTTTACCGTCCGGTCGAACTGCTCAATCTGGCCCCCACGGTGGACCCTGCCACTGATTTGGCAGTGGAGATTTCCTGGTCTGGTACCACTGATTCTCTGTTGCAGGCTGATGATATGCTGGCCGAAAGCGGGGTGATGCGGCTGGCCCTGACCGGCCGTCCTCAAAGCGACCTGGGCCGGCGGACCGCCGGCAGCGCCGGCACCCTGGATGTGCGGTCCGGCGTAGAAATTTCTGTCGCCACCGTCAAAGGGTTCGAGGCCATTTTGGCAACCTTGAATTTGTTGGCCCTGCAACTGGCCCAGGTTTGGGGCCGGGTACCGCCCGAACTGTTAATTCAGTACCACAATGATTTAACTCTGGTTCTTCCCCAGTCTATCCAGGCCGTCATCAACGACCATGAACGGCGTGCCCGGCTGCGGCAGGTCGCCATACGCTGTCGTGATTATAACAAAGTGGTGGTGGTGGGGGGCAGCCCGATTGACATCGAAGGCGAGTTAAAAATAGAAGAGTTGGCCCAAATTATGGCCACCACCGTAGATTTCCACGGAGCCAGCCTCCGTTCGTTGATTGAACAAACCGCTATTATGCCGGAAGATAAACAACGAATTCTGTTTGTGGTAAACGCCACCACGCCGGAGCATCAGCAAGAGGCCAATCCTGTCATCAAATATTTGAGAAGCCTGGGCGTATTCTGCCTGATTCATACCACGCCGAGCGATTGGGTTGAACGCTGGCAGGCCAATGACCAGGCCGAACTTTTTGTGTCGCCGCATGTGTCTAATTTATTGCAGCCGTTGGTCGACGCCCCTTTCTTTTTTGATTTGGCCGTGGCCCTGGCTTACGCCCGCGGCTTGTCGCCGGATGATATTGACCGGCCCCGAAATCTGGCTAAATCGGTTACAACCACTGCGGCCGAGCGGCGGGATGACATCGAGGCCCGCCAGGAGTATCGGGATGTGCCCCTGGCCGACTTCACCGCCGGTCCATTGGCCACCCAGGCCTGGGACGCGCGACTGGCCCGACCGGCCCGACCGGCGCTGCAGGCCGTCAGAGCGTTGCGCTCGGCCCTGGCGGTGATGGCTGACCCGTTGCCGGACCGCCTGGCCTTGAATCATCATCAGCACATCCTGGTAGCCACCGATACCGAAGCCACAGAAATTGCAGCCCAGATGGCAGGTGTGGCCTGGCAGCGATTACTGGGGATGGATTTAGCCGTGTATCGGCGCTTTGTTAGCGAGCTACCGGAAACCGGCCCCGATACGGCCCGGCTGCGGTTTATCCGGGCCGGGGCTATTTTGACGGTGCGAGATGAAGAAACGGTGGCCCTGCCCACCGACCTGACTCCGCTGGCCCTGGAGTTACTGACCTCGGTTTACCTGATTGGGCTGGCGGTCCGGCTGGCTCGCCGGCGCGGAGCAGATACAGCCTTGTGGGAGGCCGGTCTGGCTCAACTGCCTTTGTTGGTGTCTCGAATCTTTACCGATGCCGGGCTGGAACAGCGGCTCGCGGAGATATTTCGCCCGTTTGTCGCCACCGGCTACGACAAAGTACAAATCATCGGCGGGGGGCAAGACCACGCTGCCGCCCGCAGCATAGCCCGGTCGTTGCGGATGCGGGGCTTTATCTCAGAATCGCTGTATACCGATTCCGCCTGGCACGGTCCGCTGGCCGCGGTGGGAGGGCCGGATGCCGAGCATGATACGCTCATTGTTGTTCTGGCCACAGACCCCTTGTTTCGGGCGGTGGCGTTGGTAGATACCCAGGTCTACCGCACCCGGCACGCCTCGGTGCTGCTGGTGGTTCCGGAGGGACAGGAAACCAGCCCGGATATTCAGGGAGTGGACCCTTCGGCGGTGATTACGGTGCCGGCGGTACCCCGCCCCTTTGGGGCAATTATCAATGTGGCGCTGGGCGATGTGCTGGCCCGGCAAATGGCCCGCCTGTGGGAGGAGCAATTGACCCGGTCCGAGTGACGCGGCCCCCATGATGCAGGGGAACCGGTTACAGAGTCAAGCCGCTTAACCGTTGGGGAAAATCGGTGATGATGCCGCTGACCCCCATATTCATGAATTTTTGCATCTCAGCCGGCTCATTCACCGTCCAGACCGCCACCTCGACCCCCTGGGCTTGCAAGGTGGTCATCATTTTGGCTGTAACCAGCGAAGCCCGGGGCAGATAAAACTGAACTTGCAGCTTGTTGACCAATTGCATAATCTGCCGGCGAGGTCTTAAATCTAACACGCCGGTGGCAATGCGGGGGTTGATGGCGCGTGCCTCTAACAGATGCCGGTGGTGAAAAGAGGTGATCAGCACCTGGTCGTTCATCCCCATTTTTTCGATTAATGCCATAACCTCGGCCACAATCGAAACGGTGTGGCCCGGCGAGTGTTCAATCTCGATGTTAACCTGCCAGTTGTGGTCGCGGGTAAAGGCCAGCGCCTCCTGCAGGGTGGGGATGCGTGTATCGGCATAACAGAGCAGGTCGTCAGCCGATACAACGCCAGCGGCAATTTGCCCAAAGGGGTCTTTTTGTTGGTACTTTAGCCCAAAATCCAGTTGGTGCAGTTCCGCCAGGGTAAAGGATGTTACTTGCTGGGAACGTCGGTGGGAAAAAACCTGTTGGGCATTAGAGGTGCGATTCAGGGTTGGGTCGTGCAGCAAAACCAGTTCGCCGTCTGCCGCCATTCTCACATCCAGTTCCCACATATCGGCCCCGGCCTCCAGCGCCTTTTGCGCGGCCCACAACGTGTTTTCCGGGGCGATACTGGCCGCGCCGCGATGCCCGATATTTAATAGTCCGCCTTGTGCAGAAAATCCAGAAATATTCTTCATCAGTATTCAAGGTCCTGAGAGTAGTGTGGTTGATGTTTACGCCGCTATCCGGCGTTTGCTCATAGACAAGTGAGGCTATGATTATAATCAATCAAGAGAGTTTTTGAAATTTCCTGAGCGCGCTGTCAATTCGTCAATTTTGAGGTTTGACGTCACCCGTGAATTATGCTATGGTTCACTTTATCAATAACCGTGCCCACCCGGCCCGGATGGCAACCTTATGACAGACCGACCAATTTCACCCGATGCCCAATCTGCCGAGCAGAAACTGGAAACCAGCCTGCGCCCCACCAACTGGGACGGCTACATTGGGCAATCTATCGTTAAAGAGAATGTCCAAATTCTCATTGAGGCCGCCCAGCAGCGGGGCGACGCCCTGGACCACGTGCTGGTCTACGGCCCGCCCGGTCTGGGTAAAACCACCCTGGCTAATATCATCGCCCATCAAATGGGGGTTAATCTGAAAATCACCTCCGGCCCGGCCATCGAACGGGCCGGCGACCTGGCCGCCATTCTCACCAACCTGCGTAAGGGCGATGTGCTGTTCATTGACGAAATCCACCGCCTGGGGCGGGCCGTGGAAGAGATACTCTACCCGGCCATGGAAGATTATGCCCTCGACATCGTCATCGGCAAAGGTCCCAGCGCCCGAAACATTCGCCTGAAACTGCCCCGCTTTACCACCCTGGGGGCCACCACCCGCCTGGATTTGCTGGCCTCGCCGCTGCGCGACCGCTTTGGAGCCATCTTCCGCCTGGAATTTTACCAGCCCGAAGAGTTGCAACAAATCGTCACCCGTTCCGCGGATATTCTGCAAACCCCCATCGAACCGGATGGCGCCCTGGAAATTGCGCGCCGCGCCCGCGGTACCGCTCGCATTGCCAACCGCCTGCTCAAACGCGCCCGCGACTTTGCCCAGGTGCGGGCCGATGGCATCATCACTCAGGAGGTGGCCCACGCAGCGCTCACCCTGCTCAATGTTGATGCCCTGGGCCTGGATGATTTGGACCGCAAAGTGCTGCATTCTATCATCGAAAAATTCAACGGCGGCCCGGTGGGGCTGGATACCATCGCCGCCAGCGTCAGCGAAGAAAGCGCCACCATTATGGATGTGGTCGAGCCGTTTTTGCTGCAACTGGGCTTCATCGAGCGTACTCCGCGCGGCCGCATGGTGACGGCCCGGGCCTGTCGCCATTTGGGCCTGACCCCGCCGGACCGCATCGAACAACCGGCCTTATTTTGATGACTAATTTATCGAGGTATTCCCCTTTGGACGTTAACCAATTTGATTACGACCTCCCGCCGGAGATGATTGCCCAGACTCCGGTCGAACCCCGCCATGCCTCCCGGCTGATGGTGGTCAATCGCCAGACCGGGCAGATTACCCATCACACCTTTGCCGATATTGTCGATATGCTTCAGCCCGGCGACATTCTGGCCGCCAACGATACCCGCGTCATTCCGGCCCGGCTGTTTGGCCGCAAAGAAAGCGGTGGCAGCGTGGAAATTTTGCTGCTCAAACAGCTTGACGATTTGCAGTGGGAAACACTGGTCGGCGGCAAACGGTTGCGACCGGGCGTAACCGTTCAGCTCGATAGCCCCGGCGCCGCCCCGTTCAGCCTGACGATCATTGAAGATTTGGGCGAGGCCCGTCGCCTGGTAGAATTTAGCCAGCCGATCAGCTCATTTCTGGATGAGGTGGGCCACACCCCGCTGCCACCTTACATCCACACCATCCTGGCCGACGGCGAACGGTATCAAACTGTTTTTAGCCGCATTGACGGCTCGGCCGCGGCCCCGACTGCCGGACTGCATTTTTCGCCGGAGGTACTGCTGGATTTGCGGGCCAAAGGCGTCACCCTGGAATATCTGACTCTGCACATTGGCCTGGACACCTTCAAGCCGGTCACAGTGGAGCAAGTGCAAGACCACGCCATCCACCGGGAGTACGCCCATTTGAGCGCGGCCGCGGCCCAGCGCATCAACCAGGCCAAATTGCACGGCGGGCGGCTGGTGGCGGTCGGCACCACCGCGGTCCGTACCCTGGAAACCGCGGCCCTGCGCAGCGCCGGCCTGACCGGCTCGCTCAAAGAGGCCAGTCAGTTGGAGGCGGGGCTGTGCCCCTGGAAGCCGGTGGCTGCCATCGAAGAGGAAACCGATTTGTACATTTACCCCGGCTTTCAATTTAGAGCCGTGGATGTCATGCTGACCAACTTTCATCTGCCCAAATCCACCCTGTTGATGCTGGTCAGCGCCTTTGCCGGGCCGGAACTGATTCGCGAAGCCTACGCCGCGGCCATCGCCGAAAAATACCGTTTTTATTCCTTTGGCGATGCCATGTTGATTGTGTAGTGAATTTCAGTTTGTAGTTTGTAGGTTGGGTAGAACGGCGCAATGGCCTCACGTGTCGAAACAAAGTGTTGGGTTTCGCCGTATAAATGGGGCAAAAGCAGTCAGTGAAACCCAACATTTAGTCAAATATCACGAAGATTTTGGCTCATCCTAACCTGCGTCTGGATTGAGATTCTTCGCTGTCGCTCAGAATGACATCATCCCGGCCAATTAATGGAGAAACCCCTATGAAATACCGCCCTGTCATCGGCATGGAAGTCCATGTTGAGTTGAACACCCGCAGCAAAATGTTCTGCGGGTGCAGCGCCGATATTTTTGGCGCCGAGCCGAATACCCACGTTTGCCCGGTTTGCCTGGGGATGCCCGGCACGCTGCCGGTCATCAACCGTCAGGCGGTGGAGAACACCGTGCTGCTGGGTCTGGCCCTGAATTGCGAAATTCAACCGCACAACGTATTTGCCCGAAAAAACTACTTTTACCCCGATTTGCCCAAAGGCTACCAGATTTCCCAATACGAACTGCCCCTCTGCCTCAACGGTCAGCTTGATGTGCAGCCGGAAGAGGAGGCCGAACCAACCCGCATCCGCATCCGGCGGGTGCACCTGGAGGAAGACACCGGCAAACTGGTACACATCGACAATTACAGCCTGGTGGATTTGAACCGGGCCGGCGTGCCGCTGATGGAAATTGTGACCGAAGCCGATATCCACTCCGCGGCGGAGGCGTATGAATACGTCTCCAGCTTGCGGCAGATTGTGCGCTATCTGGGTATCAGCAGCGGCGACATGGAAAAAGGCCATATGCGCTGTGAGGTCAACCTGTCGCTGCAAAACATGGAAACGGGCGAATGGGGCACCAAGGTCGAAGTGAAAAACCTCAACTCGTTTCGCTCGGTGCGGAATGCCATTGATTACGAAATAAAGCGCCAAACCGAGGTGTTGAATCAGGGCGGCACTATCGAGCAGGTGACGATGGGCTGGGACGAAAATCGGAATGTGACCGTGGTGCAGCGGGTCAAAGAGGGCGATGTGGGCTACCGCTATTTTCCGGAGCCGGATTTGCCGCCGCTCGATCTGGAGCCGGCCTGGATTGAAGGATTGCAGGCGAGTCTGCCGGAGTTGCCCGCGGCCAAAGTGGCCCGCTACGTCAACCAGCTTGATCTGTCGCCCGGCGAGGCTGCCGTTTTAGCCGATGACCGGCCCACTGCCGACTATTTTGACCGGGTGGTGCAGGCCGCGTCCGGCTCAAAGGGGGTCACGCCCAAGCTCGTCAGCAACTGGATTACCGGTGAACTGTTCCGCCTGCTGAGCGAATCCGGCGGCGAGATTAGCACGGTCAAAATTGAGCCGGCCCATCTGGTGGCCCTTATCGAACTGGTCAACAGCAAGGCCATCAACATGACCGGGGCCAAAAAAGCCTTCGGGGTGATGTTCCAGACTGGGCAGACCCCGCAGGCGGTGGTCAAAGAACTGGGGCTGGAGCAAATCAGCGACAGCGGCGAATTGACTGCCATTGTGCGGGATGTCATCAGCCGGCATCCCGGCCCGGTGGAACAGTTCCAGAGCGGCAAGGAAAAGGTCATCGGTTTTTTGGTGGGGCAGGTGATGCGGGCCACCCGCGGCAAGGCCAACCCCAAAATGGCCGAGCAGATGCTGCGAGACGAGATGCAAAAATAGATTGCTATGACGAAACGTTCAAAGACGAGCAAGTTTGGCACAACTTCCAGAATCAATCACGATTCATCCGGCTATTACGGCTCCCGGCTGTATGCCGACCTGCCCGCGGCTCGACGGCAGCCGGTCGGTCCGGATGGTGAATTCCCCGCCGCGCTCAGGGATAAAATCATCCTGGGCAGCGCCGAAAATATGGCCGACATCCCCGATAACTCGCTCCATTTGATGATTACCTCCCCGCCCTACAACGTTACCAAAGAATATGACGATGATTTATCGCTGCCGGAATATCTGGGAATGCTGGGCCGGGTTTTGGCCGAAACCTACCGGACGCTGGTCTACGGTGGGCGAGCCTGCATCAACGTGGCCAATTTGGGCCGCAAACCGTACCTGCCCCTCTCGGATTTTATTTCTCACATTATGCTTGATCTGGGGTTTCTGATGCGGGGTGAAATCATCTGGAATAAAAGCGCCGGGGCCGGAGTGTCGATGGCCTGGGGCAGTTGGCAAAGCGCCTCGAACCCGGTGCTGCGGGACGTCCACGAATATATTCTGGTTTTCTCCAAAGGAAAATTCCAGCGCAAGAAACAGCCGGGCAAAGAGAACACCATCAGCCGGGAGCAGTTCATGGCATGGACGAAGTCGGTGTGGGATATACCGACTGAATCGGCCAAAAAAGTTGGCCATCCGGCTCCATTTCCGGTGGAATTGCCTTACCGGCTCATCCAGCTTTACTCCTACACCGGCGATGTGATCCTCGACCCGTTTATGGGCAGCGGGTCAACCGCGCTCGCCGCCCGGCAAACAGGCCGCTCTTTTGTGGGCTACGACATCAACCCGGCCTACATCGAGCTGGCCGAGGCCCGGCTGGCCACAGAAAGTCAGTAACGGACGATTGAGTTTGTTCCCGAAATTAGTATAATGACTCCAGACAACTTTTTGTGAGGTGGCGTGGAGGTGAAAATGTTTCAAACTATCGAAGCTATCATTGATGAGCAGGGTAACGTGCGGTTGTTGGAGGCTATTCAATTACCGGTTACCCGTCGGGCGCTTGTCACCATTCTGGATAATGATCCGGTCGAAAATATTTTGGAAACAGCGTTATTGAGCGAACCGGCTTTGGCTGAGGATTGGGAACGACCGGAGGAGGACGAGGCATGGTCACACCTGCAGCCGGTACAGTCGTCTTAGTCCCGTTTCCCTTTTCCGACCTATCCAAATCAAAATTACGCCCCGCGGTCGTATTGGCGTATGTTGATCGGGATGATTGGATTCTGAGCCAGATTACCAGTAATCCGTACAGTGATGCGCGAGCTGTTCAATTGCTTGATACCAGTTTTAGCACCGGTTCGTTGATGATTACGAGCTATGCCCGTCCAGGTAAATTGTTTACCGCCAGTCAAAGCCTGATGGTTAAAGAAGTTGGTCGGTTAAAAATAGAGTCATTCAGACAGATTGTTGACGCTGTCGTTAAAATTATCCGGGCTGACAACTCTTTATCTGAAGGATAAAAAGTCAGTTTTTTTGGGGTTGTTTCTTTCCCAAATTCGCGGTATAATTAATTGTAGCTGTTATTAAAGCAGTCACGCATAATGTTACACAAGGAGGTGTACCATAAGATTAATTGTTGGCCGCGTATTGGCGAACCGCCGTTTTGGTGTGTTCGCTTTTCTATTTTAAATTTCACTAGTAATTTGCAAAGCGAGGTTTCTTTTACCGATGACTGAAAACAATCCGTTTGAAATAGCCCAGCGTCAGCTTGATGAAGCAGCAGCTATTTTGGGGCTTGATCCCGCCACCCATGACTTGTTGCGGGAGCCATTGCGTCAGTTTATCGTCAGTATACCGGTGCGGATGGATGATGGTACAGTTAAAGTGTTCCAGGGCTACCGGGTGCAGTACAATGATTCCCGCGGGCCGTGTAAAGGGGGGTTGCGCTGGCATCCGGATGAAACCATTGATACGGTTAAAGCGCTGGCCGCCTGGATGACCTGGAAAACCGCAGTAGTTGACATTCCCCTCGGCGGTGGCAAAGGGGGTGTCACCTGCAACCCCAAGGAAATGTCTTTGGGTGAACAAGAGCGGCTGGCCCGCGGCTATATTCGGGCCGTGTGGAAAATATTGGGTGAGGAAAACGATGTGCCGGCCCCGGATGTGTACACCAATCCCCAAATCATGGCCTGGATGATGGACGAATACAGCGTTATCCGGGGGCATATGGTGCCGGGTATGATTACCGGCAAGCCGTTGCAGTTGGGTGGTTCGGCCGGTCGGGGTGATGCCACGGCCCGTGGTGGTATTTATACCACGCGCGAAGCCGGCAAAGTGTTGGGGATTGACTTGCAAGGCGCGACCGCGGCGGTACAGGGCTACGGCAATGCCGGTCAATTTGCTCACCAACTGGCCGAAGACCTGTTAGGTGTAAAAGTGGTGGCCGTGTCTGATTCACGGGGCGGGGTGTACCGCGCCAGCGGCCTGGATTTTGAGTCAACCGTCAAGTTCAAACAGGAAAACGGTACGGTAGTGGGGATGCCCGATACCGAATCGCTATCCAATGAAGAACTGCTGGAACTGGATGTGGTCGTATCATTCCCCTCGGCGCTGGAAAATGTAATCACCGAAGCCAACGCCGGTAATGTCAAAGCCAAGATTGTGGCCGAACTGGCGAACGGCCCCACAACGCCGGAAGCCGACAAGATTCTGCACGACAACGGCGTTTACGTCATCCCCGACTTTTTGTGCAATGCCGGTGGGGTCACGGTTAGTTATTTTGAGCAGGTCCAGAACTCTTATGATTTTTACTGGCCCATTGAGACCGTGCATCAGCGGCTCGATGCCAAAATGACGGCGGCCTTCCATGCCGTACATGAGATGGCCCAGACCAAAAATGTGCATAATCGGCTGGCAGCTTACCTGGTGGCCGTGGAACGGGTGGCCGAAGCGGCCAAACTGCGGGGCTGGGTATAATCGTTAATCCGGTTTAACCGCAGCAGGAATCAAAAAGGGCCGACTGTCTGTCAGTCGGCCCTTTGGTATTAATTAATTCAAGGACTGATTATTCTGAAAAATCGGCGACATTTTCGTTCGCGGAGTTTCTTAACGGTTGTTGTTGATCCAGCTTATAGTTGGATTCGGCAGAAATGGTGGATAAATGGGGAACTTGCTGTAATCCCATATTAATCACCATCCCAATAATCAGGGCTTTGACAAAGAGTTGAACGGTTTGTTTCATCATCAGACTTGTCCGGAGTATTCTCACCTGTTTATTATACAGTAAATTTTACAATCTCTTTACGAAAAATTCAATCGGCCAAAAGTCCTGCAAATACAACAAAAAAACCTCAACGGCGATTAACCGTTGAGGTTTTTGGGTAGTTTGAATTATCAGCCTAAAAAGGCAAGCCCATGGCCCGGGTCAGGGTGGCTCGTAGCCAGTCCATGCCCCCTATCATCAGAAAGGAGACGGCGAAACCCATCGCCGCCGGTAAAACGGCATCGCGCCAGGTGTGGGCGTATCCCTCCCGCCCCGTCAAAATCAGCATCAGACCAGAGTTGACAATCCCCAGCATCAACAGCACGCCGAGTGTGCTCAGGACAGTCAGCGGGTACAACAGCAGCGGTTGTTCAGTCAGCGTTACCAGAATGATGACCACTCCGCCGACCAGAAAAGGCAGCAGTTCTTTGAAATTTTTCAAAACCGGTTTGTTGCGGACCAGATGCGGACGCCACAAACTGCCGTTGATTACCGGGTAAACGATGACGCTCATGGCCAGGCCGTTGAAAGTGCCGGTGGTGAGCCGCAGCCAGTTTTGCGGCTCGTACAGGTGGGGGGCGTTGGGGAAAAAGGTCATATACGAGTTGAGGCCGTCGAAGCCCATAATGCCGATGAAGCCGATCAGGGTAATCAATACGGGCGTGGGCGGCATGGCGATGTTCCGGTAGCGGCGCATCAACGTTAAGCCGGTCAACCCCATCAGCGCGCCCATGTAGATGCCGGTGCACCGGGCGCATAGCGGCAGGGCCGTGCCGTTGATGTGAAAGGTACGGGCCGGAATCTGGTGACAAATGGCGT
>Ga0180430_10001587_pt1 | contig 21837 bp, 24 predicted proteins | sample SS_ome_9_FD_132999 | JGI IMG/M metagenome (GOLD analysis project Ga0180430, IMG submission 132999) | Hypersaline lake sediment archaeal communities from the Salton Sea, California, USA - SS_1_S_2 metaG | ecosystem: Environmental > Aquatic > Non-marine Saline and Alkaline > Hypersaline >... | reverse complement strand
TAGAGAAAAGCCTGATTATTGGAATGATGAAAAATGGGTTAGGAATGATAAATTTCCAGTAGTAGGCGTAAGTTGGTATGAAGCTTTCGCATATTGCAGTTGGTTGAATGAGATTAATGAAAAGAAATATCGTTTACCAACCGAGGCGGAATGGGAACAGGCGGCACGTGGCACAGATGCACGACTTTTTCCCTGGGGCAATGAGTTTGATGTAAGGCTCTGTAATACTAGAGCAAGTAAACTGCACAAAACAATACCGGTTGACGAGCTGAGTTCAAAAGGGGAAAGCCCATTTGGGTGTGCTGATATAGCAGGGAACGCATCTGAATGGACCATGAGTGAATATCGACCATATCCTTACGATGGGAAAGATGGGCGAAATGATGTTGAAGAAGAGAAATTACGAGTGATCCGGGGAGGATCCTGGCACAAACCAACTTTACGAGCAAGAGTAACTGCACGAGGAATGAATGATCCGTTTTTTTCGGATAATGATGTTGGATTTCGATACGTTTGTGAAGAATGATATAGAATTCAGAAGGTAAACGGCCCAATCCCCGCTCCACCCGGGCGCCTGCGGCGCAGTAAACAGCAGGTCAGTATATAGTAAGAAGAATGGATACCAGATGAATGATTAGCTGAGTACCATGATCGAATCTACTTACTTATTACTGAACTGAGCGGGTGAGCTCAATCCGTCAGGCAGATTTTATGGATAACAAAGTATTTCTTTTTTGGGTCATTATATGTTTATTTATCACTAGTTGTGGTGCTGTACTCGCTGAAGGCACTAAAATTAGCAGCTCTCAAGCTGGCGACTTGATCCGCAGAAACCTCTTTCTCGGAGATGATCTATATCAAATCGATGACCCACACGTATATCAATATGGGAATTTGCATGTAGATGGACCTAGTGGGGGGATGCTTTATCGCTTTAACTCGAATCCAGATACACTTAGATGGCTGATCGATAACAATGGTCTGCAAAAAAACATGCTTGATTCGGCTGACGAACTCCCGTTGGAATTCCTTACTGACAGGCCGCGATGGTGGGATCCCTGGAAAGCCAATCCCCCTGCATACTATGTTTTCATTGAGGAATTTGAAACGGGTGGCGAAAGAAGGTTGATCATGGTGTACGATAGTTCTGCAAGTGTGATCTACGTCGTCGAACATTTTGAGAATATGCCTGGAATTTAAAACTACCTAACCCCCACTTCACCCGAAAGCCGTGCACCTACGGTGTAGTAAGTAGTAGTTTAGCAAGTAGTAAAGTGATTAATTGCTAGCTGGTACTAAAGGGTTTATGAACACTAATCTACACACTTTTTACTACTTACTCCTTGCTTCTTTTAACCCCGGCTGCAGCTGAGCTCATCCATAAGGTCACGAATTTTCCCCTAAACATATCATTTTTTTATTACCCGGAGATGAAATGCAATTTCAATTAATTAGAAATGCTACACTGCGAATAGAATATGCGGGTCAAAGATTCGTGATCGATCCCTATTTTGCACCCAAACACTCAATGCCTTCCTACGCAGATAAATCATCAAATCCTTTGGTGGAATTACCGATTTCAGCCCAGGAAGTGATTGATGGAATAGATCTGGCTGTAATATCTCATCTGCATTCTGATCACTTTGATCAAGCGGCTAAAAATATTTTACCGCCGGATCTAACGATTATTTGCCAGCCTACTGATGTCGAAGAACTAAAAAATCAGGGGTTTCAAAATGCAACTGGGGTCGCAAATGAACTTACCTGGAAATCAGTTGACATTACCCGCATAGATGGACGACATGGCACAGGGAAAGTTCAGCAAATGATGGGAGAAGTATCAGGATTTGTATTCCGAGCTGATAATGAGCCAACAGTATATTGGGCCGGGGATACAATATGGTGTGAGGAAGTTGCTAATGCAATTGACCAGTATCATCCAGATATCATAATTACACATTCTTGTGGGGCAGTATGGGGTAATAATGTATTGATATTGATGGATGCAAAGCAAACAGTGGAGGTGTGCAAGGCAGCTCAAAATAAAACCGTCATTGCGACACACATGGATGCCTTAGATCATGCAACGGTATCGAGAAAAGAATTGAGAAAGTATGCTGAGTCAGAGAGGATTTTACCCGAACAGTTACTCATACCAGAAGATGGTGATATATTAGAGTTTTTGGTTTAAATATGCTGCGGTGAGCTAATCCATTAGCCCTTTATTTAAGGATTAATCATTTGAAGACCCGTTCCCTGTTTCTGTTTCTTCTTTTATTAACTTCCGTTCTCTTGGGTTGCACACCTAAAATTGTGAGTCCAATCCCTTCAATAAATCAAACTGCAACCCAGACCATAATTATCGTGGCTTCTTCCGAGCCATCAAACACAGCTACCTGGACAATTATCCCCGAGACTGTAACTCCGTCACCGTCCCCTACTTTGACTATAACTGCATCCCCTGAATCCACTCAATACCCTCCAACCCCTCAACAAGCATGTAATTCAGGTGAACTTGACACCTACATTCGTGTGTGGGATCCCACTATTACCAAATTAATCATTTTGGCTCGCGAGGTGGGCCAACTTGAAGAATTATCAAATACCAGGGCTAAAGAGATAATCACTGAAACCGCCATTATAGATATTGCCTTAGATGAAATGAGTGTACCTTCTTGTTTGGATTACTCGCATGAACGGTCTTTTAATGCTATTAATTTATTGGAAAGCAGTATCAGTTTATTGTTGGAAGAGGACTTTGACAAAGCAAGAAAAGATCTAGAAGGGTCATTTGAGGAAATTGTCCGCGCTGTGACATTTATAGGTTATCTCATGATCCAGGAAACGGAAACCAGCACACCAGACCAGTAAACAAGCTAACCCCCGCTCCACTCGACCGCCGGACTCACTCGATTTTTTTCTCCTCTCTCCCTTATTGGTTTTAGTTTTATAATCATTAACACGTGGCCCCACCGGCAGGTGAGCTCATCCATTATGTACCAATTCTAATTATGGATAAAAACGCAAACATAAAGAATTTTGAAATGGACCTGAAGAAATTTGATAGAAATATTACTCTTCGGTTATTTATTCTTCTTGGTATATGTCTGATAATTTCATACCTATATGAAAGATCATCATTCAAATCAAATACGATCGATTTGGCACTTATCCTCTTCCTTATTTTGAGTGTCGTCTATTCGATAATCGCCACAATAATAGGCAAAAAAAATATATGCATAAAATACAACCTAAAGTGTCCCCAATGCGGAAAGGTTCCAAAAGCATTCTTTGCGGTTAGCGCAATACGATCAGGTAAATGCCCTGGATGTGGAAATAGGTTTGGAACCTAAACCCCGCTCTCCTTCGGCTCTCTTCAGGATGGGTGCCTGCAGCGGACCGAGGACGGAAGACCAGTATGAAGAGACTGAGGACCGGGAGACAGGAATAAACAGTCTGGTTGCAGCTGATCTCATCCGCTGGGCAGCCTCCTTAATAAGAAGGGATAACATATGAAATCAAATAATAAAATCAATCAAAACACACCTTTAACACGGTTCGCTTGGCTATCCATTGGTGCAGCTGTTATTACGATTGCATTGAAAGCTGTAGCATATTTATTAACAGGATCAGTTGGCCTGCTCTCAGACGCAGTAGAATCAGTAGTAAACCTTGTTGGAGCATTAATGGCATTGGCGATGTTGACAATCGCTGCCCGTCCAGCGGATGATGAACATGCTTACGGACATAGCAAAGCAGAATATTTTTCTAGTGGTGTTGAAGGAACATTGATCCTCGTAGCTGCAATAAGTATCGGAGTAACGGCTATTCAAAGACTTCTTAATCCAATGCCATTAGAACAGATCGGATTGGGTTTAGGTGTATCGATTGTGGCATCAATAATAAACCTGAGTGTTGCGCTAGTATTGCAGAGGGCCAGTAAAAGATATAACTCAATAACACTAGAAGCCAATTCCCAACACTTAATGACCGACGTCTGGACTTCGGCAGGAGTGTTAGCTGGAGTTGGAGCGGTTGCACTAACTGGGTGGGAGATACTTGATCCTATCGTTGCGATCATTGTAGCTGGAAATATCATTTGGTCAGGGGTTCGCATAGTGCGTTTATCGGTTTTAGGGCTGATGGATACAGCGTTATCTGTTGAAGAACAAAGTGCAATACAGCGTGTCTTTGAGGAATATAGACAGAATGGAGTGGAATTTCATGCACTGCGATCACGACAAGCAGGAATGCGAAGTTTTGTGTCATTCCATGTATTGGTTCCTGGTGAGTGGTCAGTACAGTGCGGTCATGATCTTTTAGAGCGAATTGAAAATGATCTTCGCGTCGCGTTACCCCAAATCATCGTGTTTACTCATTTGGAATCGCTAGACGATCCGGCATCCTGGAACGATACAAATCTAGAACGCGAAAGAGCAGTTTCGAGCAGTAGCACCTCAAAGGATCAACCGGATCCAACAGAAGACGATGAAATAAGCAGATGAAGAAGTAATATCCTGGTTTTATTATCGGGCTGCCCAACCCCGCTTTCAGGTGACCCGGTAGACGCCGGAGGGTATGTAGGGCGAAAATCCAAAGTTCTCATTATATCTCCAGCGCCGGGCGCCTGAAGCACTCGTTAGACCAAACCACATATAAGGATTGGTGGGAGCATGAAAAACACTGAAGGAAATGGAACCAATGTTGACCGTATACTTCGTGTGGCTGGGTGGCTGCTCGCGGCACTCGCGCTCCTCGCCATCAGCGATGCTCTATTGAGCGTGATTAAGTCAGGCCGGTATGTGCTCGATGTTCTAGTGGCCTCCCTGCTCTGGCCACTCGGTCTGATGATGGCGATTCGCATGTGGATCCCGCTGTTTCGAATCCTTCGCGTGTTCTTTAGCGTGCTTGCCGCATATGCGCTGACCGCCGTCGCCCTCGGCCTCCTTGGGCAACGGGACTTGGTTGGGGCACTCTACCCATGGCCCACTACATCACCTATCCATCTTCTGCCAGGCGGGCTCCAGGCCCTCTCGGTCCTCGTTGCAGGTTGGTCGAACCGTCTGCTTGAGCACAAACGAACGCTAGGACACTAGAATAGATCGCAAGTGGGGAGTCTGCAATTGGTGGAATAACATCCCTTGTCTCAGTACTATTTGGAGATATTAAATCTGCTTCAGGTAAAATCAGAATTGAAAATCTCTAGAATAGGGCAACTAACCCCCGCTCTCCTTCGCCATCCCTCAGGATGCTGCGCGAAGTTCATCCGAGAGGTGCCATGAGGTCTTGTTTTTCTGGCAAAGAAGATAAACTATGAAGATAATCGATCTGCTTTGGATCCTCGCCTACCCGGCATACCAACTGATAGGTACTTTTCGTCATGAAGCGAGCCACGCGTTGGCTGCAATGCTAGAGGGAGCAAAGATTACCGAATTCGTATTCTGGCCAACTCAGGGCTATTGGGGCTATGTGCGCTGGATTGGGCCAGTATCATCTGTAACCATTGGAGCACCGTATTTGTGCGACTTTCTGACTTTTGGAGTGTTCTTTTCTGTATGTATGTTAGTGTGCTTTAGACGACGATGGATCTGGCTTAACCTTGTTGTGATTGGAATTCTTTCCCCCTTAGTTAACTCGTTCCATAACTACCGAGGTGGTTTACAAGGACCGAATGACGTAGGGAAGTTGTTAAAGTTATTGCCAGAAGAGATAGTTCACGGCTACTTCTGGGTGACAATAAGTGTATATGTAGTCGGATTGGTGATAGTATTCAGTTTGTCTAGGACGATAAGGGCTCAAATAAAACTGGATCGGAACGCTATCTAAGAGCACCTTATCCCCTCCTTCAACTAACCTTTCTACAGTGAGATTTTGTAACTAAATAATAAAGGGAAACACATTGATCGAATACAAAACCGGACTAAGCGTAATTGACTGGGATTCTCTGATCCAAATGTATAAAGAACTTGATCTTGTTATTGGATTAGCAAGAGCAGGAAAAATCAAAAAAATCAAAAGAGCTTTCAATAATACTTTTAAGATAGTAACAGCCTGGGACGGTGATGAAATTGTAGGTGCTGGGAGGCTTATCTCAGATGGTGAGTGTTACGGTTGGATTCATGACGTGGGTGTTCATCCTAAATACCAAAAAAAAGGTGTTGGACGAGGTATTATGAATGAACTTATGAATGGGAATGAACATCTACTATTTGGATTAACTTCATCCTTTGAAGCAGTTGAATTCTATCAGGAACTGGGGTTTAAAAAACACAAGACTGCTCTGGCTAAATATCCAGGGAAATCTTCTTACCTGGAAGATTAATCCCTGATGGTATACACTTTCCGCAACTCCACCTGATCTACGGGTGACCCCTCTAGTACTCTCAGGGTGCGCTCAAGACAGGAGACGGAAGATTTAGGGCGGCGGACTATAATAGCCCGGGGAACTCATTCTAATATATTTATTTTGACTTCCTCTTTTTTTTCTTGCTCGCTTAATTTCATTCGTACGGTGTTGAGTACAATTACAACCGCCAAAAGAATGATCCGGTAAATGGGTTTTATTGGAAGCGCCAACCCAATCACCAGGATCAGCAAACCCACCAGCGCATGCGTCAGTATATTCTTCCAATCTTTTAGATATGCCCAAATTGCATTAAGTGTTTAATTCCGCATAATTATAGATATCCTTATAATATTATCCTGGACAGCTTGCAAAAATAAACCTGAATTGTAAACAGTGGATAACTTAAATCAAGTGGAGAATTATACTGGATATAGATTCCCCTGTTTTTGCTAGTGAAATGGATATGAGCCTACGTATGTTTTTCAACACCCATGTTAAAATCAATACAACTAATTGATCCCTTGATATTATTCACTACACTGTGCGGCAGGTTGTTATGAACAGATGCGAATGGAGCGTGAGTGACCCCCTTTACGTCTCTTATCATGATGAAGAATGGGGGGTTCCCGTTCATGATGACAGGCTCTTATTTGAATTTCTGATCCTGGAAGGTGCCCAAGCTGGTCTGAGCTGGCTGACGATCCTGAAGAAAAGAGATAACTACAGGAAGGCATTTGATAACTTCGATATTGATCGTGTCGCCAGCTATAAGGAATCTGACCTGAAACGTCTGCTCGCAGATGCTGGTATCGTCCGTAATCGCCTGAAGCTAGAATCATCCATTAAGAACGCTCAGGGTGTTCTTGGTATCCAGGAGGAGTATGGATCTCTCGACACATATCTCTGGCGTTATGTTGATGGAAGACCCAAGCAGAATACCTGGAAATTTATGGCGGACCTTCCAGCTAAAACAAAAATATCCGAGTTGATGAGCAAGGACCTGAAGAAACGCGGATTCAACTTCGTCGGACCCACGATCTGCTATGCTTTCATGCAAGCAGTTGGCATGGTAAACGACCACACTACTAACTGTTATCGATACAAAGAAATCAAGGAACTTGTGTAGTCCAGCATATCCAATTCCGCGAGAGGGCACTATGAATTATAGAAATACACTAGATCAACTATTTCAAGATCTTGAAAGTAAAGATGAATTTTCAGGGGTGGTACTGATCACAAAAGGTGAGGTCGAATTATATTCAGGCGCATTTGGATACGCAAGTCGGGCCTGGAATATAAGAAATGACCTGGATATTCGTTTTGATACAGCATCCATTACTAAATTATTTACGACCGCAGCCATATTACAGTTGATTGACAAAAAGCAGCTGGCTTTAGAAACCAGCGCTATCGAGTATCTGGGCTTACAGGGAACAAAAATATCAAAAGAAGTAACTATCTTTCATTTGCTGACGCATACATCAGGTATTGGGGATGATTGTGAAGAAGAAGCGGGTGAAGTGTACGAAGATCTCTGGAAAACAAAGCCGAATTATTCAGTTAGAAATACCGAAGATTTTTTGCCGCAATTCATTTACAAAGAACCCAATTTCGCGCCCGGGGAAGGATGCCGGTACTGCAACTGCGGCTTCGTATTATTGGGATTGATGATAGAAAAAGCAGCCGGCATGCCTTATCGGGATTATGTTCAGGAAAACATATTTGAGAAAGCCAATATGACCCATTCGGATTTCCTGGCCCTGGATCGCGTCAACGAAAAGGTTGCCGAAGGATGCGATCCAATCAGAAATAAAGATGGGGGAATTGAGGGCTGGAAAAAGAATATCTATTCATATCCGCCAATTGGATCCCCAGATAGTGGCGCTTATGTCACTGCCGGTGATCTCGATCGTTTTCTGCGGGCAGTGCAATCTGGAAAATTACTCTCAAAAGAATTAACTGAAGCTTTTCTAACTCCTCACGTGGACTACAGAGAAAAAGATGGCTGGGTGATGAAGTACGGATATTGTTTATGGTTTTATGTAGACAACGAAGGTAAGATAGTTAGTTATCAAAAGGAAGGTATAAACGCCGGTGCCAGCGGCCTTATTCGACATTTCCCCGAACAAGATATCAATGTAGTGATCCTATCAAATATGGAAGATGGGGTCTGGGGGCCGATACGAAAGATCCATCAGTTTGTAGTTGATGGATCTTTCGATTCACCTCTGGATGGCTGAGCCTTCCCGTTAGGAAGATCGGATTACCATGATGAAATCCATGAAACGTTTCCTCTATTCAGTCGCAAAAACCTGGATTGGCACCACCTTCTTGCACTGGGTTTTCGCCTATTTCAGTTTTGTTATCCCAGGAGAGAAACTGATTGAGACCGATACGCTAATTGCCTTCCATCATCCATCCCCCTCCTATCCTCTCCATATCCTGATCGTTCCTAAGGACAAGTTCCGTTCTATAATGGATTTACCATCAAACGGATCTGTTTTTGAAACTGGTCTGTTTGTGGCTGTAAAAGAGCTGATCCAAAGGTTTAACCTCGAAGCATGTGGGTATCGTCTAATTGCGAACGGCGGAAGCGCCCAGGAAGTGGATCATCTTCACTTTCATCTTGTATCTGATGACTATGAGGGCGATATTTCGAAACGGATCAACCCTCGCACTTCCTGATATCCGGTTCTGGGGCCAAAGATATTCAGAAAAGCAGAAAGGGGGTTGGGCAAAAGTAATAATGTGGTTGTTAATTTCTTATATCGGGGAGGATGGATGGCAGAGTGGCTCGAGTGGCAGAAGGTCTATACCTATGGAACATTCGTGATCTGGCCTCCTGAACCGGTCAGAAATATTGTAAATCCGCTTCGCGATGAGTACGATCCAGTATCACAATCCTTTTGTGGAGCTCATATCACACTTACTCAACCATTCCTGCGCCAACCAAGCAGTAAGGAATGGGACGAATTGCATAAGGTAGCATCAAGTTTCGAATCGTTTGAAATTCGCTATGGTCCATTAAATTCGTTCCTTCCCTATCCATGTATCTGGTATGAGATCCATCCTTCAGAACTGGTGCTGACAATCCGCCAGGCACTCCACGCAACCGGTATGTTCAATCTCGACCTACCACATACTGACGGGTTTATTCCCCACATGACCATAACTGAAGGCCAGTCAGATCTCCAGGTTACCGAGGAACTATTTACAAAGCTCAGGGATGAGATCTCAGGAGGAACATTTATTTGTTCAGAGATCGCTCATATCGTTCCTGACCGTCACTTCCATTTTGGGATTAAAAGGCGATTGCCATTGCGGAAATAGAATACCGGCGGCAAATTGACGAACAGGACAGTTCACAAGAGCCAGAAGTCCGAAGATGTGAGAGAAGGTCTCATCCAATATCAGCCAGGAAGAATAATTGAACACAAAAGCAAAAATTAAAGCTGAACTTATCGCTCCATGTGGAATGAACTGTGCAATATGCATGGGGCATCTCCTAAGGGATAAAAACATATGCCCTGGCTGCCGTGGGGATGATGCAAACAAACCCGGAAATTGTGTCAGGTGCGTAATTGCTAACTGTGATCATTTCAAAAATACCGGGGCAAAATATTGTTCTGATAAGTGCGACAAATTTCCCTGTACCAGATTAAAGGCGTTAGATAAAAGATATCGAACCAAATATGATATGAGTATGCTTGAAAATTTGAAAAATATTGAGGAGTTGGGTATAAGGGCGTTTGTTAGAAATGAAAAAGTTAGATGGGTTTGTTCAGATTGTGGTGGTCTTATCTGTGTTCATAGAGGTAGTTGTTCAAATTGCGGAAAAGGTGGGCCTTAGACTTTTGATTGGATATATGCCCCACTGCATTACTTAGCCGAATTAGATAATTATCGATACTTCATACAAATAAGGAACTCAAAAGGTGAAACGATCAATAGTGCATATTGCTCTAGTTGTCCGGGATTACGACGAGGCCATCGCATTTTATACTGAAAAACTTAATTTTCAATTCATAGAGCACACGTACCAGCCGGGAAAGACCCGGTGAATTTTTTTGATACTTATCAGTAGAGCAGCAATGGAAAAAACATGGATGTAGTAACGGGATCTTTCGGTTTTATAGGCAAATACATCACAAAAGAGCTACTAGAAAGGGGTCGTGAAGTTAAAACAATCACTACCCACCCCGATAAACCAAACCCGTTTGACGGCATGGTAAAAGCATCCAGCTACAATTTTGACAACCCTGAAAAACTTACAAGATATTTGGATGGCTGCGAAACCCTCTACAACACCTATTGGATACGATTCAATTATCGACAATGGTCATTCGACAAGGCAATTGAAAACACGAAAGTAATATTCAACTGCGCAAAAAAAGCCGGGGTCAAGAAAATCATCCACATCAGTGTAACCAACGTGTCGCTGCACGATAAGCTACCCTACTATCACGGGAAAGCATTACAAGAAGAAGCACTTAAAAACTTAGGGATTGAATACACAATTGTGCGCCCGACCCTTGTATTTGGAATTGAAGATATATTGGTTAATAATATCGCCTGGACAATACGGAATTTCCCTGTGGTCCCAATCTTTGGATCAGGAATGTATAAAGTGCAGCCCATATTTGTTGAAGATTTAGCGAAAATTGCAGTTGAAGCCTCCAGGCAAGATGGACCACAAAATATTGATGCGATTGGCCCCGAAACTTTCACATATACCGAGTTTCTGGAATTGATCAGCAGAGAATTAAATAGAAATATTGCTTTTCTCCATACACCACCATCCTTAGGGATTTTCCTCGGAAAAATAATCGGACTCTTCGTCAGGGATGTCGTCCTTACAAAAGATGAATTAAGCGGATTAATGTTGAGCAAATTAACTTCAGATCAGACCCCAAATGGGAACACACTATTTTCTCAATGGTTCCAAAAGAATAAAAACCAAATTGGTATTGAGTATACTTCCGAGTTGAACAGGCATTTTCATTGGGAAAGAAGTGACTAACCTCCATCCAACAAGGCAAATAATATTGAAGAGGAACGGATCTTTTAGTATAGCTCTACTCGCTCGGACCAAGACAGAAAAGCAATTAACCTTTAAATGCATGGAACACAACAAACAATCCTCGGAGATATTTCCAGGGATATATTTACATTCTTCCTGATTTTTCCCAGCCCTCAGCACCCGAAGAAAGGTAATGCTATAATAAAAAATGCGTTTCCCCGCCTTACTACAACCTGTTTAAGGAGGTTCTTCAATGTCTGACAAAGCCCAGGGTTTTTCCCTCAGCGACGAACACAAAATGATTCAGAAAGCCGCCCGCGATTTTGCCGAAAAGGAGATCAAACCGATCGCAGCCGAGTTTGATGAGAGCGGCGATTTTCCTTCAGAAACCATCAAAAAGATGGGTGAAATGGGTTTTATGGGCATTGAAGTACCGGAAGAGTATGGCGGATCGGGTATGGATACGCTGGCTTATGTCCTGGCCCTGGAAGAAATCTGCAAGGCAGATGCGTCCCACGGGACGATCATGTCTGTCAATAATTCCCTCTTTAATTACGGTATCATGTTATTTGGTTCTGACCACCATAAGGAAAATTTCCTGACTCCGGTGGCCTCCGGTGAAAAGATCGGCGCATATTCTTTAACTGAGCCGATGTCAGGCTCAGATGCCAGCACCATGCGCAGCAGGGCTGTTCTTGATGGTGATGCCTACATTCTCAATGGGCGCAAATCCTGGGTTTCTGGTGGCCCCGTGGCTGATTTTGTAGTGGTATTTATGATTACCGATCCTGATGCAGGGCATCGGGGTATTACTTCATTTCTGATCGACGCGACCATTCCCGGTTTTGTCCGGGATAAAAAGGAACCCAAAATGGGTATCCGGGCTTCCGCGACCAGCGAATTGGTCTTTGAAGATTATCGCTGCCCAGTCGAAAACCGCCTGGGCGAGGAGGGGGAAGGATTCAAGATCAGCATGGCAGTATTGGATGCCGGCAGGATCGGGATCGCCTCCCAGGCCCTGGGTATTGCCGAAGCGGCTTATGAAGCAAGCGTGGAATATGCCAAAGAAAGAGAAAGCATGGGGAAGAAGATCGGTCAGTTCCAGGGTGTCAGCTTTAAGCTGGCGGATATGAAAACACGAATCGAGGCTTCCCGCCTGTTGATCTACCAGGCGGCCTTCGCCAAAGAACGCTTTAAAACATCAGGTAATCGTTTTACTTTGGAAGCATCTATGGCCAAACTTTTCGCCTCGGAGACGGCCACTTTCTGCGCCGATGCCGCGGTCCAAATCCACGGCGGTATGGGATATTCCAAGGAACTTCCTATAGAAAGGTACTACCGGGATGCGAAGATCACAGAAATTTACGAAGGAACCAGCGAGATCCAGCGCATGGTTATTGCTCGACTTGAAACGGGTTTAAGATAACCAGTCAGGTAGACATAGACAATATTGAGATATTATTCCATGTCGGGAAAAGAGACTAAATCCAATCAGGAGCGAGGACGCCCGACAGGAATTAAGGTTTTAAGCATCATTTTATTTCTGATCAGTCTTTTTTATCTGCTTAAACTCAGCCAGGTAATTCTCCAGTGGTCCAATTTGGAAAACCTTCAAATGACCACAACGCCTTTTTATCTTGCAGCAGATAGTATAGTGTGGTGTGTCTCAGCGATCATACTTGCCTGGGGAATATGGGTTGGAAGAAGATGGGCCGGTCCTACCACTCTGATAATGAGCTTTACGTATAGCTGTGCCTTCTGGATTGACAGAATCTGGATCGCCGAACCGGAAGTTCTGGCTCAACGCTGGCCAATTAACCTCCTTTTGACGATATTAGGATTAGGCATGATCTTATTGATCATAAATCGAAAATCAAGCCGGGATTATTTCCGGGGAAATCCTGCTAAAATACCATAACGGAGAATAGCTATGGTTGAAAAATCAAAAAACCCTAAAATCCAGGAACTTCGTGACAAAAAGATCCAGAGCAGGCAGGGTGGTGGCCTTGAAAGGATCGAAAAACAACATAAAAAGGGTCGCCTAACCGCCCGGGAAAGATTGGATCTGCTCTTGGATAAAGGTTCTTTCCGGGAGGTCGATGCATTTGTTGAACACCGTACGACAGATTTTGGCATGGACCAGAATAAGATCACGGGAGACTCAGTCACCACCGGTTGGGGTACCATAGAAAACCGGTTGGTATATGTTTTTTCACAGGATTTTACCGTGTTCGGTGGCAGCCTTGGTGAAGTTCATGCTGAAAAAGTATGCAAGATCATGGATATGGCACTGCGAAATGGCTCACCTGTAATCGGGATCAATGACTCTGGTGGAGCCAGGATCCAAGAAGGAGTAGTTTCCCTCGGTGGTTATGCCGACATCTTTTTACGCAACACACTCGTGTCCGGCGTTATCCCACAAATCAGCATTATCATGGGGCCTTGCGCTGGTGGGGCTGTCTACTCACCAGCTATGACAGATTTTATTTTCATGGTGCGCGGTTCTTCCTTTATGTTCATCACTGGCCCAGAAGTTGTCAAAACCGTGACTCACGAAGAAGTAACTTTCGAAGAGTTAGGTGGAGCTGACGTGCACGCCGAAAGGTCTGGTGTTTGTCATGTCGCTGCTGATACCGAAGCCAATACACTATTCCTGGTGAGAAAACTACTTTCTTACTTGCCCCAAAATAACATGGAAGATCCTCCCTTCAAACTGACGGATGACAGCCCACTGCGCCGTGAGGAATCTCTGGACACTATCATCCCCGATGATCCTTCCAAGCCTTACAACATCAAAGACATCATCTGTCTATTAGTTGACGACTTAGAATTCTACGAAATCCAGGAGGCATATGCCCAGAATATCGTGGTTGGATTTGCCCGTCTGGGCGGCCACAGCGTAGGCATCGTCGCTAACCAGCCAGCATACTTGGCGGGTGTTTTGGATATAGACTCATCGGAAAAGGCCGGCCGTTTTGTACGTTTCTGCGATTCATTTAATATCCCGATCTTAACCTTTGTAGACGTCCCGGGTTTCCTACCAGGTATTGAGCAGGAACACGGCGGTATTATCCGATCAGGCGCTAAACTTCTTTACGCCTACTGCGAAGCGACCGTCCCGAAAATCACATTGATCACCCGCAAAGCTTATGGTGGCGCTTATGACGTTATGAGCAGCAAACATATCCGGGGAGATATTAACCTGGCTTGGCCCAGCGCGGAGATTGCAGTGATGGGGCCCGAGGGCGCTGTGAATATCATCTTCCGCAAGGAATTGGCAGCAGCCAAAAACCCGGATAAGAAGCGGGAGATACTAGTCAAGGAATACCGCGAGAAATTTGCCAATCCTTATATCGCTGCTTCCCGGGGATACATTGACGATGTCATTGAACCCAGCACAACCCGGGCCCGTTTGATCAACGCCCTGGAGATGTTGAGTCATAAAAGGGATAAAAATCCAAACAAGAAACATGGAAATATCCCTCTATAGTATTGGGCACTGATCTGTTCATGTTCAAAAAAATACTCATCGCAAACAGGGGAGAAATCGCCGTTCGGATCATCCGCAGCTGTCGGGAGATGAATATTTTAACCGTGGCAGTTTATTCTGATGCGGATCGCCATGGCCTGCATGTCCGATATGCGGACGAAGCTTATCACCTGGGTCCCCCCAAAGCCAGTGAATCCTATTTGAAGAGTGATAAGATCCTGGAAATTGCGCAGCAATGCGGGGCCGACGCTATTCATCCTGGGTACGGTTTCTTGGCCGAGCGGGCTGATTTTTCACAGGCTTGTCTTGATAGGGGTATCAGCTTCATTGGCCCCAAACCCTCTTCGATCGCTGCTATGGGGGATAAACAGGTTGCTCGGGAAACCGTTACCAAGGCAAACGTTCCAGTAGTTCCCGGCACAGAAGGCCAGGGAGATCTATCCGATGAAGCTCTTCTGAAAATAGCCCCTGAGATCGGCTTTCCATTATTGATCAAACCCAGCGCCGGCGGTGGTGGGAAAGGTATGCGTGAAGTCCTCAACATCAAAGAAATGCCTGGGCTATTAACCGCATCCCGGCGCGAGGCAGAATCATCCTTTGGAGATGGGAATATCTACCTGGAAAAATTGATCCAGGGTGCCCGTCATATTGAAATCCAGATCCTGGCAGACCAGCATGGTAACGTAATCCACCTGGGAGAGCGTGAATGTTCCATCCAGCGCCGTCATCAAAAACTTCTTGAAGAAGCCCCTTCACCCTTCATTGGTGATGATCAAGACCTACGGGATAAAATGGGGGAAGTAGCAGTTCAGGCAGCTCGAGCAGTGGACTATATCAACGCCGGAACTATCGAATTCCTCGTGGATAACGACAAAAATTACTATTTCCTGGAAATGAATACCCGCTTGCAGGTGGAACATCCAGTCACCGAGGCTGTGACTGGGATAGATATCGTTAAAGAACAAATCCGGATCGCCGCCGGGCAACCTCTGAGTTTGAAGCAGGAGGACATCACAATGAGGGGATGGGCAATGGAATGTCGGATCAATGCCGAAGACCCCTTCAGGGAATTTTTACCCTCTACAGGGCTGATCACTCAATCCATCATTCCCGCTGGTCCCGGGATAAGAATTGATACAGGAGTTTATTCCGGATATGAAGTATCGCCGTATTATGATGCGCTGATCTCTAAACTAATAGTCCATGAAGAGTCTCGTAAGGAAACTATCGCCAGGATGAAGCGAGCATTGGATGAATATCGAGTGATAGGGATCCGCACAAATATTCCATTCCATCAAGCCCTACTTGAAAACCAGGATTTTCTCACAGGAAATTTTGACACTCAGTTTATCCAAGACTCCAATCTACCTCTTGGCGGAAAACAAATGGATCAATCCTTGCCTGAAATTGCTGCCCTTACCGCTGTTCTGGCGACCCATAAACGAACCCAGCACTCAGCGATATCCATCCAACGTGGAAAGCGGGATACCAGCAATTGGAAATTGGTAGGTAGATGGGAACGAACTAAAGATTAATATGACCAACGAAATCTACTTCGCAGAGATAAATGGAAAAGAATATCGAATTGAGATCTTTTCAGAATCGAGAGTGGTCATCAATGGAACAGCGCATGAAATAGATTACAAAACTCTCAAACAGCATGCTTCCTGCTCACTGCTATTTGACGGGAGGTCTTTTGAACCGAACACTTACCAGGAAAACGGGGGGTGGGAAATCCTCCTCCAGGGCAGAAGATTTAATGTAGTCGTAGAGGATGAAAGAGAACGTCGCCTGCGAATGGCAGCCGGCCAAACCTCAACTCAAAAGGGGAAATACACCCTTCTGGCGCCTATGCCGGGGTTAGTCATCGATATCCAGGTGAAAGTCGGAGATGAAGTAAAAGAGGGGCAAGTGCTGCTGATCTTGGAATCAATGAAAATGCAAAATGAACTCAAGGCCCCCCGGGATGGAAAGATCGCCCAGATCCAGGCTAAAGACGGCGATAATGTCGAACGAAAAGAAACCCTGTTAGTCCTGGAATAATTAACTAGAGATAGTGTTTCTCCTCTTCCTATTCCCCATTCTCCCTTTCTTTATTTGACCGTGTTCGGAAAAATCTATAGAATACCGGACCCGCAATCAACACCAGCACCAGGATCAGGATCAAAATTTCCCCATATCCTATCGTAATGATCGGGACGCAAGCCAAAAGGCTGCTCCCTATCATACCAACTCCTAATACTAGTTTGTTGCGCCGGTTCATTGCACAATTTCCTTTCCAACCCTAATTTATAAATATAAATCATACCATCTATCCCTCCTTCCATATACTCCCGAGATGCTGTCAAATCAAAACAATCGTATGTTGAATACAATAACTGATTTGATTACATGAATGCCAGGCCTTCCAGCACCCTGGTTGGCTCAAGAACAGACGCATCAGAAACAATCGTTTTCTTGTATTGCTGCAATCCCATTTCCTCGCGAACCATATCCAGAGTTTTTTCTGACTCTAATCGCATACGGCGTGACCCCTCATTTAAGATATCCAGAACAAGACCTGGCTGGCTAGTAAATTTTTCCCGTCTGGCTCTTACAGGATCAAGGAATCGATTAATGGCCAGGGCCAATGCTCTTTTCACTTCAACATCACCAACTTTGCCCTTCCGGTACCTCTCTTTCAGCTCAAGAACCTGTTCCAGATCAGGATTAAAGTGATCATGATAGATGAAAACCGGGTTGCCATCCACTTTCCCCTGAACATCCGCACTAGTACGATTGGGATCGGTATACATTCCCATCACTTTTTCCTCAACGACATCTGAGGTGTCTGACAGGAAAATCGCATTATTAAGGCTTTTACTCATCTTGGCCTGTCCGTCTGTGCCAATCAATGTTCCCTCAAGTTCCATCTCCGGGATTGGAAAAACTTCCCCGTAATTACGATTAAATCGGCGCGCGATCTCTCTAGCAAGTTCAACATTACCCTGATTGTCCGTTCCCACCGGGACCAAATTCGCCCGGGGCATTAGAATATCCGCAGACATCAGGACCGGATATCCCAACAATCCGAAGGGCAGGGCAGACAAACCTTCAGAACGGGCCATTTCCTTCAAGGACGGAATCCGTTCCAGCCTGGGTGCCGTGACCAGCATACTAAGAAGTGTACTTAACTCACTGATGCCTGGCACACTACTCTGAACAAATATCGTGGACCGGTCAGGATCAATCCCAACCGCCAGATAATCCAACACTATGTCATGGATATATTCATTCATACGAGCGATCTGTTCCTTTCCTGGTCGGGTTGTTAATGTATGCAGGTCTGCAATCACAAAAAAACACTCATGCGATTCCTGATATTTAACCCGATTTCGCAGACTGCCCAAATAATGGCCCAGGTGCAAGGGTCCCGTAGGTCGATCTCCTGTTAATAGTCTGATTTTCATATTTTCTCCTCAGCCATCTGGCTTAATTAAAAATGCCCTCATCCACAAAGGGACGAGGGCAATATCTACTCGCGGTGCCACCCAAATTAGCCTGGCTTCAAGTTAAAACAAAAACCCGTCAGTGAAACAACGGGAGTTGATATCTAGCAGACCTGAAAGCCAGCCTCACTTTTTCAGATACGGCCCGGAAGACCCGGGGTTATATCTTTTACCATGATAACGGTGGCAGTTCCGGCACAAGCTACTTGGGTAATACCCGTTCGCCCTGCGACTCCGAGGCCCATTCGACATCTTTGGACGCGTGAGACTTTCACCAACGCTCACTCTCTGTGCCGTCACAATAAATGTGTACTATTTCCTCATCACAGTCTTGAACTATTCAATTTGATTGCTGTCTTTATACACCGGTCCAAATACTTTGTCAAGCAATCTGCATTCAAAGCCTAAACAAGCCCGAGTGCGTCCTTCATCTTATCTATAACACCAAGATAAAAGGCTTTTCTTGTCTGTCGTTCGGATTCAGAAGGCAGATGTTCCTCGTGAAAGGCGACTGTGGTCTTTTCTCCAGATCTTATGATCCTGATCTGAATCAGAGATGGCCGGAAGTAAGCAGAATCGGGAGGATTTCTTGTTATTCTCCAGTGGGAATCTGGCTGATACACTTTAATTCTACCTGATGTACCGTCCAGGAGTTCATAATCCTGTCCAACTTCAAAAAGGAAGTCTGGACCTTCGCCCAACCAGATCTCTCGCCCTGATGTTGATAACATCCACGCCCCAATTAATTCCACTGGCGCGTCAAGCGTTCTTCTAAGCCCGATCTGCCAACCTGTATCACGAGTCAAACCTGTCGCGCCTTGTTCTTGTTTTGTCATCCGTTTCTCATTTATTTCAATAGCCTTTCTTTCAAAACGCGGGCTTCGTTGAGGTGAACCAAAATGTGACGTGTAGGCGGCATCAGGAGCAACTCAAAGATCTTCCTTTTCCCCCAGTAGGATAACAAACTCTCCGCTTCGGGGAGAACCGCGCCTTCGTCGACCAATTGGGTCAATCGCTCCGGGAGCACTTTTTGGGCAAGTTCAGCAACCTTCAGGTTGCTGACAATTGACCTGGTCTGTCTGCCGACTGCATCCCGGTAATCAAAGAGTCCTTCCAGGGCTACACTCCCGGTCAAGCTTTGCATATCTCGCGCGTTGATTAAATTACCGACGTGATGGACCAGGGATCTAAGTTTATCCTTCCAGTTATCCCGGATATAAAGCTGACTGCCACCTGCAACCAGAACGCTCATGGTCACATCTTCGATCCGGCTGATATGCCACAAGATCCAGATCAAGGAGTGGTCTTCCTTTTCAGGTATGATCCGAAACTGCCCTTCTTCCAGCCCTGAAAAGATCTCATCGGCATAAGACCAACCATTCATGCCAGACATTATCTGGCCGTGAAGCGCGGCGTGTTGTTTATAGAATAGATCAATCGCTCTTTCCAGGTCTGTGCCAGACTTTAACATCTCACGTAAGATTTTGTGATTGGTACTCCATTCCCGACGAAAAGACTTACTATCTACCATGTAAGATCCCGTGATATTATTATCAATCACTAATAAGTTTTATATCAGTCCAGAAGATATAGCTGCTGCCTAAAAGGGATATGGTCAAAGCAATATCCACGGCTGCTACACCCAGCATGAAATAATAATGGCCTTGCGCAAAATGATCCAGCAGGATCCCGCTGGTGATCATAATCGCCAGGGCCAGGAAAAAATCAGGGCGGTAGAACTGCCATAGGCGTGGATCTTCTAATTGGTTGATGCGCTGCAGGTTCTTCCGGCAGCTGTGCCTGAAGATAAAGAATACCTGGAATATACCCAGAGTTATGCCCAAGGTGATGATAATCAACGGCCAGAGAATATCACTTTTCATTTCTCGGGTCTGAATGATCAACTCCATTCCACTGCGGAAAAGCATGATCCCACCGATATACCATACCGCCGCAGCTAAATAAACGAGAGTTCTTTTTGATGTTTTCATAATTTTTAAGATTTGAAGAGACATTATATCAAATTAGATAGTTACAATATAAGTGAACCAAAACATTCAATGGAGTAAGTATGGATACCGTTCGCTGGGGATTATTATCCACCGCAAATATCAACAAGGCGTTAATACCTGCCATCCGTGAAGCCAAGCGGAGCGAATTGACTGGCATAGCCAGTCGAACCCTCGAAAGCGCAGAAAACTACGCCCGCGACTGGGAAATTCCTCAAGCATTTGGCAGTTACGAGGAAATGCTGGAAAGCGGAGAGGTGGATGCAGTCTATATCGGTCTACCAAATCACCTGCACGCAAAATGGACGATTAAGGCACTCGAAGAAGGCGTCCATGTATTATGTGAAAAACCTTTTGCCCTTTCTCTAGATGAAGTGGACGCAGTGATCTCAGCCAGGGATAAGTTCGGTAAGGTTGCGGCTGAAGCTTTTATGTACCGCCACCACCCCCAGACTAAGATTGTCAAGGATTGGGTACAGGAAGGAAAGTTGGGGGAGATCACACTGATCCGGGGTACATTTGACTTCAAGATGAGTCTGGATGGCCGAAAACCAGAAACCTTGAATGTGCGTATGGTCCCGGAATTTGGAGGGGGCTGTCTCTGGGATGTGGGGATCTATCCCCTCAGCTATACCCAGTTCCTGATGGGAGGACCGCCAACCTGGGTCTATGGAAGCGAGGAACTCGGACCAACTGGAATTGATGAAGTGTTTGCTGGACAGATGGGCTACAAGACAGAAAATGGTGAGGTCTTAGCCCAGATTTCCTGCTCGTTCAACTCACCCCTGCATACCTTTATTGAGATCGTGGGAACAGAAGGCAGGCTGTACATCTCGCGTCCTTTCTCAAATATGGATCGAAAACCCCAAGTGATTTTCACAGATCACAAGGATAAGTCGAAGGAAATTCAGGTCCCCAAAAAATCACTGTATCTCGGTGAAGTGGAAGACCTACAGAATGCTATCCTGGACGGCAGCCCAACCCTGATCAGCTTAAAGGAGACCAGGAATCATGTCCGGACCGCTTTGGCATTATACGAATCTGCCAGAACCGGTCATGCTGTTCGGTTATTCAAGCTCGGGTAAGGATAGTTTGGCGAGATCCTTGTGTAGTTTTGGCGTTTATCTATTAGATCCCGCTAAAGAACCACAAGAAGAGATCGTTCTGCATCCGGCGAAAATATATTAATATACGATTCCAGGATCTCCAGCTGATCCTGAACCTGGGTCTTGGATATCCCTGGGGGGCCGTAGGTCGTAAAAACAGCCTGGACAGTATCCGGGCGGATTTGTGTACGTTGGTCCGGGCCGTAGATCACTGAGGAAAGGATGCCCTCCTGGTCCCGAATATACATATCACCTTCTTTTAGGATCTGCTCTGACCCGTCCAGCCGCTGATATGTTTCATTTCCCACTGCCACATCCGCCACCAGAGGCAGCTCCAAAGCCGATACATCATGAGCCGCTGTTAATAAACCCGTTTCC
>Ga0180430_10001586_pt1 | contig 21842 bp, 19 predicted proteins | sample SS_ome_9_FD_132999 | JGI IMG/M metagenome (GOLD analysis project Ga0180430, IMG submission 132999) | Hypersaline lake sediment archaeal communities from the Salton Sea, California, USA - SS_1_S_2 metaG | ecosystem: Environmental > Aquatic > Non-marine Saline and Alkaline > Hypersaline >... | reverse complement strand
CCGTACCGAGAGAGTCGGCTGACATATCGAAGCTGCTCCTTCCCTGTCGCACCTTCGGGACAACGATTTTGACCCGCTGTCTCGTTAAACATCATCTCCGCCGTTGAGGACATCTGGAAAATCCGATTCCAGATTTCAAAGTCGGAGTGTTATGCAGATTGCATTTGTTGCATCGCTTATCGTCCGGGCTGCTGGATGGTCTGATCGTTCAGAATCGCAAACGTCAGACATTTGGAAGAATCGGATCATACGTGTCCGGTTAGGAAAGTTCTGTCGGTCGCACCGTCACACAGCGTGAATTCGGAACCATTCAACCGGCAGATCAAGCCGGTTCTTCAGTTGTCCTGTATGCTGTGAACATTGTTCCACAATGCCAGCGCCGGCGGTTTGACCGGGGCGAACTCTGGCGTGAACCATCGTTCGATTCCCCGGGAAATCCACTCTGTAACAGGTTACCTCTGGGCTACCAGACGATCGAAACATTCGTCGACTTCGGCCCAGGGTGAGCCCATGGGCGTCGATAGCTGTGGTACGGATACCGGCCGTGGAGTCCTCCTCCGTCCATAATGGGCAGGCCTTCGTAGCCGGTGTATCCACCACCGACAACATGCATTCCGTAGGCCATTCCAATTTGAGCCGCGCCGCCGAACCCAAACGCGGTGACCCCATATGCAGCTGCCGGAGCATGGCATCCGCAGTCCGGCATCACAGGAACCGGCTGGGCACAGGTTGCGACCGGTTGTGCACAGCTGGCGACTGGCTGGGCACAGCTTGGCGCCGGGTAAGCACAACTGGGAACAGCAATCACGGCCGGTTGTGCGCAGCTCGGAGCGGGGGCCTCGCAATCATTGCAGTGATGGGATTTGAGGCAACCGAACAAGCCGGCTTCGGAGGGTGTTGTGACAAGGCAAATGGCGGCGATGCCGAGCATCGCTGCGAACAGATGTTTCATAGGACTGGTCTCGCTGAAATCTAACGTGTGTGAGGAGACGGGCATTTATGAGTTCAGTTTCAGGACTGCCCTGTAGTTCTTCCATACACGCCCGCCGGGATTTCCGCGCCACGAAAAGTGTTCGAATTGTATGACGTTAAGATTTGACGGTCAGGCCGTCCGACATGGGTGTTCGACGTGGAATTGACTGGACTGACCGCTTTTTCAGCTTTGGAAGAAGAAGCCGGTCATGCGGGCCGATACGACAAAGTAACTGCTTCCATCGGTGCCGGTTGAACTCGTATGGAATCAATGTCATATCACGAGCCCACGCTCGCACTCTGTCAGAATCAGCTGTCGCTGAATCGAGTACTCAGGAGGAGTCTCATGCGTCGCACCATTCTCGCTCTCACCATCTGCTGTCTGGGTGGATCTTCTGCATGGGCACAGGACGTCGGGATGCCGGGCATCATGTATTCGGGGGCCATTGCCGGTGGAACAGGTGGTCAGTTGTATCCGTTTGATCGTCAGGATCCGTGGCTTCATGGCCAGTTCCAACGCATGCCTGCTTATGGCGGATTCAGCAGCTTTCGTCCGTACAATTATCGGCATGTGTTGTCTCAAACACAGATTGCGTCAAGTGTCTGGGGCTCCGCCCATGGACATGCCTACTCACAACAGTTCTGGAATCGATACCGAGCCGATTATCTGAACGGCAACGTGCATTCTCAGGCAGCCGCTGCCAGGCCTGCTACTCAGCCTGCCGTCAGTCCTGTCAGCTATCAGTCGGCAGCTCCTGCTACACCGAAGACCGATGCCTCTGGCCGTCCGGTCCACATCTATCCATCCGGCGTCAACGCTCGCTGATTCGATGATATTTCAGGCGAAGTTGGCTCGTTCTGCGGGCCAGCCCTTCCCTCCAGGCCTTGTCCTCCATTGTGGAAGACAAGGCCTTTTCTCTTGCCGCAGCGGATGCCGCTGACTCATAGCTGGCGCGGATCTGACTGAGCCTGCGAAACAGGTATGCCCGCGCGTCACAGCGACTACAACATTTCTCAGGATGCTCTATCCTGCTGCCATTCCATTCAGTGGCCGGGCGAACTGTCCCGGAGAGATCTGTCCGGATGTCGTGTGACAGAACACCGAATGATGGTTTGAAGGCAGGGTTCTATGAAGATTTCTCGGTTTCAGCAGCAGGACGGTTCCACGTCTCTTGGGTGTCAGCATGACGACGGGTCGATCACTCGACTGAGCGGTGATTTGTTTGGAGAGGTGACAGATACCGGTGAAGCCGTAAGCGGGAAACTGTTGGCTCCTTTGGTTCCAACGGACATCCTGTGCATCGGGCTGAACTACCGCCACCATGCCGAAGAAAGCAATGCACCAATCCCGAAGTTTCCCGTGTTGTTCATGAAGAACAGCTCGGCAGTGCAGCACCCTGATGATCCGATTGTGCTACCTCGAAAGTTGAACAGCGACCGGGTCGACTACGAATGTGAATTGGCCGTCGTTATCGGCAAGACCTGTCACAACGTGTCTAAGGAGAACGCGCTTGACTATGTGCTTGGGTACACCTGCGCAAATGACGTGAGTGCCCGAGACTGGCAGAAGGACTACGGTGGCAGCCAGTGGTGTCGAGGCAAGACGTTTGCCACATTCTGCCCGCTGGGTCCGTGCCTGGTGACTGCGGATGAGATACCAGATCCCAACGAGCTTGGGATTCGGACGATCCTGAATGGAGAATCCATGCAGGACTGGAATACCAACGACATGATCTTTGATGTTCCGACTCTGATTGAATTCCTGAGTGGCAGCACCATTCTGGCACCGGGGACTGTGATCCTGACTGGGACTCCTCAGGGTGTCGGAATGGCACGCAACCCGCCGGTCTTTCTGAAAGACGGTGACACAGTCACAATTGAGATCGATAACATTGGTGCCCTGACGAACCCGGTTGTAGACGAAGCGGTTTAGAGCGGTTTACGTTGCTGTTGAAACGTGTTGCACTTTCGGGAAGACGTCATGCTGTCCATCATTGTGCCGGTCCTGAACGAAGAAGAGAGTCTCAATCAGCTATGCTGTGAGATTCAGGCCACGGCCGACACGGCAGTTGATCGCTATGAAGTCATTTTTATCGACGACGGTTCCACCGATTCGTCGTGGCAGGCGATTCGTCGTGTGTCCGAAAGCGATGAACGCATTTCCGGTATCCGCTTCCGAAGAAACTTCGGAAAAGCGGCTGCTCTGACAGCTGGCATGTGTGCGGCTGAGGGTGACCTGATTCTCATGATGGATGCCGATCTGCAGGACGATCCCGCGGAGATCCCCGCCTTCCTCGAACAGATTGCCAATGGCTTCGATGTCGTGAATGGCTGGAAGGAAAGACGATTAGATCCATGGCACAAAGTCTACCCCAGCCGTGTCTTTAACTGGCTGGTGAGTCGTCTCACCGGGCTGAAACTCCACGACCACAACTGCGGTCTGAAGATGTTCCGTTCACAGGTGGCTGCTGAAATCCAGATCTATGGCGAACTGCACCGGTTCATTCCGGTTCTGGCGTTTGCTCGTGGATTCAAGGTGACTGAACTGCCCGTGCATCATCGGGCTCGACAACACGGATATTCCAAGTACGGCGTGCGCCGATTCATGCGGGGACTACTGGATCTGCTGACCGTGGCGTTTCTCACCAGCTTCGGCCGTCGCCCTCAACATGCTCTGGGAGCTGTGGGAATCTGCTTCTTTGGAGTCGGTGCACTCGGCCTGACCTGGCTGGGCTTTCTGTGGTTCCTGATGAATGTTGTCGGCATGATTTCCGCCGAACCCATCGGCGGTCGTCCGTTGCTGGCGTATTGCGTGGCAGCGGTGCTACTGGGTGGTCAGGCATTGTCGCTCGGCTTCCTTGCCGAACTAATCGTTGCCTACAACGGTGGAAGTCGGGATTCCTACAGCGTGTCGGAGTCGTGTCCTGAAAGACACGATATGCGCGATTAGGGCATGTTGTTCATTGTTGTCGCCGTTCAGCTGTGATGGAACTTTACCGCGACTTACGCTGAGTTGTGGCCGCGTCGTACGTGAAAAAGCCTGTAAATCCGGCATCCCCACGAGCCAGAACGTCCACAACAATAAGTAAACTGCTCTAGCTACCCGCGCCATAAGGTGCACTCTGAGATACTCGCTAGACTTGATGAGTGTGTCGGCTGTATGTGTCAGGGGTCTGCCGATCGTGAGTGACAAAACAGAAGACAACGGGAAGTCGATTCTCTGGGTGGTCATCACGTCGATGATCCTTGTGGCCTACGTGGCGTGGGGATGTCTTGCGTCATCCTACGCAGGCAGTGAAGGTGACGGCAGTTTGACCATGATTGGTCGTGGCAGGAGCCGTGGCATTTTGATGTTGGTTTCTGCCATCATCAGTTTCCTTATAACGAGCGTGGCAGAACTGCCGAATCTGTTCACCGTTATCAGCTGGAACTTTGCAAATCGAATCTGGTTACCGATTCTGTTTGCCGTTGTTGAAGTCGGACTTCTGGCCGGTGGATTTGGATTGCACCAGCTTGAAAAGAAGCTGTCAGGATCAAGACGGAAGAAGAAACGCCGCAGGAGAAAGCCGGATCCGTATCTGTAGGTTACTGCGGTGCGTCTCGATTATCGAACGCGGTACAGGCGCAGTGGTTCCCAGATCTTCGCTTTTCCAAACGTCTCGATGGACAGGAGATCTTCGTGCCCTGGCCAGCCTTTCTGGTCCGGTCCGCCCATGATGGTTCGGCGCTGAGTGCCGGAAAGCTGGTCCCATTCCTGTCGACCAAGGATCTCCGGCTCGCTGAGGACCTCAGCATCTACCAGTTGCTGGAACCGAGCAGGTGATACGTAGTCGGTGTAGGTGTAGTTGCCTGGCCCTCGATACCGCAGAATCTCACCCCAGTTAATCAGCACGTGCGTTATACCGCGATCTTTCAGTTCCTGCCGGACGGCGGTCGGGTCCTTCATTTTGCGTTCAGACGACCATTTCCGGTCATCAGAGTCATCAGCAGTCCATTGTTCAAACAGTGATTCATCGAATACGGTGTTGTAGAAGAATGGGATCTGCAGATGGAAGACTGCGGCTTCTCCGATGATGAGGATTCGATCGTTCTTTGTCAGCCGCCGATTGATTTGCTGAAACACTGGTGGGACAGCGAGTTTCCTCACCTCGTTCATATCAGTGAGTCCTGCCTGCAGTCCCACAATGCCGGTCCAGGATCTCCATGTCTCAAGATTAACGAGACATCCGAATACCAGGCTGACGGAGATCAGCACATGCCAAAAGCGGTCCTTGAAGAGTTTCCATGAGGCTCCAGCCAGGACAGCAACAACCGGGATGATGGGAATCCAGAAGCGATCAATTCGGTGTGTCAGAGCCCACCAGGTGACAAGCATCCAGAGTACCATGGCCCACAACCAACGTGCCTGAACGCATCTTCTCAGCATGAGCAATGTTGGAGCGGCCAGGCAAAAAAGAAGACCACTGGTCCAGTCACTGTAGACCAGGATACTCATGACGTGCCCCGGGATTTCGGTGACGGTGTGATTCGGAGCGGAATGAGCGCGTTTCCATTTGGCAACCATTTCAGGAGACCAGTCCTCCGCGCCAAAGACCCCATAGAGCAAGGGATATACAGGATTGCCGGTGTCGTGGATGTTCCGAATCAGCCAGGGCCCGACGGTTAGCAGGACTCCTGTGCTGAACACCGCGGCGATGGGCAGCCATCGTTGCACATTGCTTCGTGCCGACCATAACAGGTAAAGGCCAACAGGAATGACCACCGACAGGACACCGGGGTACTTGGAGGCCATGGCGCTTCCTGCAAGCAGTCCCGTCACGAAGATCAATGGACGTGTTCGGCTGTCGCTCGACAGATTGACCACGATGGATGCGCACATCACCGTGGACATCAGGTAGAACGTGATGGCTCCTTCGGCGTAGGCAATCAGTGATATCCGCAGCGTCCACGGCACAGTGAGATAGACAAGTCCGGCGATCAACGCGGGTGTGGTGCCAAACCAGCGACGTGCTGTTGCGTACACACAAATGGTTGTCAGTAGCTGAAAACAGGCAAGCACCAGTTTGCCGCTCAGCGAGCCATCGTTCCAGTCGTCTGCGAGGACCATTGAGTCGAGAATCAGCATCTCGCTAAGGAACGGGAAACTCGTGTAGACGTTGTGTTCGAGGAACGAAATACGTCCGGCCTGGAACCATTCCTTCGGGCCCTGCATGTGGTATTCACAGACGTCGAAGTCAAACGGAGGCGTCATCCCGTCCAGCAGCAACAGGATAGCAAACGGGAGTGCAGTGAAGCCCGCGAGGAGCCAGATACGTCTGGATGCCGGCGCATCATCCGGAAGTGAGTCTGATAGGTCTGTAAACGAGGTCTCTCGGGCACGGTTGATGCCGATGAAGACCACTGTCGCGGCTGCACATAAACCACCAGGTGCGAACAACGCTGAGATTGTCAGGTGGCCGGCAGCTCCTGCAATGAGAGTCCACAGGCTTTGGAGGGACAGTCCCAGACCAGCCTCAATTACGAATCGTTCGCAACGAGTAACACCAGAGGTCCTGAGAAGCGAATGGGTTATGGTCGTCCCAATGACCAGACTCGAAAGCAGGACCAGTGCAGCGGTTCTGATAAACGGCCAGCGTTGAGGAAGCAAGTGCCAGCCAGAGTCAACATTCGTTGCTGCTGCGTGACTGACATCAAATGGATTGAGAAGTGCTGGGAGATTGCCGATGGCGTCCAGCCAGAACAGGTTCCTCGACAGAGAAGGATTGTTCCCCAGGTTGCTGGTGTAGAAGACGAAGCAAAACCCGACAATCCACAGCACGGCGACTGCTTTGTGAACTGAAAACTTTGGCTCGTCCGCCACTTCGGTTGCTCCGGGATGGTGTTTGCGGAGATGCAGGATGGAGCCTCAAACACGAAGATGCAAGGTACCCCTTGTTCTGTACGACAGTGAGTCGCAGATTGGTGGCACGTTTGCTAATTCAGACGCCGCGCAACAGAAAACGGCTTCCGGGACCATGCCCGGAAGCCGTCTGCATCCTGAGTTATTCGACGAGACCGTGGACTACTGTCCGGTCGATCTCGCAGGCAGGCCGATTCTAGCGAGTCAGACCGAACAATTCTGCGAGTCCGCCCTTGCTCTTCACGCTGTAAGAAGTCTTACGAAGACGTGAAGGGTAGTACGCCTGAGGCTCTTCAGGTGGTGCAGGAGCTGGAACGGCTTCCTGTGCCGGAGCAGGAGCAGGAGCCGCAGCTGGAGCGGGTGCTTGAGCAGCAGTGGTGCCACAGCTGTTGCAACAGCCGGTGTTGCAGCAACCTGTGTCGCAGCAGCTGTCGCAGCATCCGTCAACAACTTCATAACCGCAGGCTTCCAGAGCTTCTTCAGCCTGACGACGCACACAGCGATCACAGTCGGCAAGTGCACATGTCAAAGCGGCTGTGAGTTCTGGAGAGCAGCAGCAGCAGTTCTTGCGAAGCTGGTCGCCGATTTCATCAGCAGCCTTGGCTCGAACTCGTTCGTCCGTGTCATTCAGGCCGCAGATGAAGGCCTTCATGATTTCAGGATGGCAGCAGCAGTCGTAGCTGTCACCAAGTTCGTGCAGTGCCTTCCTGCGATCCTTGGCATAGCAGGCAGTCATTGATGTGTAGATCAGCTGGGCAATCTCACAGCAATCATCCTGGCTGCAGCAGCCTTCGCCACAGCAGGTGCTTTCGCAGCAGCTGTTGTCACAGCATGCGGCAGGAGCGCAGCAGGTGTTTTCGCAGCAGGTTGCAGGAGCACAGCAGGTGTTTTCGCAGCAGCTGTCTTCACAGCAGGCAGCCGGAGCACAACAGCTGGTTGGCGCACAGCAGCTGTTGCAGCAAGGTGGTTTGATGTTTGAACACTTACGCTGGTAAGTGTAAACATTGGTGCAGCAAGGACGAGCAATCGTCGGCTTGCAGCATTCTGGCTGGCAGTCTTCTGCACAGCCGCAGCCTTTGTGACAACCGCCGAGGCCGAATAGACCGGCATCAACAGAGGCTGTCATTCCGAACAGTGCGATTGAGGCACTGAACATCGTGAGCCATTTCATGGTGTGTCTCCTTTCCTGGGACATCGTTCCGTCGACCTTCCGTGTATGCGGTTCCGGGTTCGCTGTGAGACCATTTGGCAGCCGGGCTGCCAATTCCCTCGACCTGCTGCAGGATTCGGACCTTTTGAGGGGTCGCGTTGATACTCAGATGCAGACGAACAGGAACCACAAGAAACAGTCGAGCTAACTTAGCTGTTTCAAAAACACCAACCGATCCTGGTTGATGTGGGGTTTACAGTTCGAGGGACTGATCGAACTATCGTCGCTCGAAATTGGCTGCTTGAACTTCTCAACCCGTTTGCGCAGCAATTACTTACGACGTTTTTCGGGACTGTTGTAACGATCTGGCAAGCTGGTCAAGCTGCTGACGAATCTTTCGCCGCGCGTGTTTCTCCAAAGTGCCTGACCGGGTCAGGACGGGCAAGCTGTGCGCGACTTTTCAGTGTGATTGGGTTATCGTCGCTGTACGGAACGAAGCGACGTGAATCCTCACGACCCTCGAATTATCTGTTTGACAGGGGCGGTGATTTGATTTTGCCAGCTCCCCAAGACCAGTCAAAATGCATCGATCTGAGGGCTGTGTCTTCGGCAGTACGGAGCAATTTGCTTCCAGAGCTGTGCCCGCTTTCAATATCTGCGGAGACGCAAAAGCGATGGCTATGACCCTTTGTTATCTCTTGCGCATTCCACGCAGGCATCCAAATCCCATCCACGCGACGACAGCGGAGGCGACGATGAACGTGATGTCCATTGTCGTTTGGCCAGCAAATGGAAATCCCGTCACAATGTCGGCCACACAGGCTGCCGCCATTCCAAAGGCGATTGCCAGAGATGCAAAAATTACGTTCTGAGCCACGCGGATCTCTCCAATGAGACGATGGGCATAACGAAAATCGCGCCCGACTGTTGCCGTAAGTATAGAAAAGGACCGCCAATAGTTGCCAGCGGGAAATCTGGCCTTTAGTCGTACGTCGTTGATCAGCCGTGAGGCAGCGATTACGGTCAGCCGTACCGCCTACGCCACTTCGCGACCGGACTGGCGAACCGGCAGGCGCACTCGCATAAGCGCCCCCTGCCCCTCCCCAGCGCTCACAGGTTCGATTGTTCCGTCATGGTCGGCGATGATCCGGTGAGTAATTGGCATTCCCAGTCCGGTCCCCTGTCCGGGAGGCTTTGTGGAATAGAACGGTTCGAACAGATTCTCCATCGTCTCGCATGACATTCCGCAGCCATCGTCTTCGATCTCGAGGACGACCCAGTCAACCTGCTCAATCAGGCGAATCTCCACATGGCCTCCGGGTGCTGTAGCCTGCAGGGCGTTAAACACCAGGTTCAGTGTGACCTGCTTCATCTGTGCGCCGTTCATCCACAGCATCAATGGCTCTGTGCGTTCAAATGATATTTGTCGATCGCGATAATCCGGCATCGGACGGATCATTGCGAGGACTGATTCGATGACTCGTGTGAGATCTTCCATTTGAGGCGTCTTCTGTTCGCCTCGGGCGAAGTCCAGAACGCGGGCAGTGATCTCGCCACAACGGACAGCTTCCGCTCGGATCATCTTCAGGCGTACGAAAATGTCGTCTCGGTCCGGAGCGTCATCGGGCAGACTCTCGTGTAATCGGTAGTCGAGCGTATCAGCGGCGACTCGAATAATAGACAGCGGATTGTTGATTTCATGGGCCACGCCAGCCGAAAGAAAACCAAGGCCCGCCAGACGTTCTGATCGTACGAGTTGGTTGCTGCGTTCGCGGACCTTGTGATGGAGGTCCGTTTCCGCCTGTTCGAACCGATCGGCCATCAGGTTCACGTTGCCTCGCAGGGTCGAGAACTCATCCTGCCATCTTGATACCCGTGGAATCCGAAATTCATGGTCACCTTCTGCGATGCGTGACGCTCCCAGTGTGATTTCACGCAGCGGGTTGGAGATCCATTGAAACCCACACCACAACAGAATCAGAATGAACGCAATGGCACCGACCGCGACGAATCCAACGATGCTTCGAAGTTGAGCGGACTCCCGCTGTTCTTTCGCCAGAGCGGCGACTGAGTTCTGGCGGTCCTGATATTCGGGTAACCCTGCGATATGGTCCATGAGGTTGCCGAAAATGTCATTGACATTGTCACGAAATGCCTGATCCGTGAATCCTGACTTCTGCTTCATTGTTGTTGGCAGCATGAGCAGCCGCCTGAGATCTCGGTCCATCGCATTGATTTTTCTTTCGATATGGTGTCTTTGCGCGTTAAGGAGTTTTGAAGACTCAAGTCGACTGATTCGCAGCCGAAAGTCGTTGAGGGCATCGATGCTTTTTCGAACGGCCTGAGCATAAGCATCCGTTGGTCTGATCGGCCCGGAATCTGAACGGATGGCATTGAGGATGCCACTGAACTGACGTGTCAGGTGATCGCGATTCGGGCTTTGATAAAGCACGTATTCCAGTTCCAACACAGCGTTTTGATGCCAGAACAGTCCTATGATGCCTGCACCTGCGAGCACAGACACCAGCAGCAGGATAATTGCGAACCCAGTCACCAGACGGCGCCGGATACTTCGGAGAAAAAACACGGTGACCTCCCTGGCCCCAACAGGCACGTGTATGAACCTGTCACAGGTCATACTTCATTCGGCGGATTTCAACCAGCCCGCCCTCTTTCGATGTCTCTGATCAGCCGCATTCATTGTCTGTCAGTTGCGTTGTCGTTCGTAGCCTGCCGCCCGAATTCCTTCATTCTTGATGCCGTCACTGCCTCGGACGACGCCTCGTACACCGAGAAGTTCCGGATGACGGGCGATCTTGTCACTGAACACCTGCAGATCGGCAATGACGGGTTTCAGGTTCTGCAGCAGTACGCTGAGTGATGCGGCTGTGTGATCCAGGTTCCGGTACATGGAAGGATCAGTCATCAGCTTTCGCAGACTGCCGTCTTCCTGATTCATCACGCGGGAAATGGAAGCCAGGTCACGGGTCATCGACTGAACGTTCTGCAGGGAATTGGCCAGATTGGCAACCAACTGATCGCTGTGCTGTGCCAGAGGTGTCGTTGCAGAATGAATAGTGGCTACGGTCGTGTCCATCCGGTTCACGACCTTGTGAACTGACGACAGGGTTGTTCTTGTATCGTTCAGCAGTTCCGGCAGAGCTGTCATCGTATTCCGGAGTTGCTGCTGATATTCGGGGTCGTTGAGCAGTGAACTGGCTGAAGCAAGTGTTTCTTCTGCGGCCTTCATTGTCTGAGTAAACTGTGCCAGGGCCAGAGCAGTCTGTTCGAGTGTGTTGATGCCATCCGGCCCGTCCGATTCCAGCATGCGGTTGAGGTTCACAGCAAGACGTGACCATTCGCGCCCGGTCTGCTCAAATGATGCAAGCGTGGCGGTGACACGCTGTTCCATGTTGGCCACAACGGCCATGGGGTCTCCGGCGGGTTGGCCGACAATCTGGTCGGCTTGCTGAATTGGTTGTTCGCCGGTGCCCGGCTGAATGTCAACAACCGCATCACCCAACAGGGACCGGCTTACGAATGCGGTGGAGTCCGAAGGGAACGAGAAGCCAGGATCGATTCGAATGCCCACGCGCACGCCGCGACCGTTCGACAAGAGCTGCACATCACGGACTCGTCCAATGGCGATGCCTCGCAGTTGTACGGGAGTTTGAGGAATCACGCCTGCGGCTGACGGCAGGATGAGATCCACCTGCATTCCGGGCTTGAGTGACTGTCCAATGTCGCCGAAACGAAAGACCATGACCACGATGGCCGCGAGTGCGGCAATCACCATCAGGCCCACCTGAAATTCTCGTTTGGAATCTTCCATGATTCTGCTTTCGACTGGTTATTCTTCAGGCTGCTCGAGATGGCTGACCGGACGTTGTCTCTGGTGAGGCATTCAGGGCACCACCGCGAACGAACTCAGCGATGCGTGGATCGGTGACTGAAAACAGTTCATCAACAGTTCCTTCGAACAGAATCTGCTGATCGTGTGGCTGCAGCGTTCGGCATGCTGCCAGCATGATGACTCGATCCGCCACGCGCTGCACGGTCTTCATGTCGTGGGTCACAATCACACTGCTGACGTTGTGTTTGTACTTGATGGAATCGATGAGATCGTCGATTCGGCGACTGGTAACCGGATCCAGACCGGTGGTGGGTTCGTCGTAGAACATGACTTCCGGATTGAGTGCCAGAGCGCGGGCAAGACCTGCTCGTTTCTGCATTCCTCCGGAAAGTTCCGATGGTCGCCTGAATGCCACATCAGAGGCGAGTCCCACATCATCCAGCCGCTGGAGAACGATATTCCGTATTTCGTCATTCGAAAGTCGTTTGTTCTCCCTCAACCCGAACGCGACGTTTTCAAAGATGTTCAGGCTGTCGAACAGTGCAGCCCCCTGAAACAAATAGCCAAATCGGAGTCTCGTCGCCTGCCATTTCTTTTTTGAGAGTTGTGTTGCCTTCTGCCCAAACCAGGAGACCGTTCCGGATGTCGCCTGAAGCAACTGCATCATCACTTTCATCGTGACGCTCTTGCCGCATCCACTTTCTCCAATGAGCACCAGGTTCTCACCGCGTTGAACTGTGATGTTGAGATCGCGCAGCACTTCCTGGGAACCGAAACGTCGAGAGATCCGGTGCAGTTCAATCGCGGGTGAGGAAGAACCGGACGTCACAGTGAAACCGCTCCCGGCCAGATGAGGTAATAGGACGCATTCAGCAGGATGGTCAGCAGGAAGTCGAGGCCGAGGATGGCGATGAATGAGAGGACGAAAGACTCAGTGGCCGCACGTCCGACACCTTCGGCTCCTGAACCGCAATGAAACCCACGGTGGCAGGCGATGATGGCAATGCTGCATCCAAAGAAGATACTCTTAACGAGCCCCGCCATGATGTCCCACGCGGTGACAAAGTCGATGGCATACATCCAGTACTGGTGGCTGTTGATTCCGAGGACCCGCGTACTGAACGCCCACCCGGAAAGAATACCAATCGCATCCCCAAACGCTGCAAGCAGGGGGATTAGTAACACGCAGGCGATGAATCTGGGAACGACCAGATATCGAACCGGGTCAGATCCCAGTGCGGAGATTGCGTTGATTTGTTCCGTGACTTTCATTGTGCCAAGTTCAGCGGCCATTGCCGAACCAACACGGCCCGCCAGCATTGTTGCGGCGAGCACCGGCCCGAGTTCTGAGACCAGCGTCATTGTAATGACCGCTCCCAGACGCGACTCCATATGCATCATTTTGAACTGAGTGTGTGCCTGAACGGCCAGAACCATTCCAATAAACGAGCCGGTTACCAGGACCACCGGAACGCTGCGAACTCCGACTTCATGCAGGATCGGAATGAGCACTCGGCGCTGAGGAATACCGGAGAACAGGCGAGTGAGAATCGATACAAAGAAGATTGCCAGCGCACCGGCTTCGGAGACGAGACCCGTGACGGCTCGTCCTATACTGCTGGTGAATTGGATGGCAACTGCCGACATGAACGGGCCGTCCGTGGCCTGAGAAACTGTGTCAGAGCGCTAAGAGTGCTCGACGCACCGGTGAACGTGGAAACCGGGATACTAATCGAATGCCGTCGGATCCATCGAGATCAGTTGCAAGTCGTTTACTGACAATGGATTTCGTTTTTTGATTCTGTTTGGAATGTGGGTCGTAATTCGTACGAATGGTGGCTTTCGGGGACCCAATCACCGTGTATTCTGCGGACATGAGTGTGTTGAACCATCTATGGACCTGTTGGCTCGGTCTTAAACGCCTGCTGATTTTGTGCTGTGTATTCCACGGTCTGTGTGTCGTTCCAACGGAGTCGCTGGCTGGCGATTCGACGATATCGCGGTTGTCGTTCCAGGTACGCGTTGTTGATGAGGAAAACCGACCAATCGCCGGTGTCACGATTCGGACGCTCGGCCTGAGGATGAAAGTTGGCCGGGGCACCGGGTTGGACTGGGATCCGAAGCAACACGGTCCGGCGTCTGCTGCAACCACAGACTCGTCCGGCGTCGCCAGCTTGAGCTATCCGGAATGGGCTGCCGACCAGGTGGAGACAGGATCGGTCGATTGCAGCTTTGACCATCCGGCCTATGTGTCGACTCGAACTGTAGTTGGAGTCGGCAGCGATGAGGTTCGCATTCGCCTGCAACGCGGTGTCCGACTGGCAGTGACCGCGACCTACGGGAGTTCCGACACACGCATTCACCGGAATCTTTATGGTCTGCTTTGTGGTCATCAGGATGGGACCGAATGGAAGTTGTTTTCCAACGGGACTCTCATGTCAAGGACCGTCGCTCGAGAACGTGACCGACTCCTTGTTCTACATCTGCCGGATGAAGGTTTGCCATTGTGGAGCGAACTGCTGAGACCTCAAAGTAGTGTCAACACAACTCGTGTGATGTTGCGGGATGTTCCCCTGATGCCTGGAATGAGACTGACAGGCCAGCTGCCCGACGATGTTCCTCGTCCGATCAGTAACGGCTATGTTTCCATTCTTGCAACACATCACACCGGGATGCGAGATCCGGGGCGACGAATGCAGTGGAGAGACTGGGTGCCGATTGATCGCAATGGTCGTTTTGAGTTTCCGTCCCTGCCCCGCGACGGGTTTGTTCAGTTGTTTGCCTTTTGCGACGGATGGAACTCTGCCAGTCCGACGCCTGATAACCTGGAGAAGGTCGGGCTCGCCGAATTCCGACCGGAGCTACGACCTCAGTACTGGCATCCTCAGGTATTTCGTCTGCGGAGAAGCGATCGGTTCTGTGAGATTCCGATGATTCGGACGGCGGGATGTCGTATTCGTCTGGTATCGGAGAGTGGCGAAAGAGTTTCCGGTGTGACCGTGATCGCTCATGCCCAGCAGAAGTGGATCTCTGGTGACAGCGAACCTGCCGGGAGCGGCTTTAGTACGCCTGAGTTCTTACGGTTGCCCGTCGAGCAGCGGGATCAGATCGTAAACAGCTCAGACATGTTTCAGCAGGGAACCCAAAGTGTGCGGCTTCCTTCCGGCATAAAATACCGGCAGAAAGCGAATGAAGGCGGGTGGGTGACCTTCACCGACCTTCCGGTTGCCCGGTCCGACGAACCGGGCAGGCATAGTTTTTCGGTCGTCAGCAGGGACGAAAGAGGAACGGCCAGTGCAGGGCATGGAGTCAGTGCGGTTGAGTCCGGTCAGTCTACCGAGCTGACGCTTCGTCTGACGAGACCTTAGACCAGCTTGCCGATGTGTCATGCCAGTTGCGGGCTGCTGACTTTCTCGCAGCGTTAACCAGCAAGAGCAACGTGTTTCAGGTTCAAATGCACATTGAAGGCGAATTCCGAATTGTGATGTGTGTCCAATCTGCACCGTTGAACCGATCAGCAATCCCGCGTAATCTGACAGGATTGGTTTGCGATCATTGCGAGCCACCCGCCTTCATCACTCGTTTACTCTCTCAAAACCTTTCTACCGGGTTGCATTCCAGGAATCCAAGTCATGAGATCAGTTATTGTTCCCTGTGTCGCCCTGCTTTCCCTTGCTGTTCCAGTAGTTGCTGATGATCCGTCTGATGCGGACAAGGCACTGATTGAAGCCGTCACGGCGGCAGGTGGACAGGCAATGCAGCTCGCCAAAAATGATGCTCGGTTGACGATTGCATTTCATCTGTCAGACAAGGAAATCACCGACGCGACGCTGGATCTGCTCAAAGATGCGGGCAACGTTTACTCCGTTAATCTTCGCGGAACAAAGATCACGGATGCCGGTGTTCACAAACTCAGCGGCCTGAAGAGTCTCGTCCGACTGCACCTGGAAAAAACGGCCCTGACGGATGCCGGGTTGGCACATGTTGCGGGGCTGGAAAACCTTGAGTATCTGAACGTGTACGGGACGAAAGTGTCCGATGCTGGTTTGGAACACGTGAAGGGGCTGACCAGTCTGAAAAAGCTGTTCGTCTGGCAGACCGCCGTCACGATGGCTGGCGAAGAACCACTGAAAGCAGCTTTGCCTGATCTTGAAATTGTTCCGGACTTCAAGAAGGATCAGGAACGAGCCCTCCTGTCTGCTCGGCGATCCTACGAAGATGCAGCAAAGGAAATCACTGAACTTGCGGAAAAGATGCAGGAGTCGCTGGCCAAATCGACCGACGCGGCAAAGGCCGCGCAGGCGGCAGCTGCCGAACTGAAGGCAGCGGAAGCCAACGTTGCCAAAGCAAACGAACTCATTAAGAGTGCTGATGCAACCGTAGCACAGACCAACGACGCTGTGGCTAAGCTGAAAGATGATGCATCTGCCACGGAGGAACTAAAAAAAGCTGCAGCAGAATCAGCAGCCGCCGCCGCGAAAGCTGCTGCCGCCGCAAAAGCATCAGCAGATAAACTTGCAGCAGTTGTTGCTGAGAAGAAGAAAGCCAGCGAAGCCGCAGCAAAAGCGGCGACCGATGCCAAAGCAGCCGGAGATGCTGCCAAGAAGAAGTTTGATGAAACAGTTAAGAAGTCAGTGGACCTGAAGAAGAAGTTCGACGAGCTGAACGCGGCGAAGTAACTCGATCCTTCAGTTCCCAGCCACCTTGTGTCGGTCGCTGGGAGCTGTTCAAAGCCTTAGGCAGAACGCTATTCCGTAAGTCCGCTGTGTCGAAGAAGCGCATCGACCGATGGTTCGCGCCCTCGGAAGTCTTTGAAGATATCCATCGGGTGTCGGCTGCCGCCAAGTGCCAGCACGGTGTCTCGAAAGCGTCGTCCTGTTTCTGCGACCGTTGCTTCGTCATGCAGGCCTGCTTCTTCAAAAGCAGCGAAGGCATCTGCACTCAGTACTTCCGCCCATTTGTAGCTGTAGTATCCAGCGGAGTAGCCTCCTGCAAAGATATGCTGGAACGAACAAAGGAATCGATTTTCGGGCAGCGTCGGCATGGGAGACGTGGCGTCTGCAATTTTTCGGAAGACATCAAATGCTGATTCCTTTCCAACAGGGTCGAATGTGGAATGCAGTTGCATGTCCGTCATGCCAAACTGCAGCTGCCGAAGCATCATAGAGCCGGCGCGATACGTTCGAGCAGCACAGATCTTTCGGAATAACTCTTCGGGAAGTGTTTCACCGGTTTCGTGATGGATTGCCATTCCCATAAGCGTTGGGCGATGGTAGCACCAGTTTTCCATGAACTGACTGGGCAGCTCGACAGCATCCCATTCCACGCCATTGATTCCTGATGCATCGCGCTCGTCAATGACCGTCAACATGTGCTGCAGACCGTGGCCGAATTCGTGGAACAGTGTTTCCACCTCGCGAAATGTCATGAGAGACGGGACGTCTCCCACTGGTGGTGTTCCGTTGCAGACAAGATGAGCGATCGGAAGTCGTGTGTGAGTGGCAGTCATGGAACGAGCGATGCAGTCGTTCATCCATGCTCCACCACGTTTGTTCTCTGGTCGTGAATAAGGGTCCAGATAGAAGTCGGCAATGTGTTCGCCAGCTTCATTCTGAATTCTGTAGAATCGAACATCATCGTGCCACCGTGGAGCATTATTGTCGTGTCGGCTGACAGTTATGCCAAACAGACGATTGCAGATCTCAAACAGTCCGTTCAGAACGCGATCGAGTGAGAAGTAGGGTCGCAGCTCTTCGTCCGTAAAGTCGAACCGCTGTTCGCGAAGTCGTTCCGCCCAGAAAGCGACATCCCAGTGAGCGAGTGGTTCTGTCTGGCTGTTTTCCTGAGCGTACTGAGTGATTTCTTTCAGCTCTGCCCTGCCCTTTTCGATAGATGCCTGAAGCAACTGATCGAACATGGCATCGACACGCTCCACAGATCCGGCCATCTTGCGTTCGAGACTCAGCGCTGCGTAGTTCTCAAAACCCAGCAGCTGTGCCTGAGTCTGTCGCAGTGAGAGTATTTCTGTAATCAGAGGTTCGTTGTTTGTGTCTCCGGATGACGCACGACTGATGTACGCGCGGTAGACCTGCTCTCGCAGCGATCGATGGGTGCAGTGCTCCATAAACGGCCCAAACGACGGAGCATCCAGTGTGATGCGCCAGGGACCGGAATCCGGCGATGCGTCACGACCGGAATTCTCATTAGCCTGCTTCCATGCAGCCGCAGCCATCCGTCGAAGACTTTCCGGAAGTCCTGCTGCATCGTCCGGATCTGAAATATCGAGATAAAACGCTTTGGTGGAATCCAGTACATGATTGGAAAAATCGGTCGCCAGTTGTGAAAGCCTTTGCTGGTTCTTGTTGAACTGGGCGAGTGCTTCACCTTCCAGTGCGATGCCCGACAATTCTGCGCTGCGGATGGAACGTGTCAGGATTCGCTTGCGGCATTCGGAAAGTTCTGCCCATGTGTCGGAGTCTCGAATCCGACACATGCAGTCGTAAATCGGACGGCTTTGGCCGAGCCGCAGGCCGAACTTTACAACATCCGGCAGAACTGCTTCGTGTGCCTCCCGCAGTTCGTCTGAATTCACGACACTCAGGAGGTGCTCTATTGGACTCCAACAGTATTCGTAGAGTAAATCAATGTTCTCAAGCGGAGTCATCAGACTGTCCCAGTCACCATCTGCCTGCTGTTCGGCTGCCTTAAGAAATTCGGTCGCACGTTCAAGCATTCCTGAAACACCGGGTCTAACATGTTCTGGCTGGATAGCGTCATAGGCGGGAATGCCGTTGTGATTGAGTAATGGGTTATCTGTCTGAGCTGCGGGCATGGCTTGTTCGAGTATTCAAAGAATTCAGGACGGCTTATCTGTCAACCGGATATATTATTGTAGCGACTGCATCGATTTCGCGATGAACGGATCGTGTCTCCAAACGAATCTATGTTGTTCGCTGACGAGCAAATGTGCCAATACGTTTGTCTGGAGTTTCTGCAAGGGTAATTACGGACAAAAATCTGAATCAGGAAAAGGTCATTCGAAGTTCAGGCAACGACACGATTCGCGATTGTCGAAAGAGTGGTCGACGACTATAAATCGTGCTCTCAACACAACGCAATTTCATTGGGTTGTGGTGGCTGCGTCGCAAAGGATTGAGTGACACATCACCAATTCCATCGTGAGTACACAAAACCGGATCTGGTTCCTCACGGTTTTCTCTTACAGTCAATGGTGCTGACAGATGAGAAATCATCAGTTTGATCTTTGTCTTGGTGAATCAGTTCAAGTTGGTAGCTACAAGGTGACAGTTCAGCAGGTCGATGCTGAGTCACAGCAGGCGATTCTCGAGATCGAAGATCCTGATGGTTTGGTAGAGTTGGTTAATGTGAATCTGGCCGAACTTCATACTGAAGAACCGGTGCTGGCGTAGGAAGAGATCTACGGCCCCTGTTTGCTCCGCCTGTGATAGCCGAGCGAATGTGTATCGCGTGTTGCGATTTGTGCAGGACTTAAGGCCCTCTGCGGGAAATTTCCGTGTTGATGAGGTTTCTGCCGCTTGCGCTTTGTCTGCTGATTACTGCTGCGGCTGTCGGTCAGCAGGAGTCCGGATTCGACAGGCTGTTCGATGGCCAGTCTTTTGCAGGGTGGGATGGCGATCCGACGGCCTTCCGTATCGAAGATGGTTCAATCGTCGGCGGCAACGTCAGAGAACGGACTCCTCACAACTACTTCCTGCAGTACGAAACGGCGTTTGACGACTTTGAACTTCGGTTGCAATTTCGACTTGTCGGTGAATCAACAAATGCCGGGATTCAGTTCCGCAGCGAACGAATTCCGGATCATCATGAGATGATTGGCTATCAGGCGGACCTCGGGCAAAGTTACTGGGGTTGCCTGTATGATGAAAGCCGTCGACGAAAGATCCTTAAGTCCCCGGATCCGCAGGAGCTGTCGAAGGTTCTCAGGCGTGATGGCTGGAACAACTACCGGATATTGTGCCAGGGGCGGCGGATTCAGTTGTGGATCAACGATCTTCGGACTGTTGACTACACTGAACAGGACAAGGATATTCGGCTGACCGGGCGTATTGCTTTGCAAATTCATGGTGGCCCTCCTGGTGAAGCGTGGTACCGCAACATCCGACTTCGAAAACTGTGACGATGGCTCCGAACTGGAACAGCACTCAACTTACGCATGGCTGGCAAAAAGGTGTTACGGCTTTTTATTACGCATTGGGGCTGACGGAGCAGGATTTTGATAAGCCACAGGTTGGCATTGGCGTGCCGTTGCTGGACGGAAACACGTGTAATGTTCACGCCTACGAACTGGCCAGCGAAATCAAGGCTGGCTGTACCGATGCCGGCATCCTCGCGTTTCCATTCGGGACGCCCGCAGTCAGCGACAATCTGTCTCAGGGACACGAAGGCGGAAACGCAAGTCTGCCATCACGAAATCTCATCGCCAACAGCGCAGAGTGCGTACTGACGGCGCACTGCTACGACGGACTCATCGGACTGCACTGCTGTGATAAGAACGGTCCCGGATTCGCCATGGCACTGGCTCGAACGAACTACCCCGGTTTAATCGTCAGCGGCGGCAGCATTCTGCCAGGTTGTCACAAAGGGAAAGACATTTCCATCCTCGATGTGTATGACTCACAGTCAGCAGTTGCCGTGGGAGCGATGGAGGAATCGGAAGCCGACGAGATTCTGAAGACGGCCTGTCCCGGCCCAGGAGGATGTGGCATTGCCGCATCATTCAATACCTGGGGCATTGCAATGGAAGCGATTGGCCTGATGCTTCCTTCCAGCAGTTCGATTCCCGCAGTGGATGACGGCAAACGCCGCGAATGTCGTGACGTTGGCAAGGCGATGATGCAGCTACTGGTACAGAATATCCGTCCCCGCGACATCCTGACGAAAGCCGCGTTCCGAAATGCGGCTGTTTCCATTGCGGCGGCGGGAGGGTCATCCAACGGAGTGTTGCATCTGCTGGCGTTGGCGCGCGAAGCCGGGGTCGATTTCACGATGCAGGACCTGCAGCCGATGTTGCGTGAGACACCCGTGCTATGCAGTTTTGCTCCTCGCAGTAGCGGCACGATGTATGATCTGCATCAAATCGGCGGCACGCCTGTCCTGCTGAAGCATCTTCTGGACTCAGGTCTGTTGGACGGATCCTGTCTTACTGTTTCCGGAAAGACACTGGCGGAGAATCTGGAGCATGTTGAACCACCGGGAGCCGATCAGGATCTGATCGTTTCGCGAGAGAATTATTTCAAGGCGTACGCGGATATTCAGGTTTGCTTCGGTAACCTGGCACCTCACGGCATGGTGTTCAAGGTGAACAACATGGACGATCCGGTGTTTGAAGGGACCGCGGCCTGTTTTGAAGATCCACGCGATATCGTGACAGCCGTCGAACGTGGTGAGATCAAACCGGGAACGGTTGTTGTGCTGCGGTACTGGGGCCCGGTGGCCTGCGGAATGCCGGAAGTTCTTGTTGCCAGCAATGCGCTCACCGTACCGGAACTGGATGGGAAAGTGGCGATCGTGACAGACACCCGTGTTTCGGGAGTTTCTCACGGAGCAATCGGAATTCACTGTTCGCCGGAAGCAGCCGTCGGCGGCCCAATCGCCTGTGTCCAGGATGGAGACACCATCCGATACGATTTACTCAACGGCACCGTCGATGTACTGATTGACGATGAAGAACTTGAATCCCGACGTGCGTCTCTGCCCGAATGGAAGCCCCGCGAGCCATTTCGTGGCTACCTGTCAGACTTTTCCACGACCGTCTCTCAGGCCCACGATGGCTGTGTCAGCACGAGTGTCCTGAACCGTCACAACTAACCCGCATGTCTCACGTGGCCGCGCGATTTGTGGGTTCGAGGTCGTTTCTGGGGATTGGCGGCGTGCATATTGAGCTGAACGCGCGTCTGTCGCCTGAATTCGGTCGCAGGGCCTTCAAT
>Ga0180430_10001585_pt1 | contig 21869 bp, 11 predicted proteins | sample SS_ome_9_FD_132999 | JGI IMG/M metagenome (GOLD analysis project Ga0180430, IMG submission 132999) | Hypersaline lake sediment archaeal communities from the Salton Sea, California, USA - SS_1_S_2 metaG | ecosystem: Environmental > Aquatic > Non-marine Saline and Alkaline > Hypersaline >... | reverse complement strand
TCGGTTGGGTTCACTCTCGAAAGGTGATGGCAATGCGTGGTCGCTGGGCGATCTATGCCGATGCCGACGAACTGCAACGTCTGCGCCGTCTCCGCGACTCGCCCCGTGGCTGGCCCCAACCTTGCCCGACAGAATTGACCGCCCCCAAACCAAAGTCCCACGTAACCTAACCCACGATACGCTAGCACTGCCGGTAGTGCTGGCATGATAAAAATGTTATCTTTGGAGGTATTATGACTGGTACACTGAGGCTTACCAGCGCTACGCCAAGCCGAAAGAGTAACTCGCGGCGTGGCCCGGCCGGCGCCGTCGCCTGCCTCAAGTTGGCTCTTGTTACACACTCGTTACGTACCCGGCTGTCGCGATCTGTTATGATGACGGCGTGGTTGGGAACTTTCCCGTGGTCCGCGGCGTCTGATACCCGGAAGCCTCGGACACCGCCCGAGTCGGTCGATTCCGCTCTGTGGTCGGGGAATCGGCTGGCCCCCGCTAGGGGGGGGCGGGGCTGGCTTCTCTGGCTCCGCTGAGCCCAATCGTCTGAAATGCTGCGAAATCCTCAAGGAGTGACGATCATGCGACGACATGCAGTGGCGATCTTTTCGGCAGTGGTTCCCTGGTCGGCGTTGTGCGTGCCGGCGCTTTTGTCGCTGGTGTGCTTGTTGGGCTCGGCATCACCCGCCCTGGCCCAGGCCGACGCGCGGGAGGCGTACGCCGAAGCCAAGGCGGCCTTCTCCGCCGGGGAGTTCGAGAAGGCCCGGGAGCTGGCCGAGTCAGCGTCGCAAACGGATCCGCGGAACCCGGAGGTTTTCCTGCTTTTGGGCAAAGCCCACTATCAACTTGGAGAATTGAGCGAAGCCGTCGCCGCTTGGCAGCGCACACTGGACTTGGCCCCCCAGGAGCCATTCGCCCGACGGATGCTGGAAGCGGTGCGGGCGGAGAAGACGGACGTCGACCTGCGGATTCGGCTGGTCGAGGCGATGCTCGACGAGGAGCTTCACAGCGCGGCGGCGAGGGAGTGCGGTCGGCTGCTGGCCGACAAGACGCTCACCGATGCCCAGCGGTCCGCGACAATGACCCTCCAGGCCGAGGCGATGCTCCAGGCCGGCAACACCGCGGAAACCCAGCGAATCGCCCGCCAAGTCGAGGTGCTCTACCCCGAACAGGCCGACCAGGCGAAGACTGCGCTACTGCAGGGACGGGCGAAGCTACGATCCGGCGGAGAGGCAGCGGCCGAGGGGGTCCAGTTGCTGGAGAAGGTGATTGCCAATCACCCTGAGAGTTCCGCGGCGGTCACGGCCCAAGTGGAGCTGGTCTCCTTCCGACTGAAACAAGGCGTCGATCAGCAGGGCGCCGATGCGCTGGGCGAGTGGCTGGAGGCGAACCCGGGGCACTCGCAAGCGGAAGCTGCTCTTCGCCGGTTGATTGGAGCCTGGCTGACGATCACGCGTCAGGGCGGCCACCCCGACCGGGATGCGGCCCTTTCGCCCTCCGACCTCCGGGCCTTAACGCTGGCCGCGGGATTCTATGAGCGGAGCGTTCGGGCGGACGACGCGGACAAGCTAACCGCGCAATTGCTCGGCCATCTCGATTCGCATTATGCGAAAAATAGCGCCATCGCCGCCGCGGTGGAGGGAGTGAATCGCCTCCTGGCGGCCTCGCTGCCACGGAGCAGCCGACTAACCGTGCTGCAAGCCCTGGCCCAGCACAAAACGAACATCGCCATGCGTCAATTGGGCGAGCAGGCCGTCGCCGGCGAGTTACCCCAAGATGCTCCGCGTGGCCAGTTGCCCAAAGGGCTGGCGGAGGTACTCGAAGTCCACGAACAAATCGCATCGGAATACCCGGCCAACACACCCTGGGCCGACCGCGCGGGGTTGGCCGAGCAGATCCGTGCGTATTCAGGGCGGGTTACCCCAAGCGCGGAGTTCGTCGGACTGAACGGTCCGGAGGCCTGGGCGCTTGATCTGGCTTTCCCGGTCATCCAGAGCCATGCCGACGCCGCAGCGGTCGGGTCGTGCATCAAGACCGTTCAGCGAATCGTCGCCGCCCACGCACAAAGTACTGTCCCGGCGTCGCGCGTTTTGGCCGTGGAGATTAGCGACGAGTTGGCCGCTGCCGTGCCGCGCGAGCATGCCGATTGGTCCGACGTCATGGTCGCCCACGAGAAAGTGCTGGATGAGTATGCTCGCTTTGTCTTCCAGGAGAACATTGCCTCGGGCAACGCCGCGGCCAACACGGAACTCTCCGACGCTCAAGAGTCACTGCTCGAAACGTTGCGGCGACATATCGATCATCGGGTCAATGATGCCGATGCGGCCTTCAACCTGCTCGAAAAGCACCTGGAGCCGTGGCGGCGGCATCGGCACTGGTCGGTCGTCGAGAGGGCCCTCGCCGAGCTGTTGCCCGCGTTGCCGGAAATCCAGCGGCGGCGGGGAGAGCTGGTCCTGGTGCGGATGAAGATCCGTCAGGTCACCCTTGATCAACAGCGTTTGCTGAGCGCGGGTCTGACGGTTCCGCGCGAACTCGACGCCCGCCTGAAGGCGGCCCTGACTCGCTGTTACGAATTGCAGGCCGGGCTTGGCGAGCAGCCAGCGCTGCTAGCCGACATCCGTGCGGTGAGCGACTCGATCATCGCCCTTTACAAGGCGCTGAAGTATTACGAGGTGGCCGAGGCGGCCGCCCGAGTAAAGGCCGAGCAACCGGTCTCCTTGGCGGACGAGTACGCCGCGTTTCAACTCGCCCGGCTGAAGGACGAGCACGCCCGCCGGGAATTGGCCCGATCGCTGAAGCACTATGGGGCGGCTGAGAACATCGAGTTGACGCCCGAGTTCCAGGCGGCGATCGAGGGTTGGACCGGGTTTATCGGCGATTATCCCACCAGCGATCTGGTCCCGAGCGCGGCGGCCAACGTGTTCGCCATCGGCCAGACGTTCGAGGGTCATCGGGCACATGCGGTGGCGGCGAACGTCTACGATTCGTTCGCTGAGTTTTGCGGGGGGATCGCGGTGCTCTCGCGCCCGCCCGCGGACGGACTGTCGACCGAACAACAGGCGGCCTTGGCGGCCGTCAGCGCGCTGGTCGCCGAGGCTTCCAAGTCGCTGGCCGAATCGCGTGAAGATCGGGAAGCGGATGCTCCCCCGCCTCGTGAAATTAGCCCGGAGTACGCCGCGGCCGTCGATGCCTGCTACGAGTTCATTGCCGCTTACCCCGAGAGCCGGGCGGTAAGCCAGGTGATCGACAGGATTCCAGCCGTGGCATTGGAGTATGCTCGGATCGACGCCTGGGAGGTGGCCGACGGCGTCTATGCCGAGTTGCTGGAGTCGGAACTGCCGATTCGGCGCGTGGAGCGCATGAAGTTCGCCCGTGGGCTGTGTCAGTTGGGTCGCGCGATGCCGGACCATGCCCGTACGGTCCTGCAGGCGTTGACGAGCAGCGGACTGCGTGGCAGCGGCGACGTGTCTGGAGCGGAGATGCTGGCTTTGGTGGACGGCGACAGGCTGAACATGGACGACTACATTTTGGAAGACACAGAGCTTGACGGCGTCGACTTCACGGCTGCTCCTAATGAACAGGTAATGGACGAGTCGGAGTTGCGGCCCAACTCCGGACCGCGAGCCAATCAACCTCTTGCGGGGGAATCGGTTGGGGGTGCGCTTGCCGACCCATCGAACACTCCGCCGCGCCGGCCGGCCGCGCCGGCCGATCGCGCGGCATCGCGTCGCGACTCACAACTGCTGGCCATGATCCGTCAGCAGGAGGCCCAGCGGGCGGTGCAGGTAGCCCAACTCCGCGAGCGAATCGTCTTCAACGAGCCGACGCAACGCGACGGACAAGCCGGGTGGAATGGCAACTTCCAGTTGGCGGCGAACGCAACCAACCAGCAACAGGAAGTCCAGCAGGTAGCCCAGGGGCAACAGGCCGTGCCGATTCTCTCCGAGGCCGAATTGCAACGCCAGCAGGAGGCAATCGACGCAGCGTATGCGATCTTCCAAGAGATCCGTAACGACTACCCAAATACGTCCACCGCCGTGCAATGCCGGGCGGAAGTGATGGTGATGGTCGGTCACTGGCGCACCTTGACTCGGTGGGAACGGGCGGTGGCCCTGGCCGAACGGTATTTGGCCGATAACCCCAGGGACCCCGAGCTGCCCAAGCTGCGGCTGGAGGTGGCCCGCGATCGTCTGGCCTGGGCCGCGCAGCCGTTGCCGGGCCGGGCCGATAAGCACGAGCGATTGGACGCGGTTTCCGAGCGGTTCGAAGCCGCGCGGGCCGAATTGGCTCAAATCGTTGCCGATTTCGACGACCAGCGCCAGTATCAGCAGCAGGCCCAGTGGGACATCGCCAACAGTTTTCTCAAGCAGGCGCGGGTGGTGGCCGCGTTCAGTAGCGTGCTTGCGCGGGGTCAATTCGTCCGCACCGCGGAGGAACTTATCCGGCTGGCGAAGAAGTACCCCGATCATCCGCAAATCGGCACGATCCCGGGGATGCTCTGGACCGTCGGCGGCGAGTTGGAGAACCGAGGATTCCACGAAGAGGCCATCCTGGTTTGGAATCGACTCGTGCTCTACGACCCGATGCACTCGCTATCGGAACAGGCCTCGTTGAAGATCGCCCAGACGTACCACCAAGACCTTGAGCGGCCCCTGAAGGCAGCCGAGGCCTACCAGGAGTTGATTTTCGCCCGCGGTGGCAACGATCAGGCGCTGCAAAATGCGATCTTCGGGATCGGCTCGAACCTGAAGAGCGAAAAGCGTTGGGTCGAGGCCTTGCACGTGTTGGAAACGTTCGTTGATAGCTTCCCGCGCCATCCGCGGGCGGGCGAGGCGCTGGCGATGGTCGGGCAGATTCACCAGGCGAACGAGGCCTGGGAGGATGCCATCGCCGCTTATCGCCGGGTGATCAGCGAATTCGAGGACGGCCAGTTCGTCCATGACGCGAAGTGGTCGATCGCCGAGTGTACGATCAACCTCAGCCGGTGGCCCGCCGCGATGGCCGCCTACCGCGATTATGTTCAGGCCTATCCGAAGGATGCGAAGCTTGCCGAAGCGAATCGCCGCATCGAGGTGCTCAAGGATCTGGTGCGCTATCAGGGTCTGGTCGACGAGGAAGGACAGCGGAAGGCGTTCGACGCGCAGTACCAAATCGCCGAAATCGTCAAGTCGCGATTGAGCAATCCCATCAAGGGGATCATTGAATATCGGAAGGTGGTCAAGAACTGGCCGAAGAGCCATTTGGCCGACGATGCCCTCTACGCGGTTGGGGCGACTTACCGCGAGTTGGGTGAAACCAGTCGAGCCCGCGAGGCACTTCGCGAGATGGCCGAGCGCTATCCGACCAGCCCCCTGGCCGACGACGCGCTCTACCTGGTCGGCAAGAGCTATGAGCAAGAGGCGGACCGGCTGGCGACCGTCACTCGCGCGGAATCACTCGAGCGCGCCAAGAAGATCACGCAGCGTCGGGCCTACGAGCAAGCCCAGTCGGGACGTCGGCAACAGCAGAAGTCGCGCGGCGAGCGAATCGCCAAGCTCAAGGCTGCCGGCAAGGGTAAGATGGCGGAACTGGAAGAGGCCGCCACCGCGGCGAACTACGGCCAGTTTAACGCGGCCAACGTGGAACTCTTCGCCCAGAAGGCCGAGCAAGATGTCGAGACGCTCACCGCCACGCAACTCGCCGATCGCGAGGACCGCATCAACGCGGCGTTGCGGAAGGCGGTCGAGGCCTATCGAGCGACCGCCCAAGTCGCCACGGCCGACAAGGCCGACGAAGCCCTGCTGCGGATGGCCACGATTTATGACCAGCGGCTGAAGGACTCCCGGGCCGCGATGGACACCTGGCTGGAGATCGTTCGGCAGTTCAGCGGCACCGCCGTGGCTGAAGATGCTAGTTGGCGAATCGCGGAGTTCCACGAGCGCGACGACAAATATGCCGAAGCAATCGAAGCCTACGAATCGTTCCTCCGCAACTATCGGCGCAGCCCGAAGGCGGGCGACGCACAGTTCGCCGTCGCCGAGAACCACGAGCGGCTCGGTCAGTGGATTAGTGCCATGGACGCCTACAGCAACTACCTGAACAACTTCCCCAACGGTCCGCTGGCTCAGAAGGCGAAGGACCAGATCAACTGGATCAAGACCTACCGGCTTTGAGGGGAGTGACGGCCATGTCTCGATTCGACACGGCTGGAGCACCGTCGAGCCGCTGTCTCCCATGAGCAGCTTTCATCGTCACCAATCTCGCAAACCAACTCCCACGGAGAACCGATCATGCGACGCCACCCAATCCGATGGATTCCGTTGACCGCCCTGGCGATCCTCGTCGTACCCTGTCTCGCGCTGGCCCAGGCGGAGCCCGCCTCCGAGGTTCCCGCCGCTTCCGCTGCCGAGGAACAATCTGGCGAAGAAGCTGGCGCCGACGATGACGCCGGTGGCGACTCGCTCGGCGAAGCTCCGAGCGACGCGGCAAGCAATGATTCCAACGAGGGAAGCGACGAGGCGGCCAACGGGGCCAACGCGGAGGAGACGGCCCCCACGGCCGAGGAGCTATTCTCCACGGGGCGCGACGCCCTGTTTCGGGCCAAGTACGAACGGGCGATCGCCCTGCTCAACCAAGCCGTCGAGGCGGATCCCACGAAGACCGGCTATCGGCTTCACCTCGCTCGGGCCTACCGCTATGCCGGCAAGCAGGACCAAGCCGTCGAGCAGTTGGAGCATATCTTGGAAACTGCCCCCGACCACGTGGAGGCAGGCCAGGCGTTGGCGGAGATTTATGGTCAGCGCGAGCAATGGAAGGATGTCGTCCGTGTGCTCGAGCCGCTGCTGAAGTACCGCCACGACTACCCGACCTACCACATGCTGGCCGAGGCCAAGTACCATCTCGACGACCACGAGAAGGCCCGGCACTACTACGAAGAGGCGATCAAGCTGAATGCCGAAAGTGCGACCGACCACTATGCCCTGGGCAATATCTATTTGGCGGGCAATTTCTTCGCCCTGGCGGCGGAGTCATACCAGTCGGCCCTGCGGTTGGGGCTCGACAGCCCGGTTCTCCGCTACAAGCTGGGGACGGCCTACTTCAACCTCCGCAACTACTTCGGACGGATCAGCGTCCGCACGGTGCGGTCGGGCGCCCCAGGCGAGATCAGCGAGGGCTGGTACCTGATCGAGCCGGTTCCCGGCCGAAAGGAAGTCTTCCGCTGTGCGCCGGAAGCGTCGGCCATCTACCAAATCGCCCGCGCGGTGGAGGACGGCATCGAAGACCGCCCCGACATCCAGGTGCTGCGAGCCACGATCTATTTGAACGCCCGGCGTTACGCCAACGCCTACGACATGTTTGCCGAGATCGGCCCGACCGTGCCCGAGGATGAGCAGGCGCTGTTCTACTACTACTATGCCCAAGCGGCGTTCGGAACCGGGCGTTTTGACCGCTATTTGGAACTGTTGGGCGAAGCGATCAAACGGGACCCCGAGGCCTACGAGTCCACGCTGGTCGAAGCGCACCTGAAGGTGGCCGACCAGGCGAACCAGGCGGGCCAGCTTGAAGAGTACATCGAGCATCTGGTGGCCGCCGTCTCGCAGAGCCCGAGCACCGCCTCGCTCCATTTGAAGCTCGGCAACGCCTATGAGGAGGCCCGCCAGTTCGACAAGGCGATCGCCCATTGGCGGATGGTTCTCGACCTGGAGAGCGATCACCCGCGGCGGATCGAGCTGCTGAATCGGATCGCCCGGTATGGGAGCCGGCACTAGCGGAGGCGGAGCGGATGTGGTAAGCATGGGAACCGTCGAGCGCGCGCCCGGCCACCCGTGGCCCTGGAGAAACGGTGGCTTGCAGCCCAAGACGCCCGACCGGGGCGAGATACGGGATTGTCGGCCAGCGCCGGCAGTCGGCAGCCGAGGCCGGCGGCCATCGCCCCCCCGAGTTCAGACCACTCCGGTTCCACCACCGTCACACCGCCTGGAGTTCCCGCAGCCATGAAGACGACCGTTTCCTGTTCTATTCTTGTTCTCGCTGTTTGTGTCGTACTTGCCAGCGCTCCTGACGCGCTTGCCGATGTTGAGATCGTCGACGCGGCCGAAGGAGCGAAAATCTTTCCACCCGATGCGGACGTCGAGAAGCTCGCCGACGGATTTCAGTTCACCGAAGGCCCGGTTTGGGTCGGCGGTGACGGTGGCTTTCTGGTGTTCAGCGATATCCCGGCCAATCGGGCCATTAAATGGACGGCATCGGGCGGCGTTTCCACCTTTCGGCAGCCCAGTCATCACACCAACGGACATACGCTCGACCGGGAAGGGCGGATCGTGGCGGCCGAACACAGCGGCCGGCGTGTTTCACGCCGCGAGAGCGACGGGACCTACACAACGGTCGTCGATTCTTACCAGGGCAAGAAGTTCAACTCGCCGAACGACGTGGTTGTGAAATCGGATGGCACGTACTGGTTCACCGACCCACCGTACGGCTTGCGGCAAAGCGGCGGTACAAAGGAACTCGACGGGCATTTTGTGTTCCGCTACGATCCCGCCTCGAAGCAACTCACGGTCGTCGCCCGCGACTTCGCCATGCCCAACGGCCTCTGTTTTTCGCCCGACGAGTCGAAGCTCTACATTGCCGATTCAGGCCAACCCAAGCACCTCCGCGTCTTCAGTGTCCGCAAGGATGGCACGCTCTCGGACGGCCAGGTGTTTGCGCGGATCTCCCCGGGTGTTCCCGACGGAATCCGTTGTGACGCCGACGGGCGGATTTGGTCCAGTACCGGCAACGGCGCCCAGGTCTTTGCACCGGACGGCAAGCTGCTCGCAAAGATCAATCTCCCCAAGGCCGGTGCGAACCTTTGCTTCGGTGGCCCAGATGGGAAAACGCTTTTCATCACCGCCCGCGATGCTCTGTATGCCGTCGAGACGCTGGTTTCGGGTGCGGCACGTTAGGCGGGCGTCGCGGATGGGGTGCCGTGGTGCGGAACCCACGGTAGCAGCTCGCCAGGCTTCAAGCGGTCGATGTGCTATGCGTCAGGGTGGGATTCACCGTCGGGTTCATAAAAGAACGCCTTGTCGTCCAGAGGGCGAACCCAGACATTGCGGAATCGCACCGGATTCCCGTGATCCTGCAAAAACACGGGACCGGTCATTGTCCGCTTCTGCTGCTTCCAAATCTCCTGAAGATACGGCGTCGTGCCATAACGGAACGGATGGTAGGTCGACCGCGGTTCGCCGAAGCGTGTTTTCTCTTGCACCTTCTTCCCGTTCAGATAGGCCGTGATCTGGCCTTGCTCGACGATTTTGCCCTGATCGTTGCGCCGCGGTGCTCGGTAGAGAATGTCGTAAACTTGCCATTCGCCCGGTGGTCGGGCGGCATTGACCAGGGGCTTCGCGAAGCCGTAAATGGCTCCCATTTCTTGCTGGCTGAGGTTGCGCTTCTGGTGCGACTTGATGATCTGCAGCTCGTAGTTGCCGTGGATGTAGACGCCGCTGTTGCCGCTCTTCTTCTGGGGAAGCATGAACTCGACGTGGATATGGGCGTCGCGGAAGTGGAGTTTCGAGACAATATGGTTCTTGTGGCCTCGCGTGGTCGAGACCAACGCTCCGTCCTCAATCGGCCAGTTGATCTCCGTGCCATTCATGCTCAGAAAGCGGCATTCATCCTCCCCGTCGAACAGCACAATGGCACCTTTCGGGGGCGCGACGGGTAGCTTGCTCTGGTCGGGCGGGAAATCGCACGCCACGGCCCGCCCGGTGCACGCGCTCGCGGCCAGAAACAACAATGACGCAATAGTCAATACTCGTCTCATCGGACACTCCTGAACGTGGTGGTGTTGATTTGATGTGCAGACCGGCTTGGCCCTAGAGCGCATTGGATGCAGGTGGCCAAGCTCTTGGTTGGCCCGAAGCCCTAAGTGGACTTGGGAACGATTGCCCCGTGTTCGCGAAGAAGCCCGTGGATTTCGTCCAGCGGCACTTTCAACGGGGTGGTCCCACGCCGGGCTGCCAGGGCGGCGGCCACGGCGGCCGCCTGGCCCATGGCCATGCAGGAAGCCTGAACCCGCAGACCAGAGTTGGCCAGCCGATCACTACTTAAACAGCGTCCGGCGACGATGATGTTCCGGCTGTTCTTGGGAATCAGGGCCCGCAACGGGATGGTGGGCACGACGCCTTCAGCGAGCGGCTTTGGCTTGACTCCCCGTTTGGTATGCAGGTCGACCGGATAGAAGGCGTTGCAGACGGCGTCGTCGAACTTGCGGCCCGAGGTGTAATCGCCCACGGTGATTAGGGTTTCGCCGAGGATGCGATAGCTTTCGCGGAAGCCGGTCTCAGGTTGCAAGTGCATTAGTCGCCGTTTGCGGTGCCGCACTTTTGCCAGCACGGAGCGACGCCCCTCGAGATTGGCCGCGGTCACGCTGCGAGAAGTACTGGAATCGGCGCCGTGCACGTAGAGCGATTGCAGGGCGCCGCGCCCGGGACTGTTCGCGCTGCCCAGCATGAAGCGTATGGAGCCGGGCTGAGTTTGCTCCTCTCGAAGCCTCGGCAAGCCGAGCATGGCGACCACCGACGCTCCACCCGTGCAATCGACAATTTGCTTGCAGAGCACCCGACGTTGGGTGCCAAAGCCAACGCAATCGACCTGCCATCCTTCAGCGGTCCGCGTGAGCTTACGGGGGAACTCGTAATAGGCAATCCGTACGCCCGCCTCCGCGCATTTGTCCTCGGCCAGGATGGCGTAAAGAAATTGATTGACGCGTACTTGGTTTTGCCAGTGCCGGCGGGGGACCTTGGAGAAGTCGGGCAATTTCCCCCGATCCAACTCCACGCTTTCGCTGACCAGCTCCCAGCCAATGCCGGCGATGATTTGCTTACCCCAGGCATCGAATAAGCCGGGAAACGCGACACCCGCGGTCGTCGTGGTACCGCCGAGTTGGCTGTTGCGTTCGACGATCAGCGTTTGTGCGCCGGCTCGGGCCGCCTGGATCGCCGCGATGGTGCCGGCGGTTCCGCCGCCAACGACCAACACGTCAACCTTGTCGGTCACATCGGGCGCGTCCGTGTGCTGCGGCTGCCCGTCCGGCGAGGCAGCGTTGCCCGATGGTGCTCCGCTTGCCACGCCCGAGGTTGAGTTGGCAGCCAACGACATTCCAGCCACGCTGACCGCGGAACGCTGAAGGAACTGCCGTCGTCCACAATGGTCATTGCCCATGATCGGTCTCGTTGTTGAGGTGGGGTTGCCGCGGTGGGATTCGCTTGCCGAGGTGCGATTATATCACGAGTCGGGGCCCTCCGCAAATCGTGCTGATCGGCCAGCAGGAGGATTGCAAAGTCGATTTCTTCCGTCATTCCCGAGAAATCGGGAATCCAGTGACCCCGCCCCAACTCCCTGGATTCCCGCGTGCGCGGGAATGACGTGTGGTGGCTCAACGCCAGCTGCAATCGACTTTGCATTTCTCCTGGATCGGCCAGAAGGTGAGTGGACCGTGCCGTTGCCTCTTCGGATGATAGAAGGCCAGCCGGTTGCGACCGCTTGATTTTCGGATGTATGACCCAGGTGGCGATGGCCGGCGCGGCGACGGCTCGCTGGCTTTGCCGAGCGTTATCAAAGCCGGCGCCAGGCTTCGTGGTGGCCATCCTCTCCCGAGCCCGGCGCGGAGGACACTGATACGATGCTTCCAGTAAGCAGCGCATGAGTTTGCTGTCCCGCTGTCACGACGAGTCGCCCCTGGGCATCGACACCGCCACAACGGCCACGAACCAATGGTGCGCGATCAGTATCGATCACTTCGATATTTTTTCCGGTCGGCCAGTGGTGGTGGGAGTATTCCGCGAGCATTTCCCGCGCGGCACTCTCCGACTCCACGCCGACGGCGCGCCGCAATTGCTGGCCGATTGCAACGAGCGTGTCGGTGAGGTCGAAGGTCTTACCGGAAAGCTCCCGCAGCGCGATGATTCTCCCTCGAAGCTCCGTCGGGGCGTCACAAGTCTGGGCATTCACGTTGACCCCGATTCCGAGCAGGTCGACACCTTGCAATCTTTCGCAAAGCAGTCCGGCCACCTTGCGCTGGCGAGCAATGAGGTCGTTGGGCCACTTCAAGCCAATTTCTTCGCTGGCGGAAAGGTCCGCAAGCGCGCGACGCACGGCGAGGCCGGCCAGCAGTGGCAGGAGTCCAAATGCCAGGTGCGGATCATGGCTGAAGGCGAACGTGGCGGCAATGTTGCCCCGGGGAGACCACCAGGCGTTGCCTCGACGTCCCCGTCCGGCCGTCTGGGAATCGGCAACGAACAGTGCCGGCGTCTGGACTCCGCCGGCCTGCATTTCCCGTTTTGCCCAATCGTTCGTACTCTCGGTCACCCGTGCGTGATGCAGTGTCAGCGGCCGCGCGCGCTGTTCAAGGCGTTGCAGGTCGTAGGGTTTTTCGCCTTGTACGGTCATGGCGTCTTAGCCCTCGAGCACGATGAGTAGATCGCCAGCAGCCACGACGCTTCCCTTCGTGACGAGCACTTCGCCGATGGTGGCGTCGCGTGGGGCGTAGACAGCCGCCTCCATTTTCATCGCTTCGAGCGACAGTAGCCCCTGCCCCTGCTTCACCTTGTCGCCCTTACTCACGCTCACGCGGCTGACCTTGCCCGGCATGGAGGCGGCCACGTGATGCGGGTTATCAGGCTCGGCTTTGGGATGCACGTGCAAGTCGCCCTCAACTGAGTGGTCGGCGACACGCACCGAGCGTGGTTGCCCATTGAGTTCGAAGAAAACCGTGCGCGTGCCATCCTCGTGGACATCGCTGGTGGTGATGTAGCTCACGATCAGCGACTTCCCTGGCTCGACTTCGATCGTGATCTCCTCATTGCTTTGCAGACCGTGGAAAAAGGCTGGCGTGGGTATCACGGACGTGTCGCCATACTCGTCGCGATGCTCGGCGAAGTCGAGAAAGACGCGCGGATAAAGCAAGTAGGATAGTACGTCGCGATCGGACGGTGTCGTCGACGTCTTCAGCGTCAACTCATCGCGTGCCTTGTCGAAGTCGACCGCTTCCAGCTGCGCCCCGGGCCGGTGGTCGAAGCCCGTCGCGCCCGCCGAATCCAACACGATCCGACGCAGTTTCTTCGGCCAGCCCTCCGGCGGTCGCCCCAGCATGCCACGCATCATGTCGACAACGCTTTGAGGGAAGCTCAGTTGACGCTCCGGGGTGAGGATGTCTTCGGGTGTAAGGTTGTTGTGGACCATGAAAATGGCCATGTCGCCAACGACCTTGCTGGACGGCGTGACCTTGACGATATCACCAAAGAGCTGGTTGGCCGCGGCGTAGGCGGCGCAGACGTCGCGCCAGCGGTCACGAAGGCCGAGGCTCGCCGCTTGTTGCCGCAAGTTGGTGAACTGGCCGCCGGGCATTTCATGCTGATAGACCTCGCTGCTCGGCGATTTGAGGTCCTCTTCGAACGGATAGTAATTCTCTCGGACATCGGCCCAATAGTCGCTAAGCTGGTCGAGGCTCTCGAGCGAGAGCCCGGGATCGCGGGGCGTGTGCAACAAGGCGGCCACGATTGAGTTCAGGCAGGGCTGGCTGGTCATGCCACTCATCGACGAGAGGGCCCCGTCGGCGATGTCCACGCCGGCATCCGCCGCGCGCAGGATACTGGCGGCATTGATGCCGCTGGTGTCGTGCGTGTGGAAGTGGATGGGCACGCCCACTTCCTCGCGCAACGCCTTGACCAATTCATGCGCCGCCGGCGGCTTGCACAATCCGGCCATGTCCTTGATGGCGATGATGTGCGCGCCCATCGACTCCAACTCTTTGGCCATTCCCAGGTAGTAATCGAGATTGAACTTTGGGCGCTTGGGGTCGAGCATGTCGCCAGTGTAGCAGATGGCCGCTTCGCAGACGCTTGCGGTCTCTTCGCGCACGGTCTGCATCGCCACCTTCATGTTCTCGGTCCAGTTGAGCGAATCGAAAATGCGAAAGATGTCGATTCCTTCGGCCGCGCTGGTGCGGATGAACTCCCGGACGACGTTATCCGGGTAATTCGTGTAACCCACCGCGTTACTGGCTCGCAGCAGCATCTGGAAGGGTATGTTGGGTATTCTCTTGCGCAGCTGGGCCAGCCGTTCCCAGGGGCATTCCTGCAGAAAGCGCATCGCCGTATCGAACGTGGCCCCGCCCCACATCTCCAGGCTGAACAAGCCCGGCAGCAGATGCGCCACGCAATCCGCCACCTGCAACATGTCGAACGTACGGAAGCGGGTAGCCAGAAGCGACTGGTGGGCGTCGCGCATCGTTGTGTCGGTAAGCAGCAAGGGCCCCTGCTTCCGGGCCCAGGCGGCGAACCCCTCGGGCCCCAGCTCCAGCAACTTCTGCCTCAGCCCCGGGGGCGGTGGCGTCTTCTTGGGATAGTCGGGAACAGTCGGGTTGCGTAAGACGCGGTCGGGATCGGTCTTGCCCTTCAATTCTGGCCGCCCGTTGACGACGACATCTCCCAAATAGCTGAGAATGCGGCTGGAACGATTCCGGGTGGGCTTGAAATCGAAAAGCTCCGGGGTGGAGTCGATGAACGTCGTCGTGGCGTCACCGGAAAGAAAGGTCGGATGCAGGATCAGGTTCTTCAGAAACGGTATGTTCGTCTTCACGCCGCGGACGCGGAACTCGCGCAGGGCTCGGTCCGTGCGGCGCACGGCGTCGTCGAGCGTGCTCCCCCAGGTGGTGAGCTTGACCAAAAGGGAGTCGAAGTAGGGCGTGATCACCGCGCCACTATAAGCCGTGCCGGCGTCCAACCGGATGGCGAATCCGCCGGGCGAACGATAGCTCGCCAGCCGGCCATAGTCCGGGATGAAGTGGTTTTCCGGATCCTCGGTGGTGACGCGACACTGCAGGGCGCAACCGTTGGCGGGCACGTCGTCCTGATGCGGCACGGCCACCCGCTCATCGTGCATGCTCAACCCCTGGCTAATCAGGATTTGGCTCCGCACGATATCGACTTCGGTCACCATTTCGGTCACCGTATGTTCCACCTGGATGCGCGGGTTCACCTCGATGAAGAAGAACTCCTCGAATCGAGATCGACGAGGAACTCGACCGTTCCCGCGCAGACATAGCCGATCTCGCGACAGAGCCGCACCGCCGCTTCGCAAATCGCCTTCCGCAACTCGTACGGCAGATTGATGCTCGGGGCTACCTCGACCACCTTCTGGTGCCGACGCTGCACCGAGCAGTCTCGCTCCCAGAGGTGAACAAGATGGCCATGGTGATCGCCGAGAATCTGCACTTCGATGTGCTTGGCGCGCTCCACGTATCGTTCGATGAACACCTCGCTCTTGCCGAAAGCCGCGTTGGCCTCGCGCTGCGCTTCGGCGAGTTTCTCGGCCAGTTCATCCGGCTCGCGGACAACCCGCATGCCCCGGCCACCCCCGCCAAAGCTGGCCTTCAGCATGATTGGATAGCCAACGTTCCGTGCCTCCTGGCGGACCTCGTCCAGATCCGAGAGGGCTTGGGCCGAGCCGGGAACGGTCGGTACTTCGGCCCGCGCCGCGATCCGCTTGGCGGCGGTCTTGTCGCCGAGCATGTCGAGATGCTCGGCGCGAGGGCCAACGAACGTGATGCCATGTTCGACGCAGGCGCGCGCGAAATCGGGATTCTCCGACAGAAACCCGTAGCCGGGGTGAATCGCGTCGACCTCATGCTGGACCGCAATCTCGATCAGGGCGGCGATATCGAGATACGACTTAACTGGTTCGCCCCCGCCCGTGGGTCCGATGAGGTAGGCCTCGTCGGCTTTCAAACGATGCAACGAGAAGCGGTCCTCGTGGCTGTAGACGGCGACGGTTTGAAGGCCAAGCTCACTAGCCGCGCGCATCACGCGGATCGCGATCTCGCTCCGATTGGCAACGAGCAGTTTCTTCATCGTATTCAGTTTCCCGAGTGTGGGCACAACCCTCGGCCATTTCCCAAGGCAACTCGTCGTTCAGCAGGGACGGCCCTCGGTGGACGCTAGCACCTTAATGTTGATGCCCTGGAGTCGAAGCAAGAGAAAAGCGTTGGGGGCCACCGCTTTGCCGGCGGTCGTCCGCCGACGACGAATCCGCTGCCCCCCGATTCATCGTTAAAGCCCTCCCATCGTATGCCATTTTCCCGGTCTGGCAACCCCCTGGCCATGGGGCTGCCTAGTATGTCCACGCTACCCATCCCCCCTCCGTGCCGGGCGTATTTCAGGATAGCAGCCGATTGAAGCTGGACTGGATACGCAAAGTTTGCCGATGAGGTGAAGCGTACCGATCGGCCCCCGTCTTTGGCTGGCCGAAACCTCCTCTGCACCGCGCGATCTGTTGGTGGGCCATGGCAACACCGGCTTTGTGCCGCCCCAAACGCAGGCATTGTATCCTCGGCTGGCTGGCATGGCGGTCCGCCTGGGCGGGGCTCTTGCTGACGCTTGTCTCCACGCCGCGGGCAGGCGGCGAGCAGTTCGCGACGGAATCCACCACGATTGCGCCAGCATCTCACGGTGAATGGGCAACGGATAACGAGCATTGCAGGGCCTTCCCCTCGAACGCGCCGGGTGGAAATGGCGTCTTCTCACCCATGCGAAAAGGCGAATTGCCGCCCCGCCAGGCCTTCGCCGAGGCCCTCTTTTGGACCATGCGGGAGGGGGCCGCCGACAACTGGGCCCAGGTCATCACGCCGGAGGGTTTGCTGGGGTCGAACGTCGGAACGGCCACGCTCATCGATGCCCCGTTCGATTGGAACACGGGCTTCCGCGTCGGCATCAGCCGGCGTCGCCCGCACGATGGCTTGGAGGGGGCCGTTTCCTACACGAATTTCAGCACCCGGGCGACGAGTCGGGCGGCCGGTGAGGTCTACTCGGCGTTCCTGGGCAATTTCTACGTCGGCAACCCGGACGGCAGCTCGTTCGGCCCCCATTATCGCAATGCCGAGATCGAATGGGACTTCGACTTCCAGACCATCGACTTCGAGGTCCGCCGCGCGTTTGCCGTGGCGCCGAATCTGGTGGTCCGGCCGTTCGTGGGTTTGAAGGCGGCGATCATCAACCAGTCGATCCACTCGAAGTGGCACGATCCGATCGACACGCTCAGTGCGATCTACCTGTTCGATTCGGCGACGGAAAACCTCAGACAGGATTTTTGGGGCATCGGCCCGTCGTTGGGCGTCACGCTCGAAATACCCTGGCACACGAAGCCGCGCTATTCCGTGAAGCTGTTCGGCACGCCGTCGGCGTCGCTGATGTTCGGGCGTTGGACATTCAGCGACGAATACACGAACGACGGCCTGACCTCGATCGCCGTTCCCACACCATCGTCGATCGCCATCCGGACGAGTCCCATCACCGGCGCCGCGACGATGATCAGCGGCGCGATGGGCGTCGAGTGGACCCAACACTTCGCGCGGGCAACGATGACGGCGCGACTTGGCTACGAGGCCCAGGTGTGGCTGAATCAGATGCAGTTCTATTCGTACAATATGGGGCGGCTTAACAACCTGATGTCGTTGCACGGCGGTGTTGTGCAGTTGCGAATCGATTACTAACGCAGACGAATAATGACGCTCGTGGCTCGTCTCACATTCCTGATGGTGCTTCTACTGGGTTGCTCCCGGGCAACCGCGGATGGCGTCACTCCGTTCGGTGAAGTGCTGTTGTGGCATGCCTCGCAGGAGACCTCGTCGATTTGGTCGAGCGCCCTCACGAGGGTCGGGTCGGACGCCACGTTTTCCGGCCAGAACGTCGATTTCGGGTGGGATGCCGGCTTCCGCGTCGGCGTCGCACACGATCCCGGCGGGTACTTGTGGGACTCGAAAATGACGTGGACCCATTGGACGACCTCGGCCGAGGCCTCGATCGCGGCCGGCGAAGCATTCGTTATGCCGGAGTTCTTCAGTGGGTTCGTCAACGTCGACGCCTGGTTCGTCGACCAGGCGGCCGTACGCTGGGACCTCACGCTGAACCAGATCGACTTCGAGATCGGGCACGCCATCGCCGTGGGGCACTGCGCCTCGGTTCGCCCGACGATGGGCCTGAAGGCCGCGTTCATCGACCAGAAGATTCGGGCCGACTGGGGCACCACGGTCGGCACCTTCTCGGCCACCGAAAGGGTCGATCATCAGTTCCGTGGCTTCGGCCCAACGTTCGGAATCGACGGCCGTTGGCAACTCTCGCAACGGCGTAACGTGAGCCTCGTGGGCTCCTTCTCCGGCAGTCTGCTGTGGGGCGTTTGGAACGTCGAGGATGCCTACGCAAGAAACGACACCGGGTTCTCCTTGCCCGCGTACGGCGGTTTCACCACCAGCATGAACGATTCGAGCCTGGGCACCGCGAACCTTAACGCTTTCCTGGGGTTGGAGTGGGTGCGCGAAGGGACCTTCACCATGACCGGACGGGTTGGATACGAGCTGCAATGGTGGGCAAATCAGCAACGGCTTACAGCGTTCCAGCAGTTGCCCATGCACGGCGACCTAACCATACAGGGACTCACATGCGGCCTTGCAGTAGGCTTCTGAGAAGCGCCATGCTAGCGACGAACGGACACGACGGCAAATGCCTTCCCGTGTGCCACGCGATCGCGCGCGCTGTTCTTTGGATCTGCTGCGGTGCGTGCCTGCTGCCGGCCCACGAGGCGCGGGCGATGGAGGTGTTTGCCGAGTTCCTGCATTGGCGGGCCACGGAGCCGGTCGACTGGACGCTGAACACGAACCGGCTGCCGAGCGATCAATTCGTCGCGTATGACACCATCAACTTCGAGGTCGAACCCGGCTTTCGGGCGGGTGCCCAATTCGAGGGGCCGCTCGGCGCAACGTTCTACTACACGCGATTCCACACCAGCGCCCGGCACTCAGCATCCGGGAACCTGACGCCCGCATTCATGGGCGGGAAGCTGGCGCTGTCGGACACACCCGCCTCGTCGCCACCCTACTTCGACGACGGGCAAGTCAGCGCCACCATCGACTACAACATGTTCGATCTTGATTTTGGACGGCCCTTTCAGCCGCTCCCGTCGCTCCAAATGCGTCCGGTGGTAGGATTACGGGCCGGCTGGATCAACCAGACGTTCGCCGCCGAGTTTCAGGACACTTCCGTATCAAAAGCGATCAGCGAGCATATCGAGAACAACTTCTGGGGCATCGGGCCGAAGATCGGCATCGAAAATGCCTGGACCCTCCACGCTGGCCGGAAATGCCGAGTCCGGGGCGTGGCGAACTTTCATGCGGCCTATTTGCTGGGGCACTGGACCATCAACGACGTGACGCAACTGACCGCCCCGGGCGTCCGCTCGCAGAGAGCCCTCCCGATCGACGATCGCGATTTCGGCGCCGTGGCGTTCCAGGCCGTCGTCGGCCTCCAACTGGAATCCGGGTGCTGGTCGGCCATGGCCGGTTACGAGATCAACGACTGGCTGAACCAATGCCAGATCTTCGACGATGCCACCGGTCCGCATAACAACGATCTGCTGCTGCAAGGCCTCGTCGTCAAGGGGAGTTGCCGTTTCTAGATCATCGCTTGGGCTGAGCCGGCCTTCAGCATGGCCGACGACCGAGCTGGAATCGGCAGGATGTGCGGCGCGCCATCCACCGGTCTTGCTACGCATAACCAATCAGCTTGCGTAGTTCGCCTATGTGTTTGCGTCCGACGTCGCGCGGCGTGGCATCGTGCTGTTTGCAGAGGGCGGCGGCGTAGCCGGTGGCGATGCCCATCTGGCCGCAGGTCTTCATCACCCGGGGTCCGCCCAGGCCGACATGCGAGCAACTGAAGCACCGCCCGGCCATCATCAGGTTCTCAATGTCGCGCGAATACAGACACCGGAACGGCACGTAGTACATGCCACGCTGGCGGTGATACATGGCTTCGGAGAGAAAGTCCACCGGATGGCCCTTCTCTTTGCGCTGATAGTGCAGGTCGATGGGCCGTATCTCCTCCACCACGGTGTCGGGGAACTCGCGCTTCTCCATCACGTCGGCCTGCGTGTACAGATAGTCGCCCACCAGGCGGCGCGACTCGCGTTTTCCGCCAACATAGGCCACCCATGCCAAACGACGCTTGGCATTCTTGGCCGCCTTCTTTGCGTTGGCGAACGAGCCGTAGATCGCGCGGAGCAAGTGGTCGCGGATCTGTTCCGCGTCGCGTACCTGGTCAAGCTCGTCGGCCGAATACTCCCAGTACCATTCGCCCTCGGTGGCGACGTGCTGCTTGGCCACCGGCATGGCCCAGGGCACCTCGGGAAAGGTGGTCGGCTGGTCTGTCTGCTCGGAATACCAGAGCACACTGGTTCCCATCACCCGCCCGTCCGCTTCCTCCGGGCTCCACAACTCGCCATAGCGTTTCCAACCTTCGTTGAACTCGTCGCGCGACTCGCGGCCATAGCGCCACTCGGCACCGGCCCAATAGCCGAGCCAGCCGTCGCCGGTGGCGTCGACGAATACCGGGGCGCGGAAGCGGCGCAGCAGACCGCTGGTCGCCTCGCGTGCCTCGACGCCCACAATCCGCTTGCCCTCCTTCTCCAGGCCGCAGGCAATGTGGCCGGCGAACAGATCGACGCCCGACTCGCGCATCGTGGCTTCCCGTTTGGCCTGTGCCTTTTGGGCGTCGGGGTGACCGTTGGGGTAATGGGGCGTGTCGATCGTGCTGATCAGCTCCGCGCCTTTGCCCGGGATGCCGATCGTGTGCACGCGTACCTCCTCGCTCGCGTTGCCGCCGAACACGGGACGGTCCTGCACCAGCGCCACGCGCAGACCCTGGGAGCGGGCGGCCAGGGCGGCCGCGCATCCGGCGATCCCGCCACCCACCACCACCAAATCGAAAGTATCGGTGGGAATGTCTCGCCCGGCCCGGCCAGATAACGTGTCCTTCCATGCTGCAAGGTCGGCCAGATTCTCGTTCGGCAACCGCGGTTTGGCCTCGCGGCAAAAGTAAACGGCGTCGCACCGACCGTCGAAACCCGTCTGATCGACTAGTTCCACGCCTACCTCCGCGGCACGTGGAGCCTCGTGCACGCCAGCGTACTGCCAGGCCCAGCCGGCCTCGGTGCCCAACTCGGTGGGCAGCGCCTTGCCGTCGACCAGAAGCTTGAACCGCCCGGGGGCGGGCCAGTCGCCGGGACACCAGTCCCGCGTGCGTACCCAGACGTGCCAACGCCCCGCTTCCGGTAGTTTGGCCGACGATCGGGCGTTCTCCACCGGTCGGCCCAAGCCGTGGGCCAATAAGTAGCAGCCGCCCATCTGCTGCACGTGCTGCGTGTCCAGTTTCCAGCCGCCCCGCCGCGCGAAGGCCGCCGCTTCGACTAGCACGCCCGCCGTGTGGTAGCCTTCCGCGCGACCACCAAAGACGTAACCGGGGTCAATGGCGGAGCTAAGCCCGACTCCGCCGACAATGCGGATGAATTCGCGTCGATGCATGGGTGGGAATCCTGGGTTGGAGGGAGGTTGGCGATGGAGGCTAGCCGCGGCCGGCGGAAGACACGTATCCGCCTTGCCCCGCCCAACTTGTCGCGGAAGCGGCGAGGCCAGCCGCGTTTCCCGCGGGGCGAAGACTCCGCGTCAATGACGCCATGGCGCCTCGGCAAGCCATTGCCACCATTATACCATCCTCGGTCCCGGGCGTCTTCCAGGGCGGCGCGGGACGCCGAAAACAACCCGCCGCGGGCCGCGCGACTCCTTGGTCACCACGGAGCGGCTCTCGCCCCACCACCGCCTCTTGAGGCTTCGTCCCTGTTGTAGTCAAATGGCGTCGAGCGACACAATCCCGCACCGTCACCCGCGGCTTACGCAAGGCGGGCTGTGAACCAAGGGGCTGCGCAACATTAAACTTCTGAAATCGATATTGACTCAATAACACGTATCGGCCATTTTCTTGGCCATGCCTGACGCAAGTGTAGTTGAATGGATTCGCGAAAAGTATACCGCGCTA
>Ga0180430_10001584_pt1 | contig 21888 bp, 15 predicted proteins | sample SS_ome_9_FD_132999 | JGI IMG/M metagenome (GOLD analysis project Ga0180430, IMG submission 132999) | Hypersaline lake sediment archaeal communities from the Salton Sea, California, USA - SS_1_S_2 metaG | ecosystem: Environmental > Aquatic > Non-marine Saline and Alkaline > Hypersaline >... | reverse complement strand
TAAATAACATTCAAGAGCAGGGTTGGGGGGGCCAATACATTCAACATATAGCTGATGAACCCATAGATGATAATGTAGAATCATATATCGAAATCTCAAAATTCCTGAAATCCCTGGTTCCCGAATTAAAAGTCATCGAAGCCTGCCATACCCATCGCCTGGAAAACATGATAGATATCTGGGTGCCGCAAATGAATTTCCTTGAAAGCGGTATGGATTTCTACACCGATCGCCAGACCAAAGGGGACGAAGCATGGTATTACACCTGCCTGGCCCCAAAAGGGGAGTGGGCAAACCGTTTTGTGGAACTGCCTTTAATCAAAACCAGGCTGCTGCACTGGGTGAATTTTAAATACAATATTCCCGGTTATTTGCACTGGGGCTTTAATTTTTGGGGCTCAAACTCCGGCATAGTTACCGCCGAAGATCCCTATGACGATGTTTCCGGAATCATTGTTTCATCAGGAAATATTCTCCCGGGCGGCGACTGCTGGATCACTTATCCTGCATACAAAACCATCTATCCATCCATCCGCCTGGAAGCCATGCGAGATGGGATTGTGGATTACGAACTTCTACTTATGTTTAAAGAAAAGTTTCCGGAAGAAGCTGATGTGCTGGTGGGCACCACCGTTTACGGTTTTGAACACTATGATATTAACATTGGTGCATTCAGGGACAAGCGCCGGCTAATTCTGGAAAAGCTATCGAATTAAGCCAGCATGTTTAGTACACCCCGGACATAACCTACCGATTCGGCCAGACCGGCAAGGGGATCTTTCCCGTCCTTTTCATATTCGAAACTGAGCACCTTGCTGTAGTTTTCTTCGAGCAGCATCTTCAAAAAGCCGGGGATATCTATCACTCCGCGACCAATTTCGAGAGGTGTTCCGGAGGCATCCGCTTTGTTGACATCCTTGATGTGAATGTCATGCACCCGCTCCATGTATTTCCTGGTCTCTTCGATGGGATCTTTGCCGATGCGTACGGTATGACCAATATCCACGCAAAGCCCCATTCCGGGATCCATATCTTTAATCAGCTCGAAAGCACTTGTGGCGGTGGGATATTTTTTATCGCCCGGTCCGTGATTGTGTATGGCCAGCCTGATGCCGGTTTCTTTTACTTTCTTATTACACAGATCAAGCAGCTCATGCTCCGGCACTCCCACAATTACCTTCATGCCTGCATTCATCGCATAGGTAAAGGCATTTTCCACTGCTTCGGCATCGGACATGTAAATCACGCCACCTCCATAGAGATCGATGCCTGCTTCACTTATTTTGGAAGCCATGGATTTAATCTCAGCCGGAGATGAATCCAGCGGCATATGCATGCTTTTCAAACAGAGCTTACTGATTCCAAGCTTGCCTGTCATAGTAATTGTTTCCTCCAGGCTGAATTCCCTGAGTGTGTAGGACGCAATTCCCAGTTCAAAAGGCACTTCAGGTCCTTTTTCGGATCTGGCCTGGCCGGCAGTCAGCAAAGAGGGAGCCTGGGTGGCCAGCAGGCCTGTACCCGATAGCCTGAGAAAATTGCGTCTGGAAAAATTCATAGCGATGGTATCCGATGAATAGTTGAAGATTAAGTAAAGTTAAAAATATAAAAAACTGCTATATGGCATTGAAGAGGATACATATTTCTGTGTAACTTCATTCTGCCAAATAGTGACTGATCAATAGCGATAATTAATATATAAGAGATATGAAACAAATCAGATTGATACTGTCAGCGGCTTTGCTGATGGTAGTTTATGCCCATGCATTGGCCCAGGTGGACCCCATGGCGCCCATGCCCAACGACGAAAGTGTCCGCTACGGAGTATTGGATAACGGAATGACCTACTACATCAAGTCTAACCAGGAGCCCAAAGAGCGGGCATCATTCTATATTATTCAAAATGTGGGGGCCTTGCTGGAAGAGGACAACCAGAACGGACTGGCCCATTTCCTGGAGCACATGGCCTTTAACGGCACCGAACATTTTCCCGATAAGGGGATCATTGATTTCCTGGAGCGCCATGGAGTGGCATTTGGAGAAAACATTAATGCTTATACCAGCCAGAACCAGACAGTCTATAATCTTTCAGATGTACCGGTAAACAAGCCCGGCATCCTGGATAGCTGCCTGCTGGTTCTCAACGACTGGTCCAACTACCTTCTGCTTCTTGAAGAGGAGATTGATGCGGAGCGCGGAGTCATTAAGGAAGAATGGCGCACCCGCAGGACTGCACAGTTCAGGATGTATTCTGCATCCATGCAGTACCTTTATCCCAATTCAAAGTTTGCTGAAAGGGATGTGATCGGTGATCTGGATGTCATAGAGAATTTTGAATATGATGCCCTGCGTGATTTTTACCACAAGTGGTACCGGACCGACCTGCAGGCCATTGCCATGGCAGGAGATTTTGATGCTGAGGAGATGGAAAAAAAGGTGCTTGAGCTGTTCTCGAAGATACCTGCTGTTGAGAATCCACCGGAAAGGCCCTTCTATGAGATTCCTGATCATGCCGATCCGGTTTACGGTTTGGTGACCGATGAGGAGGCTGACCAGACCATAATCCGGTATATGATCCGCCACAGGAAAAGCGATGATGGCCCGGAAACCTTCATGGGACACCGGGAGCGCTATATTCACCAATTATTCAATTCCATGATGGGGCAGCGCATCCAGGAGTTGCTGCAGAAGGGCGACCCGCCTTTTGTAATCGGGGTTATTAATTATGGAGATTTTGAAAGGGGCTATGAAGCACTAAGTGCCATTAGCATCCCCAAACCCAACCAGGAAGAGCTAAGTTTTACTGCCCTGCTGACCGAACTGGAACGGGTTAAGCGCTACGGATTTACCCAGGGAGAGCTGGATCGGGCAAAAGCTGAGATCCTTGCACAATGGGAGAAATACTATAAAGAACGGGATAAGATCAGCAATGAAGAATATATCGATGAATACATCAACAACTATTTAAATAAGGATGCCTATCCTTCCACGGAGTTCGCATACCAGGCCGTTCAGGCCATTCTTCCCACCATTGGACTGGCTGATTTCACTCAGCGCCTGTCCACCTGGATTTCAGATCAGAACCAGGTTCTGGTGGTTCAGGGACCGGAAGGGGAAGGCGTGGAGCATCTTTCAGAGGCTGCTGCCATGGCCATTCTGGAGCAGGTGGCCAAAGCTGAAATTGAACCCTATGAGGATGAAACACTTGCCGAATCCCTTGTTTCCAGTGAACCGGCTCCTGCAGCCATAGTAAGTGAGAAAAAACTGGACGTACTGGATGCAGTGGAATGGACCCTGGAAAATGGGGCCCGCGTCATATTCAGGCATGCGGATTATGAAAAGGACCAGGTCCAGATCCGGGCCTACAGCAAGGGGGGCAGCTCTCTGTATGAGAATGAGGATGTGCCCACCACCGATATGCTGACTACCTTGATCCAGATGTATGGAGTGGGTGATTTTGATGCCATGGGCCTGCAGAAGATGCTTACCGGCAAGAACATTTCATTGCAACTGAGTTTAAGAAACCTCTCGGAGGGATTAAACGGGACGGCCAGTCCAAAGGATATGGAAGCGATGATGCAGCTTATATACCTGCATTTTAATCAGCCCAGATTCGATAAAGAGGCGCATGACGCTATTCTTGCCAGGTACATGGCTTTTGTGGAAAACATGAATAACAATCCACAGAAGGTCATGGGAGACTCCCTGAGCCTGATTATGACAGACTATAATCCACGTACCAGGGTACTGGACCAGGAGTTTCTCCAGGATGTAAGTTATGACAGGATTGAAGAGGTGTACCGCGACAGATATGCAGATGCCAGTGATTTCATCTTTGTAATCGTTGGAAGCATGGAAGAGGAAGAAGTGAAGTTGCTTGCCCAGAAGTATATCGGAGCCATCAGCGACCTGGACAGGTCGGAGACCTGGATCGATCGTAAGGTATATGAGCCGGAAGGCATCGTGGAAAAAACCATCCCCTTGCCGCTTGAAACACCCAAGGCCAATGTAAACATTGTGATCAATCAGGAGATGGCCTATAATCCCCATAACCAGATGGTCATGAGAGTTATCGAGGGTATTCTCGATCTCAGGTATGTGGAGTCGATCCGGGAAGAAGAGGGAGGCACCTACGGGGTTGGAATCAGAACTTCATTGAGCAAATGGCCGGTGGAGAAGGCAGCCATGCAAATTAATTTTGACTGTGATCCCGAAAGAGCTGCCGACCTGAAGGAAAAGGTTTATGCCGAGCTAAAGAAACTGGCTGCTGAAGGGCCATCCCTAAAGGATCTCTCCAAGACCACGGAGAACATTCTGAAGGACCGTGAGGAGAGCAAGGAGCACAATTCCTATTATCTTTCCACGCTTTACTCTTATTACCTCTATGGAATTAATTTCGACGATCCGGCCAACTACGAAGATATTGTCAAAGGCCTGTCTGTAAAGGATGTACAAAAAGTAATGCAGGCTTTCTTTGATGAGCCCAACATCGTTGACGTGGTATTTGTCCCACAGGAAGCCGAAGCCGCCGCAGAATAAGATCGCCACATTTTAATCCGGAATGATATTGAACGGGCTGCACTCAGCCCGTTCTTTTTTTACGCATACGTCAGGGAATCATATTAATAAGCGACAGGATACTATTTGAACCGCCTACAAATATTTGCATGGCAAAGATTTTCAGCGGTGAGAAAGTATGCTGGAGCGTTCTATTAAAAGAGGCCGTGGATCTGTGCGTCGATGTTGTCGATAATGGAACTGAGATCTTCCGGCTTATCCCGAAAGTTGTGATTATCCACATTCACAATCAACAATTTACCCAGGTTATAGGTCTCGACCCAGGCTTCATACCTTTCGTTCAGGTGTTTCAGGTAATCCAGGCGAATGTTATTCTCGTATTTCCTGCCCCTCTGCTGTATCTGTTCCACCAGGGTTGGGATGGAGGCCCGTAAATAGATCAGGAGGTCTGGTGGCTCAATCAGGGAGCTCATAAGATTGAAAAGAGCAAAATAGTTTTCAAAATCCCTGGTACTCATTAATCCCATGCTATGCAGGTTGGGAGCGAAAATATAGGCATCCTCATAGATGGTCCGGTCCTGGATGATTTTTTTGCCCGATTGCCTGATTTTAACGATCTGACTGAAGCGGCTGTTTAGGAAATAGATTTGCAGGTTGAAGGACCAGCGCTGCATGTCCTGGTAAAAGTCATTCAGGTAGGGATTGTCGTCCACATCCTCGTACTGGGCTTCCCAGTTGTAATGCTTTGATAATAAACTTGTTAATGTGGTTTTACCGGACCCGATGTTTCCCGCAACAGCTACATGCATATTCCTTATTTTAATGGGTGAACCAGACTAAAGATAGTAACTTTTATTGGCAAAGAATGTCTGATAACTCATCTAAATATTTCCGATCGTTGGCAAGCCTTGGAATTTTGTTTTGCCCACCCAGTTTCCCGCGTTTTTCCATCCATTTATAGAAGGTTCCGGGATCCAGGGATATCACTTTTGGAAGTTGGAGTGTCAGATCTTTGTAACGCTTTGCTTCGTAATCCGAGTTCACGGATCTGAGGGTATCGTCCAGCACTTTGGTGAAATGTTCCAGGCTGGCCGGGGGCGTTTCAAACTCGATCATCCATTCATGTGCCCCTTTGGACTGATCTGTCATAAACATGGGGCCGGCCGTGTATTCCTTGATAACTGCTCCGGTTTCGCTGCAGGAGGCCATAAGTGCCCTCTCAGCATTCTCCATGATCACCTCTTCGCCAAAAGCATTGATGTAAAATTTGGTTCGTCCCGATATTTTTATCCTGTGTGGATTGAGGGAGGTGAAAACGACCGTATCGCCGATCATATACCGCCATAATCCTCCGTTGCTTGTAATCACCATGGCATAATTTACTCCCATTTCCACATCTCCAACGGTAAGGACAGGTGGATTGGGGTCATCCAGATGATGCAGGGGAATGAATTCATAAAATATGCCCAGATCCAGCATCAAGAGCATATCGTCCCGCGTCAGATCATCCTGGATCCCAAAGAATCCTTCGGAAGCATTGTAGGTTTCCAGGTAATTCATCTTATCGGATGGGATGAGCTTCTGATAAGATTCACGATAGGGGGTAAAGCTGACCCCTCCATGGGTGAATAGCTCCAGGTTGGGCCAGACTTCAAGAATGTTGCTTTTACCCGTAAAGTCCAGGACCGCCCTTAATAACACCAGGTTCCAGGAGGGAACTCCGGCAATACTGGTGACATTTTCATTCACGGTGTGACTGGTGATCTTTGCCAGCTTCTCCTCGAAATCGGGGATCAGGGCAATCTCGGCAGCTGGGGTCCTGATGAATTGTGCCCAGAAAGGGAGGTTTTTAATGATCACCGCAGAGAGGTCTCCGTAATAGGACTGGTTGCTGAACTTATTCACTTCAGCACTACCTCCCAGTGTAAGACCTTTTCCTTTCAGAATGGCGTTATCGGGTTTCTGCTGGGTATAAAAGGCAATGATGTCTTTCCCTCCCCGAAAATGACAGTCTTCCAGGGCTTCATTACTGACCGGTATAAATTTGCTCTTATCGGTGGTGGTGCCCGATGATTTTGCAAACCATTTGATGTCTGTGGGCCAGAGCAGGTTCTGTTCTCCCTCCCTGAGCCGGTTGATATATGGAGTGATATCTTCGTAGGTGCTTATGGGTACCCTCTTCTGGTATTCTTCAATTGAAGAAATAGAATCGAAACCATATTGTACACCCCAGGTGGTGCGCAGAGCCTGTTCAATCAATTTGCCAAAAACCTCCTGTTGTACATCAAAGGGGTATTTCATGAACAACTCAATCTGGTGAAGCCGTTTGACATTCACCCAGGACATAATGGAGTTTAGCAGGGGCATGCGGGATCGTTTACAGGATCAGCATCGCATCTCCATAGGTGCCGAACTTATATTTCTCTTTGATTGCAACCTCATAGGCATGCATAAGTTGATTATAACCGGCAAAGGCAGATACCATCATCAACAATGTTGAATAGGGCAGGTGGAAGTTGGAAATCATCCTGTTGGGAACACTGAATTCGTAAGGCGGGAAGATAAATTTGTTGGTCCACCCGTCAAATTCTTTCAGGAACCCATCGGTAGATACAGAACTCTCAAGTGTTCTCATTACAGTGGTCCCCACAGCACACACATTGTTTTTTCGCTCTTTTGCCCCGTTGACCAGTTTGACAGAGTCATCCTGGATATATATCCTTTCAGAGTCCATCTTATGTTTGGTCAGATCCTCCACATCCACTGTGCGGAAATTTCCAAGGCCCACATGCAGCGTGATGTAAGCAAAATCAATTCCTTTGATTTCAAGACGTTTCAGTAGTTCACGGCTAAAGTGCATGCCTGCGGTCGGAGCGGCTACGGCACCTTCATGCTTGGCATAGACGGTCTGATAACGCTCTTTGTCTTCCGGTTCCACCTTTCGTTCGATAAATTTTGGCAGCGGGGTTTCGCCAAGTTCAAACAGGGTCTTTTTGAATTCATCATAGTCCCCATCGTAGAGGAAACGAAGGGTTCTTCCCCTGGAAGTGGTGTTGTCAATAACCTCGGCAACCAGTACATCATCCTCTCCAAAATAGAGCTTGTTTCCAATCCTGATTTTGCGGGCCGGATCCACCAGTACGTCCCAGAGACGCTGTTCCCTGTTAAGTTCTCTCAGGAGGAATACCTCAATCTCAGCCCCGGTTTTTTCCTTGTTCCCATAGAGCCGGGCAGGAAAAACCTTGGTATCATTGAATACCATCACGTCTCCATCGTCAAAATAGTTGATGATATCTTTAAATGTAAGGTGCTCAATTTCTTCGGTGTCGCGGTGCAATACCATCAATCTGGATTCATCACGATTTTTTGCTGGAAATTTGGCAACCAGCTCAGGAGGTAGGTTGAATTTGTACTGGGATAGCTTCATATAATAAATTGTGAGTTTGGTTTGATGCGAGCCTCGTTATACGTAAGAAACACAAAAAGGTTACAAAAGTTTAAGATTTTCTATAAAGTTCTCTAAGGAGATGGCCTGATCCACATGATAAGGCCCGATTCTCGTCCGCCGGAGCCCGCTTAGATGAGCCCCTGAATCCAGCATGGATCCAAGATCCCGTGCCAGGGACCTGATATAAGTGCCCTTGCTGCAATCCACCTGGAGCGTAAGGTCGGGCAGCTCCATGGACAGAAGATGAAGTTGGGAAATGTGTACCTGCTGGGGCTTCAGTTCAACCTGTTTCCCCTTTCTGGCCATCGCGTAGGCACGTTTTCCATCCACACTTTTAGCCGAGAACAGGGGAGGCATCTGTTCCTGGTCGCCCGAAAGCTTTAAGAGGGCCTGTTCAATTTTTTCAGCGCTGATATGCTCCCAGGGGTAGGTATGATCCACTTTTGTTTCAAGATCGAAAGAAGGCGTTGTGGCACCCAGTCGGATCTGCGCGGTATAGGCCTTGTCCATATCCTGGTATTGCATGATCTGCTTGGTGGCTTTCCCGGTACAGATGATGACCAGTCCCGTAGCCAGCGGATCCAGGGTTCCTGCATGGCCCACCTTGATTTTCTGAATGCCCAGGTAGTGTCTGAGAGATTTGCGGATCTTGTTCACCACATCAAAGGAAGTCCAGGTCAGGGGCTTGTCGATGTAGAGGACTTTTCCGTCCAGGTATGTTTCGGGCCGCGTATACTCCATAGGATCAGGCAAAAATGATTGATACGATCCCCACAAGAGCACAATAAATGGCGAACCAGTAAAGGTTCCCCTTCTTTACAAGATTAATCATCCATCTGCAGGCCATGTACCCCGACAGGTATGCGGCAAGGAAACCAATCACAAGAGAGCTGGTTGAAATACCCACCTCAGTGCTTGAAGACGACATGGAGAGAATATCAAGTAAGGCAGCGCCAATAATTGGCAGAAGAACCATCAGGAAGGAGAACTGAGCCACCTCACTTCGACCGTTTTTTAACAGAAGACCGGTGGAGATGGTGGCTCCCGACCTGGAGATTCCGGGGATTGTGGCCATGGCCTGAGCAAGGCCCATTATAAATGCATCCAGAAAGGGGATCTTCTTTTTCCCGGGTTTCACCAGCTGGGTGGAGATCAGCAGCAGGGCTGTAATCAGAAGAGCACCACCTACCAGCACCAGGTTCCCCGTAAAAAGGGATTCCACCTCTTCGCGGAACAGGACTCCCACGATCAGTACCGGAATCATGGATACCAGGATCTTGGATACATAACGGGTCTCCTCGTTCCACTTGAACTGGAACAGGCCCGCAAAGAGTTTTTTAATATCCTGGAAGAATACAGTGATGGTACTTAATACGGTGGCAAAATGCACCAGCACAGTAAAGCTGAGGCTTTCCTGTACTTCAATGTTCAGGAGGACCTTCCCGATTTCAAGATGACCGCTGCTGCTCACAGGAAGAAATTCCGTGAGTCCCTGGATCAAGCCAAGGATCAATGCTTCAAGCCATGTCATTTGCTATCCGATTTGGGCTTTTTCATAATGGCCCAAATTTCGAAGATGAATCCTGCCAGTACAACAATTGGTGCCAGAGTAATCCGGCGAAAACTGAATATCTCCTCTTCATTGAAAATGGTGGGATCTTCGGATTTACCTCCGATCATCAGGATGAATCCCAATACGATAATGGCAAATCCAATGACCAGGAGTATGTAATTTTCTTTGGCCAGAGCAAAACTCTCTTTGTCCGTGCTTTTCTTACTCATTTTGACTCAATTAATAAAGCTTATCTGTTTTTATATTCAGGTACTTATTCACCGCAAAATAGGTTGAGATCCAGTTGAGGACAATGCCCGTGAGGATCACACCCAGAGCCAGAATCGATAACATGTCGTAATCCTTAAGGGAGATCACCCCTTCAAACTCCTCCTGAAGCAGGTAGACCAATCCAAATAAAAGGGTGAGGGCAACCAGACTTCCGGTGAATCCACTGGCTGCACTTGAAAATAAAAAAGGTTTCCTTATAAATCCCCTTGTGGCACCTACAAGCTGCATGGTATTGATTATAAACCGTTTGGAATAAATCGACAGCCTTATGGTGTTGTTTATCAGGGTGACCGAGATCAGTGTAAGCAGGGCGGAGAATCCAAGAATGATCAGGGTAATCTGACGTATATTCTCATTGACTGCATACAGGAGGGATTTCTTATAGTACACCTCCTCAATGGAGTCATACTTCATCAGGTCCTGCTCAATGAGCATGACCGAGTCGGGATTGGCCCAGGGTTGGTGTAACCTGACCCTGATGGATGGAGGAAGCGGATTGTAACCAAGAAAACGGATGAAGTCCTCACCCAGCATTTGCTCCGTCTCCAGGGCGGCTTCTTCTTTCGTTATATACTCAGTTGACAGAATAAATTCCCGGGAATCCAGTATTTTCTGTAGCTGGTAAATATCAGCTTCCTTCACGTTTTCTTTGAGGATCACATTAAACCCGATGCTTTCCATCACCTGCTTGCGGATGTTGCGACCATTGATCAGCAACAAGCCCACCATCCCCAGAAGTAATAAAACCAGGGAGATACTTATGATCGAGGTAATGTAGGAGCTTCGTATTCTCCGGGAATATGTCTTGTTTTCCTTCTTTGACATGCCTGAAAAATTGGCTGTCGCAAAGATAGGAATTTAATCGAGGATTTTGGTCCACCCGAAGGAATCCTCCAGATCCCCATTCTGAATGCCCAACAGGGTCTCATAGAGCCTGGTGGATACCGGGCCAGGTGTGATCCCATCCCCGAAAGTGTAGTCGATCCCTTTTTCTACATCCGCAACTTTTCCAATGGGTGAAATAACGGCAGCGGTACCGCAGGCCCCGGCCTCTTCAAATGTGGAAAGCTCTTCAACCGGTACCGGGCGCACTTCCACTTTCATGCCCATTTGTTTTGCCAGATCCTGAAGGCTCCGGTTGGTAATGGATGGCAGTATTGAATGCGATTCCGGGGTGATATAGGTATTGTCTCTGATCCCAAAGAAATTAGCGGGGCCACATTCATCGATGTACTTCTTCTCTTTGGCATCAAGGTATAAAGCAGTGGCATATCCTTCCTTGTGCGCGACAGCAATGGAACCCATGCTTGCAGCGTAATTCCCTCCAACTTTCAGATGACCGGTTCCCAGGGGAGCAGCCCTGTCATGATCCCGGCAGATCATTACGTTCACCGGTTTAAACCCGGCTTTAAAATAGGGTCCCACGGGCATTACAAATATCAGGAAGGTGTATTCTGCTGCCGGCTTCACACCCACTTCCGGACCGGTTCCGATCAAAAGCGGACGGATATAGAGCGAGGCTCCTGTTCCATGGGGTGGGACAAAGCGCTTATTTAAGAGTACGACTTTTTCAACCGCCTCCATAAAAAGTTCAACAGGTACCTGGGCCAGGTGAATTCCCTGGGCCGAATGGATCATTCTCTTCGCATTCTCTTCATGACGAAAGAGTCTGATGCGCCCATCCTTGCCGGTGAATGCCTTCAGTCCCTCAAAGGACTCCTGACCATAGTGCAGGCAAGTGGCTCCAATATGTATGGGAAGATACTGGTCCGAGGAGACTTCCAGCTCGCCCCACTGTCCGTCTTTGTATACGCATCTTACATTGTAGTCGGTCTCCATGATACCGAAGCCAAGATTTTTCCAGTCAAGTTCCATGATGATAGTTGTTAGAAGGTTTTTAAGAACTCAAAAGTAATCAAACAAAGCCTCTGCTACAATTTAGAAATGATGTTGTAGAAGGATGTTTTATATCCATCGTTCCTCTTCCAGGGAAGTCATCTGATCACTTCCTGATACCTCCCGCATGCGTTGAGCTGCAAGCGTGTAGAATTGAAAGTCGAACAGCACTTCCAGCTGCTGCTTTTTAAATTGTTGCCCGTTGATTTTTGAGCCATTCTCCTTTAGTTCCCTGAATAGCAGTTTGATCTGTTCAGAGTAGTCGGGCCGGCCAATAAATTCCATCTTGGCATCGATCAGAATCTTTTCAAGGCGGTTATTTGGATTATAGGGCCTTTTAGTTGCCAGAATCAGGTTGCAGATCAAGTCAATTTGCCTGTCAGAGTATTTATAATCGGGAAGAATCTCTCTGCTGATAACCGCTGAGCGATTTTGAAAATTATGGTAATCCTGGGTGTATCCTGTATAAAGCATCAGGGCCGCGGTCCTTACCAGAAGGCGATCTTCCTGTTCAATTTCCTCCGAACGGCAAAGCAGAAAAGATTGGTTATATACTTTCCTTGCGTATTCAAGCCCATGAAAATGAAGGGTTTCAGGTAGTTTGTCCAGAATGCCTTCGAAGACTTTCTCTTCCAGGTCGCCCAGTCGGAGCAGTTGCAGTTTATTGAAGAATCGCTTGTTGGGAATTCCCTTCAGGTCGACCGATAACTCGGGGCGAAGTCCGTTCACGTAATACATATCAATGTTCCCCTTGTATTTTACGGGGAGCTTCCCTCTGTACTCACAAATAAAGTAGTCCTTCACCATGCCATAGGTAATCCCTGAAATATTGATTTTTCCGGGGGTTCCCGATGATTCCATCCTTGAGGCGGTATTTACAGTATCACCCCAGATGTCGTAAGAGATTTTTTTATGACCCACTACTCCGGCAATAACCGGACCGGTATGGATCCCGATTCTCAGGTCCCATATTTCGGCCTTGGAGGATTTGAGTTGTTGCATATAAGCCTGCATCTCCAGTGCTGCCAGCACCACTTCAACGGGATTTGTGCTGTTTTTATCGGGAATGCCTCCTGCAGCCATATAGGCATCCCCAATGGTCTTAATCTTCTCGATATTATACTTTTCGACCACCGAGTCGAAATGAAAAAAGAACTGATCCAGTTCGTCGATCAGTTTTTCCGGGTTCATTTCCTCGGCAATTTTTGTAAAGCCCTGAATGTCAGAAAAAAGCACTGTGGCCCGTTCATATTTATCCCATTTGGCCTTCCCTTTGTTTCTGAGTTGATTGGCCGTTTCTTCCGGCAGAACTTCAGCGACTAGTTGATCAGATCTTTCCTTTTCGGCCGCAAGCGTTTGTATTTTGACTTCCATCCGTTCGGCAATTCTTGATTCTGCTCTCTGGTAACCCAGCAATCGCCATTTTCGCAATAGGAAGAGTATGGCCAGAAGGAATATGCTGTAAAAAACATAGGCATACCATCGTCCAAAAAAGGGAGTTGCAACAGAAAAGGAAAGTGGTTCTGCATCAGCGATTTTTCCATAGAGATCCATGGCCTGTACCTCCATTGAATATTCACCGTGTTTTAATCCCGAAACAACATGGTCCCGTCTGGAGCTCCACCCTGACCAGGACGAACTGCCGGGTCTTATTCTATACCTGAACAGGGGTTCGGGCAATTGTTGTAACTCAAGGCCGGAAAAATGAAATCGAAGTGCATGATCAGCCGGTTCAGTATCAAGCTGATTAATGGATATCCGTTCCGGTTCGGCTTTCAGGCAACCCAGATCAAAAAGAGAAATTTTATCCTTCCCGGTCAGATATAAAATACTGTCGGCAAAAGCCATATCAATGACTTCACCCAGATGGGACAATACAGGATAAGCAGTAAAAGTGCTTGCTGCTTCGTCAAGGGTATTTGCATACAGTACCCTGGAAAGATACCTATCACCGTTCTGAAGAATCCAGAATTTTCCATCGTTTGCCGGAAGGATCATATCCGATTCAGAAAGCAGACTGGATCTTTGATTTGAAGGCAGGGGTTGAAAGATCTCTTCGCTAACATCATAGCGATATACCTGTTGATTGCTCACAAGGATGAGATCCTGTTCCACCTGAATAAGCTTATAGAGCAGCCCTTCTGAATGAAATGGAATGGGATTGATTCTATCCCCCTTTTTATTGCTTCGAAACACCCCGTTGTTGCACAGGAAGAAAATGTTGTTCCTGAAGTTGATAAAAGAATGAGCATTTTGAATGGATGGATCTATGGATGATTTAGCCCAGCCTTTTTTACCCAGCTTATAGCCGATTGTTCCTTCTTCGCCCGATGCGATCAGGAATCCTTTTCTGACGGCCTGGATACCCGTAAAGGATCCTGTTTCGATCAATTCTGCATGATTTCCCGAGACCAGATACAAGCCATCGGAACCCGCAGCAAATACCTGCCCGTTGATGGCCGAAAACATGTGTATTGAATGGGGCGATTCAGGGAGCAGATTGCTTATGGACCAGTGCCCCTGGTTTAAGGGATCCTCCGATATGGTGAAAATCCCCTGGGAAGTACCCAGAAAAACCTGCCCCTTCCATACCATGGATTTCAGGATCCGACCGGTCTGGACCGATCCGGTTTCAATGAGCTTCAGCGGAGATGGATCATGGAGCAGATGAAGTGTATAGGCTCCCAGAATCCAGATTTCCGTATTGTTCCAGTTAAAGATCTGTTTAATCCCCTTTGCCGGGATTCCGATTTTATCTTCCACAAGGGCAAGAAGTTCCTTGTTTCGAATCGAATCCGCAGGAATCTGAACGTTCAGGCTTTCCTGTTCATCAAGAAATATTATTTCCGATTTGGAGAACAGAAAGAGACCTATATCTGTATAAATAATAATGCTTCCGGATTTGTTTTGTATGCCCGTGGTAGTAAAATTACGATGCAATGTGGGAAGGAGGTGCTTCCGGGAAACGGCATGATAGGATTGACCTTTTTCCTTGATCAGGAATCCAAGGTCATCTTCAGAAACATAGTATAAGGTGTCCGAGCCATCCCCTGTGACATGCACCGGTCCGTTCATGTGTATATGATGGACGTGTTCCCCAATTATGATACTGAGCCCGTTATTTTTACCAATGAACATGCTTCCTTGCGAATCACGATAGAAGGTTTCGTTTGGAATTTCACTGTATTGTGATGGAAGATTTATTTCCTGTATCCAGGGCCTTGTGCGAAGGTTGTATTCCTGCGCAAATCCGCAATTGATGCTGGATACACAAGCAATGAGAGGAAAAAAAATCAAGTAGATCCTGTATGACTTGAAGAATAAATTCATAACTTGTGTAACTCAGGCCGTGCTTCCTTCGTAAGACATATATCAAATGTAAAAAAATATATTTACCCTTAATTGATAACCAAACAATAGGATATTTATGGAAAAGTTAGAAAGGCCAATTATCGTACCGTGGGATTTCTCACAGGTAGCTGAGAACGCTTTTCAGCATGCTGTAAATATCTCCAAGGCGCTGAACAGAGACATTCTTCTTCTGCATGTTGTACATGAAGAGAAGGACAAGGATTCAAAAAACAGCGAACTGGAGGCTGCCATTGAAAAACTTGGGAATGAGTATGGCAAAAAACCTCATTTTGGGGTGGTAAGCGGATCCATTTTCCATGCAATTGGTGAAACAGCAAAAGACTTGAAGGCAGAGATGATTGTTATGGGGACTCATGGTATGAAGGGTGCCCAGAAACTATTTGGGAGCAAGGCACTGAAGGTGGTTGTTTCCTCTCGAATTCCATTTCTGGTGGTTCAGGACAAACCTGCTAAGACAAAGATTGATACCATTCTGCTTCCCATTGACTTCAAAAGGGAGAACAAAGAAAAAGCCAACTGGATCTACTACCTGGCCCGAAACTTTGGTTCCAAATTTATTATCCTGAAGTCCAATGCGAAGGATAAGGGATTTAAGCGGAAGATTCTATCCAACATCAAATACGTTGAGACCTTCCTCAAGGGGCATGACATTGCATATGAAATTGTCACCGCATCGGGGAAGGAAAGTTTTAAAAAAGAAATTGTCCATTTTGCCAAGGCTCATGACGCCGATCTGATCCTGGTCATGGCAACCCGCGATATTCGCTGGATCGACTACATGCTAGGTGCACCAGAGCAGTATATTCTTGCCAATCCGGATAACCTGCCCGTCATGTGCATGAATCCCAGGCCTGCAAAACTAGCCAGTGGATTCAGAGCTGCAGGAGGAAATTAAGCAGACCAAAATATGTAATTTTAAGGCCGCATTCGTTGCGGCCTTTTTTGTTAGCATTAAACAATATCTTTGGAGCATGGAAATTGTATTTGCTACCAACAATCTAAATAAGCTGGAAGAGATTGGAGCCCTGCTTGGTCAGAACTTTGAACTTTTAGGCTTGCGTGATCTCCGGATGGATGAGGAGATTCCCGAGGACCATCAGACACTTGAAGAAAACGCCTCTCAAAAGGCATGGTATATATATGACAGGTCGGGGCGAAACTGTTTTGCAGATGATACCGGCCTGGAAGTGAAAGCTCTTGATGGAGCTCCCGGAGTGTATTCTGCCAGGTATTCCAGGATAGGAAATCCGACTTTTCCCCATATGGACCCAGTGGCAGGAAACATCAGGAAGCTTTTGTTATTGATGGAAGGCGCGAAAGATCGGTCGGCCCGATTCAGAACAGTTATTTCCCTGGTATTGAATGGAAAAGAATATCAGTTCGAAGGGATTGCAGAGGGAGTGATCACAGAAAAGCCCTCCGGCCTTAAAGGTTTTGGTTATGATCCGGTATTTCTGCCCGCGGGATATGATATCACATTTGCCGGGATGGACCTTGATTTGAAAAACCAGATCAGTCACCGTGCGAAGGCCGTTACACAACTGGTAGATTTTCTGAAAGGGATGTAATATGTTTCAGGTATTTGCGTATATAAAGAAACCCTAAGGAATGCATCAAAGGCTTCAATTCTTATTTACAGCTTTTTTAATCTGGATCTCGGGTCCCCTCTCTGCTCAGATCGAGATGGGACAATGGAGGACCCACCTTCCATATCAGTATGCATCCCTGGTGGAAACCACGGACGACAGGGTTTATTGTTCAACAAGCGGTGGACTGTTCTATTATGGTCTGGAAGACAATTTGGTTGAGACGGTTTCCAAGATCGACGGGCTCTCCGATAACGGGATTTCGGCCATGCGCTGGAGCAGTGAACTATCTACAATGATTCTGGCTTATGAGAACTCAAACCTGGATATTATTACCAATGGTGTGGTTACAAATTTGCCGGACATCATGAAAAAGCAAATTACCGGTGACAAATCCATTTATGATATCTACTACATAGGGACAACAGCCTACCTTTCCACCGGCTTTGGAATTGTGGTTGTGAATCTGGAAAAGAATGAGATCAGCGAAACCTATCTGATCGGTGACAATGGACAGTCCCTGAAGATCAACCAGCTGACATCCGATGGAAGCTACCTGTATGCGGCAACGGACCAGGGAATCCGCAGGGGCCTGCTCTCAGATCCTTTTCTGATCGATTACAATGCCTGGGAAATCATCACTGACATTCCCGGTTACACCGGTGCATTTGGATCCATTGCCTTTTTTGAAGCCATGCTTTTTGCCTCGTGGGACGATCCCTCAGAGCAACAGGACCAGGTATATTACAGTGCAGGAACCGGGTGGAATTCCTACCCCTATTTTACTGGCAGTCAATGTTATGAAATCCTGAGCCAGGGTGATTTCCTGACCCTGGTGGATGATACGGCAGTTCATTTAATCAACGATGACCTCCTGGTAGTGCAAGAACTATTTAGTTCAAGACCACGTTCCGCATCCTTAGATCACCAGGGCGATCTCTGGCTTGCCGATTACGGACGCGGTTTGTTGACAAACCAGGGGGGAGGTAGCTGGGGAATTACTCCCGATGGGCCCTATTCAACATCTGTATTTGATATTGAGTCTTCAGGGGGTGTTGTTCAGGCAGTGATAGGTGCGATCACCTCATCCTGGAACAATTTATGGGAAGTGGCTACTCTGGAAACTTTCAGCGAAGAAGAGTGGACTTGGACACATAGTTGGGAGGACCGGGACCTGGTTACTCTGGCCATTGATCCTGCGGATCCTTTCCATGTGTATACAGGTTCCTGGGGAATGGGCCTGCTGGAGTTCAGAGGCAAAGAGTTTACAAGTTTTAACGAAACCAATAGTTCCCTTCAAACCATTATGCCTGGGCCATTCGTCAGAATCGGTGGAGTGGCACTGGATCCACAGGGGAATCTCTGGATGACCAATTCAAATGTGGCAGAACCCATTTCTGTCCTGAAAGCCGATGGAACCTGGAAGAGTTTTCGGGTTGACAATCTCATTAGCAGCTATGCAGCCCTGGGAGATATCCTGGTGAGCAGTGCAGGTCACCTTTGGGTGATTGTTCCCAGGGGCAATGGGCTTTTTGCCATGGACGATAACATGACCATTGACGATACTTCCGATGATATTTACGAAAAGGTGAGCGTTGTAAATAAGTACGGAGAGGTGATCACCAATGATGTATATTCATTTGCCGAAGATCTTAGCGGAAACCTGTGGCTGGGGACCAACCAGGGGGTATTGGTTATGTACAGCCCCTACAGATTGTTTACAGATGGTTCTGTGTACGCGCAGGAAATCCTTATCCCCCGGAATGATGGAAGCGGTTATGCCGATCCCTTGCTCGGGACACAGATTGTGACCTCCATCGAGGTGGATGGAGCAAACAGGAAATGGCTCGGAACCTCGGACGGAGGTGCCTACCTGGTTTCGGAAGACGGACTTGATGAAATCGCTCATTTTAATACAAGCAACAGCCCCTTGCTCTCGAATGTGATCATGGATATCGAAGTGGATGGAGTAAGCGGGGAGGTCTTTTTTGGAACCGACAAGGGGATTATCTCCTACAAGGGAGATGCCCTTGAAGGAGGTTCTGCCTACAGCAATGTGGTCGTTTATCCCAATCCGGTAAGAGAAACCTACGAGGGGCCTGTGGCCATCAAGGGCCTGGTTGAGAATACAACTGTAAAGATCACCGACATGGGGGGGAACCTGGTTTTTGAGACGGAGTCGCTGGGCGGACAGGCCATCTGGGATGGCAAAAATTTCAATGGTGAACGGGTGGCAACCGGGGTTTATATGATTTTTCTTTCCAGTTCGGATGGCAGCCTTTCTCATGTGACCAAGATCCTGTTTATCCATTAGTCTAGGCCAGCTCTGATATGATCCGAAAGACCAGGGGAATCGTTTTGCACACCACAAAGTATGGTGAATCAAGCCTGGTAATTCATTGTTATACAGAGCATTCAGGCAGGCAGACCTTTATGGTAAAAGGAGTTCGGAAATCAAAGAAACAGAACCGCGCCAATCTCTTTCAGCCCCTGTTCATTCTTGATTTTGAAGTGTATCATAAAGATAGCCGGGAGATCCAGCTGGTAAAGGAGGTTACCCGGGCCATACCCTTGAATTCTCTTCCATTTGATATTACCAAGAGCACTCAGGCCATTTTCATGGCCGAAGTGCTGTACAGGGTGCTCAAAGAAGAGGAATCAAACCCCATGCTTGCCAATTTTCTGATCTCAACCATTCAGTACCTGGATACCATGGAGGAGGCTTCTCCCGATTTTCATATCATTTTTATGTTTCAGTTGTCGAGGCATCTTGGCTTTTATCCTCAAAATAATTTTGGGGAGGACCGGAATTTTTTCAACCTGGTCAGCGGCCGCTTCAAAACTCAGTTTGGCGATCCGGAAATCTATCTTGATCACAGAACAAGTGAGCTATGGAGTTCTTATTTGAATGCTGATATACAGTCAGTTAAAGAAATGGCTTTCAATGGCTCACACCGAAAGAAAATTCTTGATAACTTGGTGCGATTTTACAAATTGCATGTGACCGGAATGGGAGAGATTCGCTCCCTGGAAATTTTACATTCTTTTTTCCTCAAATAGGGATTGCAGAAAGCCGTTAGTTTTCTTATGTTCAGGGTAACTAACACATATATATTGCGTATAAGCAACGAAACAGTTTTTATTCTGGTCCTGTAATAGGTCGCATTGTTTTCATTTTCCGGGAACTCCTTTTTGAGCTACCGGATCAAATTTTTAAAAAGGTGATCTCCGTCCAAGCGGAAACCAAACATACTAGCCCTTCAGCCTTACCATCCTCAAATGGTACAGGAAAGCTCATTCCGGTTTTCAGGAAGAGCTTCTCCAAAGGGAGATTTCTGAAAGGTCTCTTGCTTTCCTTTTTGCTGGTTCTGTTTTTTGTTCCCGAGATGAGAGGACAGTGGTTGGATGGATATGAGTACCGGAAGATAGTTACCATTCCCGATGCGAATGTGTTTGGATCGGGTATTCATACAAATTTCCCGGTGTTGATTGATATTACCGATGCAGATCTAGAATCCGTTGCAAACGGCGGTCTGGTCGAAAGCAATAATGGTTGGGATATCGCATTTTCCCAGGATCAATCGAGCATGCTGAATCACGAAATTGAGGTGTATGAAGCGGCCAATGGCCGAATTGTGGCCTGGGTTCAGGTTCCTTCGCTGGATGCTGATGATGACAATATCATCTACATGTACTTTGGTAATCCGGATGTTGTTGCAGATCCAACCACTTATGATGCCTGGGATCCCAATTCCTATGTGGCCGTTTATCACTTGCAGAGCAACAATTTCTATGATGCCACTGCCAGCGAATACGATGGAGTTGGTTTTGGAACTACGAATTACACTGGGAGTGTCATTGAAGACGGGCAGGATTTTGAATATTCTGCTAGTACGGAAAGGATTGAAATTGGAAATTTCGAGTTCAATGATAATTCTTTGACCATGTCTGCCTGGATTCGCCCGGAATCTTTTAGTCAACGTGATGCCAGGATTGTTTCTAAGGCTACTGGAAGCAATTCCAATCAACATTGGTGGATGCTAAGTACGATAGATGTGGGTGCGGATTATAGGTTAAGGTACAGACAGAAAGCAGGGGCTACGAATGTAACAGATGAATTAATTGGAACTGCGGCTTCAAATTTATCCACGGATACCTGGTACTATGTTAGTGCGGTATACGATGGTACTGATATGCAATTGTACCTGAATGCTTCCAATGTAGGTTCACGAACTCATACCTTGGGAGGGGCTGTTAGCACTAATGGTACGGTGGACGTGGCCATAGGCAACCAACCTGCCTCTGCTTTTGGTGGAGGAACTCGTCCTTTTGATGGAGTGCTGGATGAGGTTAGAATTCAGCGGGTTGCACGCAGTATGGGTTGGTTGCAAACCGAATACAACAATCAGCAGAATCCTACTTCTTTTTATTCAAGTATCGGCAGCATTGAAATTGAAAACGATTATCCCTGCCGGGCCATTGAGATTTCCGTTAATGAGTGTTATACCCCTGAAGTTTTTACCAATGTTAATTCTACAAAATCAGGTGTAGCCGATCCCTTCTGCGGGAATTACGGACCGGATGATATCAGTGGAGATGTGTGGTTCAAACTGGAGGTTCCGGCCAATGGCAAGGTTACCATTGAGCTTGATACCGAAGATGCAGCAGGTTGGGGTTATCGAATGGCCATGGCCATCTATTCAGGGACTTGTGATGCCCTGGTTTCAGAAGGGTGCTACGAAAACAACAGCTACTTGCATCCCAGAACTGCCCGGGCTATATTCACAGGTTTAACCTCTGGAGACTCCCTCTTTGTTCGTGTTTGGGAACAGTATAATAACCAGCCTGGAACTTTCAGAATTGCTGCGATGAATGATGTGACTGCTCCTGTGATCTCCAATTGTCCCGGAGATATTAGCCAGTCGAACGATGTTGACGAGTGTGAAGCAGATGTAAGCTGGACCGCTCCAAGTGCCACTGATAATTGTACAGCTGTGGGTGATTTGGAATGGGGTAGCTCACACAATCCCGGAGATACATTTCCTGTTGGCACTACCACTGTAACTTACTATGTTGTTGACCTTGCAGGGGATACAGCATTTTGTTCTTTTGATGTAGTGGTTGCCGACACCCAGGATCCTGTTCCGAACTGTCCTACTCCGGCTGCCTCTTACCCAGCAGATGCCGGTGAGTGTGATGCTACCCTGAGCTTTGCTGCTGCACCGACC
>Ga0180430_10001581_pt1 | contig 21904 bp, 16 predicted proteins | sample SS_ome_9_FD_132999 | JGI IMG/M metagenome (GOLD analysis project Ga0180430, IMG submission 132999) | Hypersaline lake sediment archaeal communities from the Salton Sea, California, USA - SS_1_S_2 metaG | ecosystem: Environmental > Aquatic > Non-marine Saline and Alkaline > Hypersaline >... | reverse complement strand
GGCGGTTTCCGCTCGGTCCGGATCTGGGATTCCGCCGATCCTGCCGAACCTCGGAAGCGATTCGAGGATTTTCTCCATGGGCGACAGACCGCAGTCCTGTTTCTCGAGTCCCCACGGCGCCTCCTCGTGGCCGATTCGCTCCCCACCCAGCTGGGGCGACTTCACGAGGTCGATCTCGCATCCGGCGAGGTGCGGACATTCGACACCGCCCACCTCGATTCCATTTTCTCCCTGGTCTCCACTCCAGACCGCACGCGGTATGCCACCACCTCGGCGGACAAGCTGGTCACGGTGCGCGACGCGAAGTCTCACGAGATCGTCTCGCGGCTCGAGGGACACACCGGCTACGTGATCGCCGCCGCCTTCGGGCCGGAATCCCGGCGGATCGCGACGGCGGGTGACGACGAGGAAATCAAGGTCTGGAAGCTGGAGACGGGGAAGAAGGTCAGCTCGTTCGGCAGCAAGGGATCGGGCCCGTACTACGGCCTCGCCTGGTTTGTCGATCCGGCCAACGCCGGGAAGAAGGCCGCCGAGAAGGACGAGGAAAAGGCAGCCGCGATCAATACCGACCGCATCTTCGCCGTGGCCGAATCGGGCAAGCCGGCGGCATTCGTCGAATTGAACGAGCACGAGGGAGAACAGCGATCGACCGGCGCCCGTGAACGAGCCTTCGACAAGGTCGACTCCCCGCTCTTCGCGCTCGCGGTGCATCCGGAACGGCAATGGACCTTCGCCGGGGGAGAGGACGGTCGACTGCATGTCTGGGACGAGAAGGGAAAACGGCAAATCACGCTGGAGCCACCCGCCGAGGCAGAGTCGATCGCATCGCGGCCATGAAGAATTTTTCGACCATCAGCCTGGGAGTCGTCCTCGTGACGTCCTGCCTTTCCGGAATGCGGGTGACCGGGGCCGGGGCGACGATCTCGTTCGAGAACGACGTGTTGCCTGTCCTGACCCGGGCCGGGTGCATGGCGGGTGCGTGCCACGCGAAGTCGGACGGCCAGAATGGATTCCAGCTGTCGATTTTCTCCTTCGATCCCGACTCCGACTACCGGGAAATCGTCTACGACGCGCGGGGGCGCCGGATCTTCCCTTCATCGCCCGATCATTCACTGCTCCTTCTCAAGGCGACCAACCAGGTTCCGCACGAGGGGGGGGAGCGAGTCAAGAAGAACTCGGAGGCCTATCGCCTCCTTCGGCAGTGGATCGCAGAGGGCGCTCCTCGGGCGGTTCCGGATGAACCCGAGCCCGCCGGGATCACGATCGAGCCGGCGACGGTCCGGTTTTCGAAGGGCGAGACCAGCTCGATTCGCGTCACGGTGGCCTATTCGGACGGGACGTCGCGCGACGTCACCCACCTGTGTGAGTTTTCCACCAACGACGAGGCCTTCGCGCATGTCGATCACGACGGGAACATCACGGCGGGACACGTGCCGGGGGAGAGCAGTGTCATCGTGCGCTACGTCGATCAGGTCGCCGCGGCCCGCCTCGTGATCCCGCCGGACAGGCTGCTCCCGGCGGAACGCTACGACTCTCTCCCGGTACACAACCGAATCGACGAACTCGCCTACGCGCGCTTTCGCGAGCTCGGCCTCTTTCCCTCCGAGCCCTGCCTCGATCACGAGTTCCTCCGGCGGGCCACGCTCGATGTCCTGGGACGCCTGCCCACCCTCGAGGAGACCCATGCTTTTCGTACGGACAAGTCGCCCGGGCGTCGCGCGCGAGTGATCGACAACCTCCTCTCCGAGTCAAATCGCTTCGACTACGCCGACTACTGGGCGACCAAGTGGGGCGATCTCCTCCGGCCCAACACGCAACGGGTCGGGGTGAAACCCGTTTACCTGCTCGACGACTGGATCCGGCAGAAGTTTCGAGAAAACACCCCGTGGGACGACTTTGTCCGCGAGTTGCTCACCGCGACCGGGAGCACGCACCAGTACGGGCCGGTCGCGGTGATCCGGGATAAGCGGGAACCGGCCGACATGGCCGAGTTCGTCAGCCAGCTTTTTCTCGGGGTCCGGATCAATTGCGCGAAATGCCATCATCATCCGTCGGAGAAGTGGAGCCAGACCGACTACTATTCGATGGCGGCCTTCTTCGGTTCGATGAAGCGGAAGGGACAGGGGATTTCTCCGCCGATCTCCGGCGAGCCGGAATACTGGTGGTTCGAGCCGGGAGGAACCGTGAAGCATCCGGTAACGGAAGTGGTGATGACCCCCACGCCGCCCGGTGGGCCGGGCTTTCCCGGGATCGAGGACACGCGGGATCCGCGGGATGTGCTCGTGGACTGGATGACCTCTCCGGAGAATCCCTACTTCGCGCGGACCATGGTGAACCGGATCTGGGCGGAACTGTTCGGGCGCGGTCTGGTCGACCCGGTCGACGATTTCCGCGAATCGAATCCGGCGGTGAACGAGCCGCTTCTCGACTGGCTGGCCCGTGATTTCGCGGCCCATGGTTTCGACCAGAAGCACACCCTTCGTGTGATCCTGAACAGCCGGCTCTACCAGCAGAGTTCGGAGCCGAACGAGCACAATCTCGCGGATCGGAGAAACTTTTCTCGGAGCTACCGTCGCCGCCTGCCGGGAGAGGTCCTTCTCGACGCGATCTGCGAAATCACGGGGCAACCGGAGGTGCTGCACGGACTCCCCCCGGGAGCCGATGCGATGGAGCAGTGGAATCACCTGTTGCCGAGCGATTTTCTCGACGCGTTCGGCCGGCCCAATTCCAGCGCCGCACCGCCGCAGGTGAGGGAGACCGATGGAAGTGTCGTCCAGGCTCTCCACCTGATGAATTCGAGCGACCTGCAGAAGAAACTGGCAGGCGACAGTCCGTGGTTGGAGCGATTGTCCGGCCTGCCGTCCGCCGAGGCGGTGGACGAAATCTACCTCCGGCTTTTCTCCCGGCATCCCGATGCAGACGAGCGCCGGACCGCGGTCGATTATCTCGACGGGGTTCAGGAGGGCGAGGCGGCGAATGAGGAAAAGGCGGCGCAGGCCGGCGGGGAGAAGGAGGCCCGTCCCCGGATCGAGGACCTGGTCTGGTCGCTGTTCAACACCGCAGAATTCGTATTGAATCACTGAGACGGCCAGCGCGATGACGCCCATTGCCGGTTTCGGTGCCCGGCGTAGGCTAAACCAGTTGGCACTGTCATGAAGCGTTCGACTTTTCGGCAAAACTGCGAGGGTGTGGGGCGTCGCGATTTTCTCCAGACCGGCCTCGGTGCTCTTGGCGGGCTCGGGTTGACCGAGATGCTGAAGCTCCGCTCCGCCGCCGCTACGGGAAGCGACACCCGCTGCATCCTGATCTGGCTCGACGGCGGTCCTTCCCACTACGAGTCGTTCGATCCGAAGCCCGAGGCGCCCGCCGAGATTCGGGGAGAATTCGGTACCGTTCCGACCACGGTGCCGGGCGTCCACTTCTGCGACAAGTTTCCGAAGCTCGCGAAGACACTCGACCATTTCACGGTGATCCGCTCGATCGCTCACAACCAGAACAATCACGGCGCCGGCAATCACTACCTGATGACGGGGAGTCCGACTCCCGTGCCTGTCGGGTGTGGGGCCCATGTCACCTTTCATCCCAGTTTCGGCTCCGTTGTCAGCCACCATCGCCAGGTCGATCACGGTCTTCCCGCCTACGTCTCGACGCCGCGCATCTCGCGTTCGGGCGGCCCGAATTTCCTCGGGGCCCGTCACGCGCCTTTCGTGATTTCCGACAATCCCGACAAGGCGAGTTTCCGGGTTCGCGACGTCACCCTGCCGACGGAACTCGAAGAGGGGCGGGCCCGCTCCCGCGTCGAGTTGCGCGAGTCCCTCGACTCGATGCGGAGGATCGCGGATGCGGCGGCGGAGGATCCGGCCGTCGCCTTCGACGACTACTACGAGACGGCATTCGATCTCGTCACCTCGACCGAGGCGCAGGAGGCCTTCGATATTGCGCGAGAAGACGAAAAGACGCGGGAAACCTACGGGCGAAACGATTTCGGCCAGCGCCTTCTCCTCGCCCGCCGTCTCACCGAGGTCGGGGTGCCCTTCGTCACAGTTTACTACGGGGGTTGGGACGACCACCGTTCCCTCTTCGAGAACTTCAAGAAGGGCAAGGCGGAGCGGGTCGATACCGGGGTGAGCGCCCTGATCCGGGATCTCGCCGACCGGGGCAGCCTCGACAACACCCTCGTCTTTCTCCTCGGTGAATTCGGGCGCACCCCGAAGATCAACAAGGATGCGGGACGCGACCACTGGTCGTTCGCGATGAGTGTGCTTGCCGCCGGGGCGGGAATTCCCGGTGGTCAGGTGGTCGGGGCGACCGACGTGAAGGGCTACTACGCGAACGAGAACATCTATGCCCCCGAGGATTTCGCCGCGAGCCTCTACGCCAAGATGGGCATCGACCACGAGACGACGCTCTACGACACGAGCAACCGGCCGATCCAGCTGGTCAACAACGGCCGTCTCATCAAGGAACTCTTCGCGTGAGGACCGTCGTCGTCGCCTGCGGAGCCGCCCTGATCGGGGGAAACCTCGCCGCGGAGCCTCCGAAACTCGATTCGATATTTCCGCCCGGTGGGCAACGTGGTGTCGACGTCGCGGTGGAATTCGGCGGAAAGTTCGAGCCCTGGCCGACGCAGGTCACCTTTTTCCGCGACGGCCTGACCTTCACGCCCGATCCGGAGAAGCCGGGCACGGGCACGATCACGATCGCGAAGGATGTCGAGGTGGGGCCGGTTCTCGTTCGGGCGTCTAACCCCGACGGCGTCTCGCCACCGGTGTTCTTCGTCGTTGACGATCGGGCCGAGCATCGCGAGGGAGAGAGGCAGGGCAGCGGTGTGGCCCACGCCCAGGTACTGGAGGACGCGGCGCTTCCCCTGGTGATCAACGGTACCCTCTCGTCGAATCACGAGTTCGACGCCTATCGCTTCGCGATGGAGAAAGGGGAGACTCTCCACGTGGCGGTCGAGGGATATACCTTGCGATCGCCGGTCGATCCGGCTCTCCACGTGTACGACGAGGAAGGACGCCGCCTTGCCCTCGCCCATGATGGTGCGGTGCACCTCGATCCGGTTTTCGCCTTCACCGCGCCCGCCTCCGGCAACTACACGGTAGCGGTGACCGGTTTCGCTCATCCCCCCGCTTCGACCGTCTACTTTCGCGGTGGCAAGACGACACACTACCGGTTTCATGTGGCGAGCAAGCGGAAGGATCTGCCCGGACGCCTGCTCCCCCGGCATCTCGACCGGGATTCCCCCCCGGGAAAGGTCGAACTCGGCGAGACGAGAACCGGGACGCTCAGCGAAGGGGGCGAAGTGGATCGGTTTCTCCTGCCGCTCGAGAAAGGGAACCGTGTCGTTGCCAGGATCGATGCCTACTCCCTGAGATACCCCACCGACGTGGTGCTTCGGATACGCAAGCCCGACGGCTCGGAACTCCGCGTGGTCGATGATTTCGAGAAGAAACGCGATCCGGAGTACACCTGGACCGCTGCCGTGGACGGTGAGCACGCGATCGAGGTGAGTGAACGAATGGGACGGGGAGGGCGCGACATGCGGTATCGTCTTTCCGTGTCCGAGCCGGTCCCGGACTTCACCGCCCGTGTGGACAAGTCGGAGTACGTGGTGAAGCCGGGCGAAGAGGTGGCGGTCAAGGTGACCGTCGGGAAACGGCAGGGCAACGAGGAGGAGTTGGCGCTCGCGTGGGAAGGGCTGCCCGAAACAGTGACGGTAACACCGCCCGATTCGATTCCCGCGAAAGGGGGCGATGTCACGGTGACGCTCACGGCGGCGAAGACCGCGGAGCCGTTCCAGGGCAAATGGACACTGAGGGTGACGGAGAAGGGCGAAGACGGCGGTGGGGAGCGTCGGAAGTCCGCCGTGTTCTCGTTCCAGGATGACAATGCCCGGGGCCCCTACCTGATCGAAGAGACCAGCGATCTCTGGCTCACCATTCCCCCCGTGGTGGAGGACGGAGCCGAGGAAGAGAAGGTGGAGAAGGAATAGGCACGGACAGGATCGCGTCCCCGGAATGAGATGACAGCGGCCGGGTGATGGAGGCAGGCTGGTGCCATCGCATTCACCTCATCACGCTACTCCCCATGAAGAACTGGTGCTCTCTTTTCCTCGTTGTCCTTGTCGCCGCCTGGTCCGTGCATTCCGGCACGGCGTCGGAGATCAAGGTCGGCATCATCGGCCTCGACACCTCCCACGCGATCGCCTTCACGAAGACGATGAACGATCCCATTGCGGAGGGTGCGCTGGCGAAGTGCCGGGTCGTGGCCGCCTACCCGAAAGGGTCTCCCGATATCGAGTCGAGCGTGAGCCGTGTTCCGAAGTATACCGAGCAGATGCAGGAGATGGGAATCGAGATCGTCGAATCGATTCCCGCGTTGCTCGAGCGGGTCGACGCGATCCTTCTCGAGACGAATGACGGTCGCCCCCACCTGAGACAGGTGCTTCCCGTCCTGAAAGCGGGGAAACGCGTCTTCATCGACAAGCCGATCGCCGGCTCGCTCGCCGATGCCGTCCTCATTTTCGAGGCTTCGGAGAAATACGGGGTCCCGCTCTTCTCCTCTTCTTCGCTGCGCTACGGACCGGGATCGCAGGCGGTTCGGGCGGGCGAGATCGGCCGGGTTTCCCATTGCCAGACCGGCAGTCCGGCCTCGATCGAGAAGACGCATCCGGATCTTTTCTGGTACGGGATTCACGGGGTCGAGTCGCTCTTCACCGTGATGGGCACGGGCTGCCAGTCCGTGGTTCGCTCGTTGACGGAAGAGGGCAAGATCCGGGTCGAGGGCAAATGGGAGGGAGAGCGCACCGGCGTCTTCGAAGAAAGGAAGGGATACGGGGGAATCGCGAAAGGGGAAAAGGGTGAGAAGGATGTCGGCACCTATCCCGGATACGGCCCCCTCGTGGAGGAGATCGCACAATACTTCGACACCGGTGAAATCCCGGTCCAACCCGAGGAGACGCTCGAGATCTACGCCTTCATGGAAGCGGCCGATGAGAGCAAGAGGCAGGACGGCGCCGAGATTACCCTCGAGAGTGTCCTGGAAAAGGCGCGCGCCGAAGCGGAGCGGCGCCGGTCCGAGATCGAGTGAAAATCCCCGGCACGGTCCTCTCTCGCCGGTTTGTGATCGCCCCGCGCAGATGCGCGCCCTTCCGAGCTGGGACCTCGACGGCGATTGCGGCATGATGAGGCCTGTGGATGTTCGTCGGAAAAGAATGCGACTGGCGGTGTTTCTCCCGGTGGGAGCGACACTGATCCTGACGGCGTCTCCCGGGATCGCCGACCCGGGTTCCGGAGAGAACGGCGACACGGAGATCGTTTTCGAAGCGGCGGTAGGCCCGCTCCTCGCCACGCATTGCGTGGACTGTCACAATGCCACCACGCGCAAAGGAGAACTCGACCTCTCGTCGGCCGTCGGCCTGTTGCGGGGAGGGGAGAGCGGTCCGGTCTACGAGGCCGGTGAACCGGAAAAGAGCCTTCTCTACGAGTTGGTCCACGACGGCGTGATGCCGAAGAAGGGCGATCCGCTCTCTCCGGATGACGCATCCACGATTCGCCGCTGGATCGAGCGGGGGGCACGATTCGAAACGCAGCCCTTACTGGCTGACACACCACCTCACCAGCACGATGTGATTCCCGTCCTGCTTCTCCGTTGCGTCGCCTGTCATGGTCCGCGACGCCAGGACGGCGGACTCGATATCCGCAGTCCGGCGTCCCTGCGGAAGGGCGGCTCGAGCGGCCCGGCGTTCGTTCCGGGGGATCCGGATGGCAGCCTGCTCATTCAGCGAATCGAGAGCGAGGCCTGCCCTCCCCAGGACCTGCTCCTGAAGTTCTTCGTGAAGCGTCCCTCCCGGTCGGAGGTCGAACGGCTCCGTGAGTGGATCGGTGCAGGTGCTCCCGAGGTGAAGATCGTTCCCGACATCGCCACGACGGAACCCGACCCTCTCGTCACCGACGAGGATCGCCAACACTGGGCGTTCCGCCCTCCGCGGGACGTCCCTCCTGACAGGACCGGGACCGGAAGCGTGGACGGTTTCATCGGCGCGAAGCTCGAGGAGGCGGGGCTCGACTTCTCACCGGAGGCGGACCGCGATACCCTGATCCGCCGTGCCTACTTCGCCCTCGTCGGGATGCCTCCCCCAGTCGACGAATGGCGAGCCTGGAGATCGAGCGAGGATCCGGGTTGGTATGCCGCGATGATCGAGCGTCTCCTGGCCTCGCCGCACTACGGGGAACGATGGGGTCGCTACTGGCTCGACCTCGCGGGCTACGCCGATTCCGAGGGCGGCGTCTCGGCCGATCCGTTGCGAGAGGAAGCCTGGAAGTATCGCGACTACGTGATTCGTTCGTTCAACGAGGACAAACCCTACGACCGTTTCCTCCTCGAGCAGCTTGCCGGCGACGAGCTGCTCGATTGGCGTGAGGCATCCGTCGTGACCGGGGAGATGGTCGATAACCTCGTCGCGACCGGCTTCCTCCGCATGGGAATCGACCAGACCGGCTCGCGGACAATGAACTTCGTGCCGGAACGGCTCGGGGTGATCGGGGACGCGCTCCACGTGGTCAGCTCCGGCCTCATGGGATTGACGATGGAGTGTGCCCGGTGCCACTCCCACAAGTATGATCCCATTCCCATCCGCGATTACTACCGGCTCAAGGCGGTCTTCCAGGGAGCCCTCGACGAGCACGACTGGATGAGCTTCCGCACCCGGACTCTCGAGGCGGGGACACCGGAACAGGTCAAGCGGGCCAGGGAAGTGAATCCGCCGCTCGATTCCCGATTGCGCGAGCTGGAGTCGGAGCGAAGGAGAGCCGACGATGCGAGGAAACTCGCGATCCTGACCGGACACTATCCGGACCAATCCGACGAAGCGAATCGCGAGACGCTCGTGGCGCTGCGGAAGGCGGACAACCAGCGAACGCGTGAGCAGGCGGAGCTGGTGCGCCGTTTCGTCGTTGCCGATCTCCTTCCCGATCCGGAGCAGCCGGCCAGTGTCATCTCGGCCCGGGAGACCGTGATCGAGCTGGATCGCGAGATGGCGCGGGTCCGGGCCAAGCGGGCTCCATCGCTGGCGATCCGGGCACTGTGGGACCGGGGTGAACCCTCCCCGACCTATATCCTGCGCCGTGGCGAGCACGAAAAGCCGGGTCGGCTTGTCGGTCCGGGCGTGCCGTCCGCACTCACCGACGGGAGAACGCCCTTTTCCGTGAGCCCGCCTTTTCCCGGAGGAACCGAGAAAACAGGGCGCCGCCTCGCCTTCGCACGCTGGCTGACGCAGCCCGGTCATCCGCTCACGGCCCGGGTCATGGTGAACCGGATCTGGTATCACCATTTCGGAGCCGGACTCGTCGAGACGATCGACAGCTTCGGCGTTCAGGGCACTCCGCCGACCCATCCGGAGCTGCTGGATTGGTTGGCCCTGCGCTTCGTCGAGAGCGGATGGAGCGTGAAGGAGCTGCATCGTCTCATCATGGACTCGCAAACCTACCGTCAGGGGAGCCGTGTCACCGCCAGGCATCGAGCCATCGACCCGGCGAATCGCCTTCTTTCTCGCATGCCGCTCCGGCGGCTCGATGCCGAGGCCCTCCGCGATTCCCTGATCTTCGTCTCCGGCCGGCTCGATGACTCGCCGGGTGGGCCTCCCGACCCGGTGACGGTGGATCGCGACGGGATGGTCACCGTGAACCCGACTCTGTCCGGCGGATGGCGGCGCAGCATCTACGCGCAGTATCGACGCACCGAGATTCCGACCATGATGGAGACCTTCGACTACCCGGAGATGGGACCGAACTGTTTCCAGCGAAGCTCCTCCACGGTATCGCCGCAGTCGCTCCTGCTCTCGAATAACGGACGGGTCCGCGAGTGGGCCGCTTTTCTCGCCCGGCGGGTCGAAGAGGAACTGGCGATCCGAGATGGTGAGGGGAGTTCCGCGTACGATCCCGTTGCGCAGGTCGAGGCGGTCTATCACATCGCACTGAGCCGACCGCCTCGTGACGAGGAACTCCGGCTCGGGACGGAGAGCCTGCGATCCTGGAACGAGCAGTGGCCGGGCGACTCCACGGCCGCCCTGACCGCCTACTGTCATGTGATCCTCAACTCCGCCGCCTTCGTCTACGTCGATTGAATCCGTGTCCCCAGTCGAGATGAGCAACTGCCCGGCCCTCCGATCCACCCGTCGTGACTTTTTCGCCCGCACGAGCGATGGCCTGCTGGGCGCTGCGCTCACGCACTTGTTCTGCGGGGAGTTCTTCGGTGGCGCCGGAGTGCTCGCCGGGGAGGGAGGCGTCCCGATGGACCTGAAGCCGCGCAGGGGTCATCATCCGGCACAGGCGAAGTCGGTGATCCAGCTGTTCATGAACGGGGGTCCGAGCCAGATGGACCTGTTCGATCCCAAGCCGGTCCTGGATCGCATGGATGGACAGCCCTACCCGGGCAACGTCGAGGAGATCGGGAATCAGAGTACGGCGAACATCGGGGTGATGATGGGAGGGCAATATCCCTTCGCCCGGCACGGGGAATCGGGCATGTGGATGTCGGACGTGCTGCCGCACCTCTCGCAGATGGCGGACGACATCTGCCTCATCAACTCGATGTGGACGGATCATCCGAACCACGACAACGCGCTCTACAAGATCCACAGCGGGCGGTTGTTCATGGGGTATCCGACCCTCGGGGCGTGGACCGTCTACGGCCTCGGATCGGAGAACCAGAACCTGCCCGCCTACGTCGTCTTGAACGATCCGCTCGGACTCCCCAAGAACGGGACCCGAAACTGGACCTCGGGGTTCCTGCCTCCGACCTTCCAGGGCACGCGGTTGCGGCCCACCGGATCGCCCATTCTCAACCTGAAGCCCGAGTACGAGCAGCCCTCTCCCGTCACCGAGTCGGCGAGGGCTCTGCTGCGCCAACTCGACGAGATCCACCGGAGCGAACGCCCCTCGCAGCCGGAACTCGACGCGCGCATCGAGTCGTACAGCCTCGCCGCGCGCATGCAGCTGTCGGCCGGCGACGCTCTCGACCTGTCGAAGGAGAGGCCACACACCCTGTCTCTCTACGGTGTCGGGGACGAACCGACCGATTCCTACGCCCGGCGTTGTCTCCTCGCCCGTCGCCTCGTCGAGCGGGGTGTCCGCTTCGTGCAGGTCTTTCTCGAGGAGCAGCCCTGGGACAGCCACGTCGATCTTCGCGACAATCACCGGGCGATCTGCGAGCGGACCGACAAGCCGGTCGCGGGCCTGCTGCGCGATCTCAAGCAGCGTGGCCTCCTCGATTCGACCCTCGTAATCTGGGGAGGGGAGTTCGGCCGGACCCCGACCTCGCAGCGATCCGGCGACATCTACACCGGTCGCGACCACAACATGCAGGCGTTCACGTCGTGGATGGCCGGCGGAGGGATCAGGGGAGGACTGACCTACGGCCAGACCGACGACTTCGGGCATGCCGTGGTCGAGAATCCGGTCAGCGTCCACGATTTCCATGCGACGATCCTGCACCAGCTCGGACTTCATCACGAGAAGCTCGGCTTCGTGCGGAGCGGACTGGAGGAGCGACTCACTGGGATCGAGCCGCCTCGTGTGATCGAGGAGATCATCGCCTGAAGCCCGGGAAGCGATGAAACGCCGTGCCCTGCTCGAGTCGTCCCTGTCCGTCGCCGCGGCCGGGATCGTCTCGACCTCTTCCCTGTCAAAGTCAGAAAATCGGACGCAAGATGGTGGTGGAGTTCTCTCCGTGTTCGACACGAATGTCAGTCTCTTCCGCTGGCCGTTTCGACGGCTGCCCCTGGACGAGACCGAAGCGCTCGTGCGCCGGCTTCGCGAACTGGGTGTGGCAAGGGCCCTCGCGGGGAGCTTCGAGGGAGTCCTCCATCGCGACTGTGGCGCGGTCAACCGGCGATTGGCGGAAGAGTGCGCGAGATTCTCCGAACTCCTCCCCGTGGGAACGATCGATCCGGGGCGGCCCGGCTGGGAGAGTGATCTGGAGGAGTGCGCCGGCGAACTCGGCATGCGGGCGATCCGGCTTTTTCCGAACTATCACGGCTACGCGCTCGGCGACCGGCGATTCCACGCCCTGCTGGAGCGCGCCGCGACTGCCGGACTCCTGGTGCAGGTGGCGGTCGCCCTGGAGGACACGCGCACGCAGCATCGACTCGTCGCCGTCCCCGATGTCGACCTCGGACCGTTGCCGGAAGCGGTGGGCCGGGTTCCTGGCGTTCTTGTCCAGGTGTTGAACGATCGTCCCCGGGGCGCTTACCCGGAGGCCCTGCTCGACGAGTCACGTATCTCGTTCGACGTGGCGCGCGTCGACGGCACCGACGGGGTGGCGCGACTCCGCGACATGGTTGGATGGGAACGGGTCCTGTTCGGATCCCATGCGCCTTTCCTCATTCCCGAGGCCGCCCTGATTCGAACGGTGCACGAGTCGGGACTCGCGGAACACGAGTTGCGTTGCATCGTAGGAGGAAATGCGGAGCGGCTCCTCTTCGATAAAGCGTGATGGACCGGGACGGACAGTTTGGATTGCCGTCGGCTGCTGCCCTGCAAGGGTATCGGATCTGGGATTCCTACTTCACTCCGTCCCACGGTCACCCGGGGCCGGATGGGTTCTCCGCCGTGCTCGCCGACATCGAGCGATCGCGCCGGGCTCTCGAGCTCGGCCGGTTCGAGAAAGCCTGTTACTTCGCCCACGTCGGACTCGGAACGACGCGTGACGCGGAGTTGGAAACCCTGTTGGATGCCGAACCCGACAGGGTCGTCGTTCCGCTCGAGCGGTATCCCGACCTTCTCCTCGGCATGATCCAGTTGAACGCCAACGATCCCGGCGCGTCGCGTGAGGCGATCGACCGCTGGATCGTGGAGGGTCCGATGGTGGGCGCCTACCTGCCCGGCGGTGGCCCGGCGGCCCTGACATGCACGCATCGGAACGTGATCGGCCTCGTCGAGCGGCTCGCCGAAGCCGGCGCGGTCATCATGGTGCACACGTGGATCAAGACCGGGGGCAAGGGCGGACCGGGGGAATCGACTCCCGCGGAGTTGGCCGAACTTGCGCGGCGTTTCCCGGGGCAGTCCTTCGTCTGCGCCCACGCCGGGGGAGAGTGGGAAAAGGGAATTCGCGCAGTCCGGGATGTGCCGAACATCCTTGTCGAGACCTCGGGCTTCGACGCGACGGCGGGATTCCTCGAGATGGCCGTGCGGGAGTTGGGCGCCGGGCGGATCGTCTTCGGCAGTCACCTCCCCTCGCGGTCCCTCGGCACCGAACTGAGCAAGGTCACGGCGGCGGAGGTCACCGAAGAGGAGAAAAGGCGCATTCTCGGCGCCAACTTCCGGGCACTGCTCGGGGAGTAGGCGGGACGGTCACGGCGCGGCGGGGACCGCGATGAAGTCCATGACCATCTTGCTCGCGCCGTTCCCGGTCGAGGACACCTCCACCTTCGAGGCGGCGGGGGGACGCTCCGGGTCGTAGACATGGGGCCGGACCTCGTTGAGTTGCTTTGAAAACTGATCGTCCGAAACGTAGTAGGTCGCCTTGGCGAGATGCCGGAGGTCCGACCCGGCCGACGTGGTGACGTCGTGAAGCCGGGCGAAGACGCGCTTCGTTTCCTCGAAGGCGGTCTCGTTCGAGGCGGTAGGGATTCCACTGACGAAGATCACCTGGTCGGCATGAACACGAGCAACCCGACTGAATACCGGCGAGGGTTTGTCTCCCTCCGGCGTGAAGAAAGTCACGGTCTCGGTTGTCTCTGCGCGATTCGGTGTCGCCGCGATCATCTCGATCTCGGTGGGCAGGGAGGATGTCCACTCGACGATCACGATGGGCGGAACCGGGTGCTCTCCGAACGCTTCCTCGATCGCCTTCTTCGCATGTTCCCATTGCTCCATCGGCTGGAGAAAGGTCTTCACCTGGACGACGTCGGACGGGCCAGATCCGGCCTCGGCGATGACGCGCAGGAGCTGCGCCATCGTTTCGCGTGTCGCCTCTTCGAGTGTTCCGGATCGAGCGGCTCGACCGGATACCTGGAGGATGTCGCGATGCGCGGGAAGGGTGGCGCTGTCAGGTGTGATCGAGAGTGTTTCGCTGCCGCCGCCGGCCGGGGCGGCGATGATCGCGTCCGCGGCTACCATGGCGCCTCCGGGTAGTCCTGAGTGGATGAGTGTCAGGGCCGGACCGGCTTCCGTGGACCAGGTATCGGCGAGGACCTCGTGGACGGCGGACAGGACTCCCTCCTGCGTGGTGTCGACGTAGAGGTTCAGTTTCGCGACCTGCGCGAGTTCGAGTTGGTGGGACTGACAGAGGGACTCCAGTTCGGCGATCAGTCCGGGTAACCCGAATCGATCCTCTGCGGTGCCGGAGGCAAGGAACTGCCGGGTGTGAACGAGATTCCCGCGGTTCACGACGACGGCATCCGGTCCGAAAGACGGATCCGGGGAAGCGCCCGCGAGAGGGGGGAGGGAAACTCTCCGGGCGATGCCATCATCTTCGGCATGCAGCGGCGGGGTGAACAGACCCGCGAGGAGGACCAGGGCAAGGTGGCGGAGTGGGTTGATCATGTCCGGAAGGATTTCTCTGTCAGGCTGTCTCCCATCCCTCGCGCGGCTCGCGCCGGAGAAAGGCGTTGGCGGGTTCGTGATTCGTGAAGGCCAGGGTTTTCGAATCCCAGAGGAGTTTCTTCCCGGTGAGGTCCTCCCGCAGTTCGGGACGCAGGGCGACGTTCCCGAGAAGAACGGTCTCGGTGAGTGGGCCGGCCCAGTCGAATTGGGATCCTGCCGGTTCGCCACCGCGGCAGGCGCGCACGAACTCGGCGTGATGACCGGGAGATCGTGGCAGGACCTGCGGTGGCTTTCCGTAGTCGGCAGCGCGTGTCTCGGGATGGAGCTTCCAGCCGGAAAGGTCGTCGAGGAGCACGCCGTCCTCACCGATCATCATCATGCCGTTGGTCCCCATCACGACTCCCTCGGGCACCTCGGCGGGACGGGAGGGCCGCAGTCCGCCATCATACCAGACCAGCTTGACCGGTGGCATTCCTTCGCGGGCGGGAAAGTGGTAGGTCACCTGCGAGGCGAGCGGATAGGTTTCGCCGTTCACTCGTGAAGAGGAAGCCTCGACACTCGAGGGCGGGCCGAGGCGGAGCGCCCGGAAGACCGGGTCGAAGAAATGGCAGCCGATGTCGCCGAGTGCGCCCGTGCCGAAGTCCCACCAGCCGCGCCAGTTTCTCGGACAGTAGATCGAATGGTAGTCGCGGTGGGGTGCCGGGCCGAGCCAGAGGTCCCAATCAAGAGAAGGCGGGACCGGCTCGGGCTCGTCCGGACGCTCCACGCCCTGCGGCCAGTAGACATCGAAGAGACCCCGGGACGGACGGTCGGTCCAGATGTGGGCCTCGCGAACCGGTCCGATCGCTCCATCGGCGATGAACTCGATTCCCAGCCGCGTGTTCTCGTCGGCCTGGCGCTGATTGCCCATCTGCGTGGCGACACCCGCCTCGCGTGCCGCTTCCGCGAGGCGCCGGGCTTCCCACACCGAGTGGGTCAGGGGCTTCTCGGTGTAGACGCCTTTCCCGTGTGCGATCGCGCGCATCGAGGCGGGAAAATGATGATGATCGGGTGTCGCCACGATCACCGCATCGATCTCGTCGGCCATCTCGTCGAAAAGGACGCGGTAGTCCTTGTAGCGTTTGGCCTGGGGAAACTCCTCGAAACTCTTCGCGGCTCGATCCCAATCGACATCGGCGAAGGCGACCATGTTCTCCGTCGAGAGCTTGGAGATATCGCTGCGGGCCTGTCCTCCCGCCCCGATCGAGGCGATATTGAGGCGCTCGTTGGCGGCGTAGGTGCGGGCCGAACCGGCCGGAAGAATCGTGAATGCGGTCGAGGCGGCAGCACCGGTGCGGAAGAACTGGCGGCGGGAAGTCGGGGTGGTCATCGTGGATGACGGTAGAGGAATTCGGATTTCCGCGGTATGGCTCGATGAGGGATGGCGACGGGCGATTCGCCGGATTTGTCTGTCGCCGAGGCGCCGTTTTCGAGTAAACCTGAGGCGGCATGAAAGACCTGATCCCGTTCCTGTTTTCCACAATCGCCATCCTGGCTTGCACCGGTTTCGTCCTGGGAGCGCTACCTCCCCAGAGCGAGGAGGATCTCGAACAAGGTGCGGACCTGGTCGTGACCGGAACGGTGGAAGAGGTGACGACGTCGACGAAGCGGCACGGTTTGCGTTCCGCGGACACGATCCACAGGCTGGTCGTTCGGGTGGATTCGGTCGAAAAGGGAAAGAAATCTGTCGCGAAGGGCGATGAGGTGATCGTGCGCTGCTGGACGATCCGGCGCCGTCCGCAAGGCTGGGTCGGAGATTCGGGACATCGCGGAATTCCCGACGCAGGCGAGCGGTGCCGGTTCTGGCTTCGCAAGCGCGACGATGGATCCTGGGGCGCCCTCGCACCGAATGGAATCGAGGCGCTTGATTCTGTTTCGGAATCGGAAGTGCGATCGGAAGAGTGAAGGAGAAAGCAGGGCCGCCCTGCCATGTGGCACGATGAAGGGCGTTCCCCCGGCCGCGTTTTCGTGTGAGATTTTCACTGCCTCATGAAAGCCATCCGTTCACTCGTCCTGTTGCTTCCCGTCCTCGTTTTCGCGATACCAGGCCATGCCGACTGGCCCCAGTGGCGGGGACCCGATGGATTGAGCCTCGCGAAACCGGGCGATTACCCGGTCGAGTTTTCCGCCGAAGAGAACGTCCTCTGGAAAGTCGAGTTGCCCGGTGTGGGCAGCAGCACTCCCGCGGTCTGGCGAGATCGCATATTCGTCACCAGCGGAATCGATGGGGAGGACGGCGTCATTGCCTACGACTGGAACGGGAAGGAACTCTGGCGACAGACCCTGGGACAGGAGCGTCCCGGCAAGCACAAGAACGGGAGCGGATCGAATCCCTCGCCGATCACGGACGGAGAGGATCTCGTCGTCTACTACAAGAGCGGCACGGTCGCTTCTCTCACCCTCGATGGCGAACTCAACTGGAAGACGAATCTCCAGGAGGCCTATGGCGAAGATACGCTCTGGTGGGACCTGGGCACGTCGCCCGTCTTTGCCGGGGGCAATATCGTGATCGCGGTCATGCAGGAGGGCGATTCCTACGTGGTCGCCCTCGATCCGGAGGACGGCAGCGAGGTGTGGAAGGTCGACCGAACCTACCCGGTGCAGAAGGAAACCGGACAATCCTACACCACGCCCTACATCACCGAACTCGACGGACGTGAAACGATCGTGATCTGGGGCGCCGACCGTCTCACCGGTCACGATCCCGCGAACGGGGAGACGCTCTGGACTTGCGGAGGTTTCAATCCCGAGGACAAGCCGATGTGGCGCGTCATCGCGTCGCCGGGATTCACCGAGGGAATCGCCGTGGTTCCCTACGGACGGACCGGCTACACGGCGGGCGTCAAGCTGGGTGGCAGCGGGGATATCACCGAGAGCGCCCGGCTCTGGGAACGAAACGATCTCGGCTCGGATTGTCCGACGCCGGTGGGAAGGGATGGCATCGTCTACCTGCTCACCGACCGGGGCAAGATTCACTGCCTCGACGCGAAGACGGGCAAGGACTACTGGGCCGACGCGATTCCCCGTGCTGCCGCGAAATACTACTCTTCCCCCATCCTCGCCGGTAACCTGCTCTACTGCTCGCGGGAGGATGGCATGCTCACGGTTGTCGAAGTCGGCAAGGAGGGGATGAAGGTCCTGTCGCAGAATGACATGGGCGAGCGACTCGCCGCGGCGCCGGTCCCGTTGAACGACAAGTTGCTCGTGCGGGGTGTCGGTCACCTGTTCTGCATCGGTGCGCGCTAGGCGTGCGTCTCGGCCGGTCCGGTGAGCGACGGCAAATTCGCTCTTGGCGTCTGATGGCGACTCGGGTAGAAGTCGTGCCATGAGCATGAGGTTGTTTCGTGGCGGGTCGTTGACGTGTTTCCTGGGTTTGTCGGCCGGAGTGGTCTTCGTCCTCGTGGGCGACATCGCTCATGCCGGACCGGCAGACCAGGTCCGGATCAGGGCGACGATCTGCGAGATCGACGGGGATGGAACGCGCCGTGTCGTGGCAAACCCGACCCTGGTCGTACCGATGAACGAGTGGGCCGTCTTCGAGGATGGCGGAACCGTGACGCTGCCGGCGTCCCACACCCTGCCCAGTATCCCGGTGGAACTGGCGGACGAGGCGAGGCTCGAGCGGGAGTCGAAAGAGGCCGCCAACTGGGTGACGAATGAGCGGCAACTCGTTGTCCCTGCGCAACCGGAGTCCTTCACGAAGCGGGACTTCGGATTGATCACGAAGTTTCGACCCCGGGAAACCGCGGGCGGCGATCTGGTGATCGATTGCACGATCGAGGAGACGCGTTTTCTGGGCCTGGTGAATCGGAGCAACCCCATCGTGGTGGAGCGACCTCGACTCGGAAGCAAATCGAAGGAAATCACACTGACGGAGAACGCGAGGCCGGAAGGCCGTTTTGCGAAGCAGACTCGGGAGATCCAGTTTGTGCCAGACGGTGACGGTCATTCTCCGGAACGAGTTTCCGAGAGCATGACCCCGGAAGAGATGCGGGAGAATCTCCCGGAGATCACGGTAGACCTGTCCGCCGAGAGGATTCTGCGTGAAAAGGCGAATCCCAAGACGAAGCCGGACTTCGAGAACCCCGCCGTGTATCTCACCGTCAAGGTGATCGAAGTCACCGGGGAGCCGGGCCCGCCGGTTCCGTTCGATTCCCAGCAATCGGTTTTCAGCGAGAGGGAGTTCCCGGTATGGTTTCGATCGCTCAGTCAGCAGAAAGGAATCGATCTTCTATCGGCGCCTTCGGTTCTCACCTACCCGGGCCAGGCCGCGACTGTCGAGGTCGTGAGGGAGTTCATCTATCCCACGGAGTATGATCCTCCGGAGATCGATCGTGGGGAGAAGAGAGACGAGCCCGGCTCATTTGCTGCGACGCCCGCCACTCCGGTTGTGTTCGAGACGGTGAATACCGGGGTCGTGATCGAGTTCTTGCCACGGCTCCGATCGGACGGCCGGATCGAACTGTCGATGGAGCCTCGGGTGACGGAGTTCGACCGGTTTCTCAATCTGGGCAATCCCATCGTGAAGATTGATCCGACGCGGCTCAAAAAGAACGGGGATGTCATTGTCACGGAGAACCGGATGGAGATGCCGCAGTTTCTCCATCGAGGTCTGAAGACGACGGCCTCGATCGCAGATGGTCAGACCATCGTGCTCGGGGGGCTGATCCGGGAGGACATCCAGACGGTAGAGGACAAGGTGCCCGTGCTCGGCGATCTCCCGCTCGTGGGCTCTCTCGCCCGCAGCGAGTCCGAGCTTCTTGTCGTGCGCCATCTCTACTTCGCGATCGGGGCACAGCTCGTTGAGGGAACGAAGAATCCGTGAACCCGATAGGGCCTCGACAGGGAGAGGCGGGGCGTCCACGGTGATTGCGACATGGTCACGACACTGCGCCGTTTTTCGTTCATCCTTGTATCGGTGGGTTGCCTGCTGGCGAGTGGGGTCGCGTTCCCGGAGGAGACGCGGCCGAACGTCATCCTCTGCATGACCGACGACCAGGGGTGGGGCGATTCCGGTTACAACGGGCACCCTCACCTGCAGACGCCGCACCTCGACCGGATGAGCGAGGAGGGCGTCACCTTCACCCGCTTCTACTCCGCCGCGGCGATGTGCTCTCCCACCCGTGGCAGCTGCTACACGGGACGCAATCCCTACCGTTACGGAATCACCTTCGCGATGAAGGGACGGCTCGAGCCGGAGGAGTTGTGCCTCTCCACGGTGCTGAAGCAGAATGGCTACACGACGGGGCACTTCGGGAAGTGGCACATGGGCTCGCTCTCCCGAAAGGTGGGCGACCAGAAGCGCTGGGGGGCTCTCGCGAAGGATCCCGAGCGTTACTACTGCCCACCCTGGGAGCGCGATGTCGACGAGTGTTTCGTGACCGAGTCGAAGGTGCCGACCTGGGACCCGCTGCTCGACCCCGGGCCGATCAAAAAGAACGAGAAAGCAAGCGGAAGCGGAAAGGGAAGCGCGGAGCGCGCGACGCGCCCCTACGGCAACGACTATTTCGTCGGTCCCGGGGAGACCGTCACCGAGAACATGCGGGGAGACGATTCGCGTTTGATCATGGATCGCGCCATCCCCTTCATCCGTGGAGCGGTCGAGCGCGATACTCCGTTTTTCGCCGTGATCTGGTTCCATACCCCGCACTCGCCGGTGGTCGGGGGAGAGGCCTACCGCGAACGCTATGCCGAACATCCCGAACCGGCGCAGCACTACTATGCCTGTCTCACCGCAATGGACGAGCAGATCGGACGCCTGCGTGGCGAACTCGAACGGCTCGGTGTGGCGAGCGATACCATGCTCTGGTTCTGCTCCGACAATGGTCCGGCCCGGCAGGGATCACCACGGCATGTCGGATCGACCGGTGGCTTGTCCGGATTCAAGTTGTCGATTCGCGAGGGCGGGATCCGAGTTCCCGGCCTGCTCGTCTGGCCTGCGCGGGTGGCGGAACCACGCACGATCGAGGCCCCCTGTGTCACCTCGGACTACTTTCCCACCATACTCGACGCCCTGGAAATCCCGCTGCCCGACGACCGCGTCTACGACGGAGTCAGCCTTCTTCCGCTGATCGACGGGAAGCGGGGCGATCGGGGCCGGCCGATCGGATTCCTCAATCGCGAAGGAGCGGAGGGCGCCTGGATGGAGGATCGCTACAAGTTGATCACGAGGGAGGGGAAAGCCTGGCTCTACGACATCGTCGAGGATCCCGCGGAGTCGAAGGACCTGTCGGAAGCGAGGCCCGAGGTTACCGCTCGCATGAAACGCGAACTGGAGGCCTGGAAGAAAGCCGTCATGGCCGACAAGGCTCGATGGGATTGAAAGGGTCGCCACGCCACTCGACCGCCGCCGGACGGAACGAACCGAGGTGATGCGACGGGACGGGATCTGGTAATTCCCGTCAGGTTGCTCTACACTGCGGCATGTCCGACTACTCGGTGACCCGGGCCCACCTGCGCAATGCCTGCCAGGAAAAGAACTGGGACCTACTCGACAAGCTGCTCGAACTGGATTCCTCCGGAATCGATGACAAGTCCGTCTTCACCGACACCTGGGGTTCGTGGTGGGGGATGCTTCTCGAGTGTTGCATGAACGAAGAGCCCGACGGGGTTCGTGTCCTGCTCAAGCACGGAGCCGACCGCACCGTGCGGATGTGGGGCGACGGTTTCATCACGAGTCCGGAAGAGGCCGCCGAAGAGAACCGGAATTCCGAGATCCTGGAACTACTCCGACAGGAAAAGGTGACCTACACCCGCAAGACCGATCCGGAGCTGCCGGATTCGTTGAGCGAAGGCGACCGGAAGTTCAACCGGGCCGGCGAGATCCGCGATGCGACCGGGCTCGTTTTTCCGACAGACGAGTAGCGATCAACTGGCTGAGCGGGCTGGCTTGAACCCGATCGATCAGTCTGTCCTCGCGCGTGGCCAGCGTTTTCGCTCTGTCTCACCTTCGTCCGAATTCCGGAGAAAGCGCAACTGCGTGGGGAATGGGTCGGTTTCTTCCAGCAGACACGGGATGATCCCGGAGTCGGTAATCGAGAACCAGGGAAATCGGAGTCATGAAAAGAGAGCAGATCGACGCCGTGAAGAAGTGGCGGGGCGGCAGGGTGGCGCTGCTGGGTGTCCTCATCCTGGCAGTGGGTCTCTACGAGGCGGGTCTCGAGGAGGTGAAACACTCCGATTTCTCTCCGCAGGCCGCATCGATCGCGCGCCGGGCGATCCTACACAACCAGCAGTTCCGGTGAGCCGGTGAATCGCGGCGGAACCCGACCGGCTTGGCTCGGCCGTTCGTCCATCGAAATGGCGGAGGGGGTGGGATT
>Ga0180430_10001580_pt1 | contig 21915 bp, 14 predicted proteins | sample SS_ome_9_FD_132999 | JGI IMG/M metagenome (GOLD analysis project Ga0180430, IMG submission 132999) | Hypersaline lake sediment archaeal communities from the Salton Sea, California, USA - SS_1_S_2 metaG | ecosystem: Environmental > Aquatic > Non-marine Saline and Alkaline > Hypersaline >... | reverse complement strand
TTATGATGCGGGGGAAGGAAAAAAACTATGGGAACACTCTGCTGAAGTGTGGAAGCGGATTGATCCGAAAGCGGTATTGTGCAGGGTATGAGACCGGGAGTTTGGGTTGTATATAGCACTCAGACAGCCTGGGCCTGCTGAGATAGTTTAAAATTTGAACAGGGAGAGGATGTCTGACCGCACATAGGCTTGTCCCTGCGGACTCTTCAGGAAAGATTCGCGCATGGAGGCTTCCGCTTCATTATTAAAAAGCTCCATATGCACCAGTGTCCAGGGCTTGAATTCCGACATGCCCTCAACCAGCCGGTCGCCATTGAATAATTGCATTTGCTCCCCCAGGCTGGTGGTTGTGCCGGTAAATAACCTGTTGTGCGAAGTCGAAAAGAGTACGTAAACTTTATAAAGCATTGTCAAGTGGTTGGGTTTCAAAAATAACCATTATAACTTCATGAACGAATGGCTTCCTGCAATAGTACCTCATATTTTGACAAATGGTTGCAGGAAGGCGGTCACCGGCCCTGCCCGGGGAATAGAATCCCGGGAAATATGAAATGCCGGCAGCAGGGAATAGACAAAGAATAAGATATTCCCGGAGCGTCCCTGGCCGGTCCTGTTCAGGATACAAAACAATGTTCCACGGTGCGTCCCTGGCCGGTCCTGTTCAGGATACACAAAAAAAACCGTTGCAGCACCGGAAATTCTGTATGAAATCATACATTAGATGTCTGAAAACCGGCCATGCTCCAAGCTGGCAAAAATTAACTGATCCGGCATGAAAAGAACAATTACCGTTTTGTTACTGATTATTTCCCTCTATCATTTCACGGCTTGTGACAACGGGTCTCCCGGAGAAAGTGTACATACAGCTCCGGATACACCGCGGGTGATCGGGGTAAGTGTCTGGGACAGGATCTCCACCCGCAGCGAACCCCGCAGGAGTTCAGCCTCCACCACCCTGCTGAGTTTGGGAGAGAAATTCCTGTACCTCGACAGTGCTGCCATTGATTCAGCCTATAACAATACAGAATTTCTGAAGGTGCAGTTGTCAGATTCCTCCGTTGCCTGGGTGTATGGTTTTGCCAGTGTGCTTCATGCGACACCCGGCGTGGTAACAAAAAATGTCCCGCTGTATATGCGTCCCGATCTGCTGACCATCAGTGACAAGGAATTACAGGCGATGGAAATTGTTGCGGTTACGGAAGAGTGGGACGACTGGATCAGGGTTGTGAATGAGAAAAAAGCCAACGTCGGCTGGATCAAAAAAGAATTCATCACCTACAATACGGTTGACCTGGCCTTTGCGTTGCTGGCCAAACGCAGGATGGCGGAGGAGGATCCTGAACAAAAGATCAAAAACATCGAAGCCCTGCTCGAAAACAATCCCTATCCCAGCACGGTCTTCATGCCGGAAGTGCGGGAAAGACTTGAAGATGAGAAGGAAATATTCAGGGAATCGAGGCAAAACAGGGACCGGGAGGATGAGAACCGGAGAAGGAGGAACGATTAATGGCTCCGGCAATATACATCTCAGGGTCGCTGGCCGGCAGCCAGTCCCTGCCGGGTATTTAAGATGTCTTCATCATGGTGAAAAAGCAGCAGCGTTCCATACCAAAACTGCGATCGGTGGTCCGGATCGCCTTGCTCCTGGCAGGAAGTGCTGTGCTTTTTTTTGGTGCGCTTTTTTTTGCAGTGTATACCGGTGTTTTCGGTCACCTGGATACGGTTGAAGAACTGGAGAACATCCAGAACCACCTTGCTTCAGAAATTTATTCCAATGAAAAAGTGCTGCTGGGCAAGTATTATTACCAGGACCGCACCAATACACCTTACCGTGAAATTCCAGGACACATGGTCGATGCGTTGATTGCGACGGAAGATGTGCGGTTTTACAGCCACAACGGAATCGACAGGAAGAGCTCCCTGAGGGTCGTGGTGAAATCCTTATTGCTTCAGCGCAACAGTGCCGGCGGCGGAAGCACCATTCACCAGCAGCTGGCCAAGAACCTGTTCCCCCGCAGGCGGCATTCTGTGCTGACCATGCCGGTGAATAAATTCAGGGAAATGATCCTTGGCGTGCGGCTTGACCGTGCCTATTCGAAACAGGAAATCCTGGAACTCTACCTGAATACCGTTTCATTCGGAGAAAACACCTTTGGCATTGAAACGGCAGCGAAGCGTTTTTTCAACAAGAAGCCACGGGAACTGAAGACAGAAGAATCAGCCCTGCTGGTGGGAATGCTCAAGGGAACCTCCGTATACCATCCCGTGCATTATCCTGAAAGGTCTGTCACAAGGCGGAACCTGGTCCTGTCGCAAATGGCCAGGCACCACTTCCTGGATCAAAACACTGTCGATTCCCTGCAGGCACTCCCGATAGAACTGGATTACGTAAGGCTTACCCACAATGAGGGACTTGCGCCTTATTTCAGGGAACACCTGCGGATGGATTTGCTGCGGTGGGCCCGGGAAAATCCAAAAAAAGATGGTTCGCAGTACAATATCTATACCGACGGACTGAAGATCTATACCTCCATCAATGCTGACCTGCAGCGGTATGCCGAACAGGCCTTACAGGAACAAATGACCCGGCTGCAAGGTATTTTCGACAGGCAATGGCAGCACAGGGATCCGCTGGTCAATCAGCAGGCCTATATCACCAGGCAACTTCGGCAGACCCGTCCCTACCAAAGCCTGGAAAAAAAGGGATTATCAGAAGATGAAATCATTGCGGCGCTGCGTGTTCCCGGAAAGACTGAAGTATTTACCTGGGAAGGAATGAAGGAGGTGGAACTATCGGTCTGGGATTCAGTGGTACATTACCTGGAATTCTTACACGCCGGGTTGTTGTCCATGGAGGCAACCACGGGCTATGTGCGGGCCTGGGTGGGCGGGATCCGGTCGGAGTATTTCAAATACGACCACGTGACATCAAAGCGGCAGGCCGGTTCGGTCTTTAAACCGGTGGTATACACTGCTGCACTCCGGAACGGATTTGCACCATGTACCTATATCCCCAACGATTCGATGGTGTACGAAGAGTACAATCGCTGGACCCCCAGGAATGCCATGGGGGGATATGGTGGATATTACTCAATGAAAGGAGCACTGACACATTCTGTCAACACGATCAGCGTCAGGTTGCTCGAAGAAACAGGCATCAACAAGGTAATACGGTTGTCAGAACAACTTGGAATCACGGGGGAGATGCCCGAAGTGCTGTCTCTTGCGCTTGGAACTGGTGAGATCTCCCTGGAAGAACTGGTGCAGGTATACAGTGTTTTTCTGAACGAAGGCAGAACCGTGAAGCCGATCTACCTGAAACGCATTGAAGACAAATATGGGAACGAATTATTTGCACAGGCGCCTGTTGTTTCTGACCGGGTCATCAGCCGGCGGCATGCCCTGGTAATGACGGAGATGCTGAAAAATGTGGTTGACAGGGGCACCGCGGCATCGCTGCGCACGGTGTATGGCTTCGACAATGAGATTGCAGGAAAAACCGGGACGACCCAGGGTAATACAGACGGCTGGTTCATCGGGTATACACCAGTGCTGATCACGGGCGTATGGATCGGGGGCGACCATCCGCGTGTGCGGTTCCGTTATGGCGGGTACGGACAGGGTGCTTCGGCCGCCCTGCCCGTCTGGGCAAGGTACATGCAGAAAATCTACCGGGATCCGCTGTACCGGCACTCGAAAACCCTTTCCTTCGGGATTCCGGAATGGATGCAGGATGAGTTCGATTGCGAAGACTACCTGGAAGAGGATTGAGGGTGCGTCTTACTGGGATTTGGTTGCTCCAGGATTTGCCGCGGAAGCAAAACTATTCATGAGTTTGATATTGGCTTTCACCAGGTGCAAGGCGTTTAACAGGAAATTCTTCGTTTCGGTAATCATTTCGATATAGGTAACGCTTACTTTTACGCCTTTCTGCTTTTTCTTAATGATCTTTACCCTGTTGTATAGTATCTCGTTGGCGATTTGAATCAGCTTATCGTGCTGGAGCACAAGCGCATCCAACTGGTCATATTTCCTGTGCTTTAACAATTCAACAAGCTGTGCGAAATAGGCTTTCATCTGGTCCGCAAATTCCATGATGCTCCGGTTTTGCTCTTTGTCAAATGCATGGTTGTTGTCCAGGTGATTAAACGCCGGTTGCACAATATGGGACAGGGAATTGCACATCTCCACCATGTATGTTACCACCTGAACGTAGAAGTGCCCCCGTTCCAGGTCATTCTCTTCAAATTTCTTCAGGGTATTCGGAATTTCCTCCCGGATCTGCTTTATTTCTTTTGCAAGTTTTTTGGATTGTTTCCTGAGTTGCTTTAATTCCTTGTGTTTTTCTTTAAAGAAATTCGTATAGGTCTGAATTAATATGAGTGACCCTTCGAGAATCGCATGTTGTACTTCTTCATCACAGGCCTTCAGAACCCCGGAAGAAGCCCTTGCCATTGCGCTTTTTGTTCCATTTTGTTTTTCTGATCTTTTCTTGTGCAGGACATGGGTACGGTACAGCAGGAAACCGGAGAGACCGATCAGTGCAATGATGACCGGCATCTTCCCGAAAAAGATAACAGAAAATCAATATCGGCCTGGAACCTGCTCTCAACGAACCTGATCAGCCCACCCGGACTGATCGATCGCAATCCTTTGCTCAGTTCGATGGATTTCCTGACAATGAACCTGGCCAGGGAGGAGGAATCGAAGCGTTCAGCACCCTCGTCCTGACGACTAAGGTCAATTGTTGTTGCAGTTACAGACCTGGCCTTTCGTGACAGTCCCAGGGTAAGCACCATGATCGTCCCGGCAGTGATCAGAAAAAAGACAGGGGTATTTACCGGTTCACGCAGGGCTTCCATCATATAAGACCCGCTATCGGTTGCCCCGGAAGCTGTAAAAGCCCGGAATGATTCAAAGCCGGCCAGGGGAACCCCTATAAAGTTGACCAGGTCGTTTCCTGCAAACGCCATTGCCAGTGCGAAAGTGCCGATCAATACTGTTATTTTCAGCACATTTATCCGGGTAAACAGGATAAGTAGCTGGAATATGATGGTCCAGCCTGCGAAGCTGGCCAGGAGGATAATGGCTGTATTGCGTTTAATGTAATCCAGCATTTCAGCCGTGATCAGCGTGGAGCCCTTTGCTCCCTTAATCAGCAGAAAATAGAGGATCGCCGTTACCGCAAAACCGCCCCATATGCCTCCCCAGAATTTTATACTGGCTCCCTGGTCGAAAGAAAATGCGAGCCGCACAAACCATTGAACGACCAGGCCGACATTAAATGCAATGACAATGGATAGAAATATGCCAACGATAATGAGTACAGAACTTTCAATGTTGATATAATTGCCAATCGTACCCGCACCGGAGGTTGCTCCTGCGATTTTCATCCACCCCACGGCGACAGCGGCTCCAAGAATTCCAAAGACGATGGAAATGGTTGTTGAAGTTGGCAGGGCAACCGTGTTAAAAAAGTCGAGCAGCAGGATGTTGGTCAGCATTACAGCCAGGAAAATAACCATGATTTCACTGAAAGCAAACACCTCCGGATTAAAGATTCCTTTCCGGGCTACCTCCATCATACCGTTCGAGAATACTGCACCCAGCAGCACTCCCATTGCCGCAATCAGAAGAATTATTTTAAATGGTGCTGCCTTGGAACCGATGGCAGAGTTGAGAAAATTAACTGCGTCGTTACTTACACCAATAACCAGTAGGGAGATTGCCAGTATGAACAGAAAACCAACAATCAGAACATAATACGTTACCATTTACAAGCAATTGTTAAGGAGTACCAAATGTACCGAAATTTACCAATCATTTTACGATACAAATGGAAAAACAAAGACCCGGCCAGTAATCCTCTGAAGCATGATGGTTGATCTGTATTGCACATACGTCAATCAGGATTACATATATGTAACAGGACACATCCGGTGCAAAACGGAAAGAATTCTGACCGTTAAAACACTTCAACAGCTTGGCGGTTAAAGGGCGTTTCCTTATGAATACTATTGACAGTCCTGCAGAAATATACCAAATTGTTTCCGGCCACCACTGAATCCGGATTTTCAACAATCATCCTTTTAAGGTGTTAATATCGTGTGAACCAGTACCCCTTGAAACAATAAAAATTGTACCTGATTAAATCATATATCTTTAACAAAATAATAATGAAAGCATCGTACTTAATTTCATACGGCCAGCCAGGCTCACTTCAATATGGGGAAATGCCCGAACCTGGTCTTCAAAAAAACAGCTTACTGGTGCAGGTGAAAGCAGTTTCTGTCAACCCGGTAGACTGGAAAATACGCCAGGGAGTGCTCAGGTTTCTGCTGGGATCCAGATTTCCGATGATCATCGGCTCCGACTTTTCGGGGATAGTTAAGGAAGCAGCACCCGGTGTGCAGTCGTTCAAACCCGGCGACCGGGTGTATGGTGTAATTCCTGCTTTTTCAAAGAAGCCCGGTGCCCTTGCAGAGATCGCGCATGTCCATCAAAAAGATGCACGACACATGCCTGCATCGCTCTCCTTTGAAGCGGCTGCTTCATTGCCTATCGCAGCGCTGACAGCTACGAATGGGTTGCGGCGGTGCGGTGTTAAGAAGGGTACAAAACTGCTTGTGAATGGTGCCACCGGAGGCGTGGGACATTTCGCAGTGCAGGCTGCAAAAGCAAAAGGTGCCCATGTAACAGCCACTTGCAGTGCGGGGAATGCTGAACTGGCCAGGCAACTGGGGGCAGATGAAGTATATGGGTACAGCGGTGAAAACACGGTCCCGGCGGGAACACAGTTTGACGCCATCCTGGATGCATGGGGAAAAATGGAACGCAAAAAGATTCCACAGCTCCTGCTACCAGGGGGTATCTATGCATCGCCCTTATTGATCCCCTGGACAAAGATCCAGGCATTGATCGCCAGGATCCGCTATGGAAGGAAGTTCACCTCTGACAACATGCGGAAAAGACCGGAAGATTATACTGAACTGGAGGCATTCATGGAGCAGAACAAGCTTAAACCGGTGATAGAGCACACCTTCCCGCTGGAAAAAGCTGCCGAAGCCTTCGATAAGGCAGAATTCGGGAAACCTCGCGGGAAAGTGATCATCACGGTATGACAAAGGTTTTGGAGGGATTCCTGTCAACTAATGTACCAGTTCCAACTTCCTATTCTTCATTACCCGTAAGCCAGTCATCACCACCAGGAATGACAAGAACGTTGTTGCCATCATCATTCCCGCCACCGGAATACTGTCGGTGGCCTTCAGCAAACCAACACTTGCAGAAGCCAGACCGGCAATACCAATCCTGATCATTCCCACCAGGGCCGATGCTGTACCCAGGTTTTTGCGTATGGGTGCCAGGGCAAGTGCAATCCCGTTGGGTGAAGTGAAGCCAATACTGAGCAGGATCAGAAAAAGAAAGACAATGTTGAGATTCATGCCAAGTAAGTGGCTGATCCCACCAGTGAAATAGATGAGTCCGAAAACAAACTGGCTGATCAGAGCGAAGCGGAAAATATTCTGACTGCTGAAATACTTCAGCAGCAGGATGTTGATCTGGCTTCCGCCAATGAAAGAAACAGACAGACCGGCAAAGATATATCCAAATACCTTCGGAGTAACATCGAAGTGTTCCATAAAAATAATGGGAGAGCCGGCGACATAGATAAACAGAGAAGAAAAAGAAAAGGCACCGCCGATTGCATAGGTAAGAAACTGGGGATTGAATAAAACTTCCCTGTAGTTGCGGACAACGGTAGTGATTTTCAGACTCGCGTCCTTTCCGGGGACATAAGCAGTGGGAAGCACAAAACGCACCAGGCTCATGATGCCGATGGCGAGGAGGATGAGAAATAAAAAGATCCATTGCCAGCTGAACAATTCCATAATCTGACTACCGATGTATGGCGCCAGAAGAGGTGATGCACCGATTACCAGCACCAGCATGGAAAATATTTTTGAACTTTCTTCGGGAGGAAAGAAATCACGCACCATGGCCAGTGCAGATACGGAAGCTACCGATGCACCCAGTGCCTGGATAAACCTGAATGCAATAAAGGACCCGATATTCCAGGATAAAATGCAGGCGAGGCTGGCAAGTATACTCAGCACGACCCCAAAATAGAGCGGGATTTTCCTTCCAAACCTGTCCAGCAGTGGTCCATAGATGATCTGTCCAATGGCAAAACCCATAAAAAAGGTAGACAGTGAATAGGTCATGCGGGCAGATGTAGTGCCAAAGAAATCTGCAATACTGGGCATTGCCGGCAAATAGGTATCAACTGAAAAAGGCACGTACGCTGTAAGGATTCCCAGGATAAGGATGATTGTGAACCTGCCTTTGTCACCTTGCTTTGCTGTGGATTCCTGACTGTTGCTCATAGATGAAACAACAAAACGAAGCATTAAAAGTTTTTCAGAACCTGGATAAATAATCTCTTCATAATACGGGGATCCCTTAAAGAAAAACACTGCTTGCTTCTTTCCTGGCATGCTACCTGAGGTCGCTATGAAACACAGCTTGCTTTCAGTCTGCCTGTCGATTTTCCTTGCCACTTTTAAAAAATAGCTGGACCAAAATCAATCTCGATCTGCTGTACGGGTTGTTTTTTTTCGACCTCGAAATTTGACATGGTGACTCCCAACAGCCTTACCCCCTGTTCCCGGACCCTCTCCGCCGGCAGTAATTTCATTATCGCTTCCATCATCTCCTGGTAAGTGCAGGGATGTGGCTGGGTTCTGCTTCTTGTGATGGTTTTGAAATCTGAAAAACGGAGTTTCAATGTTGCCGTCCTCCCGAACTTTTTCTTTTCCTGACAGCGGTTCCACATGATGTCCATCACCTCTGAGAGCCGTGCTTTAACATGCTCCAGCTCATACAGGTCCGTATCGTATGTACGTTCCGCACCTATGGATTTGCTTTCCCGGTGCGACACTACCGGGCGGTTATCGACACCGCGAACCACATCATAAAAATAATTACCAGCCTTCCCAAAATACCCGACCAGCTGATCCCGTGGTACTTCCTTCAGGTCTCGACCCTTAAAAATATTCAGTCTGTGCATTTTCTGTGCCGTCTTTTCTCCTACCCCAAAAAAACGATTGATCTCCAGTTCTTCCAGGAATCGTTCAGCATCATCCGGCTTGATAAGATAAAATCCATCCGGTTTGTCCATATCCGAAGCAATTTTTGCAAGGAATTTATTGAAGGATACCCCGGCAGATGCGACCAGGCCTTCACGGTCCCTGATCGCTTGTTTGATTTCCATGGCGATCAGCGAAGCAGAAGGTGGCCCTTTCTTCGGATGGGTCACATCCAGGTAGGCCTCGTCCAGTGAGAGGGGTTCCACCAGGTCGGTATATTCATAAAAAATCTCCCGGATAGTTGTGGAAATTTTTTTATAGACTTCAAACCGGTGCGGCGTCACGATGAGTTCCGGGCATTTTCGCAAAGCCACCGCCATGGGCATGGCCGAATACACACCATATTTCCTCGCTTCATAGCTGGCTGCAGCTACTACCGAACGTGGTCCACGGTTACCCACGGCAAGTGGCTTCCCCCTGTATTCGGGAAAATCCCTTTGCTCAACCGAAGCAAAGAAAGAGTCCATATCGACATGAATGATCTTTCGCATGCTGAACGTGAAAATCACACGCGCCCGCTAAGAAAGCAGAAATTACTTTTGAAATCAAGGATATGCTGAAATGATTACAAGGATGAAATGCGGATGGGGCTTTTCACCGGCGCAGGGTGCTGTGCAGGACAAGATTTTTTTCAGCTGAGCTGCGAACAAAGATACCTTATATATCCTGACACGACGACCTGATATGCTCCACTCCTTTGACAAGGTCTTTAAAGTCCAGGTCATATTCATCCATAAACCGAAGTGCGATCACTCCACTGGGAAAAAACCACACATAATTGCCTCCATAGCCCAACATATAGGTTACGTCGACTTTACACCCTCCTGCTCTGATATCCGTTGCCCAGAAAGAATGGCGGTAGTGCTTTCCCCGATAATCATTTCCCGTACTGATGCCCTTCCATGCTGTCCGTCCAAGTGCTTCCCTGCATTTTTCCCTGTGCAACAATTGTTGTCCCTTGTAATTCCCTTCCTTTGAAATCAACAACGCTATTTTGGCTGCTTCATCGAGTGTGGGCCATGCACCGTATCCCAGTATCGGGAGACCATCCGATCCGTCAGCTTCAATGGTTCGCCTCAAGGAAAAGTCCTCAGCGCCCATTGGAACCAGCACATTTTCATACACCAGGTCCCAATAAGAGATGCCGCTACCCTCTTTTTCTTCGACATAGTTCTGCAGGGCATAGGAGAGCACAAACAGGTTGGTGGAGGCATAATTAAATACTTCTCCGGGACCTCCTTCATAATCCCCCAGGCCTGCGATGTTCTGAATTGATTCCTCTGCGGTCCGTGCCTTGATGAGTATTTCAAAAAGCAGCTCTCCTCTTTCCCCTCCTTCTGTGCCTGTCACCATGTTCAATGTATGTGAGAATGTTACCCCCTGCCACGCGGAGTGATCTGCCAGCACCGGCACAAAATCGGTGATCAGCGCATCAAATATTCCCTCGTCGTATCGCTCAGCAAGATAGAACAAAGCCAATGCACCCGTCATGCTTTTTGTGACAGAATACACGCCATGTCGCATTTCATTGGGATAAGGGTAGGTTCCATGACGTGTGTTGGGTGGCTGAAGGTAGATCTTTTCATCCAGAATAATTGCACCCAGGCTTGTGGGTGCATTGGTATACAGCGATTTTTCAAAATAATCGGCAATCTCATGATCAGTATCAATTGCCGACAGGGAAAATACTTGCAACCTTGATGATTTGAGACGCTCACGTTTTTCAATCACCGCAGGTTTGTCGGGGTCGTTTCGTGGTGTATATTTGGCAGAAAGCATAGCTCGCATATTGCCTACCTGCAGATCATTCAGGTCGGCTGTCTCCTGGCTGCACTGAACACAGATATTGCTGACTGAATCGTCATTGTAAACAAAGGTTGCCACGCAATTCCTGACCTGTCCGATGTAACTGTCTGTAAGAGAAAATGGAAAAGAAGCACGGCTCCATCCACCATCTTCCTTTTCATGCCAGATCTTGCCTGTACCGACAAGTACATTCCATAAGCTGTTGGTTTGCAAACTACTGACTAAAATTTCATTCCGGATAGGGATCAATTCACCCTTATGACTGATAAAATCCAGCGTGATGCCCGGGAAAATATTTTCACCGGGATAATATGTCCTGTCGATGGGAAACTCCATTTCAGTATCATCAAATGAAATGGAACCTGAAAAATGGTGCGCTGCCTTCTGTCCCCAATCAGGCCTGGCGAAATAGCTCATATCGGTCAAAGGCAGCACAGATCCGTCAAGTAATCGTTCAACGGTCAGTTGGTCACGGGGCTGGGTCAGTTTCGTACCGGTCCAAATTTCCGGCTCTTTCTGGCACGATTGAATCATTAAGGCGAAATAGGAAAGGATTATTACTGTTTTCATTGGTATTGGCTTTATTGATTTCACATATTCCAGAAAATACCATCTGACACATTTTCTGAAGATCACTTCTGACTAACAATCAATTCCCGCCCTGGTTCATTCTTTCAGACACACTCCCGGGCACATCTGCATTATAATATTCCAGTGAATTTCCCCAATGAGCGATGATGGTTTCTTCCTCGGGTATAATGTATATATTCTGGCCCAGGTTCCCTGATGCAAAATACTGGTAGCTGGAATCGTTTGTTTCTGAAAACAAAGGAACAGGATCTCTTCCACCCGGGCGTTCGGAATCATGACCGGGAGGTTTGGAGTTATAATTACGAACCGATTTCTTGGTAATCTATCCTTTCAGGTATTCACTAGGGGTCATGCCAGTCTCCTTCTTGAAGTAGGTATTGAATACCGTCTTGGAGTTAAAGCCGCTTTCGTAAGCGAGTCCGATCAGTGAAATATGCGCGTTGCCGGGATCAGTCGCAAGATTTTTGAAATGCTCCACCCGGTAATGGTTGATGAATTCATTGTAATTCTTATTCAACTCCTGGTTGATCAGCCAGGATAGCTTATTGGGGTGGATATCAACCTGGCTGGCCAGTCCGCGCAAGGTCAGCCCGGGATTCAAATAGGGCTGTTCACTGCGCATATATTCAAGCAGTCTGCGGGAGTATTCCGCCACAGCTGCATCGTCAAGTGACAGGTCTGCTTTTGGGGTATGTGAGGGTGCTTTCAGTTCGTCACCATAAAGGCGATAATGGAAATCTGCATATCCTGGATCTTCACGGAGCTTCTCTGCCAGTGGGTCGGAGAAGGCTAATAACAAGACAGAGGATTTCAACTGTATTGCATCCTCCAACCAGGCAAATGCTTCATCCGGCTTTCCCATATTGGCGTAAGCCAGGAACAGGTATGAATGCGCCTGGAAAGCTGATTCATCTTTCGCTTTCCGGGTTAATGTGCTGAAGCATTTCCCGGAATGTTCCCGGTCACCTTTCAGGATATATGCCAGGCATCGTATTCCCAGCCGCTCATCCGGGAGTGCAACTTCTTCGGGAATTTCATCCATTACCGAAAGGGTTTCATCATACCTGCCCAGCATCAACAGGCAATAGGCACGGACAATATTGGCGGGAATGTTCAATGGATTCCTTTTGAGAATAGCTCCCAACCGGGCCAGGGCTTTTTCATATTCCGCATTGCGATAATCGTAATAAGCCTTGTAGAAAAGTGTTTCCTGGTTCAGTGGATCGATGCGCATGGCCAGTTCAACATGATATTTGGCTTTCTCCATATCTCCACAAAGCAAATACAGAAATGCTATGAACTGCTGTGCATTGGGGTAATTGGGCATCAGTTCGAGGGCCCTGAAATTGTATGTTGCTGCTTTATGAAAATCAAACTCCGTAAAAAAAGCGAGGTTGGCCAGTTGGTAGTGAACGGCGGCATTTTTCGGGTCCAGCTCATAGGCCTTCCGTGTGTGTTTAACGTTCAGGGCCCAGGTCTCCTCCCTCGGCATGAACTCCGTAGTAGCCATGAAACTGTATGCATCAGCTATACCAATATGAGATTCCACATGTTCCGGGTCCAGTTCCAGTGCTTTTTTATACAGATCAATGGATTCCTGCATGTCCACGGGATTCCAGCGGTTGAAATGAAACCTGGCCTTCAGAGAATAGTTGTAGGCATCCATGTTTTCGGTCTGCTTTTCCACCAGGTGATCCCCGATCTCAAAATGTCCGGATTGCTCCCTGAGCCTTTCCGCGATCAACAGGCTGATCTCATCCTGGACTTCAAAAATATTCTCTATGCCGCGGTCCCAGGATTCGGACCAGAAATGGAAATCATCCCTTGCCTGGATGAGCTGCGCAGTAATGCGCACCCTGGTTCCGGCAAACCTGACGCTGCCCTCAAGGATATTGGCCACACCCAGCTGCGTTGCAATCTCTTTCAGGGGAACCTCCTTGTTTTTGAAATAGAATGAAGAAGTGCGCGAGATGACCTTCAGGTTATTAATCTGCGCCAAAGCGTTGATGATTTCCTCGGTAATCCCATCGCTGAAGTATTCATTCTCCTTCTCTGTACTCATGTTCAGAAAAGGCAACACAGCGATGGTTGAATCAGTCATGAAGCTGGAAAGTTGTTCTTCTTTCTGTTATAACACCTTGCGAAATAAAAAGTTTGTAGATATTTTCCAGATAAGTATGTTGTTACTTACCTGTACGTAATTTAACTTCATATTATTCGTAAAAAATCGGACCTTCAATCCCCAGTGGCAGCCCTGCCCAAATCCATAACAACAGCATGGGAATACGAACCACCGCAAATGCAATCGCATAGGGAAGCATCATCGATATGAGTGTTCCGATTCCCACATTTTTCACATACTTCTGTGCGAATACAATCACAAGGGGAAAGTACGGTAAAAGCGGTGTAAGGATATTTGAATATGAATCACCAATCCGGTAGGCTGCCTGGGTTGTTTCAGGCGAATACCCCATGAGCATCAGCATGGGGACAAAAATAGGTGCCAGCAGGGCCCACTTGGCTGATGCGCTCCCCATAATCAGGTTGACAAGTGATGAAACCAGGATAAAAGCAACCAGCAAGGGCCCTCCCGTGAAACCGATCGCCTTCAACCCGTCTGAACCTTTCACAGCCAATACACTTCCAAGATTTGACCAGTTAAAATAAGCGACGAACTGCGCGGCAACAAAGGCAATAACAATATACATTCCCATGGTTGACATGCTCTTCGCTGTCATTTCAGCCACATCTTTATCATTTTTAATGGTTTTGGCAACGATTCCATAAACAAGTCCGGCAACAAAAAATACGATAAACATTACGGGTACCAGCGAATCATAGAAAGGATCAAAACTGCGTACTCCTGTTTCCGCATCCGGCGCACCGCGCAACAGGCCATTCGCGGGAATGATGGTCATCATGAAAAGCGCCAGCACAGAAAAAGAGGCGATAAAGGACCACATCAGGGCTTTCTTCTGCTGACGTGTGATGGGTTGGTCCTCTTCAATCTTAAGATCAACATCGGGCTTATATTTACCCAACCTCGGAACCAGTATTCTTTCCGTGATCCAGGTACCCGCCAAACCGACCAGCGGCACAGAGGCTGCCATTAAATAATAATTTGACAGTGGGTTCACAGTGTACTCCGGGTCGATGATCTGGGCAGCCGGTTCGGTAAAGGCAGCGATCATAGGATCGAGTCCGGTCGGCAAGATATTTGCACCAAAGCCACCTGAAACGCCCGCAAAGGCAGCGGCGATACCTGCAAGCGGATGCCTGCCCATGCTCATAAAAATCGCTCCTCCAAGCGGTATCAATACCACATATCCCGCATCGGCGGCAACAGAGCTAAGCATCCCTGCAATAACAATGGAGAATGTTATGATCGACTTGGGTACTTTTGAAACAAAAAGCCGCAAACCCACAGAAATCATTCCCGTATATTCAGCAACGCCAATTCCCAGCATAACAACCAGGACCAGTCCCAGTGGCGGAAAATCAGCAAAAGTCTCCACCATCCGGGTAAAGATCATCTGTACTCCCTCCCGCGAGAGCAGGTTGACAACATTAATTTTATCCACCGGGTTCCCTTCGGAATCGAGCAAACCTGCTGCTTTCCCGGGATGCTCGACAGATACACCGCCGAAAATCCAGGACAGTGACAAGGTGATCACCATCAAAATTGCAAAAAGGGTCACAGGATGGGGAAGCTTGTTACCAACAACCTCTACCTTATCAAGAATACGCTGAAAAATTCCGGGCTTCGACTCTTTACTTTTGCTCATAACAAAAAAATATATAAGATTTCTAACCTCAAAAAATACAGGATTGTTCATTTCCTGCTTAAGTTTTATATGTTTTATTTATTATTTTAGAATTTTGGTATTTAATTATAAGTAACAAATATTCTTACCGATGAATAGTACCCCAACAAAAGTGCTTATTCTCGCCCTCCTGTTTCCTGGATCAGGTAGCTTGACTATTGGCCAGATTAATTTCGGATCAGAACGGATTATTTCAGATGTTTGCGGTTCGGCATCATCTGTATTCGCATGTGATATTGACGGAGACGGTGCTATTGATGTACTTGCTGCAGCTGCCGTTGAGAATAAAATTGTATGGTATAAAAACGATGGGACAGGTAACTTTGGATCACAGCAGGTAATCACAACTGCAGCCCGTAATGCTATAGACGTCTTTGCTTGCGATATGGATGGGGACCTGGATATGGATGTGTTCTCCGCTTCTAACGGTGATCATAAAATTGCCTGGTATGAAAACGATGGGACAGGAAATTTTGGAGCGCAACAAGTGATTTCTGATTCCGCATATGGAGCCCGTTCTGTCTATGCATGTGATATTGATGGGGACATGGATATTGATGTGCTTTCAGCTTCAGCAACTGACAATAAAATAGTTGTGTATAAAAACGATGGAAATGAAATTTTCAATGTGCAGATAATCGTCACAGATAACGCTGAACATGCAAATGATGTCTTCGCTGTTGATATTGAGCAAGACGCAGATTTAGATATCTTGTCAGCTTCCTACGGAGATCACAAAATAGGCATATTTAAAAATGATGGCACTGGCTATTTCGACCCGGGACAGAATATTATCTCTAATGGTGTTCGTTCCGTCTATGCATGTGATATTGATGGGGACGGTGATACTGATATAATCGCTGCAGTATTTGGATGGGATGAAATATCCTGGTATGAGAATTACGACGGCGAAAATTTCAGCGATGCAAAAGTAATTTCCACTTCAGCTGCCGGAGCCAATGATGTATTTGCCTGTGATCTTGATGGAGACCTGGATTATGATGTAATCTCCGCCTCATACCATGATAATAAAATAGCCTGGTATGAAAATGATGGAGCGGGTAATTTCGGAACCCAACAAGTGGTCTCAACCTCTGCTGTCAGTGCCAATTCTGTTTATGCCAGTGATATTGACGGGGATGGGGATATGGATCTGCTCTCAGCTTCAGGCGGAGATCACACAATAGCCTGGTATGAAAATTCACCTCCTCCTGAAATTATTGAGCAACCTTTCTCCCTTTCTGGCTGCATGAACTCAGATATCCACATCCAGCTCTCTGCCAATTTTGCCGAAGATTACCAGTGGCAGGTAAATACCGGCAGTGGATTTATCAATCTGAACGAGACTACCGTCTATTCGGGTGTTCATACAAATGCCCTGCTTATCACAGAAGCAACTATGGATATGTCCGGCAACTTATACCGCTGCAGTGTTACAAATGCGGAAGGCGAATCCATTTCAGAATCAGCAACGATAACCATATACAGTACAGCTGAGATCACCTCTCAACCTGCGCCAACCACAACAGTCTGCCAGGGCGAATCTGAAATAATTCTGGAAATTGCTGCTTCCGACGCTATAACGTACCAATGGTATTTTGAAGGAAGTGAAATAGCAGAAGCAACAAGTTCAACTTTAAACATTGCAACCGACCCGGCCAATTCAGGAAATTATTATTGTATGATTCAATGTGGTAATATTCAGAGTAATAATTCAGCAGTAATCATACAACCGGCAACCACGGTGACCTCCCAACCTTCACCAGGTAATATAGTCTGTGAAGGGAGCCCGGATGTTCAACTCACTGCTGAAGCAAGCGGAACCGGAACAATCACGTACCAGTGGAATTATGAAGGTGCAGAAATCCCCGGAGCAACTAATGCGACACTTAACATCCTATCCAACCCGGAAAAATCAGGAAATTACAGCTGTACAGTTGCAAGCGAATGCGGAATGGCCATCACAGACGATGCTTCAGTAATCATACAACCGGCAACCACTGTGACCTCCCAACCTCCACCAGGTAATGTAGCTTGTGAAGGGAGTCCGGATGTTCAACTCACTGTTGAAGCAAGCGGAACCGGAACGATCACGTACCAGTGGAATTATGAAGGGGCAGAAATCCCCGGAGCAACTAATGCGACACTTAACATCCTATCCAACCCGGAAAAATCAGGAACTTACAGCTGTACAGTTGCAAGTGAATGCGGAATAGCTGTCACAGACGATACAGAAGTAAGTATTCTTCCAGAATATTTTATTACTGAAAGCGAACTCATTTGTTCGGGCACTGATTTTACTTTTCCTGACAATACCACTCAAACAGATATAACATCACAGGTTGTTTACACCAGTCATTTAGAGTCAGTCTCAGGTTGCGATTCAATTATTGAGACCACGCTTAAAATTCATAATGTGGATCTTTCTGTAACTGAAGACGGAGTTACGCTTACAGCCAGCAACAGTGCAGCACTTGCTTACCAATGGATAGACTGCAATAACAACAATGGGCCTGTCTCCGAGGCAACAAACCAGGAATTTACTCCAGCTTCCGATGGAGATTATGCGGTAATCATTAATGATGGTGTTTGCACTGACACCTCTTTATGTTATTCAGTGACGGGAGTAGGAATACAGAATGATCCGGGACAGGGTATTGCTATTTACCCCAATCCAACAAATGGCCGAGTAAACATTGAAGGAGCAATTATCCGGGAGATTGAATTAAAAAATATCAACGGTCAATCTTTAATGATACTTGAAGTCAACAATGAAAAAGCCGTTCTCGATCTGAGCGCTCAGAACAGTGGACTCTATCTGATTCAAATAACAACCGACACAGGCGTTGTGGTGGGGAAAGTTGAAGTTCGCTGATTTTTCCTTATGACAATGTATTACTTTTTGTAGCTTTGCTTGCCGGCCGGATTCCAGGAGGTATATCCTCTTTATCCATATGTCGAACATAACCCGCCTGTGCGCGTTTTAGTTTTATTGAGTTCGAATGACCGGTACCTGTAAGTACTCATTTATTATTTAACAGTCATCAATAATGAGCCAAGCGTTTTCGAATAAAAAGGACAAGTCAGACGAGAAAGTTGATCAAATAGATGCACCTGGAGAGCACGCCGATACGGATGAAATTCCTGCTGCGACAGGCGTGTTGAGATGGGTTGAAATAGTGGGGAATAAGCTGCCGCATCCATTCTGGATGTTTGTATGGATCTGCATCATTATCGTAATTACCAGTGCCATTACCAGTTATTTTGGGGTGAGCGCCATGCAGCCCGGCACGGGCGCTGAAATCGCTGCCAGGAATATCGCCACGGGAGACGGCCTGCGCTGGTTTTTGCAAAACCTGGTTACCAATTTTGCTCATTTTGCCCCACTCGGACTTGTTCTCGTTATGCTGATGGGTGTCTCCATTGCAGAACAGAGTGGCCTGCTGACCGTCATCATGCGTAATATCGCCTTTGCAACACCGAAGCGTATTATTTTCCCGGTAATCTTTATCATCGGAGCTTGCGGAAACATTGGTTCAGATGCCGGGGTGGTCGTGGTTCCTCCCATAGCGGCACTGATCTTTATGCAATTGGGTTATCACCCCATCGCCGGACTGATCGCCGGATATGCTGGTGCCACCGCAGGCTTCACTGCAAATTTCTTCATTGCAGGAACAGATGTACTGCTTGCCGGCATCAGTACGGAGATCACAGAAAACATGATCCCACCCATGGAGGTGAGTGCCACAGCCAACTGGTATTTCATGATTGCTTCAACGCTGTTGTTAGGTTTTGGGGGCGCCTTTATTGTAAGAAGATTTACCATTCCCCGGACTGCGGGATTTGCCGGCATGAATAAAGTGGCAGAAATCACCGAAGAAAAAAAGGAGCTGACTCCCGAAGAAAAAAGGGGACTTAAGCATGCGGGATATTCCTTTCTCATTTTAGCGATCATCATTGCAGCACTGGTTGTTCCGGCAAACGGACCTTTACGGGATCCCGAAACCGGATCGGTCGTACCGTCTCCCTTTTTACGTGGGTTGGTGCCGATCCTCTTCCTGTTGTTTGCCATTCCCGGCTATTTCTATGGCAAAGCAGTAGGTACGATCAAAAAGAAGGATGACGTCCTGAAGCACATGGAACATGGAATGAGAGGACTTGCCGGTTATATTGTGCTGATGCTCGTGGTTGCACAGTTTATCAATCTTTTCAGCTGGTCCAGGCTTGATTCCATTATGGCCATCAACGGTGCGGAATTTTTACAGGCAACAGGCCTGACCGGTCCGTTAATGTTCATCCTGTTTATTGTACTGATCGCATTTCTGAACATTTTTCTTGGCTCCGGATCTGCAAAATGGGCCATCTTTGCACCGATTTTCATTCCCATGCTGGCTGAATTGGGGTACAGCCCCGGATTCGTCCAGTTGATGTACAGGATCGGTGATTCCATCACCAACAGTATATCACCCCTGTATGTATACTTCCCGCTGCTTATCGGATGGATACATCAATACGATAAGCGGTTAAAAATCGGAACAATCCTTTCGCTCCTGGTACCCTATGCGGTAATTCTGTTTGTCCTGTGGACCATCCTGCTGTTCGTATGGTATATTTTAAATATCCCGATCGGAGTGGGCGAGTTTATTCATCTTGCAAAGGCTGCATGATCAGGAACCTGGCACTATACAGTGCTATCATAAACATACCAACAATGAAACCATCGCGTGTTTCATTGTTCCTCTTCCCAGGGGAATCGGAACAAAATCCTTCACTACCAATAAACTGTTGTTCATAACCAACAACAAATCGGTTTTTAAACTACTTTTGGTTGTTATAAACCATGAAACTGTTCCGACCATGAAAAAATTACTGCGCCCGGGCTGCAGGGCAGCTATCGTATTATTGACACTATTGATCAGTTCCAATCTCTTTTCTCAGAAAACGGAAGGGACCCTTACATTCACGGTCGAAACCGTGAGTAACGGCGGAAACTATGCACCAAAACATATCCTGGCCATCTGGATCGAGGATGCAGGTGCTTTTGTAAAGACCAGCAAGCTGAGGGCCGACAAGAGGAAGCAATACCTGTATACATGGAAGAACCGTTCATCAGAGAATACGGTGGATGCGATTACAGGCGCAACCCTGGGAAGCCACCAGTCGCACACCATCACCTGGGATGGCACCGATGTGAATGGAAATGTTGTGACGGATGGAGAATACCAGGTCAGGGTGGAATTCACCGATGCACATGCACAGGGACCGCTCTATTCCTTAACATTTGTAAAGGGGGCAGAAGAGGTTAGCCTTGCTCCGGCAAATTCAGGCAAATACAGGAATATAAGCCTTTTATGGCAACCGGCTGAGATTACAACTCCCGAAGCAGTCTTCAGCTATACCGCCGATGATCTTACCGTAACATTTGTTAATAGCTCAGTGAATGCAGACTCCTACAGCTGGGATTTTGGTGATACGAATACCAGTACCGAGTCAGACCCGGTACATACCTACGCTGAAAATGGAACATATCATGTGGTGCTGGAAGCAACTGCAGGTGATGTTACCGGGACTGCAGCACAGGATGTTACCGTTACAGGAGGTGCGACCCTGGTAGTTGAGAAGGAAGGTATTCTGAAAGTATTCCCAAACCCGGCAAGCGGGAAACTGATCATTGAAAACAGCAAGGCCATTTCCCTAACAGGATACGATATCATAAGCATGGAGGGACGGAAGGTGAAGCACGGATCGATCACCGGTTCTTCCCAGATTGTCATAAGCCTTGACGGGCTGCAGCATGGAACATATGTGTTGAAGCTGCAGGGAACAGGGAAGGAATATTCTTTTCCGTTTGTAAAAAAGTAGATGTGTTGTCGCCAACCTCCGGGCCTGTATATGGTTCGGTAGTAATAGGTATGAACCTGGTGAATTTGGATGTCATACCGGTTCATTACCAGCGATATCCGGATGAAAAGTCATCAGAAGAAGCTACTTGATATTCAAGGTGCAAGGCAAGTTTGGAAAACCTATCTTGTCAAGAAATTTAATGGAGGGGTTTAAAGCATCAAAAGAAACTGATTCTGTCTGCTCCTTTGCCGAGATGCGGGATAAGCCTGAAGAGCCCGGACAGTGCAATACCAAGAATCAAGGTATACAACAGGCGTGCAACTGCGGCAGGACAGAGATGGTTTGACCGGTCATGCAGCTCGGAAATTGTTATTCTACCACATGTATCACCTCGCAAAACAAAAAGTTATCTATTTCATCATCAAAAAGAAAAATCTACATATTAAAAAACATCTTTTACGAGGATATCTGACTCCACCTGCGGTCCAACATGCAAGATCAGCTAAAACTGCCTGTAATGTTAGATAACACAGGGCGCGGTGACTATTATAAGGCCGATTACAAGTACATTGTTGAGTCTATTAACAATCATGGAGAACATGAACGCGTACCTGGAAAGCGCTGAAATGGAATATACTTTTTGACTGCACCAGGTGATAAGTAATCAAGGTTTATCAAACAATGAGTCAGGCTTTTGATCC
>Ga0180430_10001579_pt1 | contig 21923 bp, 21 predicted proteins | sample SS_ome_9_FD_132999 | JGI IMG/M metagenome (GOLD analysis project Ga0180430, IMG submission 132999) | Hypersaline lake sediment archaeal communities from the Salton Sea, California, USA - SS_1_S_2 metaG | ecosystem: Environmental > Aquatic > Non-marine Saline and Alkaline > Hypersaline >... | reverse complement strand
CAATTGAATGATGTCCTGGGCGCTGCATGGGCTATGACCTTTGTTCCTTATTTTGAAGGATTTGGAATCCCGATCCTTGAAGCCATGACATGCGACATCCCTGTAATTGCATCTAAAGTTACCAGTCTGCCCGAAATAGCTGGAGATGCAGCGCTATTTGCTTCCCCTGATAGTCCGGGGAGTATCAGAGACGGAATGATCCGGATTGTTCGTGAGGAGGGATTACGTGATGAACTGGTAAAAAGGGGACGGGAAAGGCGAGAGTTATTCAGCTGGGACCACACTTCGGAGAAACTTTGGGAAGCTGTGCAGAAGGTCTTGGATGCCCATGCTTAGACCATTTCATATTGAAGGAGCTGTGGAAGCCGGTTGCGATGAGGCTGGCAGGGGATGTATTGCCGGGCCTGTGTTTGCCGGCGCAGTTGTTCTCCCTCCTGACTTCAGCAATCCGGTACTGGACGACAGCAAAAAGCTCTCTGCAAAGAATAGGCAGCACCTGCGTGGGCTCATTGAACGGGAAGCTTTGAGCTGGGGAGTCGGGATGGTTGATGAAAAGGAGATTGATCAGATCAATATTCTGAACGCTTCTTTTCTTGCCATGCACCGTGCCCTGGGAAACCTTAGACTGAAGCCCACCTATCTGCTAATCGATGGGAACAGGTTTAAACCTGAGGGAGATATACCCTACTCCTGCATTGTAAAGGGTGACGGTATCTATGCATCCATCGCAGCTGCCTCCATACTGGCCAAAACCCACCGGGACGAATACATGTCATACTTGCACCGGGAGTTTCCGGAATATGGATGGAATAAAAACAAAGGGTATCCCACACGGGAGCATAGAAAGGCCATATATGAACATGGGCCCACTCCATACCACCGTCGCTCCTTCAGGCTGCTGGACGACCAGATGCAACTGGACTTCTCTTAAACATGGGGACTTGCTTACAAAACACCTGATTGCATGATGGTTTCAGGAAGAATTTTACAATATTTGCAAATCATTTTCCCGGAATTGTTTTATCAAATCAAATAATTATTGCTGATATGAAAAAGATTTTAGTTCTAGTGACTGCACTGGTTTTCACCTTTCAGGTTCGGATTCATGCGGATGAAGGCATGTGGCTTTTGAGCCTTATTGGCCAGGTGAATATGGATGAGATGACCGAATTGGGTCTTCAGCTGACTGCCGAACAGATTTACAGCATCAACCAGGCCAGCCTGAAAGACGCTGTTGGAGCACTGGACCGTGGCTCCTGTACTGCCGAACTGGTATCGCCCGATGGTCTTTTACTTACCAATCATCACTGTGGCTATGGTGAGATCCAGAACCACAGCTCCCTGGAGCATGATTATCTGAAAGATGGTTTTTGGGCCATGAGCAGGGATGAGGAACTTCCCAATGAAGGCAAGACCATTACCTTCCTTGTGCGGATGGAAGAGGTGACAGACAGGATTGTTTCCGAACTGAATGAGGAGATGGGAATGCAGGCACGCGCCTCCAAGGTTCGCTCCCTGAGCGAGGAGATTACCACAGAAGCTACTGAAGAGAATAAGTATGAAGCTGTTGTACGAAGCATGTTTAACGGGAACAGGTATTTTCTGTTTGTCACACAAACCTACAGGGATGTACGCCTGGTAGGCGCCCCACCCGAATCCATCGGGAAATTCGGTCATGATACGGACAACTGGATGTGGCCCCGGCATACGGGCGACTTTTCCATGTTCAGGGTGTATACGGCTCCTGATGGTTCGCCGGCCGACTACAGTCCGGATAATATTCCACTGAAGTCCAAGCACTACCTTCCCATCTCTTTGAAGGGCTATGATATTGGAGATTTTGCAATGGTTATGGGTTTCCCCGGAAGCACGTCCCGTTATATGACCTCATGGGAGGTTCAGGAGTCCCTGGATATTGATCATCCCATTCGCATACAGGTGAGGGGGATAAAGCTGGATCTGATGATGGAAGATATGATGGCCGACGAAAAGGTGAGGATTCAGTATGCATCCAAGCATTCCCGCTCCTCCAACTACTGGAAGAACTCCATTGGAATGACTCAGGCCCTGCAGAAATTGAATATCACTGAGAAAAAGCAGCAGGAAGAAGCAGATTTCACAGAGTGGGTAAATCAGGAGGAAGAGCGTAAGGCTCTCTATGGAGAAGCCTTGAGCGATATTCAAGCTGCAATTGCCGGCCGCAGGGATCTTCAAATTGCGTCCAGCTATATTATTGAGGCCTATTTCCTGGGAATGGAAACCGTTATGTTTGGCCGCAACCTGAGGGAACTGAACATGGCCCTGAGTGATCCGGAACCGGATCCTGAGGATCTCACCAGGATCACCTCAGCTCTGAAAGAGCGCGCTGCCGGATTCTTTAAAGACTACAATGCACCTACCGATAAGAAGATCATGACAGCTATGGTCAGTCTCCTGATCGATGAACTGGATGATGAATACCTTCCCTCATCCATTCTGGAGGTCAAGACAAAGTATAAAGGAAATGCGGTTAAATACGTGGACAACTACTTCAAAAAGTCCATCCTGACCGATCAGGCACGCTACAATGCATTTATGGATAATCCATCCCTGAAGGTGCTGGAGAAAGATCCCGGTTACAAAGCTGTTATGGCTGCCCAGGTATTGTATGAGCTAGGAGGCAAGATGGCCCAGTTTGAAGAGGGCTACGCCAGGGGTTCAAGGCTGTACCTGAAAGGGCAGGTGGAAATGTACCCTGAAAAGGATTTCTATTCGGATGCCAATTCTACCATGCGGATGAATTACGGCGTTGTTGGTGATTATTATCCCAGGGATGCGGTACTCTACACACATTATACCACTCTTGAAGGGGTCATGGAGAAAGAGGATCCCAATAATTTCGAGTTCGTAGTGTCGGAAAAGCTCAAAGAGTTTTATAAAAGCAAGGATTACGGACCTTATGGTGTTGATGGAACTATGAATGTCTGTTTTACCACAAACAACGATATCACCGGTGGGAACTCCGGAAGTCCTGTGATGAATGCCAATGGCGAGCTGATCGGAATCGCCTTTGATGGCAACTGGGAAGCCATGAGTGGAGATGTGGCTTTTGAGCCTGAACTGCAGAAGTGTATTAACGTGGATATCAGGTATGTTCTGTTTGTGATCGACAAATATGCTGGAGCCGGGCACCTGGTGGATGAAATGACACTGGTAGAGTGATGCAACCATGGGCCCCGGTGAAATAGTCATATATACAGATGGAGCTGCCCGGGGTAATCCCGGTCCTGGTGGACTGGGTGTTGTGATGCTATACGGAAAACACCGCAGGGAGCTTGCTGAAGGTTATAAGTTAACAACAAATAACCGGATGGAGCTGCTTGCTGTGATCAGAGGGCTGGAAACCCTGAAACGGGACGACCTGAATATTAAGGTCTATACCGATTCACGATATGTTTCCGATGCGGTAAACAAAGGATGGGTTTTCAGTTGGGAGGCGAAAGGGTTTAAGAAAAAGAAGAATGTGGATCTCTGGCAGCAGTTCCTCGTACAGTACCGAAAGTATAAGGTAGAGTTTATATGGGTAAAAGGACATGCCTGTATTCCGGAAAATGAACGATGCGACAGACTGGCCGTTGAGGCCAGTCACCGCGCATCACTTAAGGAAGATTCCGGGTATGTGGATAACAAGGATGAAACTTTAATATAGTTTTTATTAAATTTCAGTACCAAACCGGATTCATCATGTTAAGTAAGTCTATCCTGACATACCAGGGGCCGCTTTCTTTCAGTACCATCGATTGGTTGCTGTCTGAATTTAAATTGGCTGCACAGGACCATGATCTTTCCTTTAAGACTTACAAGAAGATGATATCCGTGATGATAGAGGCCCTGGAAAACATTTCCAAGTATTCCGATCCCTTGCTATGCAACGGTGAGCTTTCCTCCGGTTTTTGTCCTTCCTTTAAGATAAGCTGTAGCGATTCGGTGATTGAAATGGAGGCCTCAAATCCGGTAAAAATCGGGGAGGTGAATCCAATCAGGAAGAGGATAGACAAGGTAAACAGCCAGACCAGTGATGCTTTGAAGGAGTTATATAAGTCAACAATCACCAACGGAGAGTTCACTTCCAAAGGGGGTGCCGGACTGGGTTTCATCGAAATGGCAAAAACCACGGGTAAAAAACTGGAATATGCCTTTGAGAGCCTGTCAAAGGAATACTCCCTGTATACCTTTAAAGTTTCCATGGACAGGTAGAGCACTGTACCAAAGCGTGCAGTCCGGGTCCATTTCCGTACACTTTCTCTTAGTCAACCCGGGAGCATTTTTTGATAAGTAATTTATTCTAAGCTCACTAAACAATGTGGCACGAAAACTGTTTTTATTCAGAACAATAGAAGTGATATGTGGAGGAATTTCTTTACTGTTGCCTTAAGAACTATCAGTAAGAATAAGGTTTTTACTTTGATTAATGTATCGGGACTGGCCATTGGACTGGCCAGTTCGATCCTGATCCTCTTATTCATAGTTAAAGAGCTTAGTTTTGATCGTTTCCATGAAAATAAGCACAGGATCCACAGATTGTACATCGATGGGGTCATGGGCGAACAGGTCTTTCGCGGCGCCTGGACCTCCATGGTGATGGCCCCAACATTTACCGAAGAAATTCCGGAGATTGAAAGCTATGTGAGATTTGACATCTTCAACCAGAGACTGATATGGCATGAGGATGTGCGGCACGTTGAGGATCATTTTCTCTTTGCTGATTCATCGCTTTTCGATGTGTTCAGTATAAATCTGGTAAAAGGAGATCCGGGCAAAGCGCTTTCGCAGCCCCATGCAATTTTAATCAGCGAGGAGAAAGCCAGGCTCTATTTTGGAGACAAGGATCCCCTGGGACTTCCGCTTAATGTTAACAGCGACAGCAGCTTCTATTATGTAAGCGGTGTTTTTGAAGCTTTGCCTGAGAATTCTCATTTTTTTGTCGATTTCATCGCTTCCATGGAAACGATTGATTGGGAGAGTGATTCAACCTGGTTTTACAATTCTGTGTACAGTTATGTCTTGCTGAAGCCAGGAGCCAGGCCCAAAGAAGTAGAACAGAAGATGGCTGATGTAATGACTGAACACATCAGGGATGAGCTCGAAACCGTCCTTGGAATGGGGCCCGAAGAGTGGGTAGAAGGTGGAAATCAGTACGGAGTATTTCTTCAGCCTCTGCTTGATATTCATCTTCAGCCCGATATTGAAGTGGGAATGGACGCTTGCTTCCGGCCGGTTCATGACAGGCTTTATATCCACATATTTGGACTGGTGGCATTTTTCATACTGGTAATTGCCTCCATCAATTTCATGAACCTGTCAACAGCCAGGGCAGCATCAAGAGCCAGGGAGATTGGGATCCGGAAGGCTGCAGGTTCGGATTGTTCATTGCTGGTTCGACAGTTTTTGACCGAATCGGTTGTTTTAAGCCTGATTGCACTTGGGTTTGCACTGATTCTTGTGGAACTTTTATTGCCCTGGTTTAACCATGCCATGAATCTTGACCTGAGAATGGAATTGGTTCAATACAGATATCTCTTGCCGGTTGTACTGATTCTGGCAATTTTTGCGGGACTTCTCAGCGGACTGTATCCTGCTGTTTTTCTTTCCCGGTTTAATCCGGTGACCGGAATCAGGGGTGGTTTTAAGGGCAAAAGGCGGGCCGGAATTTTCAGAAATGGTCTGGTCGTAGCCCAGTTTACCATCTCTGTAGCCATAATTGTGGGAACCCTGATTGTATCTAACCAGTTGCATTTTATGCTCAATAAGGACCTTGGATTTGATAAGGAACAACTGGTGGTTCTGAAAAGAACCAGTCCCCTGAATCACAAACATCAAACCTTTTGCCGGGAGTTGGAAAAGATTCCAGGTGTAATTTCGGCGAGTAATTCCACAACTTTTCTTGGCTATAATAACACCACTGTATCTTACCGGATAAAAGGGAGAGAGGCCGCCAGCAATTACTTGTTTGAAACAAATTACGTGGATGAAAGTTTCTTAAAAACATACAATTTCAAGTTGCTTGACCAGGGGGGCAAATTCTTTGATCCGGCAAGCCCCGAAAATGCTTCGGCTATCCTGATTAACAGGGCAGCTGTAGAGGAATATGGAATTTCAGATCCCTTAAATACCATCGTTCTGGAATCCTCATCTGAAGGGGATACCGTTCAACTCAGGATTATTGGAGTGGTCGAGGATTTCCATCACTCCTCCTTGCGGGATCCCGTAGGTCCCTATATGCTCAGATACAAAGAGCGTGATATGGAATGGTCCGGGTATATTACAGTCCGACTGGGTGTGGCCGGGAAAGGAATCCCCGTGACAATCAGCAAGATTAAAAGTGTATGGATGAAAATGACTGTGGATGCTCCTTTCCAGTTTTTCTTCCTGGAAGATGAGCTTGACAGTTATTACACTGAGGAACAGCGTACTGGTCGGCTTTCCCTCTTGTTTGCCATTATCTCCACCTTTATTGCCTGCCTGGGCCTGTTTGGCCTGACCCTGCATCATACCAACCGAAGAACCCGGGAAATTGGAATCAGGAAGGCCATGGGAGCTTCTATCAGGGAAGTGGTCATGGTCGTGTCACGTGAGCTTGTGATGCTTATGGGAATCTCAGTTTTACTGGCCTGGATAGCTGCTTACTACTTCATGCAGAACTGGTTGCACGGTTTTCCATTCAATATAGGATTCAAGCCCTGGATTTATATCGTATCGGCGATTTCTGCCTTGCTTCTTGCAATTTTCTCGGTAACTCTTCTGGCCTACCGGGCAGCCAGGAGGAATCCGGCAAGTACCTTGCACTATGAATAAAGCTGTTTCCTGATACGCTCCAGATCCTCAGGGGTGTCTACTCCCAGTGATGGAAGATCGGATACTGCGGTCCGGATCGTAATTCCATGTTCCAGCCATCTCAATTGTTCCAGCGATTCGGCTTGCTCAAGGCCCGAAGGAGGGAGCTTAACCACCTGTTCCAGAACCTCCCGCCGGAATGCATAGAGTCCGATGTGGGTGTAAAACTGAACTTTTACAGCTCCCGGTTCTGTGCCGGGTTTCCTTACAAATGGAATGGGCGAGCGAGAAAAATATAGTGCCCGGAAAGACTTGTCTACCACCACTTTTACAGCATTATGATCTGATAGTTCATCTTTCTCCTTCTCTACTCTGATCAGTGTGGCGATACCGGTTTCGGGAGTTTCAAAACAATCCATGAGGCACTGAAGCTGTTCCGCCTGGATCAGGGGTTCATCACCCTGGACATTGACCACGTGACTGAATCGCAGCCCTGTTTCTTTCTCATATAAAGATGCTGCTTCAGCACAACGATCGGTACCACTTATGTGCGTGGCTGAGGTCATTTGCACCCTGCCCCCGAAACGCAGTACGGCATCGTAGATTCTTTGATCATCGGTGGCCACCAGCAGGTGCTCGAATACAGAAGAAGCACCTTCATATACCCATTGAATCATTGGTTTGTCTCCCAGCTTTGCCAGGGGCTTCCCCGGAAAGCGGGTGGAAGCATATCTTGCAGGAATAATGCCCAGAAATTCAGCCATCTTTTTATTTCAAAAATAGGAAACTATGGACATAAACTTTTCGAATCCGCCGAAAATTGTAATTTTGTCATACTTTCAGGTTATTTTGTCAGAAAGCAACATGGATATTCAACAGGTAAAACAACGGTTTTCCATTATTGGGACCTACAGCGGGCTTGACAGGGCCATTGATATTGCTATGCAGGTGGCTTCTACCGATCTGAGTGTGCTGATCTCGGGAGAAAGTGGAACCGGGAAGGAAGTATTCCCCCAGATCATTCACACCCTTGGAAGCAGGAAGCATGGTCCCTACATTGCAGTGAATTGCGGAGCCATTCCTGACGGGACCATTGATTCCGAATTGTTTGGGCATGAAAAAGGTGCTTTCACAGGTGCACATGATACAAGAAAAGGGTACTTTGAGGTAAGTAACGGTGGGACCATCTTTCTGGATGAAGTGGCCGAGTTGCCTCTTTCCACACAGGTTCGCCTGCTCAGGGTGCTGGAAACGGGAGAATACATCAGAGTGGGTTCCTCGAAAGTATTGAAGACCGATGTAAGGGTGGTGGCCGCCACAAACATCGATGTTACGGAGGCCATAAAGAAAGGCAAATTCAGAGAGGACCTGTTCTATCGTTTAAATACGGTCCCTATCCAGATGCCTTCACTGAGAGAACGTGGAAATGATATCCTGCTGCTTTTCAGGAAATTTGCCGCAGATTTTTCTGAGCGTTATCGCATGCCTGCCATCCACCTGAATGAGGAGGCCCGTCAGATCCTCTTGAACTACGAATGGCCCGGCAATGTGCGGCAATTAAAGAATGTCACCGAGCAACTCTCTATTATCGAACAGGATAGAGATATTTCAGCTGCAACTTTAATGCATTATCTGCCCGATTATCATAAAACGCGCTTGCCGGCGTTGATAAATAAGGAGTCGGTAACTGAAGAGGCCTTCAATTCGGAAAGGGAGATCCTCTACAAGGTGCTCTTCGATATGAAGAATGATATGAACGATCTGAAGAAACTGGTGGCCCAGATCATGGAGAAGGGAGCAGTAAGTACCGATATCGAGAATGAGAACGAGGGAATTATTAAAAAACTCTATGCCACTGTAGATGATCTGCCGCTTGATGCTGAGAATATGATACCGCATCAGAAAGCAGCACGTAAGGACAGGGAAGAGGAACATATACTTGATACTGAGGAAATTGTGGAGGAATCCCTTTCCCTGGAGGATAAGGAGATAGAGTTGATTATCAAGGCATTGGAAAAGCATAACGGGAAACGTAAATATGCGGCCCAGGATCTGGGTATCTCAGAAAGGACCCTTTACAGGAAAATTAAGGAGTATGAAATTGAGTAGCAAATGAGAAAGCCCGCTAGCTATATCAGATTTTCGATTGTTTTATTCACCCTCCTGTTGGTGCTTTCAGGATGCAAAGTGAGCTATTCATTCAGCGGAGTAAACATCTCGCCTGAAGTGCTGACTTATTCCGTTGCTTATTTTCCGAACCGGGCACCTCTGGTGCAGGCCCAGCTCAGTCAGGAATTTACCAATGCCCTTATGGACAAGATCCAGAGCAATACCAGCCTGGACCTTTCTAACTCCGGGGGTGATGTGCAATTTTCCGGTGAGATTACCGGTTATGCTATGAGGCCGGCAGCCATCACCAGTGAAGAAACGGCCGCACGTAACAGGCTTACCATCACCGTACGGGTAAAGTATATAAATGAGGTGGAGCCGGAACTTGATTTTGACACAAGTTTCAGTCGTTATGAGGAATATAATGCCTCAGAGAACCTGGCTGATGTGGAGGACGATCTGATCCTGTTGATTGTTGAAAATCTTGTAGAGGATATATTTAATAGAGCATTTGTTTCCTGGTAAATCCCAACTATGAACGCCTCAGATATCATACGCCTGCTTAATACCAATCATTATGCACCTGCCGACCTGGAGGAGGTAAATAAGCTATGCAGAAATTTCCCAGAGTTCAGTACCGCTCACCTCCTGAAGGTTCGTATTATGGAGGCACTGGGTTATGAAAAGCAGAAACAACTGAAAATTGCTGCAGTTTATTCAATGAATAGAAAGAAACTGCAGCAGCTTGTAACAGAAGCGAAGCAAAGCCCGGAACCGGAAGCAAGCCCGTCTGATGAGTCCTCAGAGATCATTCAGTTTTCGGAGGAACCCAATGAAGATGCAGACCTTATCATTGAGCAGCATGCTCCCTATGCCGGGCCGGATTCCGGGTCCGAGTTGCTTGAACTGGAAGAGGAAGAGAAAGAAGAGCTTCTGATTCTGGATGAAGAAGAATCATCTGCTGAGGAACTGCTTTCTGGCCTTGAGAAGGATGAGGTCGAGATGGAAGAGCCTGAAACAGAAATGGATGAAACGCCGTCCATTGACCAGAACAATCTTATCAGCAGCTTTATAAAGGACGATCCGGGACCCATCCGGGCTGATAAGGAAACAAGTCTGAAGGGAGATGTCTCTCTGGCCTCCATCAAGGAACACGATGGTTTTATTACCGATACCCTGGCACAGATATATGTGAAGCAGGGCCTCTATGCCAAAGCCATCTACGCCTACGAGAAATTAAGTTTGAAATATCCGGAAAAAAGTGCTTACTTTGCAGCTCAAATTGAGAAAATTAGGAATATAAACCATTCATAAAGAGGCACTAATATGTTTGTTGTATTTACGGTACTGATTGTTGTAACTTGCATCTTTACCATTTTGATAGTACTTGTACAGAATTCCAAGGGCGGCGGCCTAGCATCTAATTTTTCATCATCCAACCAGTATATGGGTGTTCGCAAAACAGCGGATTTTCTGGAGAAAGCTACCTGGATCCTGGGATCTGCGCTTATCATTTTAAGCCTTCTGGCCGGGATCACCGTTCCCAAAGCCGGAGAAGCTGACAATTCACGTCTACAGGGACAGTTTGACGAAACCATGATGGACCAGCCCGCACAAACCATTGATCTTCCAGAATCATTTGGTACAGAGCCTGCCGAAGGTGACACAGAGTAAGTAAAAGAAAATATTTTCAGGAAAAAAGTGTCAGTATGTCATATTACTGACACTTTTTTTTTGTTTCGGTCCTTTGGCACAAATTATGATAAAGAGAAAGCGATTTTGATAATGTCGAACTTATAAAATACAAAACAAAAATGGCAGAACTTAAAGGTAAGATCCTTGCAGGTAAGATTCTTGTGAAGCCTTCAGCGGCGGAGGAGAAAACAGCCAGCGGTATCATCATTCCAGAAACAGCGAAAGAGAAACCCCAGCATGGAACAGTGGTAATGGTAGGAGCAGACAAAAAGGACGAGCCCATGGAAATCAAAGTGGGCGAACAGGTTCTTTATGGTAAATTTGCCGGTCAGGAACTAAACATTGATGAAGAAGACTATCTTCTGATGTCACAGAGTGATGTTTTATTCATTTCCAAGTAAGTAACCAATAAAAAAAAATAGAAATGGCAAAAGAGATCAAATTTGACGTGGAAGCCCGTGATCAGCTGAAAAGTGGTATCGATCAGTTGGCTAATGCTGTCAAGGTAACACTGGGACCCAAGGGTCGCAATGTAATTATTGAAAAGAAATTTGGTGCACCCCAGGTCACCAAGGACGGTGTAACTGTAGCGAAAGAGGTGGATCTGGAAGATCCCATTGAAAATGTAGGTGCACAGATGGTTAAAGAGGTTGCCTCCAAGACCAATGATGATGCTGGTGATGGAACTACCACTGCAACTGTTCTTGCCCAGTCCATTGTACAGGTTGGATTGAAGAACGTAACTGCAGGTGCCAATCCAATGGACCTGAAGAGAGGTATTGATAAGGCTGTTATTGAGGTTGTGAAGAGCCTTCAGAACCAGTCAAAGGAAATTGGTGACGACAACAAGAAAATTCAGCAGGTTGCATCTATTTCAGCTAATAACGAAGCTTCTATTGGTGCCTTGATTGCTGAGGCCATGTCCAAGGTGAAGAAAGAGGGTGTGATTACCATTGAGGAATCCAAATCTTCAGATACTTATGTGGACGTCGTCGAAGGTATGCAGTTTGACCGCGGTTATATCTCACCTTATTTTGTAACCGATACGGAGAAGATGGAAGCAGTACTGGAGAATCCCTACATCCTGATTCATGACAAGAAGATTTCTACAATGAAAGATCTTCTTCCCGTACTTGAAGCCACAGCTCAAAATGGTCGTCCGCTGATGATTATCGCTGAAGACGTAGATGCTGAAGCACTTGCTACCCTGGTAGTAAATAAGCTTCGCGGATCACTTAAGATCGCTGCTGTGAAGGCTCCCGGATTTGGTGACAGGAGGAAAGAGATGCTGGAAGACATTGCTATCCTGACCGGTGGTACTGTTATTTCGGAAGAGAAAGGATTGAAGCTGGAAAGCACTGAACTGGAAATGCTGGGTCAGGCTGAAAAAATTTCCATCGACAAGGAGAATACAACTGTTGTGAATGGTGCCGGTGAAAAGCCCATGATTGAAGCAAGGGTTGGACAGATCAAGAAGCAGATCGAAAATACAACTTCTGATTACGATCGTGAGAAGCTGCAGGAACGTCTTGCCAAGCTGGCAGGTGGTGTAGCCGTGATCTATGTTGGTGCTGCCTCTGAAGTTGAAATGAAATCCAAAAAGGACCTGTTTGACGATGCACTCAGTGCTACCCGCGCTGCCGTTGAAGAAGGAATTATCCCAGGTGGTGGTGTTGCCTTCCTTCGTTCGCTGGAGAAACTTGAAAAATTCAAGGGAGCAAATGAAGATGAGAATACTGGTATTGCTATCGTAAAAAGGGCCCTTGAAGAGCCGCTTCGCCAGATCGTTGAGAACGCCGGACTGGAAGGTTCTGTTGTTGTGAAAGAGATCAGGGATGGCAAAGGTGATTATGGCTACAATGCCCACACTGAGAAGTTCGAGAACCTGTTTGAGGCCGGAGTTATCGATCCTACCAAAGTGACACGCATTGCCCTGGAAAATGCCGCTTCCATTGCCGGTATGTTCCTGACCACCGAATGTGCGATTGTTGATATCCCGGAGGATGAGCCCCCAATGCCTGCAGGACCTCCAGGGGGTGGAATGGGTATGATGTAGTATTTTATCACACCTATATATTTCAAGAGGTTGGTTCCACGGGACCAGCCTCTTTTTAATTCCAGAGATTGACTATCTTTGTGGGCGCAAAAAACGCTCGATTTCTTATGGATCACATTCGTAACTTCTGCATCATTGCTCACATTGACCATGGTAAGAGCACCCTGGCCGACAGGCTGCTGATGACCACCGGTACGCTGGATGAGCGGGATTTCCAGGATCAGGTTCTGGACGATATGGAATTGGAGCGTGAAAGAGGGATCACCATTAAGAGCCATGCCATCCAGATGGAACATGAGCACAATGGAGAAAAGTATCTGCTGAACCTGATTGATACTCCGGGACATGTGGATTTTTCCTATGAGGTGAGTCGCTCCATTGCTGCCTGTGAGGGGGCTTTGCTGATTGTAGACGCCACACAGGGTATTCAGGCACAGACGATTTCTGTACTCTACCAGGCCATTGATCAGGACCTGGAGATCATTCCCGTGCTCAACAAGATGGATATGGAAAGTGCCATGCCTGAAGAGGTAAAGGATCAGATTGAGGATCTGATCGGCTGCGATCGCGATGAAATTATTGAAGCCAGCGGTAAAACGGGACGGGGTGTGGAAGAGATCCTGGAGGCCATAATTGATAAGGTCCCTGCGCCTGTGGGCGATCCCGAGGCTCCTCTGCAGGCCCTGATATTTGATTCGGTTTACAACTCTTACCGTGGAATTTTTGCCTATTTCCGGGTTATTAACGGCACCATCAAAAAGGGTGACCTGGTGAAGTTTGTGGCTACAGAAAAAGAATATGATGCCGATGAGGTCGGCGTATTGAAGCTTGGTCCGGAACCCAGGCCCAGCTTATCTGCCGGCGATGTAGGTTACATCATTTCAGGGATCAAAACCTCCAGGGAGGTGAAGGTGGGTGATACCATCACCCATGTGGATCGTCCATGTGACGAGAATATAGCAGGCTTTGAGGATGTGAAACCCATGGTATTTGCAGGTATCTACCCCGTGGATGCCGACGACTACGAGGACCTCAGGGCTTCCATAGAAAAACTGCAGTTAAATGATGCATCCCTGACTTTTCTTCCGGAATCGTCAGCGGCACTGGGTTTCGGATTTCGCTGTGGATTCCTGGGGCTCCTGCATATGGAGATCATACAGGAACGACTCGACAGGGAGTTCAATATGGATGTGATTACTACAGTCCCCAATGTATCATTCAACGTAATCAGCACCAAGGGAGAACTGGTGGAAGTTCATAATCCATCCGGTTTGCCTGCACAAACAGCCATCGATCACATTGAGGAGCCTTATATCGTTGCACAGGTGATATCACAGTCCGAGTATGTGGGTTCAGTTATGAACCTTTGCCTGGACAAACGGGGTACCCTGAAGAACCAGGTCTATCTGACCAGCAACAGGGTGGAGCTCACCTTTGAAATGCCTCTTGCCGAGATTGTATTTGATTTTTATGACAGGTTGAAGAGCATCTCCAAAGGTTATGCCTCTTTCGACTATCACCCACATGGATATCAGAAGGCCGATCTGGTAAAGCTGGATATTCTTCTGAATGGTGAGATGGTGGATGCCCTTTCCACGCTGATTCATCGCGACAATGCCTATGACTTCGGAAGAAGGATGTGCGTCAAGCTGAAAGAACTGATTCCACGTCAGCAATACGAAGTGGCTATCCAGGCTGCCATAGGTGCCAAGGTGATTGCCAGGGAGACAGTGAAAGCTGTCCGGAAAGATGTAACTGCAAAGTGTTATGGCGGTGATATTACCCGGAAGCGGAAACTCCTGGAAAAGCAGAAAAAAGGGAAGAAAAGAATGCGCCAGGTGGGGAACATCGAAGTCCCGCAAAGTGCGTTCCTGGCAGTGCTTAAACTGGATTGATCCGATCCGGGGTCTTATCCTTCGTCCAGAACCAGTTTATACCCTTTCCCGTGTACATTAATGATCTGAACGCCCGGATCCGCTTTCAGATACTTTCGAAGTTTGGTAATATATACATCCATACTCCGGGCATTGAAGTAATTGTCATCGATCCAGATGGCTTTCAGAGCAAAATTACGCTCCAGGACCTGGTTCATGTTATTGCAAAGCAGTTTCAGAAGCTCAGATTCTTTTGTAGTCAGTTTCTGTTCTGTTCCATTGCCGCTTAACATTTGTTTGTTTACATCAAATGTAAATGATCCGATTTCCCAGCTTTCTTTATCAATGCCACGGGATCCCTTTGTCCGGCGAAGAATTGCTTCAATTCGGAACAAGAGCTCTTCCATGCTGAAGGGCTTGGTTATATAATCGTCGGCCCCAAGCGAAAAACCCTCGAGGACATCCTCCTTCATGGACTTGGCGGTCAGGAATATAATAGGAATGCTGCTGTTAAGGATCCTGATCTCTGAGGCCAGGGTGAAACCATCTTTGACTGGCATCATAACATCCAGCAGGCAAAGGTCGTAGTGGAATTGTTCAAAATGCCGAAATGCCTTTTCACCATTGGTAACCCAGTCAGTTTCATAATTTTTTGCCTGGAAGTATTCCTGAAGAAGGGATCCCAGGTTTTCGTCATCTTCCGCCAGCAGTATCCGGTTTTTTATCTCATTCATTGTTTGTTCTCCTATGATTGCTCCTCTAAAGGTAATTGAATATCAAACCGTGAACCTTTATTGGACTCACTTTTTATTTTGATTGTTCCTCCGTGTTCCTCCACAATTAGTTTGACATAGCTAAGCCCCAGTCCGAAACCCTTCACATTGTGAACGTTTCCTGTGGGGACGCGATAAAATTTATCGAAGATTCGTTTCTGATCTTCTTTGCTGATGCCAATGCCATTGTCAGCAACAGAGACCACCACAGAATTGTTTTCATTCAGAGTGGAAATGGTGATCTCAGGATTCCGGTTGGTATATTTCATGGCATTCTCCATCAGGTTGGATACCACATTGGTCAGGTGCATCAGGTCGCCCGATACAACAGTCTGATCAGCCTCGGGGTGAAACTCCAGTTTCCCGCCCCGTTTATCCATCTGCAAAAAGAAATTCTGCGCCACTGTTTCAATGATGTCGTGAAGATCCACGGCTTCATGTTTCAGTTTCAGTTCTCCATGGTCAAAAATAGCCATCTGGAGCACCCGTTCCACCTGGTAGCCCAGCTGTTTGCTCTCAGTCTGTATGATCCTGGATATTTGCCCCAGGTTTTTCTGTTCATCGGGAATCGAGCGGTCGCTAAGCATCTGAGAGGCCAGGCTGATTGTCGAAATGGGGGTTTTAAGTTCGTGGGTCATGTTGTTTACAAAATCGTTTTTCATCTCGGAAAGGCGTTTCTGCTTGAACATGATATAGAGAGTCAGGCTGAACATGATAATGATGAAAATGGTGATCGTCAGAGATGAAGCTCCCATGATCCCCATTGACTTTCGAAGAAGCTGCTTTTCTTCGGGAAAATACACACTGATATAGGTGGAGCGGTTAAATACGCTGCTCGGAAAAAGCGACCTTCTGAAATACCGGCACTGCTCATATTCATTAAAGTTGGCCGAACTGAAATAGGGTTTGTGTCCCATTTCATAAACCGCATATTCGAAGGGAAACTCAACTCCCCGGGATCTTAGTTTTTCAAGAAGGGAAGCTTCTATCATGGCCCCGGATATATTTTCAAGGACCTCGTCCTCTTCCATCAGCATTTTCTTGACAATATGATCCACAAAATATTTTTGTTTTGCCACCTGTCTTCCCAGTTCCCTTCGGACCAGGTCGGGATGCATGGCAGAAACAAGAATGGTATCCTGGATGGCAGGATCCTCCCCAACAACAACCAGCAATGAATCGTTAATCATGGCCACATGCTGGTTTTGCAATGATCCATCGGGTGCTGTATAGGTAAAAATATTCATTTCTGCATCACTGTCCGGTCCGAATTCATCTACTTCCATTGCGATATCTATACTGCTATCGGTCCGGTCGAAGGAACTGCGGGCATCAATGTGAAAGTTCCAGACTGCCTGACTCTGGTATTGAATCACCGGGGGGCGGATCTCATCCAGGATAGATATGACCGTTTCGTTCTGGACCAGTTCATTGGAAATATCCGACAGCACGTCGTTTACTACCAGTCCCAGCTGGTGTTCTTCCGACTCAAGTGAGCGTCTGATCCAGTAGGTCTGAACAAGGATCATGGCCACCATGGCCAGGGCAAGAAATACGGAAACAATCCATAGAATGGTTCGACTCATGGACCAAAGATAGCTGTCCTCATCGGTTCAGCCAGAGTGTTTTAACATTCTTTAACTTCCTTTAAACCTATCTAACGATATTCTGAAATAGTTTTGTCTCAAACAGTAAAGCGAAGAACCATGAAAAAAAATATACGCTACTGGACACTGAGTATTGCCGCTTCTTTTATCCTGACTGCCGGACTGCTGGCACAGGAGCAAGTCGATGTGAGTGTTAAGGTAACAAAGGACGGGAAAGTGATTAAAGATACCACCTACCAGTTTGATGATGCCTCTGAAGCCAAGCATGCCATGATGATGATGGAAGTCTTGAGTGGAGATGAGGAACAAATGGAGAACATCCATTACAATATTACCTCGGCTCATGCCGGAAGCGGACACTCCAAGGCGATGGTATTTATCTCCGAGGATGGAGAGACTACGGAGATCACTGAATTTAGCGGAGACGCCAATGTATGGGTATCAGAAGAGGAGGGAGATGATACCCACGTAAAGGTGATGAAATACAAGATGGATGAAGATGGAAGCGCGGAGGGAAAAAAAGTGATCGTGGTAAAGAGTGATGACGGGAATACCTTTGATATCCTGGTTGATGAAGATGTTGAAGAAGGCGATGTTGTTAAAACAAAGGAGATCAAGGTGATGGTGTCTGGCGATGAAGAGGGCAACTGGACTGTTGTAGAAGGAGATGAGGATGCAACAGTTAATATTGAAAAGATTGTGAAGGAGGGAGAAGAGGGAGAAGATGTAAAGGTGATCGTGATTACAAAGAAAGTTGAAAAAGATTGTGACCATGATGAAGATCACGACGAAGACTGCGACCATGATGAAGATCACGACGAGGATGTGGATGTGAAAGTGATAAAGAAAGAGAAAAAGCAAAAGAAATAGCATAAGTAATACAAGTAGTTTAAGATGCTTTAGCAGGCAAATTGGTTTAGTTTTAGGGTTTATTGGTAAAGCTGCTCGTCCTCCCGGCGGGCAGCTTTTTTTTGTTGCTTATCAGGGAATGAATAACTTTGATAAAAAGGATCCTCCCCCTTGCCACAGAAGAACTACCACAGCGTACTTGGATTAGCTCCCGGAGCTACGAAAAAGCAAATTAAGAGCGCTTATCGGAAACTGGCATTTAAATACCATCCCGACCGGAACCAATCGGCCGGTGCTGCCCGAAAATTCCAGGAGATCACAGAAGCCCATGACTATCTGCTGGATCACCCCCGGGCAGGACAAAAGGACGCCACATCATATGAGGAGCAGGTAGCCAGTGAGGTTTACCGGAGAGAACGAGAGAAAATGCAGCAACGGGCCAGGGCCCAGCGGGAGAAAAAGAAGCAGCAGGACGAATATTTTAACAGGCCGGAATGGCACGATCCCATCCTGCTTCTGAAATATGCGGGTAACGGATTACTCCTGCTCTTTGCAATCGCCGCACTTATAGGGCCTGTTTTAATTGCCATTTTTGTAGATCCAGCCAGCCTTGCGGGTACGTCCATTTTCATGATCATGGGATTGGTTCTCCTGGTCTATATCTATCAGAAAAGGAAGCACTGGTTTCGTTTGGGAAAGCTAAATACTTCCCCCAAAGATTTCATTGCTTATTTCAGATACATACAGGGAAAACCAAGCAAAGACAAGTGCTGTTATTGCCGGAGCACCATGGCCGATGGCAAAGCTTACAAAATTGAGTTGTTAAAGACCGTGGATATAGAGATTCGCACATTCGGGGCGCTGGACCACAGTGCCCGTTATAAGAATAAGGTCAAGCGTGTGGTGGTCCCGCGAAGCTCCAGGGCAGTCTATTACCACAGGCTGGTATCGCTTATCAAGTTTTTATCCATCCTGGCCTTCCTGGTATTCTTCCCGCTTGAGAGTATTCTTTGGAGGTTTATAGCCGGACTTCTGGCTGGGGGGATCCTCTCAAGCCTGCTTCTGAAGGTGGCAAGAGTGCGTTCAAAGGTCAGCTACCTTCTGACGCCCGGACTCCTGTTGAAAGTGTTCATCTGGCTGCTCTCTCTTGCTTTAATCTCCAGTGTGGGTCCTGGATTTGATATCCAGATATCCAATTATGTGTACCTGGTCGTGGCCGGCTTGCTTTTCCTGCTCGACATGGTATTTGATCTGGTCATGGGTTTTCTTCCTTTTTATCGCAGGATGTTCAGACCGCTTATTCAACAGGGTGCCATACTGGACGGGCTTTATAAGGAGGGTTATCAGAATTACCAGGAGCTTCCCGTTTATTCAGTAATCTATCCCCTGATCAGGTGGTTGTTCTGACTACCAGAGCAATAATCTCTCTTTGTTCTTAATCCGGCTCAGGTCGGAGGGGACGCACATTCTTACCGCATCCAGGGCGCCCACAGAAAGCATGAATCCACTGATCCTGCTGGTAGAGATCTCCCCCTGGATATGAATCAGGTAGTCTATGTTTTTCAATTCTTCCAGGAAGTAAGCATTTTCAGATCTGTTTTTAATGATCCGATAGGTGATCAGGGAATCATTATCATGAAAGGAGAAGAGAGAGAATACCTGCTCTTCATTCAGTTTCCGATGGTATAAGAGCAGATCTTCCTGTTTCTCAAAGTCCATGTCAAGACTTTGATTGATCATCCAGCACAGCCTGTAGTCAGGTTCATCTGAAACCACACCCAGGAGGCAAAAATCCTCTTCCATGGCCAGATCAAGCTTATGTTTTTTTACTCCCATCCTAAACCGTATGAATTCTCTTCAGGGCTTCTTTTGCAGCCTGTTGCTCCGCCTCCTTTTTTGAATCACCTCTTCCAGTTCCCTTTTCCACTCCGTTTAACAGGATCAGGGAAACAAAGGAGGGGGCTTTGTTTCCCGCGAGGTGCTCTTCATTGCTTTGGAAGCTTACCTCCACCTTGTTTTTCTGGGTCCATTCTATGATCCTGCTCTTATAATCAGGATCCTTTTGTGCCACCTTGAGAAGATCGATGTGTTTTTGGAGGATCTTCCTTTCAAAGAACTTTCTTGCTGCCCTGTAACCCCTGTCGAGGTAGATGGCTCCGATAAGAGCTTCCAGTGCATTTCCGTAGATGTGCTTTGATTTAGTACCTGTGTTATACCCCGGATTGATAAAAGCCGGGATTCCAATTTTTGTGGCCAGGTAATCCAGATTTTTCCGCTTGACAATACGAGCGCGCAACTTGGTCATAAGTCCCTCATCTCCTTCGGGGTAACTCCTGAAAAGATGATCGGCAACGATGGCATCCAGTACAGCATCGCCCAGATACTCCAGTCGTTCGTTATTGAGATGATTTCCGGATGGATTTTTTTGTTGAGAAGATTTGGGTAAGAAGGCCAGTCTGTACAAAGATGAATTGCGGGGTAAAAATCCCAGCATTTGAACCAGATCCCAGTAGAATCTACGGTTCTTCAATGGACTAATCCTTAAATTTCCTGAAAACAGCGGAGGTATTATGCCCTCCAAATCCAAAGGTATTGCTCAGGCCCACATTCACATCACGTTTCTCTGCCTTATTGGGGGTCAGGTTCAGCCCGGGATCAATTTCCGGGTCAAGAGTCTCCTGGTTGATGGTGGGAGGTACGATGCCATTTACGATGGACAGGATCACTGCCATGGATTCGATGGCTCCTGCAGCACCCAGCAAATGACCGGTCATTGATTTGGTAGAACTGATGTTGAGCTTATAGGCATGTTCTCCAAAGACATTTTTAATGGCTTTTGTCTCAGATATATCACCCAGGGGGGTGGCTGTGCCATGAACATTGACATAATCCACCTCTTCGGGAGCAATTTTCGCATCCCTCAGGGCATTCTTCATAACCAGTGCGGCTCCTTCACCTTCGGGGTGAGGTGCTGTCAGATGGTAGGCATCTGCAGACATGCCTCCACCAATGAGCTCGGCATAAATTTTTGCCCCGCGCTTTTTAGCATGTTCCAGTTCTTCCAGTATTAGTCCGGCTCCGCCTTCACCAATCACGAAACCATCACGACTGGCATCAAAGGGACGGGAGGCAGATTTGTATTCCTCGTTGTTGGTGGAGAGCGCCTGCATGGAATTGAAACCCCCAACTCCAGGCTCATTTACTGAAGCTTCGGATCCCCCGGTGACAAAGAGGTCTGCCATATCCAGGCGGATCAGGTTAAAGGCATCAATAATGGCATTGGTGGATGAGGCACATGCGGAGACAGTTGCATAGTTCGGGCCCCTGTATCCATATTTCATGGAGAGATGTCCGGCTGCAATATCTGAGATCATCTTGGGTATAAAGAAAGGGCTAAAGCGGGGTGTTCTTCCACCCTCAATAAAGCCCTCTATTTCTTTCGCAAAAGTCTCTATTCCCCCGATTCCGGATGCCCAGATAACACCGGCACGATCCTTATCATGATCTGCCTTATCAAGCCCTGCATCGAGGTAGGCCTCATGTGCAGCAATCATGGCAAACTGGGCATAGAGGTCCAGTTTACGGGCTTCTTTCCGGTCAAAATAGTCCTGCGGGTTATAATCCTTAACCTCACAGGCAAATTTGGTCTTAAACTTCTCAGTATCGAAATGAGTAATCCAGTCACTTCCGCTTACACCATTCACAAGTGCGTCCCAAGTGTCCTGTACATTCTTTCCCAGGGGGGTAATCGCCCCCAATCCTGTAACAACTACCCTTCTCATACCAATAAGTTTTGGAACTAAAAAACAGTCTTACTCTGCGTTCTCTTCAATATATTTGATGGCGTCACCAACAGTAGAAATGTTTTCAGCCTGGTCATCGGGGATACCCATATTGAATTCCTTTTCGAATTCCATGATAAGCTCAACTGTGTCAAGAGAATCTGCTCCCAGGTCGTTGGTGAAACTGGCTTCTGCAGTTACTTCGTTCTCATCAACACCTAATTTGTCTACAATGATTGCTGTTACTCTTGATGAAATGTCAGACATGACTATAAATTTTAATTAATAATATTGGTTATTTTTAACGCTGCAAAGAAATGCAAAATTCGACTATTTTCAAAAAAAAATGAAGAACATAGCCATAT
>Ga0180430_10001576_pt1 | contig 21946 bp, 13 predicted proteins | sample SS_ome_9_FD_132999 | JGI IMG/M metagenome (GOLD analysis project Ga0180430, IMG submission 132999) | Hypersaline lake sediment archaeal communities from the Salton Sea, California, USA - SS_1_S_2 metaG | ecosystem: Environmental > Aquatic > Non-marine Saline and Alkaline > Hypersaline >... | reverse complement strand
ACCGCTGTCGCCACCGAGCGTAATGCCACTGCCGGTTCCGCTGCCACCGAGCACGAGATCGTCGTCCTCGAGGACATCGCCGTCGAGATCGACGGTTTCTTCCGCATCGAGTTCGACCAGATCGTCGTCATCGAGAGGCATCAGGTCGTCGTCTGCTGCCGCTTCCGCGGGCTTGACGCTACCATTGGCGACCAATTCGTCGATTAGCTCGACCTTGAATTTAAAACCGCCCGTATCGCGAAAACCTCGGATCTCTCCTTTTTTCGCACGATCGTTCAGTTCGTCTTCGCTGAGGCCCAACATTTCGGCCGCTTCATCCAGCGTGTAAAATCGTTTCTCGACCATTCGATTCTCCCACATGCGGCCGTTGCCGCGGTCCAATCGGGAACCCACTAAAGCCCTTGTCGAACTTGCCCTACGTGACAGGTCCGACGTATATCCGATTTTCCGATCGGTCGGTGTTGGCCGACCAACCGGTGTTAGGGCGAAAGATCCCGTTTGTTCCGCGACGCTCGTTTCTTCATGCGTGCTGATTTTTGTCAGCGCGGTTGAATCAACGAACGAATCTCTCGCGGAAGCGGGCTCTCGCCGTTAAACTCCGTCATCTGTAGGTCCCAATTTATACTTCGAACGCTGCATAGCGTTATTTTGCCCGACGTTCGGTCGATCCGGTAAACGCTCATCACGCGTCGTTTCGAATCGATAACGGTCAGTAGTTGCGACTTTTCATCGCCCTCTAAAGGAACGACGATCAGGTCTTCGCAACTCGTTGCCGCCGGCGGTCGAACTTCGGCAGTCGCTCTGGGCGTCTGCTGCTGCCCAAGCGTTTGTGCTTGTGCGTCTTCCGGTTCGTTTGCAAGCGACATCGCAAGTATGACGGCGGCTAGGACCAAGGTCAAGCCGGTCGCCATTGCAGGTGTTCTACGCATCCTTGCTATCCTTTCATTCCGTTGATTATCTTTCTGTGGACAACGTGTGTCCGAGAAAGTTTTCGTCCTTGATTTCTCATCCGTCGAGAAATGTCGAACTGTGCCGACAGGGTAAAACACTCACAATAGATAAATTGGAGCCGTGACTTCCATTCTAAATAGACCAAATTTCAATGCAAGAGAAATGCATGCCCGATATGCGGAAAAGCGTAAATCTTGCCCTGAATGTGATCAAAAGTATATTATGCCAGTCGCAGTTTCCGCTACAAACGGCACAGTTGGCCCGTATTATAGAATGAAACTGTCGCGAAGTGTACTGAGAAGCTTGGTTTTTAGCAATAGGTATTATGGGTAGTTCGTGCTGCTAGAGGCGCGATTTCCCAATGATTTTGGCCGTTTTGTGTCTCGATTGAGCGCGTGTGACCAGATGAGTTTGCCCCAGCAACGGGCCGCTCTTACGACTATTCGCAAGGAAAGGCGTATTTTGATGCAGTAATTCGTTGAGATCCGGGAAGTTTTTTTGCAGCGAGTACGGCGTCTGTGCGATTGTCGCAATGCAATCTATTGATTCGCGTATATATATGAAGTAGACTGGTGTTCTAAGGTCGATCCGTTGCCGGCCTCCCACCTTAACGATTACCTTCATCTGCATTTCATCTTCGTTTGGAGATTATCATGGAATCTCGCTCTCTTGTTCCGCTAAGGAATCGCCTTGGACTTTCCGTCTTTGCGTCGCTTGTTGTGCTGTTGCTCGTTGCCGGGCAAATCAGTGCGGCGACGATCGGCGTGCTGTCGCCCTATCCACGCGAATTGTCCCGAGGCGCCGAGACCGAAGCGGCGATGAAGCTTGATCTCGCTCCGCACCAGCCTCTGGTGATTTTCCCGATTGGCGAAGGGAAGTTCAAAAGCTACTTCAATGAAAGTGGACGCGAGGTTACGCTCGATGAGTTCGCGGCCGTCTGGATTCACGACGGCGACCGAACGATGCTTTCGCCCAAGATTGCGGACGCGAAATCGCTAAAGGCACTTAAGGATTATGTCTCCGCAGGGAACGGCCTGTTGCTTACGGGCACGACCCTTCAGTTGGTTCATAAGTTGGGTGCCGAGCCGGCGCGACCGCGGATCGGGCCGGCTGGCAACGATCAAGGTCAAGCGATGCTTCGTCCGCTCGTTAAAGATCATCCGATCTTCGGCGGGTTGACCTACAGCGGAGGCACCGTGATGATGTCCGATCGAGGACACCCGGCCTACAGCGACTTCCATGGGACTGGCGGACCGGCCGGCGGAATGCTTCTTGCACAGACCGGGGCTGCGGAAAACGCACTGGTCGAATATGAAATTGGCAAAGGCCGAGTGATCGTCATGGGTTGGCGATTGCCCCATTACTCGAACACGCAAAACGCACATCGTGGAAACCTCGAGCGAATCACCCGGAATATGCTCGACTATCTTTCAAAGCCCGACACTTATCAAAAAGTCGTCGTCCGGCAGGTCGCCAATGTTCGCCCCGGGCAACAGACGCATTCGTCTGGTGTTGTGGCGGCCGATGAGCGTGAAAAGGACTGGCGGGCGCAGTCGACCCTAACTCGCGTCGAATCGCTTCGTCTGGCGATTGAAGATCTAACGGAAACATTCGGTGACCGATATCCGCGGGGTAAAGAATTCCTCGATCGACTCGAAAAGATCGAAGCGATCGAAGACGGTGTCGATCGCGGCGCTGCGTTCGATACGCTCAAGAAGGAAGCACTGCTGGCGAATCCACTGATCGATTTCGACCGAATGATGATGGTACGCCGCTCGGCCGGAAATTTGGCGCTGCCGGCGAACTGGCAGAGCTATTCGAGCACGCGAACGACGGGGCACGATAATCGGATCGACGTGCTTTCGCCCATTTCACCTGATGGTGAAGTGACGACGCTCTATCAAAGTGAAGGAACGCGATGTCTCACGGACGTCGATCTCGATTTCGACGCCGACCGGCTGATGTTCTCGATGCCCAACGAGAAGAATCGTTGGCAGCTTTACGAGATGGAAATCGATGAAAATGGAAAGGCGAAAAGCGAGCCGCAAGTCATCTCGACGATCGATCAATCTGACGTTCACAATTACGACTCGTGTTACTTGGCCGACGGTACGATCATCTTTAGCAGTACGGCGCCGTTCGTCGGTGTTCCGTGCGTTCGTGGTAGTTCGCACGTGACGAATCTTTATCGACTCGAGCCCGATCGCAGTTCGGTCCGACAGCTTACGGTCGACCAGGAACACAACTGGTGCCCGACGGCGATGAACAACGGTCGCGTCATGTACCAGCGATGGGAATACACCGACACGCCGCACGCGTTTTACCGGTTGATGTTCTACATGAACCCGGACGGGACCGAGCAGATGGCGCTCTACGGGTCAAACTCGTATTGGCCCAATGCGATGTTCTACAGTCGGCCCATCCCGGGCAGTGCCACGAAGTTCGTTACGGTCGTCGGCGGTCATCACGACCGACCGCGAATGGGCGAGCTCGTCGTCTTCGATCCGTCGCGCGGTCGACATGAAGCGGATGGCGTTGTGCAGCGGATTCCCGGCTACGGGCAAGAGGTCGAACCGATTATTCTTGACGGTCTGACGCGAAATCGCTGCCCGCGATTCCTGCATCCCTATCCGCTGAGCGATAAGTACTATCTCGTTTCGTGCCAGCCCAGCGGCCGATCGCTTTGGGGAATTTATCTGGTCGACGTCTTCGATAATATGTTGTTGCTTCGCGAAGAAGCGGGATACGCGCTGATGGAGCCGCTGCCGATCCGCAAGACCGAGCGACCGCCGCTGATTCCCAATCGCGTCGATCCGTCTCAAAAAGAAGCAACCATCGTGATGTCCAACGTTTACGTCGGCGAAGGGATCAAGGGCGTTCCGCGCGGAGCGGTCAAGAAGCTTCGTGTTATTTCGTACAACTTCAGTTATCAGGGCATGGGCGGACAGGTCGACCGTGTCGGGCTCGACGGACCTTGGGACGTGCGAACAATTATTGGCACGGTTCCGGTCGACGAAGATGGCTCGGCGCATTTCACGGTTCCGGCCTACGTCCCGCTTGCCGTTCAGCCGTTGGATGAAGACGGCAAAGCGCTGCAGATGATGCGCTCGTGGTTTACCTGCATGCCAGGCGAGGTGCTCTCGTGCATCGGTTGCCACGAAGATCCGAACATGACGCCGCCGCCGATGCGTGCTTCGGCCGCACAAAGGGCGCCGTCGAAAATCACGCCCTGGTACGGACCGACGCGTGGATTCGGTTTTAATCGCGAGGTCCAACCGGTGCTCGATAAATACTGCATCGGATGTCACGATGGGAAAAAAGAAATCGAGGGCAAGGTAGCGGTCGATCTGACGCTGCGGCCCGACGTCAACATGAACGCGAATGCGGCAAGTTATAATAATGGTGCGCATTTCCCACCTGCCTATTTCGAGCTCAAGCGGCATGTCCGTGGCGCGACGATCGAGAGTGACGCGCACATGCTCGTTCCTTGTGATTTTCATGCCGACCAAACCAAGCTTGTGCAAATGCTTCGAATGGGACACTACGGCGTTAAGCTCGATCCAGAGGCCTGGGATCGAATCATCACGTGGATTGATCTGAATACGCCCGCGCACGGGACGTGGAACGACGTCGTTGGCGAAAGTCGATCGCTTAAGCAAAACGATCGGCGCCGCGAAATGCGCCTGCTCTACACGGGCATTGACGACGATCAAGAGTATATCTTTATGCCCGAAAACGCACCGGCGGTCGAGGTGATCGTTCCGGAGATCCCCAAGCGACCGACGCCGCTTGCCCGAACGGAAATCACGCCCGAAAAGGCGGCCGAAATGCAACGCCAATCGCTGCCGGCTGACCGGACCGAACCGGTAGAGACGCTCGACCTGGGCGAGGGCGTTACGCTATCGCTTCGCCTGATCCCGGCGGGAGAAACGGTCATCGGCCGCGCAGCCGGTTTGCCGAATCAGTCGCCCGAGGCGCGCACGGTTATCGATCGTCCGTTCTGGATGGCGGAGGCCGAAATTACGAACGAGCAGTACGCGCGGTTCGATCAGACGCACGACAGTCGCCTCGAACATGGCGAGTTTCTGCAGTTCAGTACTCGTGAACGGGGTTGGTCGTTAAGCGGCGAGAAGCAGCCCGTGGTTCGCGTTTCGTGGGATCGCGCGATGGCGTTCTGTCGCTGGCTGTCGGAAAAGACGGGGCGACGCGTGACGCTTCCGACCGAAGCGCAGTGGGAGTGGGCTGCAAGTGCAGGCAGTGCGACTTCGCTGTGGTACGGTGAAGAATCGACCGATTTCTCGCCCTTCGCCAACTTGGCCGATGCGACGCATCTATCGCGTGAAACGCTCGGGTGGAGTTTGCCCAGCGGTGCGATTCCGCTCTGGCGACCTGGCGTTTTGGACGTCGACGACAAGTATCGTGTTTCGGCGCCGGTCGGCAGCTTCCAGGCCAACGTCTGGGGACTGAAGGATATGGTCGGCAACGCGGCCGAGTGGACGCGGTCGGCATATCGTCCGTATCCCTATAACGACGCCGATGGTCGTAACCAGACGACCGGTGTCGTCCGGCGCACGGTCCGCGGCGGCAGTTGGCAAGATCCGCCACAGCGTGCGACTTCTTCCTTCCGCACCGGCTACCAAAGCTACCAGCCTGTCATCGACGTCGGTTTCCGCGTGATCGTGGAAGTTGAGTAACGTCGTCTTTATTGACAAACATTCTGAAGCGCGGTCGACCTGTTAAGTGATATCAGGTCGACCGTGTAGCGCAATTTCATCGCACCCCTCTAATGTTCCCCGCAAGGTTTCGAGATGATTGTTCCTTTTCAAGCTGATGTTCCTATGAAACGTTGGCCGATTGCGAACTTTGTTCTCATCGGATTGATCATTATTATTTCAGCCAGCATGTTGGCCAATAAATACAGCATGCGAAATAGTTCGATGATTCTAGATGGTTGGTCGCCAATTGGAATGGTCGGCCACATGTTCCTTCATAGCGGCGCTTGGCACTTAATCGGGAATATGATTTTCCTATGGGTTTTTGGAAATGCAATATGTGCGAAGTTCGGCAACTTTTATTACTTGTTACTTTTTCTCATTTTTGGAATTTTCGCTGCCATAACCCACATTGTTCTTGATGGAGACCGTGCGATAGGAGCCAGCGGAGCAATTAATGGAGTTGTAGGAGCGTTTTTAATATTTTATCCAATCAATTCTATTAGCTGTTTCTATTTTTGGGGTCTTGGCCTCGGGACGTTTACAGTCAATAGCATTAAGATGATCCTTATTTGGTTTGCCTTTGATATATGGGGCGCTATCGGAAATTACGATGGAGTTGGTTATTGGGCGCATATTGGTGGTTTCATAGCTGGTGCTGGTCTCGCTACCCTTGCCCTGAAGAAAAAATGGGTCAAGGTGGAGTACTATGAACGGTCGATCTTCGATGTGGTTGGCAAGAAGTAGAGTATCGAAGAGAAACAAGCCTCAAGCTCTTTTTAGGTCTTTCTTCGATGACCTTATGAAGAAGCGGAGTGATTTGCTAACGTACCCCAATCTAAAAAGAAACGGTCGGCGGCTGCACGAAACCCAAAAGAGAAAAGGTACGCGCAGCCGCCGACCCGGATCACATGCAAATGTAGAATGCCCATCTGACGTCGCAAGGAAGATAGCCGCGAGGCTGTCGATTTTACATGCCGCTAGTGTGAAACCGTCTTTGAGCAATTACTGTGTGAAAAGGTGAATCTTCAAGCAAGGATGCAAGACGCAGGGCATCATTATTGACAGGCGATCAATACCTCTTTAAGATGGAGTGAGTGTTTACGTTCGGCTAGGATCTCCACGAAATTTTGGATCATATTATAATGACGACTTTTGTGCTCATCGGTGTTTTTATCGCCTTGGTAGCGATATCGATTTTATTGTGGGCCTACTTGCTTTCCTTGGGACTTCGGCTGGCAGGTGCGCAAGATCGTCCCTGGTGGAAAGTCTTTTTTGCCACAATCCTAATATACTATTTGCTGATGCTGCCCCTTGCGATCTATTCGGCTTTATCTGCGGATTCGCCGGCAGACCCTTATCAAGCCCATGCCGCTTCAGGATGGTCGCAAATGATGCCCGATATTATTCGGTTCCTTGTCGGGGTACTCGTATCATGTTTCGTCATCTCTCGTTTATTCAAGCTGAAGTTTCATCGCGCGTTTTTAGCTTGGTTGCTGACATGCGTTTCAAGCATTATCATGCTATTTGTCGTTCTTTTCATTACAAAGCCGTTCCTTATCGATTTTTATTCGATACCGACCAATTCGATGGGACCAACGTTGTGCGGTTGGCATGTTCAGGGCACATGTACCGAATGCGGTGGTCGTGCGATTGGCTCGCCTCACTTGCCTTATCGATATAGCCGTCAAGATGAGCCTGCCGATCGGGCGAGGTTAATGATCTGCGAATCTTGCTATCGAATGAATCAAATCGTGCCGACCGATGACGTGATTCATGCGGGTGACAAAATGATCGTTGCTCGATATTTGAAACCCAAGCGATGGGATATCGTGGTTTTCCGTTTTCCTGAAGATCCTTCCGCCACGTTTGTAAAGCGACTGGTCGGCATGCCCGGCGAGACGGTTGTGATTGAAGACGGTTCCGTTTGGATCGATGGCGAGCGGTTATCGCCCCCTGAATCGATCCGCGGGATCGAGTATCTCGCCGGGGCGCACGAGTCGGAAAAGGTAGAGTCGATCCAAATGAATCTTAGCGGCACACGCCAAAACCCGGCGAAGCTCGGCGACGATCAATACTTCGTTCTTGGCGATTTCTCTGCCCGAGCACGTGATTCTCGTTACTGGGAGCGTAGCTCCCCTGGCCGACCATCCTACGCAGTTCCCAGGGAGGATATCACGGGCGTCGTTACGCACATCTACTGGCCGCCAAGTCGCGTGAGGGTTCTTAAATGACCCAATTCTCTATGTGCTGCATCTCCTCTAACTTTGAATTTTCTGAGTGAAGGTGCACGAGAAATGCAGTGTACAAAAACGAACTACTCGATAGATCTTCTCATGATTGAAATAATATAAGGTATAAGAGCCGAAATATATATTAGTTCTATATGGATTTCTAAACTCAAAACGGGTACTCTAACAAGTATACGAGCTGCCATGCTCGATCAACGTGTCTCGAAACCACACTTGCTTTCGGAAGATGAAAAGGTGGTATCATGGCTGTGCACGACGATTATAATCCTGAAGCTTATTTCGGGGCTGAAATTTCCCAGCCTGCGGAAATTACCCAAGATCTGCATGATGTCGCCGATCAGGCCGGGATGCCTGATTCGATTGATGTGTCGGAACTGACCGACGACCTGGCCGGTTCTGCGCCAGCCGATCTTTATGCGGACGATCTGCCCACGGATCTTGCTGCGCCCAAGGCGACCGCCGATGACGTCGCGCTCGTGCCGCCCGTCGAAGGCGCCGATCCGGAGGATATCCCGCAGGGCTTGCTTCATTTCTCATACTCGGTTCTGACCTCGATGTCGTTTAACGTCGCAGTTCTGATCGTGCTCGCGCTTTGGGTGTTGCCCGGCAGCAGTTACTTGGAGCAGCAGGTCGTTCTCGAATCGATCCAGCCCCAGGTCGATCCGATCGAGGAAGACACGGTCATTCTCGATACCGATCTTACGCCTTCGGAAGATCCGCTTGCACTGACGACCGAATCGGATCTCGAAGATCTGGAAGAGATCGCCGACGAGGCGGCCGATTCGCTCGACTTTGCGCGTACGCTTCTGCTGGACGATATGGGACCTGTCGCGGCGATCGACGATCCGTCGTTCCAGCCACGACCGATGAGCGAAATGCTCGCCAACGTCGATGCGAACGACAAGGTCGGGCGCCACACGGTCGTTAACGACTACGGTCAGGCGTTCGACCACATCACCAAAGAGATTCTCCGCCTGATCGAGGAGCGGGAAAAACTCCTCGTCGTCTGGTGTTTCGATCAATCGGAAAGTATGAAGGACGACCAGCAGGAAGTCCGTCGCCGGATCGAAAAAGTCTACGCCGAGCTAGGCGTAACCGACGCGGCCAGCGGCGAGGTCCTGATGACCGCGATCACGAGCTTTGGCGCGAATGTTGCCGTCCACACCGCACATCCGACGAAAGATATCGAAGTTATTCGTGAAGCAATCAACGAAATCCCGATCGACCCGTCGGGCGAAGAGCGAATGTGCTCGGCTGTCGCGCAGCTTATCGACGCGTGCGAACCTTATAGGAACGTACAAGACCGCGCGATGATGCTGATCATGGTGACCGACGAGTCGGGCAACGAAACAGAAAACAACGCAGGGCTAGAGCCTACGATCTCGACCGCGGTTGCCGCGAAATGCCCGATCTATGTTCTCGGTCGCGAGGCCGCGTTCGGCCGACGGCAGGTCGACGTGCGATGGTGGGACGAAGACAACGGTCGAGAATATATTTTGCCCATCGATCGCGGTCCGGAGACGGCGTTCATCGAGCAGCTTCAGACCGAAGGGTATAGAGCACGCTCGGACGTTTACTCCAGCGGCTTCGGTCCTTATGCGCAATCGCGGCTTGCCAGTGCGACGGGCGGTATCTTTTTCATGCTCCCCAGTGCTGAAACGAACCTCGAGCGTAGCGAACTGATCCGCTACAACTCGTCGGTCATGAAGCAGTATCAGCCCGAACTTCACAGTCGTCAGCAAATCGCTGCCCAGATAAGCAGCAATCCGTTGCGAAGATTGATTACGAAGATTATCTACGATCTGAACCCCGAGCGTAAAGATGTCCTCCGCTGGATGAATCTGCCGTCGAGTTTCCCGTCCGATCTAGGTGCGTTCGCCAAGCAGCTTCGCGAGGCGGCCAAGAACGCTGAGTTCTACTACCTTGGTTTGCAAAAAGCGATCAAGCAGCTGGACGAAGCGGAGGTAATGCTCGCGCAGGAGAAGTCGCTCCGATGGCGGGCGAACTACGATCTGATCCGCGCGCAGTGCACGGCGTATGCGGCACGCGTTTATCTTTATGGTAATGCACTGAAGGCTGCTGCGGCGACGGCCGAACAGACCGCGCGGACGTTGCCCGACAATCGGCGATTGACGCGCTGGAACGTTCAAGATTCGGGCGACGCGCCCAAGGACCAGACGGTAATCGATCTGCTGGTCAAGGCACAGAACCATTATCTGACGGTCATTCGCAATCATCGTGGCACGCCCTGGGCGGCTCGGGCCGAGTGGGAGCTTAAGCGAGATTTCAACTTCCCGGGCGTCGAACTCGCCTTTGCACGAAATCTTGAAGAAGATCCCGTTGCCGCGGGCTTCAACGATCCGACGCTTGGCAGCGTAGCTGTTGCCGATACGGCCGTTGGAGTCGGTGAAGGTGTCGGCGTCGGTGTAGGCGTCGGAGGCGGTGGCGGTGGTGTCGGCGTCGGAGTCGGTCAAGGCTGGGGCGTCGGCCATTACTCAAGCGTTGCACTGGTACCCGAATATCGCAAACCACCCCCACCACGAAAGCCGGGCGGCGGTGGCGGAAATCGCGGCGGCGGTCGTCCCGCGGCGCGACCTGCGCCTCCACCGAAGCTGTAGAAGTTGGCGTTAAGGATTTCGTAACGGGATTGCGTTAAGACGTCGACGCTTGCCCATTCTTTTGATCGTTCAGGTATAGCGTTTCTCGCGAAACGGCTTGTTATCGATCGATTCTCATTGCGCCTTTATGCCCCACGCAAGCTGTGGGTCATTCTTTCTGTGATTTTTCAATACAAAGAAACGCATGGAATGTTACAATGGAGGCATCCAAGACAGGTCGAAATTTCTTTCGCCGTCTGCAGAGTCCAGTTTCACGGGCTGGCTTCTTCGTTGAGATTCATAAAGCCACGAGGAGATCGTGTCATGACAAAACAAACGTGTTTGGTACTCGCACTATTGCTGTCGTGGTTTGCGCCCGCGTCTGCCGATGAAGAGTCGTTCGACCTAGTTCCTAAGCCTCAAGAAATTGTTCGGGGCGAAGGGGCGTTCCAAATTACTCCCGACAAGACCTCGATCTGCTATCGCGACGACCGTTTCGCGCCCGCCGCCCAGTGGCTTGCCTCGCAACTGTCGCTAACATTCGGTATGGAAATCAAACCGATCAACGTTGACGAGGCACCAGCGGAGAATTGCATCTGTTTCGAAATCGCAACCGGGCTGATTGCCCAACGACCGGAGGGCTACCGTCTCGTTATTACCGGTAGTCGAGCGACCATCGAGGCCACCGATCCGTCGGGCGCTATTTATGGCGCCGTAACATTGTTGCAGCTTGGCCCGGCCGAGGCGTTTCGCAATTTCGCGCTGTTCGATTCCAAAGCGGGCGGCGATCCAGGTGAGGTCAATCGCGAAGTCCAGCGATGGCACCAGGTTCAGTATCCGGCGCCCGAAGCGATCGATCCGTTTTCTGTTCCAAGTGTAACGGTCACCGATTATCCACGATTTGCCTGGCGGGGCCTGCTGATCGATCCTGCGCGATTCTATATTTCGATGGAAGAAATGAAGCGATATGTCGATTACATGCTTCTTCATAAGATGAATCGTTTGCAGATTCACTTTACCGACAGTCAAGGTTGGCGTATCGAGATCAAAAAATATCCCAAGCTTGTCACGACCGGAGCCGTCGGTGTCGGAAATCAACCGGGCAATGTTCGCAACTATCCCAAGGATGAATCGAAACCGACCGGTTGTTATTACTACACTCAAGAGGAGCTGAAAGATTTTGTTGCTTATGCGGGCAAACGAGGCGTTACGGTCGTGCCCGAGATCGAAATGCCCGGGCATACCGGAGCGCTCTTGCGTAGTTGCCCTGAGTTGCTTTGCCAGGGAAGCGATCAAATCCGGCAGGGTAGCTCGATCTGTGTCAGCCAAGAACGCACCTACGAAGTGCTCGAAGATATTCTCGATGAGATTTTAGAAATCTTCCCGAGTCGATATATTCATCTCGGAACCGACGAATGTTGGCGAGGAAATTGGCAGCACTGCACGCATTGCAAGTCGAAGATGCAAGAGCTTGGCGTGGAAGAAACGCTTCCGCTTCACGGCTATTTCGTCGAGCGAATGTCGGACTATCTCAGGTCGAAAGGCCGCATCGCCGCCGGTTGGGATGAAATCTTTGAAACGGGAAACAAGCCCGGCATCTTGGGGATGTTCTGGCGCGGGCACAATGCGGAAGCTGTTCGCATGGTTCGCAAAGCAGCCCAAGCGGGACAGCTCTTGGTGATGACGCCTACAACGCATTGCTATCTCGATTATCGACAGGCGAAAGACCTGAAGAACGATCCGCGAGGGTTGGGCAATACTTTTATTTCCGTTCAAAAAACGTATAGCTACGAGCCGATCCCCGATTATCTCGAACCCAAGCTGCACAAGAACATCGTCGGATTCCAGGGCAACTTGTGGGGAGAATTGCTGCTGAGCTATCCGCACATGCTCTATCAGACATGGCCTCGCGGTTGTGCGATCGCTGAAGTCGGATGGTCAAGTCCTGCAGGTCGCGACTACGAGGAATTCCTCGCGCGGATGAAAACCAAGCATCTGCCTCGCCTGAAAGCGGCCGGTGTTACATTCAGATCGCCAGGCCCGGAAGACGAGCCCGGTGCACATCTTCCCCCGCCGCTGGAAGCGAATCAGAACGGCGAGTTCATGCTCAATGGGCGCAATGCAATCATCGAGGGGCCGGGGATTCGATACTACCAGCCGTTCGACACGATTGGATATTGGAACAACCAAAGCGATAGGGTGGCCTGGCGATTGAAAAATGTGAAGCCCGGCAGCTATAAGGTTGTCGTATCGCAAGCAGGACCTGATTCCTGGAAAGACAATAAGTACAAACTGACGATCGGCGAGAATCGGTTGACCGCAACGGTTGTTCCGACCGATAGCATGAGCGAGCATGGCGACCAGACGATCGGCAAAGTGACGATTAGCGAGCAAGGTGACTATAAACTTTCGATCGTTCCGGTTCAATTTGAAGAGGCGCTGATGAACTTGCGATCTGTTCGTCTGATTCCCGAAGACTAATGCCTTTCATGGATTTATGAAATGATGACACACGCGAAGCTTTATCGACGGACTACGGGTATCATTTCTTTGTGTGCGATTTTTATCGCAATGCCAACTTCATCTGCGCGGTCGGATGACGGCGTCTCGCAGCCACTTCCGTCGATTCGTGTCAGCGACGACGGGAAGACGTTCGTCGCGGGAGACGACGCGCGGCCGTTTGTCGTCTGGGGCGTCAACTACGATCACGACGACGGGAAGCAGCGGCTGTTGGAGGATTATTGGCACGACGAGTGGCAGACCGTCTGCGCGGATTTCGACGAGATCAAGTCGCTTCGCGCGAATGTCGTGCGGATTCACCTGCAGCTCGGGCGATTCATGCGCAGTGCGACGGAGCCTGATCGAAAGAATCTCGCACAGCTTGCAAAGCTCGTTCGGCTGGCGGAAGAGAAGCGGCTTTATCTCGACCTGACCGGATTGGCCTGTTACCACAAGCAGGATGTGCCCGACTGGTACGATGCGCTCGATGAAGCAGCACGCTGGGAGGTGCAAGCTCGGTTCTGGCGGGCCGTCGCCGAAGTATGCAAAGAGAGTCCTGCCATTTTCTGCTACGACTTGATGAACGAACCGATCTTGCCCGGTAAGAAAAAGGAAACCGAGTGGCTGACGGGCGAGCTGGGCGGCAAATATTTCGTGCAGCGAATCAGCCTCGACCTGGCCGGCCGGACGCGTGCAGAGGTCGCAAAACTCTGGGTCGATAAAATGACCGGTGCGATTCGCGAGGTCGACCGGCGGCACATGATAACGGTGGGTGTTATTCCCTGGGCCTTATCGTTTAAAGGCGCCAAACCGCTATTTTACAGTCCCGAAGTTGGCGAGTCGCTCGATTTCGTTTCGGTTCATTTCTATCCACGCAAGGGTGAAGTCGACACCGCGCTTAAGGCGCTTGCGGTTTATGAAGTCGGAAAACCTCTGGTCATCGAAGAGATGTTCCCGCTCCGGTGTGGTATCGACGAGATGGAAGATTTCATCGACCGGTCGGCCTCGCACACCGACGGTTGGGTCAGCTTCTACTGGGGACGAACGATCGAAGAAAACGAAAAAGCGGGCGACCTTCGAGGTGCGATCATCGCCAAATGGCTCCGCACGTTCCAGCGGTTGTCGCCGCTTGGCGAGGAGTAAAGGATCGTACATTCGTACGACGGGACTCCGATCCCGTCGACGTTTGACGTCGAACTTGTATTCTCTTTCGTGTGATGGCCGAAATCGAACTTCACAAGCTCTTTTGAAGATCGACATCAACTCCCGACGGCTTCGGAGAGCCATCGTACAGAAGATGTTCCACAAAAAACGCCCGACCACGTCGGTGAAGAGGCAATCTTCTCCGGCCGTGATCGGGCGCTGGCTTATTGACCGACTGCGGTCGATCGTTATTCGGATTTCGGCTCTTCGTCGGCCGATTCGTCTTCGGGTGTCTCTTCAAGGACGACTGGTTCGTCGCTCTCTTCGTCGACTTCCGCGTCGCCGCTTGCTTCCTCTTCGGCAGGCGGGGTTGCGTCATCTTCGGCGGGCGTTTCTGTCGCTTCCTCTTCTTCGACGGGCAGATCCTCTTCAGGTTCTTCGAGGTAAACTTCGTCGATTTCCCGCGCGTCGACATCGCGACGTAGCGTCAGGTAAATGCCGCAAACCGCGGTCCAGAAGTAGCTGAAGATAAAGCCGCAAGCGAGCCACTTCGCACCGGTCAGCCAGAAGCTCATGATGTTCGTGCCCGTAGTCATGCCGCTGATATCGGCGACGTTCGTGCCGAACAGGCCAACGATCGACAGGTACGCCCGCTCGGTCAGGAAGACGACCGCGGCCGTGAAATGCGAGATCAGAAGCCAGCTAAGGATACCGAGGATCATAGCAACGACGACGTAGAACAGGTAACGCAGCGGTCGTTGGAACGTGTACGCGTAGCTACGGCTCAGTGCGTCGAAGCCATCCGTTCCTTCGGTCGCGATCGTTCCCCACATCAAAGGCCAACCGAAGAACAGACCAAGCAGCAAGACCGAAAGCACGAAACCGGCGACCAGCAGCATTGGATAGAAGACCAGAGCGATTAGGAACGGTCCGACGTAAGGAATCAATACGAGAATGCCGATCAGTCCACAAACGAGAATGACAATCGCCATTCCGAGAAGCGGCATGAACGGGGCGCCGACAAAGGACAACCATTTTCGGCAGGAGAATCGTAGCGCCTCGACGATGCCGACCCGCTCGCCGACTGCAAGCTGCACGGCCGCGATGCGGCAAATCGCACCACCGAAAAATCCCCAGACAAACAAGATCCAGAATCCATAGAGGATGGTGGACGCCCATTTCTTGACCGTTGGCGCTTCATTGAAGATGCCAAAGAGCGGGTCGCTCAATTCAAGCCAGTTCGAAATAACCGGTGGCGTATTTAGCGGGGAAGCTTCTGCCATCGCATCTGGTTTTTGCGGGATCAACCGGTTGGGCGCCGTCCAAGGGCATTTCTTTGTGGCGTCGGCCGGGCTGATAGTCGCTGACTGAGATATATATGTCTCCCCAGCGTTTTTCGGAGATTCGCCGAACATCTGTTCGATCAGAATCTGGCCCGTAAGCATCAGGAACAGACCAACCGCTCCGAGCAGGAGCACGCGGAAACTGATCGCGACTTGCACGCTTTTCAGAATGTTCAGCCAAGGGCATATATCGAGCCAATTTACCGATCGGACATGGGCATATTGATCTTGTTTCATCACGTCGCTCCTTAGGGGAAGTGGTTAGGGGCTAGCGGGCTGGAATTTCATGCTACATCTTTAGGTGCCGCCAACTTTGATCCGTATTATAGTGATCTTCCTGCACACTGAAAAGATAGCTTCTTTTTATTGACTTGTCGGACTGCGAAAAAATTATCGCAATCGCTCGATGCGGTAAAATGCGAATAATACGCAAGGCCGGAAATATAGAGAGAGTGAAGAGGGTGCCTTAGCGGTCTGACGGCTCGAAAAGTTTGATCAGATAGGCGGTTGTCTCGTCTGCGATTCCTGGTTCGCCGCTTTCTCGGGGGCCGGCGACGTTGATGACTTCGATCCGCTCGTCTTCGAGCCACCAGCGGACTTCGTCCAGGCGGCGATCTTCGTCGAGTCGCACCACAATACACGGTCTATCGAGCGAATCGGCCAAGCGATACGTCAGAAGCGTGCCGCCGGTCATTTTGCTGCGGCAGATAATTAGCGTTCCGTCGCTATCGAGCACGTTTTGTCGTGTTCGGGCGGCGTAGTCCGGCGTTTCGAGCTCGGCAAGATGGAAGCGTGTGGGAATTTCGCCCGACTCGCAGATCCGTCCCAGCGGACACCAGCCGCCGTGCGGAATTCCAAGCCGTATCGCCGCGTCGAGTGCCCCCTGGTCGACACCCGTCTGCCCGCCGGAAACGATTTTGTGGATTTCGTATTTCAATGGACCGTCATTTTTTGGAAAAGTTCTGTGTGGAAGTTTCTGATTTTACCTGTCCGTGCCATTCGAGACAAGGATGAGTTTGACCCTCCTCGTTGGAAAGGCATCCGCGCTGGATCCTGTATTTTTGACATACTCTTTTTTCTGAGCTAAATTTTGGGGTGTTTCCGTATTTTTACGGAGGGGCATTGCCCGGCGATAAATCGATCGATCCATATCTTTTGCATACCAAGGTTACGATGACGATGTTTAGAAACAACGATGCGTATCAATTTTTTGGATTGTCCCGATTATGGAGATTCCGGCGGCGTGAAGAAGGTGCTACCGTGATTGAATATGCGGTGCTTCTATCGCTGATTATCGGCGGAGCAACGATCATCTTTTACTCGATGGATGGATCGACGCGCGAAACGTTGACGAACTTGATCGACGGGCTCGGCGGCGACTCTTGGTCGGCCGATCAACCGATGTCGCAACCTCGATATTCATCGGTCGAAATGTCACCGATGAAAAGCTCGATTGCCAGCCAAGATCCGGAGCGATGGGTGCAGCTTTGCGGATGGTACGCCGCGCTGGTTGCCTGTACGATCATTCTTTATTTGCTTCGTCGCATGAATAGCAAGAAACTGACGGTCGAGCCCTCGGTCGATGATTCGATGGAAGATATCGAACCCCAGCAGCGGCATCGTCTGTTCGAAAAACGCCAGCAAATCCGTACGATTCTTTCGAACGACGCCTCGATGCTTTTCGATTCGAGTATCGGAGTGAAGCATTTCATGTCCGAAGAGCTCGTTAGCGTTCGCGGTTCGAAACCGGCCGTTGAAGTCACCGAGCTGATGGAGCACGAGGGAATTCGGCATCTTCTGGTTTGCGACGCAAGTGGCCGCCTGCAGGGAATCATCAGCGATCGCGATGTGAAATCGAAACAGGCGAAAAAAGCGACCGGCCTGATGTCGCATCCGCCGATTGCGGTCACGCTCGACACGCCGATCGGTCAGGCGATTACGACCATGCTGAGTAACCGGATTTCTGCGCTGCCGGTCGTTGATGACGGCATTCCGGTGGGAATTCTGACGGCGACCGATATCATGATGTCGTTCCAATGCGTACTCCAGCTTCTCGTGCGAGTCTCTCGCGAGATCAGCGATCCGAGTGATCCGGAAGACGCCGACTTGTCGACCGAGCATGATCGCGAATTGGTCGAAGCGACGGCATAACGTTTATGGACTTCGAGTCATGCTTCAGACGGCTGGTAGAATAAATGTCTTTGTGAAATCGAAATACGAGAAGGAACCACGAAAGGCACGAAATACACAAAAGGGAATAATTGAAGTAAAACTCTTTCGTGTTTTTCGTGGTTCATTCTTCTTTGCTTTTACAATAGTTACGCTCTTTTCAATCTGCATGCCTGGATCGTTCTGATTTTGATTTTGCTGCCTTGTCCGCATTCTTTTCCGGCAGACTCTCGCGGGGTCCTGTATTATTGACCGCCCGGTTTGTATCGACCTTGGGCCCGTGCTACGCTTTTCTGCACTGGAACCTTTCTGGCCGGAGATCTGCTTCGGTTAGGTTCTGCTTCGATCATGGCCGCACATGCGAGAGACCGTTCATGAAACAGAAACGCTATGGATTTTTGCTCGCCGCAATGATTCTTTTAATTGTTGTCGTGCTTGCCACGCATTCGGGAGTGCAAGCGCAACGGTCGCTTACCACTCCGTTGGGTCCTGAGGATACGGCGGCGCACTCGGTCTACGAAATACGCAACTTTTCTGCAAGACGCAACCCCAGCAGCCCGATGAATTGGATCATCTCGTTCGACGTGAAGATGCCGCCCGACGGCTGGGCCGAGGTCGAATATTTCACCGATGACGGATATTGGAAGCGCGCGGGCATCTTCTACAACACTTCGCGCGAAGAGACGTCGATCCCGATTGTCGTGAGCGATCAAATCAACAAACCTCGATTCCGAGGCTGGCGCGTCCGTGCGAAATGCAAGGATGGCACGACGGTGACGTGGCGATAGGGCGATCTGCGAACCTGTTAGAGGCACTATTCTTCACTGACGCAGAACTTCCGTTCTTGTATTTTTCACAAACAGATTCCCGGAAGAATTGACTTCTAGGGCCCCGATTCATTAAAATGAAACTGACGGGACACGCTCTAGCATCTCTTGTATGCGCCACTAGCCTCAACCAAAGGTAAGATCATGGAAAATCGAACGCGAATTTCTAGACGCACGTTAATTCGTCGTGCCGCTGTTGCCGGTATTGTTTCGCCGCTTGTCATCCCCGGCAGTGCATTGGGTATGGATGAGACGACCGCGCCGAGCGAGCGTCTGACGCTTGGAGCGATCGGGACCGGCGGAATGGGACGGGGCGACATGAAGAACTTCCTCGGATTTTCCGACGTTCAAGTCGTTGCCGTTTGCGATGTCGACGCGAATAATCTGGGCAACGCCGCAGGAATTGTTAATGGACGGTATGGCAATGAGGATGTGATGAAGACGGGCGATTTCCGTGAAGTTGTCGCTCGCGAAGATATCGACCTTTGCCTGGTTGGTACGCCTGACCATTGGCACGCACTCTGCACGATCGCCGCACTAAAGGGCGGCAAACACGTCTACTGCGAGAAGCCGCTGGGGAACTCGGTCGGCGAAAGTCGAGCCATGCGTGACGCGTCGAAAGCAACGGGAAAGATCGTTCAGTGCGGAAGTCACGAACGTTCGAACCCGCGATGCCGTTTTGCCTGCGAGCTCGTTCGCAACGGTTACATCGGAAAGCTGAAGACGCTACAAATCAATCTGCCGACCGATCAGGGCCATCATCAAAAGGTGAAAGACACGACGCAGATGCACGCCGCGAAGGAAGTGCCCGACCAGCTCGATTACGATTTCTGGCTCGGTCATACGCCTGCGATTCCGTACATTCCCGAGCGTGTTCATTTCTGGTGGCGATTCGTCTTGGCCTACGGCGGAGGTGAAATGACGGACCGGGGCGCGCATGTGATCGATATCGGTCAGCTCGGTGCGGATAAGGACGCGACGTGCCCGGTTCGGTACGAGGCCAAAGGTTGGGATAGTGACAACGGTATTTACGATGTTTGTATGGAGTACGAGTTCTCTTGCGAGTACGCTGATGGCCTGAAGATGGTCGGCAGCAGTGCCAAGAACAAGCGGGGGGTGAAGTTTATCGGCGAGGATGGCTGGATTTTTGTGGCGATTCACGGCGGCGCGACTGAAGCGTCGGACCCGAAACTGCTGACGCTCGATCCGAGTACATTCGACGTCCAGTTGGGTCGATCCCCATCGCTGGGCGAGCATCATCGCGACCATGCACGCAACTTCGTCGATTGCGTCAAATCGGGCGACGAACCGATGGCGACCGCCGAAATCGGTCACCGTAGCGCGACGATCTGTCATCTGCTCAATCTGGGCATGAAGCTCGGCCGACCACTTCAGTTCGATCCAAAGAAGGAAGAGATCGTCGGCGACGACGAGGCCGCGGGCATGCTAACGCCCAAGATGCGGGCACCCTGGAGTTTGGGGTAGGGGGTCGCAGTACGCAGGCAGTTAATTATAATTTGCATTGGCCCGGTCGAGTATTGTATAATATATAAAGCTCGCCGTTTTTTAGACTTAATCACACCTTAGAAAGAGAGGATACCATGTCTGACAATCAAACACGTATTTCCCGCCGGCGAATGTTACAAACGACTGCGGCTGGCGCATTGATTGCTGCTGTTCCGGGACGAATGGCGCTGGGCGCCGAAGCTTGTTGTGCGAAGAAGAAACTCGGAATTGCACTGCAGCTTTATTCGGTTCGTGGCGATTGCGGCAAGGATTTCGACGCGGCCCTTGAGCGCGTGGCGGGTATGGGATTCGACGCGGTCGAGTTCGCCGGATACCACAAGTACGGCGGCAACCCCGAGGGTCTGAAGAAGAAGCTCGACGATCTGGGATTGCTCGCTGCCGCAACGCATATTGGCACGGGTTCGTTCTCCGAAGGTTCGATCCAAAAGACGATCGATTTCCACGCGGCGATCGGCTGCAAGTATCTTGTCGTGCCCGGCGACGGTCGATTTTCGCACCCGGACAAGAGCAAAGAGCTGGCTGACATCTTCAACGTGGCCGCCGAGGAGCTGAAGAAGGTCGGCATGAAGTGCGGTTATCACAACCACACGCACGAGTTCAAAAAAGATGGCGATAAGACGTTCTGGGAACTCTTCGCCGAACGAACGAGCGACGATGTCGTTCTGCAGCAAGATGTCGGCTGGACCGTTGCCGCACGCCAAGATCCGGTCAAGTATATCCGCCAATATCCCGGCCGAAGTCAAGTCATCCACTGCAAGCCGACCGTCGTCGACGGTGGTGAAGGCGAGATCGCGATCCTCGGTCAAGATTCCGTACCCTGGGTCGAAGTCATCAAGGCATGCCGCGAAGTCGGCGGAACCGAATGGCTCACCATCGAGCAAGAGCGCTACCCGAAGGGCACGCCCATGGAATGCGTCGAACTATCACTCGCCGGGCTGAAGAAGCTCGTCTAAGTTGATACGTAAAGCAATGATCGGCCGTCGGGCGCACGCTTGGCGGTCGATTTGTTTAATGCCAGCCCCTTTGGGGCAAATACGCTGCATGAAGGAGAAACGGAAAAGATGAATCGAACAGCATACCTGAAAGTTTTCTTACTCATCACGATTGTCGCAACCAGCTTCTGTTCAGCCGCCGCGGCGGAAGACGCTCGGCCGAATGTCGTTCTCGTGATGGCCGACGATATGGGATGGGGGCAAACCGGGTATTACAATCATCCCGTGCTGAAGACGCCGAACCTGGACGCGATGGCGCGGTGCGGTTTGCGATTCGATCGATTTTATGCCGCCGCGCCCGTTTGTTCGCCCACACGTGCGAGCGTTCTGACGGGTCGCTCGAACAATCGCACGGGCGTACCCAGTCACGGGCACGCGCTTCGTCGACAGGAAAAGACGCTGCCTGCAGCATTGAAGGCTGCCGGTTACGCGACCGGGCATTTCGGCAAGTGGCACCTGAACGGCATTCGCGGGCCAGGCGTTCCGGTTCTCGACACCGATACACATCATCCCGGAGTGTTCGGTTTCGAAGAGTGGCTTTCGGTGACGAACTTTTTCGACTTCGATCCGATCATGAGCCGCAAAGGCGAGTTCGTCGAGTTTAAGGGCGATTCCTCTGAGGTCATCGTCGACGAGGCCCTGAAGTTTATCGCCACACAGGCGAAATCGAAAACGCCGTTCTTAACCGTAATCTGGTACGGCACGCCACATAATCCGTTCAAGGCAAGCGAAGAAGATCGTAGTCCGTTTAGCGAGTTGGATACGAAGTCGCAAGATCATTACGGCGAATTGGTCGCGATGGATCGGAGCATCGGGACGCTGCGGAAAGGGCTCCGCGATTTGGACGTTGCCGAAAATACGCTCTTCTGGTTTTGCAGCGATAACGGCGGACTGCCGGGCATCACGCCCGAGACGGTCGGCGGCCTGCGAGGTT
>Ga0180430_10001575_pt1 | contig 21947 bp, 41 predicted proteins | sample SS_ome_9_FD_132999 | JGI IMG/M metagenome (GOLD analysis project Ga0180430, IMG submission 132999) | Hypersaline lake sediment archaeal communities from the Salton Sea, California, USA - SS_1_S_2 metaG | ecosystem: Environmental > Aquatic > Non-marine Saline and Alkaline > Hypersaline >... | reverse complement strand
GGCTTCTAGGGTAAATGAGGATATAAACATGACACAAAATCCAATAAACAATGCAGCTTCCGAGCTAACAATTGATAATCTATTCTTAGACGGCAATACTATTTCCTCCACGGATACAAATGGTAATGTAATTATTGCACCCGATGGAAGTGGAGAAGTTTCAGTGACCGCGGCTCCAATTGTTCCTTCCAGTGATCGGGCACATTCTTTAGGTTCAGCTACCAATTCATGGGATAATGTCTATGCCGATGGAATTACATTTGATGATGGGACTAATATTTTAGATACTTATACGGAAGCAACCTCTTTTACCCCAACGGTGGCTTTTGGCGGAGCTAGCGTGGGAGTTACTTATACTACTCAAACGGGCAGCTATACTCGAATTGGAAATTTAATTTGGTTCAATATCTCTATCGTTTTGTCTAGCAAAGGTTCCAGCACGGGCAGTTGTACTATCGAAGGACTTCCTTTTACCACGAATGCCGCAGCCTCTTATCCTATTCGATGTTCCTCCGTGAGTTTTACTGGAGGACGGTCTTATTTTTTAGGTATTAGCGGAGGAAGTGCGACTAACTTGAATGTTCAAGAAGTTGGAGCCGGGGCAAATTTCTTAAATGTTCAGGACACGGCGGTGACCAATACCTCCCAATTCTTTTTAAGTGGAATTTTTAGAACCGCAACTTGAGGAAATATGAAAAAAGTTTTTGAAGGTGCCTCGATCGTTTCTGCTATTCTATTAGTATTGACAGCGACCGCGGCTTTTATTTTTAATGTTCAAAATCAAAATTCTAAAGCGCGGATTCAGAGAAAAGAAGAAAAAAAAACCCAAAAGATCTTAGAAGATCATGAACGGCGACATCGAGAATATGAAAAAGAACTCGAAGATGAAAACGAAGAACTTCATAAAGAAAGAGATCCGTTCTGGCATTACTATGATTATGAGGGGAATCTCCATACCAAACCCGGAAAGTACGGGGTAGACGACCCTCCCCCTAATCCCCCTCAATAAGTTATTGACCTATCTTTTAGGACACGAAATCTTATAGTATCCAATCCCATTATTTTTCTTGGCGTAACCGTCCACATCGATTCCATCTAGTCTCATTTGATCTAGATTATACGTCACGCGGGGAGCACAACGACTAATAAAAAACCCATTGCATGTAAAGTTTCCATCATCTCCAAACTCTACAATCTTTTCCTTGAGTCTCTTTTTCTCTTCTTTCGCGGCCTTTTCTACTCCATCATGGTCTTTATACTCCTGAAGAAGGAGCTTCAGTTCCTCATCTTCCACACGAATATAATCTTTCTCGGAGGGTTTAGGAGGAACTCCCATTTGCACCATTCTCCAAAACTCTTTTCCTTTCTCTCGCATTTCTTTTTGAAGAGTAGGTTGAGCAAAAGCTTCAATGGTGAGGCACGAATCATAGCGATAATCCCATAGAGCAATGAACGCCCGTACAGGGTTTGTGAGCATAATTTGCCACTGGATCTGATGTTGCCAATACATCGGAAGCGTTTGCTTTTCCCGAGCATTATCAAGAATATCATTACTCACGGGGCATTTAATTTCACAGAGAACTTTTTTCTCTAAGTCATATCCGTCTAGGGATGCTCTAAAATGAGAGAGTTCTTGATCCTCTACACAAAGAGGCTCTAGTTTAAGTTGTTCATTTTCATTAATCCATTGACGGGCTTTATCTTCATTTTTAATCCCGTGTTCCATTGCAAAATTAACTTCATCTTCTCCTTTGAACCCACACTTTTCGTCCCATAAAGTAAGAAGAGTTTTGTATTTATTGCTTCCTTGAATGATCGAAATATCGGAGGCGCCTATTCCGTTGCGCCTCCAGTCGAGCCATTCCTTACTTCCTTGTCCGTCTGGAAAGCTCACTATTTTCATTATACCCCTCCAAAATCAAAGACAGATTCATCGTCCTTTTTTTCCTCGGGAGATTTGGGAACGGGGATAAAGGAAATCGAATCACAACTGATAGTCATGTCTACTTTGATATCCCCATTTTTAGACTGGTACGTGGTAGGAGGATTAAGATCTCCCACAACAGTGACCGGCTTTCCTTTTTTAATAAAGGGAAGAATAGCGGCGGCGGTAGAAGCCCAGCAATTTACCCTATACCAGAGAGTCATTTTTTCTCCTCCCTTATTGAAATTGATTCCAATAGGGAAAGTAGTGACCTTTTTTCCTCCGGCCGTGCATCTTTCTTCAGGATCGCGGCCTACAAATCCCATTACAAATATCTTTTGCATCTTAGGTCTCCTTCGCGCGTTTAATATCGCGAATGCGCTCAATGCATCCGCTATATTTTTTAGCAGGAAGGTCCGCTAGCTTGGTAATATTGAATCCTTTGAGGATACTTTCCACAAGCTCTCCATGGGAAGAAAGTTCTTGGCTTAGCACTTGAAGCTGCGCTTTGCTAATTTTCCCATTATTGTCCTCTTCAATCTTTCCAGCGCGAGGAGCTTTCATTGCCACCTCTCCGTCGTCATCTTCATCACTGGTGACTACGCCTACCAGGGAAGAGTAAAGATACCGTCTAAGGTAGGTTAAATGGCTTCCTAGAGCTTGAATATCTGCCTTGGGAGGACGTACTTCCATTACTGACTCTATCCATTGGCCCGACGAGTGGCATAGACGCGCATGCATATAGACTTTTCCGTCTTCCCCCGTTAAAGTTCTTTGAATAACGGAAAGCCCATTCTTAGCCAATACAGGCCGTGAGGCTTTCACAACAGAGGCTAAATCGGCATAACGACTCTTGAAAAATGGATTCACGCTATCTGTTGCAGCTACATCCATCTCCAGCTGTGCTTTAGCTAGAGCTTCCATCAACTTATTAAGCTCAGGAGACTCGGTCTGTTTAGTTTGCCGCTGGGCAATATGTTCAAAGGCGAGTCGATTTCTTTCTTCGACGCCCATAGGTTCTTGAGGTTGTGGTAACGACATATTTTTTTCCTTGGTTTGTGCAATGTTTGTCATAAGTATTCTCCTAGAAAAGTTTGCTTTCTAAGATTTCATATAGTTTGTCTTTAAATTCTTTGGTAGTTTCGTCGACAGCTTTATCTACCTCTCGATGGTGGACAACATCCACATCGTCAGTAGTCATGTGACGAATCTCTTCCATTTGGTTATCCATATCTTTTGAAAAGATAAGATATTTCATGCTGCTGAGAATAGTTTCCTTGCAGACCGTATTAAGGTTGCAAAAAAGCTGCTCGTAAAGAGCAAAGACAGCGTCAGCTTCAGAGGGGAATAGGGAAGAAATCTCTTCTCCCTCCATGTCCTCTTCAATTGCATAATCGTAGGCATAATCCTGCATGTAATTTGCATTCATCTTGGTAACTCCTGTATTAATGCTTGTCATTAATCTAGTGTCAGTATATCATGTGCTATAACATATAAGTCAACAAAAATATCTGTGCCATGAGAAAAAAACACGTTTCAGAAGAGGATTTAAAAATCTTAAGAAAGTTTCTTAAAGAAAAAAGAATTAGTTTGGAATCCTTGAGTAAAGAAATGAATTATAGTACAAGCCATGTTATTAAGGTCTTTCGTGGAAACTACACGGTTCAGCCGAAGTTTCTCACCCTTCTTTTTGGGGCCGTCCAAAAGATTCTTGAGAGAGATCTTGATGATTTTAAAGAACTCAGAAGAGGTCAAAAATGGACTACCTTTACTTAATTCCTTCAGCAATCGTGCTCTTTTCCATCCCGCTATTTACTTTTTATTTCCTCAAAAATCAAAAAAAGTTTAAGACATGGGAAGAAGAGAGGAAGAGATTAGCCCACGGAGTGAATCGGGATATTTATCCTTGTTTGGAGGATATGGAAGAAAAAATGAAGAATCTGGAAGTGGATATTAATCAGATTCACGCTCATTTAATCAAACTCCATCAAGATCAAATAAGCTGGCTCTGTGCTAAAAAAGAACTACCCGAACCAGCTCAGATGATGCTTCTCTTAGATCATCACAAAAAAGAGTATCATGGATATTTGAATCGTGATAAGGAAAGTTGGACGATTACATCTCTCGGGAACCCGATGAAAAAAGTTTCGTTAGAAAAAGTTTCACACTGGAAACCTATTTTTCATCTATAAAAAAGCGGCGCTCTTCCCAACGAAAAAGCGCCATGACAAACATTAAGGCCGTTACCAAGCGAACCCTAACGCTGATAAAACCCTATCATTTAAGAGAATTATTTGGTAGATTGGCGTAAAAAAAATAAGAGAGGCTTCGATCCAAAAAGCCTCTCTGAAGATTCAAACCCCCGACAAGGAGATGAAAGATATGAGTGATCATACTATATCCCACGATTTAAATGAAGAGTCAAATCAATTAAAAGAAAAAATTTACAAAGAAGCGGCGAAAAAGCGAAACATATGGGTAGTAGATGTTGATATTCGGAAGCACCACGACCTCACTTTTATGGAAGCAGCTCTCTTTGGAATGGTCTCTCAGCTTCAATGTGTTAAAGAGGGGTTTTGCCGCGCCAAGAATTACTATTTTCTTGATGCTTTAGGGAAAAGTGATGACTGGCTGGAAAGAGCTCTCAAAAAACTTTCTTCTAAAGGACTTATTTGGTCCTACGTTTACAACACAAAAAACGGGCGGCGCCGTCACATTGTCACAGCTTCTTCTATTCGTTCGTATCAGCGCTATCTAGCATCTCATAAAAGCTGGACTCTTCTTAAAAAGTTTCAAAAAGAATTTGCTGTTTTACAGGCCCAAGTAGAGCCTCCCGAACCTACGTCTTCTACACCCCAAAAAGAGCCGCAAGTCACTGATACTATACCAACCCCCGATGATTCTCATAGACCAAGCCGCAAAATGCGGGATGGCCCACCCCGCAAAATACGGGATGCTATAAATACTACGTATTTACCTGACAATCAAAACGACGGGACATGTAAGGGCTCCGACGAGCCTTCCGTCGCCGTTTCTTTTGAAGAGAGAATGAGGAAGGAATTGGAATGCTCTTATTCTAAAGCTGACGTGGATATCATGATGCAGTGGTATGAGATGCAAACAGAGGCTAAGAAGTCCTCAATGAAGAAACCTATCGCTTGCGTGATTAACGCTCACAAGGGAGGATACGCTCAAGAAGAAGTAGCCTCTAAAAACCGGGAAGTAGCCCAGCAGCTTCAACAGCAAGAGAAGATCAAGCTACAGAAAGCCGAAAAGAAACAAGAAGAGAATCAGAACAAGAAATTAGCGGAGCAGCTCATTGAGAAGTTTTCTCACCTCCAAGTGTGGTCTCACTCGATTGATGCCAAAGGTTTTTCCGTCACCAACGAAGGAGTGGAAAAGGGAGAGGATGACCATCATGGATGCAATCTCAGTTATTATATCCTTCCCTCGGGAAAGAAATGCTACGGAAAAAAACACTTCACAAGAGTTTCTTTTGACATGCCTCATGAAGAGTTTAAGAAAATCCTCAAAAACTTTTTCAATGAAGCGGAATGGAAAACCGAAGGAGAGAGAAAAACAGCATGAAGAAAGAACTCGTGATGTACTTTCCTCCCGATTTGGAGATTATTTTTGCTCCCACAGAAAAAGAGCATCTTCTCGATTACATCGACAACGTGCGCTTAAGCCGCATTCTTCAAATGCACCGAGAGATAAATGACAAAGTAAAGGCAGGTTTATATGATCGTTTATGAAATCCCAGGTGATCCCGTAGCTTTAAAGCGACATAGGCATTCGGGAAAGAAATGTTACGATCCTCAGAAAAAAGAAAAAGAAACGGCGCAGTGGCATATCAAACAAGCCATGCAAGGTCTTTTCGTGGCCTGTAATGCTTTAAAACTGGTTGTAGAGTACCATATGCCTATTCCGAAAAGTTATTCCAAAAGAAAGGCCAAAGAAGCGCTTAGAGGGCCTCACACAAAGAAGCCGGACCTTTCAAACTTGATCAAATTCACAGAAGATGCTTTTAATGGGATGGTATGGAAAGACGACTCTATCATCGCTGAAATCGAAGCACGGAAGTTTTATTCCGAAACGCCGAAGACGGTGTTTAAGATAGAGAACATAGCTGAAAAGCTTTTTAAGGAGATGAAGTAATGGACGAGAAATATGAATTTGATTATGATGACCTTCATTGTAAGGATATGCCTTTTTTGAGTGGGGTAGGAGTAGTGTTCTATACACTCCAAGCCCTTTTTAAATCAGGTGCAATGAATCCGTGGTTACTCTCAGAAGCTACGGGAGTAGAGTTTGATCTGTGCAAAAAATTCTGTGGGGCTAATTTATTGGCCACTCTTCACCAAATGAAAGAGGAATAAAATGGATCGTAAAAACCTGTTTCCTAAAATAACCAAAGATGAATTTCTGGAAAGCATTCGAGGGGGAGTAAAGGACGCCATTCTTACCATGACAGAAAGCGGGGATGGATACACGGGAATGATTATTCGAGAACCCTTCCTGGAGGCTATTCAAAAAGGGGTGGATGATGCCGTCTCTTATCCTTTGCTCGATCTGTGTGGATAAGCTAACCGCATCTTTTTCAATGCGGTCCACGAAGCCGTTAAAGATAGTATTGATCTGGATTACTTTAAAAGAGGATAAAATGAAAACTCTTAAAGTCTTCTACTGCGATTCTTACAGGTCCTTTCCAAATTTTCCCCACGACCACACCTATGAAATGGATCACGACGGCGTTTTAAGAGTTTCTAAAATAACGAGAAATGAGCAGTATGAGACCCACGAGCTCGCTGTTTACCGAAACTGGGATTACCTGGAGATAGAGGATGAAGACTTGTAAAAAGAAAAGAACCATTAGAGGTGAGGGAAGAGTTTGGATATGGGACTCAACAGGAAAGAGGTATGAGCTAAAACGCCTGAAAGAGTTATGCAAATGTGGGGAATGTCCCTTTTGTAAGGCTAATCTTAATATTCACTACGATTTATTGGAGGATGAGGAATGAGGTGGATAAATGTTAAAGATTCTTTACCCCCCTCTGTTTTTCCGTCCCAAGAATGTTTAACTTATGGGATTCCGGCCCAACCTGATAAAGGAGATAAATGGAAAGTTCGCCAATCTTCTTTTTGGTCAGAAGAGGAACAATTTACATATGGAGAAGGAGAAAGGATCTTGGACGTTTCTCACTGGTCTCCTTTACCTGACCCTCCTTAATTAATTTTACTAAACTTGAATTAATTATTATCATTTTCTAAAAGAAGCTTAGTAAGGAAAAACCCTAATTACTAGGCTATGACTCACGAAATATCAGTATCTAAAGAATATATCGACACAGTTTGCGATTGGCTTGAGACATGGGCTGAGCAAGAAGATAGCTGGGCTATCCCGCAATTCCTTAAGAAACATGGACTTGGGTGGACATATCTCCAAGGGATGATGAATATGTGCCCTCAACTTCATCACGCTTTTGAAGTCGTCGTCGCAGGTCTCTGCTCCAAGTGGCTTATGTATGCTATGGAGAAGGGGAAGGATCTCCCAAAGCATATGCAGCAAGTTCTAATGAAATATCTCCGCGTCTACGACAACCATGCCTACTTCGTAGATCAGGAAGCAAAAAAAGAAGTAGCAAAGAATACACAATTTGTTGTGGCAAACTATGCAGTCGAAGACTATTCAAAAGAACGACTTGAAGGACTTTATAAGCGCCTCTACGATGAAAACGCTCACAAGCGTCGAAGTCGAAAACAGGCTGAATGAGTATAAGCCTAGGTCATATCAAGCTCCTATATTAAAAGCACTTGCCGATGGGTATAAGCGCGTTCTTGCTATACTTCCACGCCGGGCCGGAAAAGATATTACAGCATTAAATTACGTCATCCGCCAGATGTGGGAAAATCCTGGAGTTTATTACTACATTTTTCCCACTTATTCTCAAGCCAAAAAAGTAATCTGGGATTCAATAACCAATGATGGAAAGCGAATCCTAGACTATTTTCCCAAAGAGTTAGTTCTTCAGTTGAACTCGCAGGAAATGAAGGTTCGCATGCTCGCTAAGGGAGGGAAAACCTCACTTTTTCAGCTTATTGGTTCAGACAACTACGATTCCCTCATGGGGACTAACCCTCGAGGATGCGTATTCTCGGAGTATGCCTTGCAAGATCCTTTAGCATATCAATACATACGTCCGATCCTGACGGCCAATGGGGGTTGGGCCCTTTTTATTTCAACGCCTCGTGGGAAAAACCATCTTTGGACTCTCTATCAACTTTCCAAAGAGTCCCCTGACTGGTTTTCCTACAAACTCACTGTTGAAGATACAGAGCACATTCCGCTCTCCGAAATCGAAAAAGAACGGCGCGAAGGACTGATGTCGGAGGACATGATTCAACAGGAGTATTACACCTCTTTCGATATGGGTATTGAGGGCTCCTATTATAATAAATATATTGATAGATGTAAACGAAACGAACAGATAGGAGTCGTTCCTTGGGAATCAGGGTTTAAGGTTCACACTGCCTGGGATATTGGAGTTCGCGATCAAACATCAATTATTTTTTTCCAGAAGATCGGTCAAACTCTTCGCATTATCGACTGTTACGAGAACAGCAAGCAAGGTATCGAGCACTATGCCGAGGTTCTCGCTAATAAACCCTATCTCTATGGAACTCACATCGGCCCCCACGATATTCGTGTGAAGGAATGGGGATCCGGCATTACTCGATTTGAAAAGGCCCGTCAACTCGGTATCCAGTTTACTGTGGCTCCTCAATATGAAGTTCCGGACGGGATAGAAGCTTGCCGTTCTCTTTTTTCTAAACTATGGATTGATGGGGAAAAATGCTCAGATTTAATCAAAGCACTTGAAAATTATAGGCAAGAATATGACTCCAAGAAAAAAGTTTATTTACCTCGTCCTCTTCACGATTGGAGCAGCCATTATGCTGACGCTTTTAGGTATCTTGCGGTTTCATTATCCAAAACCGCTGATAATCTAAGTGCTGATGAGATTGAGGCTAAATATCACGAAGCTCATTTTGGAGGGGAGCATAAACTTCCCGACTTCTTTAAAGATAATAATAAAGGATCTTATTGCTAATGGTATTATCTCAACAAAAAGAGCAAAAAATAATTGCACAAGCTTTATTAACTAAAGAAAACGCGGATAGGTTTTGGGAAAAAACTTTGCGTCTTTATATCGAGGATAAGGTGGGAATGGACGTTTTAATAAGCGCGATGGATCTTTCAAATACAATTGACAAGGAAATAATTAAAAAATATGGAATGGAAGTCTTTCTTTCTGCATATAGAGAAAAAGGAGTAGCCTAATGACCCTTTTTCCTCAATTAGACAGCGATTTTTATTCTTATCAGACTGAAAATGATAAGGATGTAAAGTTAATGATGGAAAATGCGTATGCTAACAGTATAACGATTAACCAATCTTTTTGGTCCGAAGCTGATATCGATTCACGATTTAAAGCCGGAGACCAAACGCTTTGGAATGACATTTACGGGAATTTGCCTGCCTTTCGCCGTCGCGTTTTTAATTTCAATAGGATTCGTCGTGTCTGTAACATGATTACTGGATACCAAAGGCGCAATCGTAAGAGTTCCATTGCAGTTCCCATTGAGAATCCTGATGACCTTACGGCCGATCAATTCTCTAAAATCATGCTTTGGTCGATGAATAGAGACAATACCCTAGAGACGATTTCTCAAGCTTTTGATGGCGCCGTTACCACCGGCATGAATCTTCTATCTGTGTGGATGGACTATCGGGAGGACCCAATAAATGGAGATATCTGTGTTGATAATGTGTCTTATAATGGTTACCTTATTGATCCTTTCTTTAAAAAACACGATCTAAGTGATTGCAACTACGTTTGGACGCGGAAATGGCTTACGAAGACTCAGATAAAAGCCCTTCTTCCTGATCGCAAATCTGAAATAGATAAACTCTATGCCCGTGGAAATCGAGACGGAAAGTTTCAATTCATGCCAGAAGCTTATAACTATGGGATGAAAGAACTTCTCACGTATGATGAATATTGGTATCGGGACTACCGCACTCAAAAACTTTTAGTCGATGTTCAGACTGGTGAAACAATGGAATGGACAGGAAAGGATGACGATTTAGACCTTTTCCTTTCCCGTTTTCCCGAAATCACGGTAATTGATAATGAAATTCAAACTACTAAACTAGCGATCGTTGTTCAAGGAGTGGTAATGTACCACGGCCCTAACCCCATGGGCATCGATCCCTACCCCTTCGTGCCGGTCCTGGGTTATTACGACCCACAGATTCCTTATTTTCCCTGGAGGATTCAAGGAGTGGTGAGAGGGCTTCGAGACTCTCAATATCTCTATAATCGCCGTAAAGTGATTGAGCTGGATATTTTGGAGTCTCAAATAAACTCTGGATGGAAATACAAAGCAGACTCTCTCGTTAACCCGAAAGATGTATTTCTCCAGGGGCAAGGAAGAGGCTTGGCTCTTAAACAAGACGCTCAAATGACGGACGCAGAGCAAATTCAACCGCCTAGTGTTCCCCCCTCCATGATCGAACTCTCTAAGATTTTAGGAGAAGAAATCCAACAAATCTCAGGAGTAAATGAAGAACTTCTCGGAAGTGCTGAAGATGATAAAGCGGGAATTCTCTCAATGCTTCGTCAGGGAGCAGGCCTCACTACCTTGCAAACTTTGTTTGATCAACTGGATTATTCTCAGAAAACCCTCGGGCGCCTTTTTCTCCAGCTTATTCAAACCAACTTCTCTCCGGGAAAAATTAAAAGAATTATTGGTGAAGAACCTTCTCCTCAGTTTTATTCGAAAGCATTTGGGAAATACGATGTGTCGATAGAAGAAGGAAATAATACCTCTACACAGAGACAGATGATGTTCCAACAACTCATTGCTCTTAGAGAACTTGGTCTTCCCATACCCAATGACATCCTGATAGAGGCATCTACGCTTCAAAACAAAAAAGAGCTCGTGGAAGCGATTGACCTTCAGGAAAGTCAGCAGCAAGAACTGCAACAAATGCAACTTCAAGCTGCAATGGCCGAACAAGAGGCCAAAACAAAAGACCTCCATGCACGGGCAGAGGCAAATGCGGGGCTTGGTTTGGAAAGAGCCTCGCGAGTACAAGAAAACCGCGCATTAGCAGTCGAACGACTCGCTGAATCCGAAAAAGATCGCGATTTAGGAACCCTCCATAAAGTGAAGGCTATGAAAGAGCTGGAAGGAATGGACTTAGATCAGATCGAAAAACTTCTTAGGTTAGCCGATTACATTGAAAGTCAGCAATCCGGGGAAGCTCGGAAGGAAGAAACGCAGGTTGAAACCCCAAACATTGAAGAATTGGCCGTTATGGCTGAAGGAGAAAAAAATGGTTCATAAATACCATCAAACACGAAAAGACCGACGCGACGAGAGTCGTGGGATGAAGCGGTATGAAGAAGGCCGTCATCACAAAGAAGGTCTAGATTCTGGATATATGGGAATGCTTTCCGAAGATCATTCTGCTCCAGCAAATCTTCCTCAACACGTTGTACATGAGTACTATCCAAAATGTGATTACGTTGATAATTACTACCTGGATGATACTTATAAAGGCATTGACGATAACATTGATGATAGCGTTCGTAAGATCGAAAAACATCAATCAGACAGCATGTATTAATCATGGCGATGCCCAGACCTTCAGGAAAGGCTCAGAAAATTGCGGAGGAAACTATTCCTGGTTTGAATATGAACCAGAGAGGAAACCTACGTAAAAAATCTAAGAAAGTGCCTAACGATGAAGTAGAACTTAAGATAGTTAAAATCAACGAAAATAGAGGAAGATTAAAATGAAAAGAAAAAAACAAGGGTATGATGATCGGCTAGATGAATCCCTTGGGATGAGACATCGTGGCTCTCATAAGCAATCTCTCAAAGATAGAAGAGATGAATCTAAGGGTGAGATGAAACATCTTACCGGACATGCTTATAGTGGAGATCGCAAGATGGATGATGCATATAGAAATCATATGGCATCCGCTCATCACAAATATATGGCTCGTCATTACCGCAAAAAAATGCATAAAAGATAACTTTGTGCTCTGTTTGCAGGCTAGGGAGTGGACGTAAGAAAACTCTCTAGTTTAAGGAGGATCATATGCCTTTTAAATCTAAAAGTCAAAGAGCATGGATGCATGCTAACAAACCTAAAATGGCAAAAGAGTGGGAACGCCATACTCCCAAAGGGAAAAAGCTTCCTAAAAAAGTCAAGAAGGTGAAGAAGAGATGAGCTGGCATTGTTTCCCTCATATGCCTGAGGAAGGTGCTCACATTTTGGCGCACTATAAAGGATGTAAGCCGGGAAACTTTTTTGAAATGACAGTTCGAGAAGGAGAGGGATTAGGCCATATTGACAAATGGTGTTATTACGATGATTATGAAGAATCAATGAAAAGGAAAATTATAAATGAAAAAGATATTTAAAGCATTAGTGTTTGTTCCCTTTATTACTTTAGTGGGATGTTCTTTAGTTACGCGTAGTTACAAAGAAGGTCCGGAGCCTTTTAAGGAAGAAAAAAAGATGGATCTTCATTTTGGACCATCTCCAAGTGATGGATAGAGTCTATGAATATTATAGAATGGTTATTTAAAATGAGAAAGAAAGTCATTAAACATTTAAAAGGCGATATCAAAGGATATAAGCACGAAATTAAAGAAGACAAAGATTTAATTAAGTCATTAAAGGAGAAAAAAAATGGCTCCAAGAAAAAGAAAGCGTGCTGTAAAGAGTGCGAAGAAAAAAGACCGTGTAAAAATCGGAAAAGGAATGTCCCTCAAACGCGGCGAAGAAGAAAAGCTCTCAAAAAAACGAGGAAGTAGTAACGTCGGCAAGTACAAAAAAGTCTCGAAAGGAGATTTTTGCGGCCCTTCTGGGGGAGCCGCTCAGGGAACCTATCCCGTTAATACTAAAAAACGTTGTAGCGCAGCCCTTTCTTATGCTCGCAATGCCCCTAATCCTGCCGGAATTCGCGCTTGTGTGAAAAGAAAGTGCGGGAAAAAATAAACACTTTATATCCCTTAATTGTGAGATATGTTATGTTTCTATGTATAAATATCAATCCCTTATTCGGGAGGTAAATATATGGAGTTTAACTATGAAGAGTTCTTTTCGATTTTATGCGTACTGGGGATTGTGTGGGCTACTATCCATTGGAATCCTGAAAGTTTCCGGAGTCTCTAATAAATTACATGCTTTCTCTCACAGTCTGGATATTCATGCGGATGAAGAAGGAATTAAAAAGGAAGCTGAAAGACGCATGAGACAAGAGGCTCAAGCCCGTAAAGACGCAAGAGAAGCCCAAGAAAGAAAAGAGAGAGAAGCTCGCGAGAAAAAGGAAAAAGAAGAAAGAGAACGGCGTCGCCAAGAAGAAATGGAGCGGCGAAAAGCCGAAGAAAAAAAGGCATTTGAAGAAGACAAAGCGCGTCGGGTTAAGCAAGATGAAGAAAGGATGAGACGTCAAGAAGAAGAGGCACGAAAAAGATTTGGAAATAAGTAAAAAAATCGGTACGTTCATAGGTATATTTTTCCTTGGTACACTTATAGGGAGCTTTTTTTATAAGGGTCCTGTTAAAATTAAAGAAATTTCCCAAAAGTGTGCGTGCGCATGCCATCAAAAACATGAGGAAGAAATGAAAAACGAGCTAGCAAAGTTGGATAGAAAAAGAAAGGAAGAATTAGAATGGAAAGCAGCACAAAGCGAACGTCTCATGAAAGAACAAGAAGAGTATTGTTCGCGCCCTTTTAAAGAGTTTTTAGAAGAAATGGAAAAAAATAGCCCCCAACTATTTTCTTCTTAAGAAAACGCATGCTTTAAATCTTCTTTTACCTCTGCAACTGTTTCGGGGGGAGCTCCATCCATATAAAAATCAATAACATCCACTACTTCGGCGAGAGTCCAAGAAGGATCCGCTAGTATTTCATCCAACAGAGATATTTTCATATTGTAAAGTTCCATTTTTTATCTAGGTTTCTAACAGTTTTACCAGTTTTTCCAGAGATTATGAAAGGCTCTCAATCTTTTTTTCCTGTTCATTCCATCTTTTAAAAAGACCGCGCCGAAGGTTGTTTTGCTGTTCTTCTAAAGCTCGTATTTTTTCTGCGTGGATAAATTCGGGAAATAATTTTCCTTCAAATAAATCCATTTGTTCAATTGAAAGGGATGCCATAATTCCTCTCTCTTACTTTTAATTAGATTTACTAGTCTTAATAAGATATTTGATTTCAGTTATTTTGTCACTCATATGAAGAAGACAATCCCACATTCTTTGGAGTCTTTCTTCTATTTGAGTTATTTTGTGAGAAGAGGAAGGGGAAAATTCTTTTTGGCTCTTTTCCATAAGACCTACTCTGGTTTTGGGTACATTAAGTTTTCTGCCTCTTTTAGGGCTTCATTTACCCCTTCGATAATCCCTCGAGAAAATTGAATGGTGGGGCCAGCTCTATCCTTTATAAACTGGCGGTGGATTTTTTCATAGTGATTCTTTTTAATTTAAAGGTGAAAGATAAACATTTGAAACAATTCTAAAGAATTTAATTTATTCATTAGGTATTCTTGATGTAATTGTAAAGGGTTTGTTTTGTGATGTTATACATCATACACAACTCTTTGATGCTTAATTTTTTTTCTCCATATAATTCTTTTAATCGACGAATTTTTACTTCCTCTAGAGCTCGAGGGCGTCCAATATGCTTTCCCCGTTTTCTTGCCCCATCTATTCCTTGGCGAATTCTTTCTAGATTTCTCATTCTTTCGTTTTCGGCAATCATGGCCATAAAGTTGAAGACCATTTTCCCGGATGCAGTGCGCGTGTCCATATCATATCCCAGGATAACTAGATCAATTTCCCGTTGATGAAATTCTTCTATTAAAAGAGAGAGGTCTTTGGTGGATCTTCCTAATCTATCAATTCCGGTTACCATGACAGTGTCGCCTTTTCTTAAGAGCTCCATTAGTTTTTCAAATTGAGGTTTTTGGGAATTGTATCCCGAAATCACATCTGTAAATATTTTTTCGCATTCGGCATCTTTTAAAAGTGCTATTTGATTTTCTAAAGATTGTTTTGGGGTTGAGATTCTAGCGTATCCAAATTTCATCGTTTCTCCTCGCAGTCTAAAAAAGTAAAAATCATCATAATTAGACTGGGGACTTTTTGTACATAGTTTTTAGACCGGCAAAACGGCGTTTTTAAAAAGATTATTATGAAAAGTCTAAGAAGTATGAAAATGGGTGGTTTTTTTACTCCATTTTCTGTATAGTTTAGAAACCCTAACATTTAAAAGGAGTTAGAAATGAAATTTTCAAAATTAATGTTACTTTGTACTGGACTGGTATTAACGAGCTCATTAATAGCAGCTGAATCGGAAGACTCTTTTCCATTTGGTACCCATAAATGTAGAGAAGAAAAAAAAGAGAGTCATTCAACCTATCTGGGTTATGAATGGGGGAGCCAAGGAGTCTCCCATCCTTCAATCGGACATCGATATCAAAATGGGTCTTACATTTTTGATGTGAACGGAGGTTATAAATATGTGAAGACCGTCTATTCTCCATTGCACTTCGGGAAAGTGGGGGTGAATATTTTTAAATCTATTCATTCTACCGAGAAGGGGCAGCTGTATGCCGGAGTAGGAACCGATCTCGTCGGAGTCAAAACACGAAGCTATTATGGAAGACGAGAAAAAGATTATGCTCTCCACCCCTCCGCTTCAATAGGTCATGATTTTAATCTAGACGACAATAAAAAAGTATTCTTTGAGCTGAGCTACAAACCTTATGCTTTTGGAAAATATGAAAACACTTCTATTCACCATGTGGGATGTCGTATGGGAATAGGATTCTAATTTCTTTCTGACTTCTCTCCCTTAGGCCCGTTTTGAAAAATTCGGGTCTTTTTTTTGTCTGATAAGGGACCCCCTACTCAAAAAATATTCCTGAACAGGGGGGTCTGTCATAGAGAAATAAAAATTGTGACCAGGGGGGTCGCCCATCTTGAGTAGGGGGTTCATAGGCTTTCTCTTGCTCTAATTTAAACTTTATTTTACAAGAAAGTTACGACAAACATTAGTTACCAAGCTTATGAAATATGAATGTCCCTCATGCTTTCTTGCATGGGAAGATGAAAAAGATCCTCAAGAAAAAGTTTGCCATCCCCTCTGTTCCTTTTGTTCTATGTCTCATAGCCAAAAAGAACTTCTAAACTGGCAAATAGACCATCTAGAAAATATTTCTTCTCACCGTTTTCTTCATATTCTTCGTCACTTGTATCGGTTTGTCGAATTAGAACTAAAACTTCTTAAGGAGAAAGTCTATGACGCAAACAGCCAATCTTCAGACAAAAGAGAAAGTTAACACATTTCGTTATCTCATTACTAAATTTAACAAGGAAGGGTGGGCCGATGCTTCATCTTCTCTTCCTATTCCTTTCGACTTAGTGACCCTTCTTACTTCGCGAGACAAAAAAATCGCGGGGTGGTGGACCGGAAATCACTGGGAAGGCGCTCGTCTCAAAGAAAATGAACGAGTTCTTTTTTGGAAAAGGAGACGGTATGAGCACCTCACCTAAAAAAACAGTAGGGCAATATTCCTATGAACTCCAACAAAAACCTGATGAAAAAATTAATCCTATTGATCTTCAAAGGGAAATTCATCGAGGGAATACTAATGAAGATTCTTTTGAAAATCAGGTTAGATTAGCAGTGGAAAGGGGAGAGCGCCAGTTTGAAGGAGATTTTTATGTGGTAGTTCTTTTTAAAAAGGAACGCCTCATGAAAAACGTAGTGAGACAATATTTTTTCCCTCGCAAAAGCTGTCCCACACCTGAATATGACCAGGTGGTTTATCACTATTTTCCTAAAGAACAAAGGTTAGATTTTGTCTGGGTTATCCCTGATAAGCAAAGCACTATTGATTTAGCACTTATGGGGGGTGAACTGCCAGAAGAACAACAACAGTTAGTGCAGTTTGCCCGGGATTTTAATAGCGGAAAATTAGATCAATTATGCGAGAGGTTAAACAATCCCTCATAAATTGTTTTAGGTAAACTTGAATTAAATTCCTATCCATTTTAATTAGAAACTAATTCATGAATCGGTTCCCTCCGTTAGTGGGCATGAATAACTTATAAGCAGTAACGCGTTTCGCAAGCGCACAGGAGTACGAATGGCAACAAAAACACCGGACGTAGCGGAAGAAACTCCGCAAGAGGAAATCGTTCAACCTCAAGCTGAGCAACCACAAGAGGAGGTTCAGAGCCAAGCGACTCAAGTTTCTCCTCCGGAAGACCAAGAAGTTAAAAATAAAGAATTTAACTTTAAAAAACTTCGGGAAGAGAAAGAACGACTTGAAGCTGAGCTTCGAGAGTATCGTGCTAAACAAGAAGCTTCTGAAAAAGAAGACGAATTGGGTGAAGAAGATCTAGTTGAAGGGAGACATCTCAAAAAGCTAGAACAGCTCATCCTGCGTAAGGAACTGGAAGCAGTACCAGAGAAGCTCCGCGGTAAATTCGAAGATTTCGATCAAGTTGTGACTAAAGAAAACTTGGAAAAACTGAAAGAAACTGAGCCCGAATTGTTTTTTTCCATTCAAAGTGGGGACGGAACAAGTGCAGATGGTCTCTATGCGAAAGGTGTTGCAGCTTATAAAACGCTCAAAGGGTTGGGATATGATCCCACCAATCAAAATCTTATGAAGCAAAAAGATCAAGTACAATCCAACCACAAGAAGCCGCTTAGCGCTCAAGCGATAAAAGGATCGGGAGCTCTCCATGAAGCAAATGTTTTTGCCAATGGGTTGACTCCTGAATTAAAGAAGCAGCTTCAAAAAGAAATGGCAGAGGCAGTGAAAGCTCGGTAAATAACCGAGGTATCGCATGACCACAACCACAACTGTGTTACCGGCACCGGTACAACAGAGCTTCTCGTACAAGCTTCTGTCCGTACCAGTTCCGTACATGATTCATAACATACCCGCGATGCTTAAGAATATGCCCCGAAATGGTGGTACTACTCTTAGAATGCGTAGGTATAATCCCTTGCAGACCGCTACGGTTCCTCTTGGGAATACAGGTGTAACGCCACCTCCTCAACAGTTGACAGCCGTCAATATTGATGCGGAGATAGATTTCTATGGTACTTACATCATCCTTAACGAGCAAGTAACTCTTCAAAACCAAGACCCCGTCCTTAATGAAGCGGCGCAACGGCTTGGAGTGTCTTTAAGACAAACAGAGGACGAACTTACTCGTAACATGCTCCAAAGTACAGCTAGTTCAATTAACTGTACAGGAGGTACTAACGGGGATAATCCAACAGAGATTACCCGATCCGACGTCGACACTGTTATCCGTACATTAGCGGATAATAATGCGTACACCATTGCAGATAACATTGAGGGAGAAGACCGATTCGGTACAGCTCCTGTTCGTGATGCTTATTTTGCATTGGGTAACACTCAGCTCATTGGAGACCTAGAGCAAGTACAGGGCTTTATTGCTAAAGCTCAATACCCAAGTCAAATGTCTACCTTGCGTCCTGAGTGGGGTTCTGTATCTAACTTACGTTTCTTACTTTCGAGCATTGGAAGTGTGACACAAAACGGATCCAATAATGGAAACGATGTGTACAACATTTTCTGTGTGGGGATGGAAGCGTATGCTGTCGTGGAACAAGATGGCTATAGTTCTCAATTTATCTATAGACCTCCTATCTATGATGGTCCTCTTGCTCTCAATGCAAGTGTTGGATACAAATTCGCACAAGTTCCTCGCATTACCAACGATGCTTGGGTGATTAATCTCAGATCAACCCTATCAGTCTAAGGAGGCAATGATGAACGGAACTATTATACAACAAGGAAGATTTACCTCAGATGGTACAGCTAAGACTCTAGACATTCGATCCGACGTGGATTGGATGCAAGTTCTTAACTATACCGTAGCCGATGACGATACTCAAACTACTGCGGTAGGAGTGGAATATTATTGGCAACGAGGTATGGCTGCAGGCACAGGCATTGAATATAGAAAATCCAATGCTGCCAACGCTGCCCAGCTTACAACAGCTCTGGCGTCAGGAGGATTTACTCTTTTAGATACTTCTGATCAAACTCCAGGAGCGCTTAATTCTACCATTACAGCTATTTCCAATGCGGCTATCCCCGTGGTTACCAACTCAGGTACCAACGGCTTATCTGCGGGGGATGTAGTTAGAATTATTAATGTAACTGGAGCTCAACAACTTGGTGGAATTGATTTCACCGTTGGAAATAACACTCTCTCTGCCACTACATTTAGTTTGGACTATATGGCCCAAATTGTAGCGGGAACCACTGGTTCCTGGAGAAAGATCCCTTTCCAACCTCAATTCTATCCTCGTAGACGCACTATTACTGCAATTACCCAAGCTACAAGCGCGGTCATTACGATGTCTGTGACTCATGGGTTTACCGCAGGACAAGCGGTTAGGATTAAAGTCCCTAGCGCGTTTGGTATGACTGAAATGGACAACCTTATTGGAAACATCACTGCGGTGAACACTACCAATAACACCATTACAGTAGATATCGATTCTAGTGCCTTTACTGCATTCTCTTTCCCTCTTACAGCCGGGGTGCCTTTCACCTTAGCGGAAGTCATTCCAGTAGGAGAAACAGCGAATGGAACCTTTGCAAACTCTCTCGACGACGCAACTAATAACGTTTCTATTATTGGAATGGAATTAGCTGCAGGCGCGGACAGTCCTGCAGGGACAAACAATGATGTGATCTACTGGCGAGCTGGTAAATCCTTCAGCGTGACCAATGAATAATTGGAGTGGATGGGGACTAAATGTCCCCACCCTTTTTTGACAAACAGAGAAAACGTTACCACCAGGAGACATTATGTCTACATTAACCCTTCCTAGAGCGCGTAGAAATACGCGGAAAATCACCGATGAAGAAATGCGTAAAATGCGGCAAAAAGACCACAAAATGGTCAAAGGAATCTTCCGGTGCTATGAGCCTCGTGGAGGTTCAATGACTTTTAGTTTTAAAAAATATAAAGGGGACGAAGTCCTTAAGTATACCATGGTAGATGGGGAAATTTATGATATCCCTCTCATGGTTGCTAAACATCTAAACCAACAATGTTACTATCCTAAGCATGCTCATGTTTTGGATGCTGATGGTAAACCATCGGTAGAAGTGGGCAAAAAAGTACAGAGATGTTCATTTGAAAGTTTAGAATTTCAAGAAATTGAAACGGATGAAAAATGAGTGCTCCCAGTACATTAGCGACTATTAGAACAAAGGTAAGGCGCCTTACGGGGCGCCCTTCCCCCCAACAAATTACCGATGCTCAAATTGATGACTATGTAAATACCTTCTATCAATATGATTTTCCTGAACATTTGAGAGTATTTTCCAACAACGGGACGTTTGAATTTATGACGATCCCAAATGTGGATCAATATAATATGCTCTCAGCCACTCCCGCCACTCCCCAGTTTAATGAATTAATAGTGGATTTTGATGGGGCCCCCTCGCAGGCACAAGATGTGTATTACAATCTCCAGCCTCCAGCCTATATTAATGGGTATCAAAGTTTTTATTCCCAAAGTCGCGAGCAATTTTTTCGAATTTATCCCGCCTTAGGAGATACTTTTACCACGCTATCAGGAAATGGCACACCGGGGCCTTATACGGCAACCCTCCCGAATGTCCCCATGCTTCAAAATTCGGTGACCGTGGGAACAGTCGATGACACTAATGCTGCGATCCGAGTGGTGGATAATCCTCAAACGCGGTCTACCGGTACCTGGCTTATTAGTAACTCCACAACCCCAGCCACAGGAAGTATTGATTATTTGACAGGAGCTGTTTCCATCACTTTTGCAAATAATATTCCAAGTGGAACAGAAATCACCTTCACATTTACGCCCTATCAGCCTAACAGACCGCAAGCAGTGTTATTCTATGACAACATCATAACATTGCGTCCTGTGCCCGATAAAGTGTATCCAGTCAAATTTAACGCTTTTTTAACTCCAGCAGCCCTTCTTTCAAGCACTCAAGATCCCTTAATTAAGCAGTGGTGGCAATATTTGGCATATGGGGCAGCGAAAAAGATATTTGAAGATTCTCAAGACCCTGAAGGGATCGATCAAATTATGAGAGGATTCAAAGAACAAGAAAATCTCGTTCTTCATCGTCACATTGTTCAACAAACCAATGAAAGAACGGCGACGATCTATACAGAAATGACAGCTTTCCCTTATGGGAACTTTAACAATAGGTTTTAAGATGGCTTATAATGAAAATATTCCTCAAGCAAGTGACAACCCTTCCCAAAGTCAAGCTCAGATCCTAGACAACTTCCAAGAAATCAGTACTGCTTTTAATACCAACCATGGAAATTTTAATGCCACTGATCAAGGAAAACATTCTTTTCTTCAAATGCCTGAGCAAAGTTCAGCTCCCGCTACAAGTGCTAATGAAATGGGACTATACACTAAAGAAAGCACTCTTACATCAGTGGCGGAAATGTTCATTAGGAGAGAATCTAATGGAACCGAAATTGAATTCACTTCCTTTTTAGGATCGGCTAACGGATGGACGCGTCTTCCGTCCGGAATTCTTCTTAAATGGGGCACAGGCAGTGGAAGTGGGGCGCACACGACCAATTTTCCTACGGCGGCTACCATTCCGGTTTTTAATGCGGTGTATACAGGATTTGTAGTAACCGCCGATTCTAGTGGGACCCCTAATACCTTTGCAACCTTTCGTTCGGTCTCTACAACCGGAATTAGTGTGTTTGGTTCGCGGCGAACCGATACGGCTTCAACAGCCACTACCTATAATTACTTAGTCATAGGGAGTTAAATGGTACTCAAAAGTTTTTTAATCGGTCCTCTGGAAGAAGGGGAACAAAACAATATAGAGCCATTCTATCTTCCTGAAGATGCATATTT
>Ga0180430_10001573_pt1 | contig 21958 bp, 16 predicted proteins | sample SS_ome_9_FD_132999 | JGI IMG/M metagenome (GOLD analysis project Ga0180430, IMG submission 132999) | Hypersaline lake sediment archaeal communities from the Salton Sea, California, USA - SS_1_S_2 metaG | ecosystem: Environmental > Aquatic > Non-marine Saline and Alkaline > Hypersaline >... | reverse complement strand
GGTCGTATTCTCTCATGATCTTCATTATCTAGGATTTGAGGGATTTCATACGGAGATCGAACAGGTAAGTCGGATCGAGTTTGAAGATGCTGTCAGGCGCCAATGCGTTGTTTATGGTTTCGGCGGCCTGCACCTGTTGGCCGGCCAGTTTGTCCATCCCGATTTCCATGAGCCTCTCGGCGAATTCGACGCGCATGCTCAGCAGTTGCGGATCTCGCTTCACCGCATCGTTCATGTGGCCCAGCCACCGCGAGCCTCTGTCTCCCGAATCCCAGAGGATATCGGCCGCCAGGCGATGATTCAACGACGCCTGCGGGCATCGCCTGATCGCCTCTTTGGCCCAATCGTACGCCTTCGGCAGGTGTTCCCTCCCGCCGCCGCGAAGCAGTCCGGCGACATCCGCCGCGGCGATGTGATCGAGAGTGTCGCATCGGGCGGCCTTCTCGGCGAAGTCCAGGGCTCCGTTTCCGTCGCGTGCGATCATACGCTCGACTACTCTCTCAGCGGCCCACGATCTGCGGGCCACAGGCAGCCACAGCAGCACGAATACCGCCGCGATCGCCAATACTGAAACGCCGACAGCGGGCCATCGGAACCTGGCGAAATCCGATGTAGTCGTTCGCGTGACGGATATCACCGCCCCGGCTCCCAGCCAGAACGCCATCGCCGCCCCGGGCATCCACAAGCTGAAGCTGACGGTGTTGTGTGCGACGAATCCTATCAGGCCGCACGCCAGGACAACACGCGTCACCAGCCCTCCGTCAGCGGCCGCATGAGATAATCGCGGCCCGAACCACAGCATGATCGCCAGACCGACAGCCAGGAACACAGCCGCTTCAAACGCTCCGACCAGCATCGCCCCGCGAGACCCGGCGAACAGCCACTGGCTGGCGATAACTGTCAGCGGAATCCAGACGATCGGAGCCGCCGACGCCCGCGCGGTCGGATCGATCTCCTCGGACGGACCGCTCGCCGGTCGGCACAACCCCCACAGAACCATTGCGACAACGCACAAATAAAGCCCCGCTCCGGGCAGTCCGTACTGCGCCGCGGCGTGAACGGCGAAGTTGTGCGGCGTCTTGACCGCCTCCTCCGCCGCCGGTCGGCGAACCGCTTCGTAAGCCGGGCCGAATCCGCCGGGGCCGACGCCCCAGACAGGCTCGTCGGCGATGATCTCGGCGCTGGCGGTCCAGTAGTACCAGCGGAATGTCATTGTCTTGGCGCCCAGCGAATCGTACTTCAGCCCGCAGGCGACAACTGCCCCGATGAGCGCCGCGGTCACCAGAACCGCCGTCAGCATCCATTTTCGCCGGTGTCCGGTCAGGCGCCGCCGAAATCGCAGCACCACCGCCGCCGACAGACCGACAAGAACCGCCGCTCCAGTCGCCCCGCGACTCAGTGCGAGAACCAGAGCCGCGGCGCACAGCGGGAATGCCAGTGAAGTAATCGCGGCCGACAGAGTCGGAAGGTGGATTTCGCCCTTGTTGCGCAGATGTGCGGTGTTCCTGCGGTCGGGGATCGCTTTCCGCCATTTGTCGGCGGCCAGGCCGAATACCGCCGAACCCAGGACGATCATCACCGAAGCGAATATGTTGGCCAGAGAGAAGAATCCCAGCGGCACGGCCTTGAACAGCCGCTCTTTGAATGATATCGCTTCGGGCGAGTCTGGCGTCCATCCGCGGGCTGCGAAGATCTCGGCTCCGCGGGCTTCGAAATCGGCGATTCTCTCCGCCGCGTCGACGAATACCTGCCGCAATCCGACCAGGGCGAGCATTACGCCCATAGCCGCCAGGACCGCAAGGAGCATTGCTCGGCGTTTCGAATCGGCGCACAACTGTATCGCCAGCCAGGCCGACAGCATCAGGGCGACCTGGTTGGTCCAGCAGATCAGCGCCCCGCGTTGATCGCCGCCCTGGAGGGCTGAAGCCAAGGACCAGGCGGCGAACATGGCGATGATCACTCCAAGCCTCCCGGCGCGGATTTTCAGGCTTCGGCGCCCGGCTTGTCCGATCAGCCAGCACAGCCCGGCCAGAAATATCATCACGCCGAACGTCATGCTCGCCAGATCGATGTGGCTGGGCGGCAGGATTACGCCGCCGCCGGAATCCAGCCCCGCCAGCGGCGACGAGCGGAAGGGCAGTTCCGGGATCACTATACGACCGGCCAGCGAGGCCAGCAGCAGTCCCATCGCCGACGAATCGAGGAAACCGCCGCGTGTCGGGGACTCGACGATATTGTCGGAGCCGCGAGTCATGATCCGCCGCCCTTCGATTCCATGAGTGCGATTATCGCGACTATTACGCCTGTCTGTGCGAATATCAGCGTTGCGGGGACCCAAGTCGACACGTGCGGAAGAACCGCCGCGGCGATCGCCGTAGCCGCCGTGCAGAGGTAGATCGTCAGCACGGCCCAGCGGACGCCCATGCCGCGGCGAAGCAGGCGGTGCGAGAAGTGGCGCCTGTCTCCCGACAGCGGATTGCAGCCGGCTTTCAGACGCAGAACGATCACGCTGACCATGTCGTAGAGCGGAATCGCCATCAGGACAACCGGCGCCATCACGCCGTGGGCCGTTACGCCTTGACCGGGACGGACGTAGCTGGTCAGGCAGCTAAGCACGCCCAGCAGGAATCCGATCACCATCGATCCGGCGTCGCCCATATAGCTCGACGCCGGTGAGAAGTTAAACGGGAGGAAGCCCAGCAGCGCCCCGATCAGCAGGCACAGCCAGGCCGAGACGAACAGTTGGCCCAGGCTCGCGGCCGCCGCCAGCAGCGCCGCGGCGCATATCGCCGCGACGCCGGCCGACAGACCGTCCATGTTGTCCAGGAAGTTGAAGGCGTTTGTGATCGTCGCCAGCCATAGGATTGAAACCGCGCAACTGATCGGCTGACCTGCGATCCTGAGCACCCTGACGTCGCAGAACAGCACGACGCCGGCGGCGGCGAGGAGTTGAATCGCAAGCTTGCCCCAGGGACCCATAGCCTTGCGATCGTCCAGCAGGCCCGTCACGTGCAGAATCATCGCAGCGGCGAGAACGCCAAGCGCCGCGGGAGCCTTGGCGGCAGCCCCCGGTACGTGTTGCCGCAGCGAATCCGGGAGCCATTGAGGCGATCCGGCGGCGTTGCAGATCATCGCAAACAGCGCCGCTGCGGCAAGGGGCAGACCCCAGGCGGCGAAGATCGCCGAGCCGCCCAGTAGGGGCGCCGGACGGCGATGGGTCTTGTGAGCAGACGGTTCATCGAGCATCCCGAGACGCACCGCAACACGCCGAGAAAAGAAAGTTCCCGTCGCCGAAAGCAGCATCGCCAGCGTGATCGCGGATAATATTGCGAAGATAATCATAGCCGTTCCGATCAATATCCGTATGATAGCGTATGCAACATGCCGCTGAACAGCAAGTTGCACGCCATCGCCGAAAGAAGGAGCGCCGAGACCCCCGGGATATCGAGTCTTTAGGCTTGTCTGGAGGCGTCTGTGCGCAGAGAATATTGTTTCGCTCTTTGCGGAATATTATTGTAATAGAACTATCGTAATATCGTTAAGCGATTTGAGGCATGGATACAGAGCAGTTTCGAGCCGTGATAGAATCTGCCAAGGCCGGAGAGGCCTCGGGCTTTGAAAAGCTCCAGGGACTTTACTCCAGGCGTCTCTACGGGTATTTCTTTCGGGCGACGGCAAGTCATCACGATGCAGAGGATCTGCTCAGTGATCTGATGCTCCGCTTAGTGCGTACGCTGAGTAGATACGAGCACCGCGGAAGATTTGAGCCGTGGTTGTTCAGAATAGCGGCTAATATGGTGCGGGACCGTATCCGACGCCGCAAGGCACGTCCGACGCCGATAAGCCTGTCGGCCCAGAGCGACAGCGGGCAGACTCTCGGCGAGCAGATGCCCGGGCGTCCTGTGGACATTGATGCGGAAATACAGGCCGGAGAGTTGTCCGAATCGCTGCAGACGGCCCTCGAAGGACTTGACGTGACAACGCGGGAAATGATCCTGCTAAGATATTTTGGAGAGATGAGCTTTAAGGAACTAGCCGATATATTCGAATGCCCGATAGGCACAGTGCTAGCCAGGGTCCATAGGGGACTAAAGGCTCTGAGAAAGATAATGAGACGAAAATGAGCATGTGGAGCGACGAACAATTTGACAGGGTGGCCAGGCGGCTCGATGGGGAGCAGATCCTACTTACCGAAACCGAACGCCAACTCGCCGACGACTTCAAGAACAGCGAGCGGGTCCTCGGCGACGCGCCGAGAGTTCCGCTGCCGGCGAAAGCCGATCAGCGCGCTAGTCGCAGGATCGCCTCGGCGCTGCGCGGGGTGAGAATCCTAAAACGCATGAGACTGGCGTTCATGTCCGGCGTGTCGGCCGCCGCGGCGATCGTTATCGCCCTGGGCCTGATCAACCTGATGACCACCGGCTCGATCCTCTCGGATTACGATTCGCTGGCCTGGCTGTTCGACGGCGGCGAGCAGAGCCGCGACGTGTGGCGAATGCCCGAACAGGACCCGCAATTGGAGTTGCTGGCCGGCGATCTGGACGAAATCGAGACCGCTCTGTTCAGCCCCGAACCTACGCCGCTGCCGATCGAGGCTCCCGCGATCGAGGATATCGACGGAGATCTCGATGAACTCTGGCGGATTTGGGTCGAAGAACATCCCGGTGAAACAGATTCGTCCGGCGACGTTACGTCGGGATGATCGAGAGGTCTGAAATGGCAAAACATCTTACGGCGTTTCTTGCGGCGATTCTGTTCTGCGTTGTATTGGCGTCGGTGTCTCAGCAGCGTCCCGTCACCGTAAGTCAGTCTGACGCGGCGTCCGCCAAGGCGACGACCAAACCGGCGCCCAAGCCCAGGCGAAGATTGCAATGGCCCACCCCCTCGGAGGAAAAGCAGCTTCTGGATTTCCTCAAGCGGAGCCGCCGGGAATTCTACAACGGTCTGATGGCCCAGAAGAAGACCAGCGACAAACGCTATCGCGGCACGCTGAAGTTCGCCTGGCAGTGGTACAAGCGCTACCGGGACCTCGACAAGGCGGTTCGCAGCGAGGTCGATCGCGAACAGAAGACGCGAATCGAAATCAGCAAGATTCTCGGCAAGATCAAGAAGACCTCGTCCGAGACCGATCGCAAGAAGCTGACAACCCAGCTCGAACGCCTCGTCGGCATTCAGTTCGACGTGCAGATGAAGGTCACCAAATACAAGCTGGATCAGACCGCCAACCAGCTCAGTCGCCTTCGCAAGGAACTCCAGAACCGCCAGGCGGGCCGCAAGGCTATCGTCGCCCAGAGAGTCCAGGAGTGGCTGAAGGCCGCCAGGCCCGCAAAGAAGAAGTAGGCTCCGGCCCCGCCCCGGGCTCGGACCTCTCGATCGGTCATTTCATCCAATGAGACACTCAACGGTTTTCGTCAGCGAGACGATAGATGCGATGCGGGCTCTGGGCAATGTCCTCAAGCTGCCCGGCGGGGAAATTCGCCTACCCGGTTCATTCGGATTCTGTCGCGGCGTCAATCGCGCGCTGGCCATGCTCGAAGACGCCTGCTCGGCGGGAGATTCCGATCCGTCCAGCCTGTTCCTGCTGGGCCAGATCATCCACAATCCCTGGGTCAACGATCACTTCTCGAGCCTTGGAGTGCGGATTCTCAGCCCCGATCAGGTCGATCGCCTTGAAGAGTTCATAACTCCCGCCGATCGAGCCGTGATACCGGCGTTCGGCGTTACCGTAGATATCGAACGACGCCTCAAGCAGCTCGGGTGCCGCGTGCTCGACACCACCTGCGGCGACGTGCGGCGCCTTTGGCTGTGGGCCTGCCGGGCCGCGGAAAAAGGGCTTGGCGTGGTGATCTTCGGACGGGCCGAGCACGACGAGACTGTAGTGACAAAGTCCAGGCTCGACGCCGTCGGCGGGAAATACGTGGTTGTCGGAGACTTGGACCAGACGGCGCTTCTGGCCGACATCATCTCCGAAAAGACCCCGAGCGAGAGATTCACGGAGTTCTTCCCGCCTGTCTGCACCAACGCCGACACGATCGAACCGTTCCTGCGGCTGGCGCAGGTCAGCCAGACGACGATGCTGTACAGCGACACAGCCGAGGTCCGCAGCATTCTACAGGCCGCCTTCGCCGCCAGATCTTCAGGCCGAGCCGAGCCGGACGAACTGCTTTTCGAGCCGACGGTCTGCCACGCCACGCAGGATCACCAGACCTCGGCGGCCGCGCTGTGCGGGTCGGGGTGCGACCTGGTGATGGTTGTCGGAGGATTCGGCTCGTCAAACACGCGCCATCTGCACGAACTGGCCCTGGGATATGTCCCGGCGTTCTTCATAGAAAACGCCGATGCGATAGTCTCGCCTGACAGAGTGATCGCCTTTGATCCGGCGTTGTCCGAACCGACGGTCGTTGACGGATGGTTGCCGGAGGATCGCCCGTTGACGATAGGCGTACTGGCCGGAGCATCCAGCCCCGAGATCGTAGTGGGGCAGGTGATAGACAGACTGTCGGAGTTTCTGCGGTAAGCTGATGCTTGCGGAGGCTGCTGTCGGCGATATAATCGCATCTGCACGTTTACGGGTCTTACCGCCGGAACCGCCGGCGATATCGGAAATCGGAATCCAGTAAGAGGAGAGAGAAATGTTGAAACGAATCAGATTTGGGGCGTCCGTCCTGGCGTTGATCCTTGCGACAGCCTTGTCGGCTACGGCGATTGTCCATGCTGCCGACTGGACTATGTATCGCGGACCGGACCATACGGGAATCTCGAAAGAGACCGGCTGGTTTGACGCGTCGGCCGGTGTGAAAGTGCTCTGGGAGGCCAGGATCGGTACGGGCTACGGCTCGGTCGCCGTCGGCTCCGGACGAGCTTTCGCGACGGGCCATGACTCCGGAAAGGATACGGTGTTCTGCTTTGACGCCAAGACGGGCAAGAAGATATGGGCGTTCGTCTACGCCGCGGCGCCGAAGGTGCCCGGGGAGTACATGGGCGGACACAAGGGCGGACCCTACGCCACTGCCACTATCGACGGGGACAACGTCTACACGATCTCGAAGCACGGCGACGTGCACTGCCTGTCGGCCGACAAGGGTGCGCTCAAGTGGACCGCCAAGATCAAGAGCAAGAACCCCAAGTGGGGTTTCGCGGGCTCTGCGCTGGTTGCCGGCGATCTGCTGATAGTAAACGCCGGTTCGGCGGGGACCGCGTTTAACAAGACCACCGGCAAGCTTGTTTGGTCCAGCGGCGCCGCGCCGGGCGGATACTCCACGCCCGTGCCGATAAAGTACAACGGAAAACCGCATGTCATTCTGTTTACATCCAATAGTGTCGCGATCGTATCTGTCGCCGACGGCAAGAAGGCCTGGTCTTTCCCGTGGAAGACAAAATACGACGTGAACGCCGCCGATCCGATAATAGTCGGCGAGAATCTGTTCATATCTTCCGGATACGGCACAGGGTGCTGCCTGCTGCCCATAGGCAAGACCACCCCGATCTGGAGGAACAAGAACATGAAGAACAAGATGAGCGGATGCGTGATGCTCGACGGATATGCTTACGGTTTCGACGAGAGCACGCTGACGTGCCTGGATCTGAAGACCGGCGAGGCAAAGTGGACAGATTCGAGCCTTGATCGGGGCACGTTGATGCTTGCTGAGGGGAAGTTGATCCTGCTGTCGGAAAAGGGCAAACTGGTGATCGCCAAGGCCTCGCCGGACGGATTCAAGGAACTGTCTTCCGGCGTGATACTCAAGGCCGGAACGCAATGCTGGACAATGCCTTCGCTTTCGGACGGATTGATCTACGCCCGCAACTCCGCCGGTGATCTGGTCTGCGCCAAGGTTGGGAAGTAGCGCCGGCGCATCAGTTTGAAAGGCTGTTCCATGATCTGCGGACATATGAAGCGGATGTTGCTTTCTGCGTTGGCGGTTGTTGCGGTTTTCACCGTTTCGGCCGCCGCGGAGCCTCAAGTTGCGAAACGGCCGGCTGACGCCGAAGCCCGATTCGCTCGCGTGTCGATCCGCGCTCTGCGAATGGCTATAACCGATCTTCACAGGACGTTCCCCAAGCGATATCCCAAGGGTCCGGAATACCTGAAGAGACTCACTATCCTGGAGAAGCGAGCCGGTGAGATCGTAAAGCCGCCGACCGCCGGCGAAGACAAAGCCGTCGCGACGGTTGACGAGTTGACGGCGCTGCAATCCGAGGCGCTGCTGGCCAACCCGCTGCTTGATTTCGGGAAGCTGCTGCTTATAAAGCGAAAACCGATGGGCGACGCGCGCAGGGCTCGCGGAAAGGGCAGGGGGCTTGGCGAATTCATCGGACTGCCGAGACAAAGCTCCTGGCAGCTCGACAATATTCCGAATCTGATGATCTGGACCAACTCGCTGCAACTGCTTTTCCCGCTGCGCCCGGACGGTCGACTGACGGAAGTCTATCACTCCGACGACAAGAAGCTCCTGTCGGACATCGACCTGCACTACGACGCCGACAAGCTGTTGTTCTCGCTGCCGGACAAGGATCGCAATCTCCAGGTCTTCGAGATGTCCGTCGATCCGTCGACCGGCATGATCTCCGGACGGAAGGCGCCAAGGCAGTTGACCCCGTCGAACAAGCACGGCGTGCATAATTTCGATCCGTGCTATCTTCCAAACGGCAATATCGTGTTCCTGTCGACCGCGCCGCTGCAGGCGGTTCCGTGCAATTCGTCGGTCAATGTCGCGATGGCCTATGTCATGGACTCAAACGGGAGGCAAATCAGGCAGTTGTGCTTCGATCAGGACCACAACTACAGCCCGACTGTGACCAACGACGGACGGATTCTCTACCTGCGCTGGGAGTATACCGACCTGCCGCACGTCTGGGGGCGATACCTGTTTACGATGAATCCGGACGGGACCTCGCAGCGTGAGTACTACGGCAGCGGTTCGTACTGGCCCAACGGCATGTTCTACGCACGTCCGATCCCGGGTCACCCGACGAAGGTCATCGCGATAGTCACCGGCCATCACGTAGGACGCGTCGGAGAACTGGTCCTGTTCGATCCGGCGCTGGGCAACAAGTCGACCCAGGGCGTGGTGCAGCGCATACCGGGATACGGGAGGAAAGTTGAGCCGGTCATTGAGGATATGCTCACGCACAAGAGCTGGCCGAAATTCCTCCACCCGATCCCGCTCGGCGACGAGCGGACCGGAGCCGGGGGCGGGAAGTACTTCATCGTCTCGGCCAAGCCGACTCCGCGGGACCTGTGGGGCCTATACCTGGTCGACATATTCGACAACATGACCCTGATAAAGGAAGTCGAAGATCACGTGCTCCTGGAGCCGATTCCGCTGGTCAAGCGCAGGACCCCGCCTGTGATTCCCGACAAGATCGATCCGTCGCGAAAGGATGCGGCGGTGTATATCGAAAACATCTATCGCGGGGGAGGCCTGGCCGGCGTGCCGAAAGGGACCGTCAAGAAGCTCAGGCTGTTTACGTATCATTTTGCGTATCGCAGATCGGCGGGCATCAACTACATGGTCGGGCTCGACGGACCCTGGGAGCCCAAACGCGTGCTGGGAACCGTCGACGTGGAAACCGACGGGTCGGCGCTGTTTTCGATCCCGGCCAACACGCCGATTTCGATCCAGCCCCTGGACGAGAAGGGAATGGCGATCCAGTTGATGCGAAGCTGGATGACGGCGATGCCCGGCGAGGTGCTTTCCTGCCTCGGCTGCCACGAGAGCAACAAGGATCTGGCCACGAACCGCCGCACGATAGCGGCCCGCAAGGCGCCGCGCAAGATAGCGCCCTGGAAGGGTCGGGTGCGGGGCTTCAGTTTCCCGCGGGACGTCCAGCCGGTTCTCGACAAGTACTGCGTCGGCTGCCACGACGGAGTCGTGCGGAAGAACCGGCCGATACCGGACCTGCGGCGCGACCAGGGCCGGTATATTGTCTTCAGGAATAGGGATCCGAGGCCCGTAGTTGTCAAAGGCGTCGATAAACGCACTCTGTTCGGCAAGTTCAGCGGCGTGTTCGATCCTTCGTTCGTGGAGTTGCGGGCTTATCTGCGAACCCCGGGCTACGAGAGCGATCTGCGGATGCTTTATCCGTATGAATTCCACGCGACGACGAACGAACTGGTGCAGATCCTGATCAAGGGACATCACGGCGTAAAGCTCGACGCCGACGCCTGGGATCGTCTGATAACGTGGATTGACCTGAACGCTCCCTGTCACGGTACGTGGCGCGATACGGCCGGGGCGTCAAGGACCGTTCGCGATTACGGACCCAGGCGGGAGTTGCGAAAGCTCTATGCGAACATAGATGAGGATCCCGAGGACCTCACCCAGGGCGGCGGCCCCGCGGTCAAGCCGATAATGCCTCCGCGGCGGATCAGACCCAGGCCCAAGGCGATCAACTGCGCCAACTGGCCTTTCGACGCCAAGACCGCCAGGCGTATGCAGTCCGCCGGCGGGCCGGTCGAGCAGAGTATGGACCTTGGCGGGGGGGTGAAACTGGAGTTGGTGCGAATCCCGGCCGGGCGGTTTGTCATGGGCTCCGCCGACGGATGTGTCGACGAATCGCCGCGGGCGAAAGTCGACGTCGCCGGACCGTTCTGGATGGGCCGCTGCGAGATTACAAACGCACAATACCGTCGGTTCGATCCGAAACACGAAAGCCGCTTTGAACACAAGGGTTCGTGGAAGTTCAGCCGGCGGCATCTGGGCTGGGATCTCGACGGCGCCGATCAGCCGGTTGTCCGAATTTCGGCTCGCGAGGCTATGGCGTTCTGCAAGTGGCTGTCGAAGAAGACCGGGCGCGGGGTTTCGCTGCCGACCGAGGCCCAGTGGGAGTACGCCTGCCGGGCCGGTTCGGACCAGGCGATGTCGTACGGCGATGTCGACAGCGATTTCACCATGCACGCTAATTTGGCCGATGCAAGCCTGAAGCGTCTGGCGTACGACACTGACGGACGATACACCGCAGATCTTGTGCCCCGGGACAATCGATTCAACGACGGCGGGCTGGTTACGGTCAATGTCGGCGGTTACAAGCCCAACGCATGGGGGCTTTGCGACATGCACGGCAACGCGGCCGAGTGGACGCGATCTGCGATGAGACCCTATCCCCACAAAGACGCAGACCGGAGGGGTTCGCCCGAGCCTGCGGATTTGCTCGTGGTGCGGGGCGGCTCGTGGCGGGATCGTCCCAAACGGTGCCGATCGGCGTTCCGCACCGGCTGCCTGGCGTGGACCAGAGTATACAACGTCGGCTTCCGCGTGGTTGTCGAATGAGGCTGCGCCGGCGGTTCAGCGGATCATTTCAGCCCCGCCAGTTTCCGTGCATAAGCCAGGTATTGCGCCTCGAACGCGTTGGTGTCGTCTGAGATGTAGTGCTTGAACAGCGGAGTCGACACTGTTCGATTGTAGGCGCGTCCGTGTTTCTTTAGTTTGGTCAGAGCGTCGGCGGTCAGCCCGATCCCCACGTGCATTCGACCTTCCTGCGCGTCGGCTATCATCCGCTGCATTCCGGCGTTGTACTCCGGTACGCTGCGAATGAACATCGACAGCGCCCAGACCTGCCCGTAGTATCCGATGGCCTTTTCGGCTATCTGAGTACCGACGGCGTCCCCGGCGTCCATCGGCAGGAGTTTCTCGGTCTCGACCCAGTGTCCGTTCACGATAGCGTTTCGCAGCGCGGTTATTCGCGACGGGTTGTTCTTCGGGGTGAACTGCAGCATGCCCTTGCTGAGTTGGTGTCCTTCGGCCAGTACGCATATCCCCTCTTCAAGCCACATCGGCAGCGACTGCTTGAGTCGATGCGCGAAGAACTGGTGCAGGCCTTCGTGTGCGGCGACCGACAGTGTTGCTCGCGGGCCGATGTCCCACAGCACGCAGACGCCGGCGTGGCAGTATCCTCCCGCGGTTATCGCCAGAACAGGCCCGGCCCACTTCCCGAATCTAGCCGTCGTCAAAGCGGCCCACTCGGGGCGAGTGGCCATTACGTACATGGGCATGAGCTTATTCGACGGTCGATCGCTCAGGCCGGTCAGATCGAGGTAACGGCTGTGAGATGCCTCCATGAGTCCCGGCAGATACTGGCGCAGCGGGGGGCGGCGGATGGTGGTGTAGATGCGGTAATGATCGGTCACAAGCAGATGGCCCCTGCTGTGGGGCGTGTCCCACACGCGGGTTTCCGCATCGATAACTATCGGATGGCGTTTGGGCTGAGCTTTCGGCTCCGGTTCGGAGCAGCCTGTCAGGAACGGGCACGCCATCGTTATAAGCAGCAGGAGTCGTGTTCTCATCCAACCATTGTATACTCTATGGAACCTCAGATGGGCGGTGAATTCAATTGTGCCGGAAAAAGCTGTGGAACTTTGGCGATGCTATCCGATACCATGATGGTTGGTAAGGGCGAAACTGCATTTGGAGACGATACTATGAAATTGCGCGCTGCGATGCTTGTCTTTGTTGTATGCTGCCTGGCGACCGGCGGCTCACTTTGGGCTGAAGCCCCTCTGGCCGAACACCTTCCCGCCGGTTCGCTCCTGTACGCCGGATGGGCCGGACGAAATCTGCCGTTCGACGGGTCAAACGTCGGGCAGTTGCTGCAGGAGCCCGCCGTGGGGCACATGCTGGCGGCTCTCAAACAGAGCATCGACAAGATGCCGGACAAGAATATCGCTCATCTCTGGGCGATCGGCGGAATCGTCTGGCAGCATCCGACCGCACTGTCGCTGATGGACCTGACTCCGGGAACGGGCGAAGCGCCCGGCGTGTCCATGGTGCTGCTGATCGACCTTGGCAAGGATCGGCCGACCTTCGCCAAGCACCTGGACGCCCTGATGCTCAACGGCAAGCTCAAGATGTCGCAGTCGACAGTCGGACAGACGACTTGTCGAACAATGCCGACGCCCCTGGGGCCGGCATCAATCGGGTACAAAGGCAATATCTTCTTCCTTGCCGTCGGCGAAGGGACTGTCGGAAAGCTGCTTGCCGTCAAGCCGACGGTGAGTTTGAAAAACGACAAGGCCTTCATCGCCAGGCGAAAGGGCCTCGCCGGTGAAAACGAGCAGATGGCCTACAGCGTCGACGTTTCCAAACTTGGGCCGAAGATTTCGAGTCTGGTCAGCCGCGTCGCAGGCGGGGGGCGCAACGAAGCCGGACCCGCGGCGGACAAGGTCAAGCTGGTCGTTAATGCTCTGGGGCTTGGCAAGATAACTTCAGCTTCCGGGTCCACCCGGATCGTGGAAAAGGGGCTTTACTCCAAGGCCAGAATCATCACCCCTGCTCCCCATCGCGGCGTGCTCACGCTTCTTGCCGGCGGCGCGCTTTCCGACGCCGATCTCGCCGACGCCCCCGACGATGCGATACTGTTTTGTGCGACGAAGCTGTCGGCCGCCAAAGTGTACGCCGAACTCTTGGACGTCGCCAGGCAAATAGAACCCGGAGCCGACAAGCAGATCCGTCGAGGCGTCGGGCAACTCGAAGACGAATTGGGCGTATCGATTTCCAAAGACATCCTGGGGAACCTCGGAGACACCTGGACGCTTACCAGCGCCTCGTCGCTCGGCGGCCTGGGAACGGGAACAGTCCTTGCCGTTTCAGTCAAGGACTCGGCCAAGCTGACAGCCGCGATAGCGAAGATAGAAGCGGCGTTCCGGAAGAAGACCGTCCGCGTATCGCCTCCGGGCCTTCGATTCAGGCCTCCGAGAGGACCGAGAATACAAGTACTCAAGTCCGGCAAGCTGGAAGTGCATTATCTGCAGGGCATCGATCGGGACGCTCCGGTCGCTCCGGCCTGGGCCGTCAGCAAGAATAAACTGTACATCGGCTTGTGGCCGCAGGTGGTCGTAGCCGCCGTTGAAAACAGCGGAAGGAAATCGCTTGTCCGCAACGCCGCGTTCCAGAAGGTACGCCGACGACTGTCGTCCAAGCCGGCTACGCTGACCTACATAGACACTCCCGCCGTCGTCAGGAGTCTGTACAACCTCATGCTGATCGGATGGACCGTGGGAGCCGACCAGCTTCCCCGCGAACTGGGCCTGGAGGCGAATCCGAAAGTCGATTGGCTGCCTGCACTGTCGAAAATCGAGAAGTATCTCTCGTCGGAAGCTGCCGCGGTGTCCTCCGACGCGGCCGGCATAACCGTAGAGTCATACGGCTCCCTGCCGATAGTCAGCAATTGCATGACTTCGCTGTTGACCACGGCCCCGGTCACCGCGGCGGTGGTCGTGCCGGCCTACTACCGGGCCAGAACTTTGGCCGGACGCGCGTCATCGGCTTCGCGTCTCAAGATGATCGGAATCGCCGTGGCGATGTACCACACCGAGCACAATCAGAGTCCGCCCGGGCTGGTTACTCTCGTTGAGAAGAAGTACATCCGAGCCTCGATGCTGGCCAGCCCCGTCTCCGGACGCAGGATGGCCACCGACGCAAAGGGCCTGCCCATAGGCAAGAGCGATTACGTCTACATAGTTCACAACAACAGACCCAGGGCCAGCATGATCCGGGCGTACGAACTGCCGGAGAACTATGGCGGCAAAGGCACGAACATCCTGATGGTGAACGGGGCGGTAATGTGGGTCGATATGCCGACATTCAAGAGAATGCTAGAGGCCAGTGACGACCGGTAACGGTCGGTAACGGAAACGACCGGTAACGGCCGTTCACTGGTCGTCACCACGGTTTCTTGTACGGGCCTTTGGGTTTCTTTTCTCTGCTTTCGCGGAAACCCTTTCCGCCCACTCTCACCGTTGTGGTTGCGGCCGCTTCGGCGGCTTCCTTTTCGGCGATGTGTTTGCGGATGTATATCCCCTCTACGATTCCGCCGGTTATTGAAGTCATGATGTACAGCGACAATCCGCTGGGTGCATTGTAGAAGAACATCAGCATCATTCCCGGCATCATGTACTTCATCATCTTCATCTGCGTTTCCTGCTCGGGCGACGACGGGGCCGACGATGTGGGGTTCATCTTCATCTGCAGGAACATCACGACCGTCAGCAGCAGCGGCAGGAGATTGAATGTCGAGCCCATAACCGGCAATTCGGTCCCGAATGAAAACAGCGCGTCGGGCGCCGCCAGGTCGGTGATCCAGATCGGCAGGAGTCCGGCGTGCCGCAACTCCACAGATGCATTCAGTCCGGCCCACAAGGCTATCCAGATCGGCATCTGCAGCATCATCGGCAGACAGCCCATCATGCCCGACATCGGGTTGGCGCCCTGCTCCTTGTAGAGCTTCATAGTCTCTCGCTGCAGTGCCTGGCGATCGTTGGCGTATTTCTCCTTCAGCTTGTCCTGCAGCGGCTTGAGTTTTTTCATCGCCTTCTGCGTCTTGGCCATCGATATCTGGCCCTTCTTGCTGAGCGGATGAAGGACGATTCTAACCAGGATCACCAGCATGAAGATCGCAAGACCGTAATTCCCGAACGCGACGCCGGCCAGTGCGTTCAGCAGCCACATCATGCCGAAAGTCAGCCAGTCCGACGCGCAGAAGCACGAACTCAGTGTGATCGCCCCCGCATAATTAAGCTCTGCGTACTGGGGCCTGAAGAACTTGTCGTCGGTGTCGGAGAACATCGCCCGCCTCTTGGGGCCGGCGAAGAGGTCGAACTTCATCGTCTTGCTCGAGTTGCCGGCCAGCGACCATTCGGGGATGTCCATTCCCGTTACGTGCGTCAGGGAGTCGGCCGACTCATAGGCCGCCCGAGACCAGACCGTCGCATTGTAGTTGGCGGCCTCCTTGCGGTCGACTTCGGGGTTGAGGTACAGAATCGACGCGAAGAACTTGTTGGCCTGCCCCAGCCAGAGGATCGGGGGCTTTGCCTCCTGGTCGCCTCCGGCGGGCCGACCGGCGGTGGCGCCTATGTCATTTCGGGTCTGGAGGTCCTCTTCCTCCAGCGAAGTTTTCTTCTGGATCATGACATCGACGTTGTTGTCTTCGGCGAGCTGTCCCCAAGCGACATAGCGTTCGTCGGTCCTGTGAGACTCCAGCGGCACGCCGGTGGGGCCGGCTTGTTCGACTCGAAGGATAACCTTGTCGTCCGACTCGTTCTCCGCTTTCAGGGAGACCACAACGGTGAAGTCCTCCTTATTGACCGTGTAGGTTTTGGTCAATTTAAGGACAAGGTTCTTCGACGCCTCGGCGGCGCTGATCCCGCGATAGACGGTGCAATGGAAGCTGATGCTCTCGGTTTTTGCATTCTCGCCGGATACGGTTCTTTCGGTCATCCGCCATCGGTTCTTCGTTCTTAACCTGCTGAAGGACTTTTCGCCTTCGATTTTTGCGTATACGACCGTCGCCAGCGGGAGATGGCGTCTGGGTCCTTGTCTTACGTGATTCAGCAGCGTGTAGTGTCCGTCGTCGGCGCCGGCCTGGTTGATTCGGGCCATATACGCATCGGGGTCGCTTTCGAAACTTTGCTTGTCGTCGACGTTGGTGAAGTAGCCGGCGAGTTTCAATGTGCGAACGGCGGCGTCTTCGCGGACCACTTCGACCCGAAACACGTGCCCCGTGCGCGAATCAAGCGAGCCGATGGTCGCCTTGCCTGAGGGATTCCTCCGTATGTCGTTGGGGATCGGCGCCACGTACCACGCCGCCTTGGGCTCCGGAGCCGTTATCGACGGCTGCGACTCGGGCTGAGTCGACGCCTGTGTTGTCTGCGCGCCGCATTTGTCGATCGGTCCGCACAGCATGATGCCGCAGGCCAACACCGCGCCCGCCAGAAGGATTGCAAAGCTTGCTCGTCTTTGGTTCACGTGGGGTGTCCTCAGCGTCCTTTTTTGAGCCTGGCGCCCAGGTAGTCGTCGAGATCGGCGATCGCCTGGACTTTCTTGACCGTATCTTCTATGTCGTACGGAACGCGCAGGAAGCGCACGGCGGCGGATTCGACCAGAACGTACCCGGCCCTCGGATCGCTGTCTCTGGGCTGCCCGACTGAACCTACGTTGATGATCGCCTTGCGCGCCGGATCGACCTCGAAAGCCCATTCGAGTTCTTCGGGGCTGTAGAAGTCCGGCGTGTCGAGGAACACTCCCGGAACGTGTGTGTGTCCGACGAAGCAGAGCTTGTCGATCCGATCGAACAGGCCGCGGATCTTGTTGGGGTTGTTGTAGATGTCGTCGGGGAAAATGTACTCGTTGATCGGTCTTCGCGGGCTTCCGTGGACAAGTTCTATCGTGCCGAGTCCCAGATCCGAGGCGTCGAACGTCTCCTTGACCGACAGGTTGCCCAGGAAATCCCACCGGGCGGCGCGTTTCTCGGCGTCTTCGCTGTTTTCAAGGGCCGAGCGAGTCCAGTAGCAGGCGCTTTCGGCGCCGATATTGAAGTTGCTCGGCTCGTAGGTCACCGCGCAGTCATGGTTGCCCAGGACCGTTACGCAGCAGTGTTCCTTGACCAGATCGATGCATCCGGCCGGGTCGGGTCCGTATCCCACGACGTCGCCGAGGCATATTATGCGATCGACGTTCCGCTCCTTGATGTCGTCCAGGACGGCGGTTAACGCCGCAGTGTTTGAATGAATGTCACTTATAATCGCGATCATAGGACGCAGAATCTCAAAATTACCGTGATGCTCCAAATCCCCAGGTGGGGAGGCGAGTCGTAATATGCTACGAACACAAGGTCCGATTGTCAAACAACATTGCGGTCTTTATTGGACCGCGGGCGGGTCCGTGGCGAAAAGCTCTGCGCCCCGGGCTGTTTCCCGTTCCATGTTCGCTCGATACCCGCTAGAATAACGCGGCAATGGAAACGCCTGCATCACTAGCTATTGAAACATCGTGCCGCACCGGCGGGGCGGCCCTGGGACGGGGCGACGAGCTTGTCGCGGAGACCAGCTTCCAGGCCTCGGCGCGCCATGCGGTGCAGCTTGTGCCGAGGATCGCCGAACTGCTCGAAAACGCATCGCTGCGCCCGGCGAATATCGACGAACTCTACGTTTCTGTCGGCCCCGGCAGCTTCACCGGCGTGCGGGTGGGCCTGACTGTGGCGCGAACTATGGGCCAGATGATGGATTCGCTGCGCTGCGTCCCGGTCCCTGCGCCGCTGGCGATCGCCGACCAGGCCGCCGAACTCTCCTGGGATCGTCTCGCGGTCGTGCTCGATGCTCGGGACGATTGCGTGCACGTGAGCGAATTTGTGCGGTCCGGCGGACAGATCATCCCGCGATCGCCCGGAGCCGTACTCGAAGTTGAACAGTTCCTCGACGGCCTAGAGCGTCCCGTTACGCTGACCGGAGAGGGCCTGTCGTATCACAACTGCACCGGATCCGGCATATCGATCGCGCCGCCGGAGTTGCATTTTCCGACCGCCGCGAGCGTCTGGCGCGTTGGGCGGCGGTTGGCCCGCGAAGGGCAATTTGTCGAATACAACAAGCTCGTCCCGATCTACGCCCGCCCGCCGGAGGTCCTGCGGGCCGAGGCCGATGGCCAATCGGGCGCCGCAAACGTATAATATATGTGTGAAATCGCGCACGTTCAGAAAGGACGCTTATATGCATATTGAAACGCAGTTCTCGGTATTCCTTGTCAACAAACCCGGCGTGCTGGCCGTTGTCACCGGAGCTCTCGCCAAGGCCAAGGTCAACGTCTCGGCCCTGACGCTCATGGACTCGGTTGAACACGGCGTGTTGCGTCTGGTTACCGACAATGCGCCCGGAGCACGCAAGGTGCTCGGCAAGAGTCACGACGAGTGGGCCGAGTCGGACGTGCTGGTTATGGAGCTGGACAACTCTCCCGGCGCTTTCGCCAAGGTGACCAACGTGCTGGCCGACGCGCACATCAATATATCGTATGCATACTGCACCGGCGGAGCCGTCGGCGGGAGGACCACCGCCGTGTTCAAAGTCGCCGACATAAAGAAGGCTGAAAAGCTCCTGACCCCCAAGACCAAGAAGAAAAAGAAGGCCAAGTCCGCCAAGACAGTCCGCAAATCCCCGGCCCGAAGAGGCCGGAAGTAGCCTTCAATCTTTGCGTTTGATTATCAACGCAACTTTTTTTTCGGACGCCTCGACGCACTTGTAGCCGACTGCGTCCTGGAGGCGCCGGTGGGGTGAGAATTGCACGTACGGAAGCAGGGCGGTTGCCAGGTCCGCCCCTGTCGAGCCGTACTTTTTCTCGTGCGATTCGATTATCTCCTCTCTGAAGCGCCACAACACCGGCGGTATGAGAATACGCCTTGATTCGATGTCGACGGCGAACCGCTCGGAGTCGTCGACGAACTGCCCGAAACGCTTGTCGATCAGCGCCGCGACGTCCTGCGTGTTGAAAGGTTGAGTCGGCAGCTTTGCTCGAAGCGGCGAAACGCACGGGGCTCCGGCGACAGCCCGGAAGCCGAACTCCCCGGTCAGCAGTTCGTCGATCAGTCCCAGCGTCATCGATCGTCCGTCTATGGGAAAGGGCCTGTTGCTGAACTCCTCGATCGAGATCCCGTTCTTTCCGAATTGCCATCGGTCCGAGTCGCGGATTTCCTTGTCGCCGTCCTTCAAGTGCTCGCGGCTGAACGTCAGCATCAGTTTCAGCGACCAGGCCGCTCGCGCGTTGAGCCAGTAGTTAAGTATCGCAGGTTCATCCTCGAACAGTTCAGGCTGTGTTTTCGGCCCCGACAGCGCCAGGAGCATCAGTTGCCCTTCGAGCATCCTGGTGTTGTCCATGAGTTCATCGGGCGATATCTCGCCGCCGGAGTTGACGGCGGCTTTGAGAACTTTGTCAAGTCCGCTATAATCCACTCCGCCCGATACGCCTGTCGTATCGAGAGTGATCGGCTCGAACTCTCGCGTCCCGTGCAGCCATGAGCAGCCGGAAAGCGACAGTGCGGCCGCCAGAAACGCGATTTTCAATCGTGTTGTTGTCATGGCGTTGATTGTAGTTCCTCGATCCGGGGCGACAAGCCTCTTGTGGATGTTTAATGAGCGACAAGAAGAAGAAAAATCTGTTTGCCCGACTGCTTCGGATGCTGATCTGTCTGTGTCTGCTGCTGGTCGCCGGGTTCTTCGCGGCCAGGCTGTGGGTCCTTCCGGCGATGGTTCGCGGCGAGGTCCGAGCCCGGGTCGCCGAAGTGTGGACCGGCGATATCGAGATCGCCGAGGTGGAGTTGAACCTTCGCGGGCCGAGTTGCGTTCGAGGGGTGGAGTTGCGGGATGATCTCGGGCGGACCTGGCTGAGCGTACCCGAGATCCGAATCGAAGTCGTCTGGGAGGGATATGCTCCCAGCATCAAGGCGTTGCGCGTCGCCTCGGCGGCCGTGCGCCCTCAGTGCGCCGGCGGAGCCTGCACGATCCCGCTGAAAAGCCCCGCCCCGAGCGACGATCCGCAGGATATTGTCGACGTCATTATCGGCCTGAAGGACATCGAACTGACGGTTGACCTGATCTCGCTGGATCCCGTGAACATTGACTCGGCTCCGACCGGCGAGTTGGAGGGAATCGTCCTGCCCGACAGATTCGCCCGAATCGTCTCGCAGACAAGCGTAGTTTTCAAAGACGCCGCATGGACCGGCGGACAGTTGGAGGTTTCGGAACTGTCCGGTCGAATCGGAAACGAACCGATCGCCGTCGGACTGACCGGCGGGATTCGGGATAATGACACCGTTGCCGTCGGCGGGGAAATACGCGGCGCCAAGAATGTCGATTTCCTCGGCGCTGAATTCGACCTGGCTCTCGTTCGCGGCGGGGCGAAGCGTTTCAGCGTGAAACTGGCCGGTCGAATTCGCGGTCGAATCAGCGGCGAAGTCCAGCCCGACGAGGCTGTGACCACGACCGCGACGGTCGACCTGGCGGTCTCCAAGATCAAACCCGAGCAGTTCAGATTTCTTATCGGCTCTGACATAAACGTGCGTCGTGCGATCGCCGGCGGTGACGTCAAGATCCGCCTCGATGCCGCAGGAAAACGCGGCGAGCCGATCGCACTGTCGGGGACGGCGGACTTCTCCGGTCCGGTCGGTCGGTTCGAGGCGAAGTTAAAAGGGCAGATCGGCGACAGGGGACTGCAGTGGGGCGATGCGGACTTCACCGGTTCGGCGTGCGGCGGCAAATTCGACGGCAAGCTCAAAGCCGACCGGATGGGGGACAAGCCTATGAGGCTGACGCTGGCCGCATCGGCCCACCAGATCAAGATGCCCGAGCTGACGCGGATTTTCACTCCCGACAAGCCGATGGACGCCGGCGTGTTGGCCGGTGAGCTCAAAATCGCCATGTACGCATGGGACGCGCGGACCGCCAGGGGGACCGGCGCGTTCTTCCTGGACAACGCCGATCCCCTGAACGTGCCGATCCTGTCGGATATTCTCAAGCACATGGACATAAAGCTGTCCGAAGCCGATCTGCGGGGGAGGCTCGGCGTTGACGGAAGGACCCTGTCGATCGCAAGCGGGCAACTGGCGTCGATTCTCTGGGCCGCCGATTTCGAGCCCGGCGGAACTATCAACCTGGACACAGGGAAGATCGACATGTACGCGGTGTTCATTCCGATCAAACAGGTCGGTCCGATCCTGAAGGTGTTCGATGCAGTCAATCCCATCAAACTGCTGCTGGGCAAGGACCCCGTCAGAGAACTCCTGAAGCACATGGTCCGCCAGCACGTGACCGGCACGATCGACAAGCCGGTGATAACGTCAGTCCCGATCAGCGATCTGTCGAAGATCCCGGTCGGAACGGTCAAATTCTTCAAGAGCGTAGCCGAGGGCGCCGGTCAATTCACAGGAAACGTACTGAAGGCGCTTCTCAACGGCGGCGGTTGACGGCGACGGCTCTTTGCCACAGAGGGCTCAGAGGTCCTGCCTCTGCGGCAGGCAGGCACCGAGAACGGCGACAGCAATGAAGTTGACGACGGATTGAATCGCACGAATGCCGAGCCGTTTAAGCCGTTGTCGTTGTTCTCGCCGTTGCCGTTCATTCATCATTCATAATTCCGCACTCATCACTGTCCGTCATCGTCTCTTTTTCTGCTGGATAGGAGGAGTATGTCGCGGAGGTGTTCGG
>Ga0180430_10001570_pt1 | contig 21998 bp, 20 predicted proteins | sample SS_ome_9_FD_132999 | JGI IMG/M metagenome (GOLD analysis project Ga0180430, IMG submission 132999) | Hypersaline lake sediment archaeal communities from the Salton Sea, California, USA - SS_1_S_2 metaG | ecosystem: Environmental > Aquatic > Non-marine Saline and Alkaline > Hypersaline >... | reverse complement strand
GCGTCCTGCGGCCCGTAGTAGTTCGCCCGTTCCCAGCCGTTGACCTGGCCGAACTGCGCGCCCGCGGCCTTCTGCCGGTCGTAGGCCGGCGCGGTGCGCAGCGGGCGGCAGGCCTCGCGCTCTTCATCCGGGTGGTGCAGGATGTAGACGTGTTCGTAGCATTCCTCGTTCTTGCGCGCGGCGTATTCGGTGGTCATCCAGTCGCCGTAGCGGCGCGGATCGAGGCTGGCCATGTCGATCTCGGCCTCGCCCTCGGTCATCATCTGGGCGAGGTAATGGCCGGTGCCGCCGGCCGCCGTGATGCCGAAGCTGAAGCCCTCGGCCAGCCACATGTTGCGCAGCCCCGGCGCCGGGCCGACCAGCGGGTTGCCATCGGGCGTGTAACAGATCGGACCGTTGTAATCGTCCTTCAGCCCGACCGTCTCGGACGAGGGGATGCGGTGGATCATGCTCATGTATTCCTCCTCGATCCGGTCGAGATCGAGCGGGAACAGGTCGGCCCGGAAGCTTTCGGGCACGTCGTAGAGGAACCGCGCGGGGGCGTTTCGTTCATAGGGGCCGAGGATCCAGCCGCCGCGCTCCTCGCGCACGTACCATTTCGCATCGGCGTCGCGCAGCACGGGGTGTTCGGGGTTGGTCTTGCGCCAGTCGACCAGCGCCGGGTCCGGTTCGGTCACGATATACTGGTGCTCGACCGGGATCGCGGGGATCTTGAGCCCCAGAAGCCGCGCGGTGCGCTGCGCGTGGTTGCCGGTGGCGGTGACGACATGCTCGGCCGTGATCTCCACCACCTCGCCGGTGGGCACGAGGTTGCCGCCCTTGTCGGCCATCCGCGCGCAGGTCACGATCCATTCCGATCCGGTCCAGCGATAGCCGTCGACCTGCAGCTTGCGCACGATCTCCACGCCCCGCTGGCGCGCGCCCTTGGCCATCGCCTGGGTCACGTCGGCGGGGTTGATGTAGCCGTCGGTCGGGTGGAAGATCGCGCCCTTCAGGTCGTCGGTCCGGACCAGCGGCCAGCGCGCCTTGATCTCGTCGGGGGTGAGGAATTCATGCTCGATCCCCACCGTCTCGGCGGTGGAGGAATAGAGCATGTATTCGTCCATCCGCTCCCGCGTCCGGGCCATGCGCAGGTTGCCGACGACGTAGAACCCGGCGTCGAGCCCGGTCTCGGCCTCCAGCGTCTTGTAGAACCTGACGGAGTAGTCGTGGATATGGCTGGTCGCGTAGCCCATGTTGAACAGCGGCAGCAGCCCCGCCGCGTGCCAGGTGGAACCTGCGGTCAGCTCGTCGCGCTCGATCAGCATCGTGTCCCAGCCCGCCCTGGCGAGGTGGTAGGCGATACCGGTTCCGACGGCGCCGCCGCCGACGACAAGGGCACGAACATGGGTTTTCATCAGGCGCTCCCTCGGGGACATGGTTTTCCCCTGAATGCCCGAACCCGCGCCGCGCGGGCCATCGCGCCCGACCTTCGGCAGACGAAAACGACATCGGCGGCGCCTGCGCGGCGTCGGCCGCGGCGGCGGGGGCCGCCTGCCCCCGCACCCCCGGGGATATTTCCGGACCAAAACCGGCGCGCGGCCCTGCCCTACAGCATCCCCGGCACGACCAGATCGGGCGGGCGGTGGCCATCGGCGAAGGTCTTGATGTTGATGATCACCTTCTCGCCCATCTCGGTCCGGCCCTCGACGGTGGCCGAGCCCATGTGCGGCAGCAGCACGACGTTGGGCAGTTGCCGCAGCCGCGGGTTGACCTCGTGGCCGCGTTCGAAGACGTCAAGCCCGGCGCCGGCGATCTCGCCGGCGCGCAGCATCCGGGTCAGCGCGTTCTCGTCGATCACCTCGCCGCGCGAGGTGTTCACGATCACCGCCGAGGGTTTCATCAGCTTCAGCCGCCGCGCGTTGAGCAGGTGGAAGGTCGAGGGCGTGTGCGGGCAGTTGACCGAGATCACGTCCATCCGGCTGACCATCTGGTCGAGGCTGTCCCACCACGTCGCCTCCAGCTCCTCCTCGATCTCGGGGCGCAGCCGCTTGCGGTTGTGGTAGTGCACCTGCATCCCGAAGGCGCGGGCCCGGCGCGCCACCGCCTGGCCGATCCGGCCCATGCCGAGGATGCCCAGACGCCGGCCGCCGACGCGGCCGCCCATGAAGGCGGTGGGCGCCCAGCCCTGCCATTCGCCGGCCTGCATCACCGCCAGCCCCTCGGGGATCCGGCGGGTGACGGCGAGGATCAGCGCCATCGTCATGTCGGCGGTATCCTCGGTCACCACGCCCGGCGTGTTGGACACGAGGATGCCGCGCTGGCGGGCGGTCGCGACGTCGATATGATCGATCCCGGCGCCGTAATTCGCGATCAGCTTGAGCTTCTCGCCGGCCTGGGCGAGCAGCGCGGCGTCGATCTGGTCGGTGACGCAGGGCACGATCACGTCGGCCCGGCGCAGCGCGGCGCCAAGCTCGTCGCGCGTCATCTTGGTGTCGGGATCGCGCAGGTCGACGTCGAACAGTTCCCGCATCCGGGTTTCGACGGGCTCGGGCAGGCGTCGCGTCACGACAACACTCAGACGCGGTGCGGGCATCGGGCCACTCTCCTCTCTTTCCGGGCGGGGCTCGTGCTGGCAAACTACGGGGCGAACGGGGCGGGCCACAAGCCCCGACGCGTGTTCTGCGACGACAAAGACGAGAGGCGGCAGATGATCACCCGGCGGGCGCTGGCCCTGGTTCTGGCATCCCTGTTGGCGACGGCGGCGCCCGCGGCCGAGACCCGCGGGCCGGTCACCAACCTGCCGATGCCGCGCTACGTCTCGCTCAAGGCCTCGGAGGGCAACGCGCGGCGCGGCCCCAGCCTGAGCCACCGGATCGACTGGGTGTTCCGGCACCGCGACATGCCGCTTCGGATCACCGCGGAATTCGGCCACTGGCGGCGGGTCGAGGACCGCGACGGGGTAGGCGGCTGGGTGCATTACTCGCTCCTGTCGGGGGTGCGCACCGTGGTGGTGACCGCCGGAATGGCCGAGCTGCGGCTAAAGCCCGACCAGGCCGCGCCGGTGATGGCGCGGGCCGAGGCCGGGGTGATCGCCCGGCTCGATGCCTGCGAAGCCGAGTGGTGCCGGATCGTCGCCGGCCGCCAGCGCGGCTGGGTCGAGAAGACGGCGCTCTGGGGCGTCGATCCGGACGAGTTGCGCGACTAGGCCGGGCGGGCGGGATGGCCGGGACGCGGAAACCAGACCATACGAGGATGAACCTGGCGGCGGCCGCGGCCTCGGTCACGGTCGCCACGGTGCTGGTGGCGCTGAAGCTCTGGGCGCTTGGGTCCACCGCGTCGCTGGCGGTCGCGGCCTCGCTTGCCGACAGCGCGATGGACCTGATGATCTCGCTCGGCGGGTTCCTCGCGATCCTCTATGCCGCGCGGCCGCCCGACGAGGATCACGCCTTCGGCCATACCTCGGTCGAGGATCTGGCGGCGCTGGGGCAGGCGGTGTTCATCCTGGTTTCCGCCGGGGCAATCGCCACCGCGGCGATCCGCCGGCTGTTCGCCGAGGCGCCGCAACCGCTGGCCGACGAGGGCCGCGGGATCGTGGTGATGGCGGTGTCGATCGTGCTGACGCTGGGGCTGGTGCTGTGGCAACGCCGGGTGGTGCGGCGCACCGGCAGCCGCGTCGTCGCCGCCGACGCGCTGCACTACCTCGGCGATCTCGTGCCCGCGCTGGGGGCGATCGCGGCGCTTGGCGTCTCGGCGCGGTTCGGGATCGGCCATGTCGACAGCGTGGTGGCCATTGCCGCCGCGGCGATGCTGGCCGTCGGCGCGCTCAGGATCGGCAAGGGCGCCTGGGACGCGCTGATGGACCGGGCGGCGGACCCGGAACTGGTGGCCGCGATCGCCGCGCTGGCGCGTGACTGGCCGGGCGTGAAGGGCTTTCACGATCTCAAGACCCGTACCGCCGGCAGCCGCGTCTTCGTCAACCTGCATATCGAGCTGGACGGCGATCTGCCCCTGCGAGAGGCGCATGACATCGGCGCGGGGCTGCGCCGCGAGATCATCGAGCGGTTTCCGCAATGCGACGTTATCATCCACAAGGACGTGGCCGGGGCCGGGGCCGGGCGCGACGGACTCGCGCCGCCCGACCGTTGAAGGGACGACATCGATCCACCGGGGGAGCCTGACGATGATCCTTGCGCGCCGCGCCGTCCTGGGCCTGTCTTTCGCCGCGCTGGCCGCGCCGGCGCTGGCCGGGCGGGCGGCGGCGGAGGCGCGGCCGGCGGAACGGACGATCCGGGTCGGGCCGGTCACGCGGCATTACCTCGAACTGGTTCCCCCGGGTCTGGGACGGCGGCCGCCGGTGCTGGTGGTGCTGCATGGCGGCACCGGGTCGATGCGGGATCTGTTCGGTCGGCGCGGCGGCGCGATGGCGGACCTGCCCGCGATCGCGCGGGCCGAGGGGATGATCCTCGTCGCGCCGAACGGCACCAGCGCGGCGGGCGATCCGGCGGGCGACAGGCAGACCTGGAACGACCTGCGCGACGGACGATCCGACGGGATCGACGACGTCGGCTTTCTCACCCGGCTCGTCGGCCGCGTCGTGGCCGAGCATCGCGCGGATGCCGGCCGGGTCTGTATCGCCGGGGCCTCGAACGGCGGGATGATGACCTACCGGATGCTGATCGAGGCGCCGGACCTGTTCGCCGCCGCCGCGGCCTTCGTCGCCAACCTGCCGGCGGGCACGCGGCCGGTGCCGCGCCGGCCGGTGCCGCTGATGATCATGAACGGCACCGCCGATCCGCTGATGCCCTGGGATGGCGGCCCGATCAGCGGTGACCGTGGCCGCGTCACCTCCACCGCCGAGACCGTGCGGCATTTCGTCCGCGGCAACGGCCTGTCCGGCCCGCCGCGGCACAGGCCCCTGCCCGACCGCGATCCGGGCGACGGCTGCCGGATGGTCGAAAGCCGCTGGGACGGGGCGGCGCCCGTCGTGCTGGTCACCGTCGAGGGCGGCGGCCACCGGATCCCCTGGCCCGGCGCCGGGCGGCCGGGGCCGCTGGCGGGCCGGGTGCTGGGCCCGGCCTGCCGCGACGCGCACGGGCTGCGCATGGCCTGGGATTTCATGAAACGGTTCCGGCGGACCTGAGGCCGCGGCCTCAGCGCAGCTCCAACCGCGCATCGCGCGCCGCCAGCGCCTCGACGAAGCCCCGCTCGGCGGCGAAGTCATGCGGCACCTGCGCCGCGCCGCGCCGGCCCGACAGCGAGCGCGAGGCGAAGAAATCGAACCCGTGCAGCGTGAGCCGCGCGAGATCGGCACCGGCGAGCAGGTCGATCATCATCAGCCCGGTCGTCGGCGGCGCGCCGATCCGGGCGGCGAGCGCGGCGATCCGCGGCAGCGGGTGCAGGTAGAACCGCCCGGCGCGCGACGCCACCCGCCACGGCAGCCGCTTGCGCTTGGGCGACATCCACAGCAAGAGGTCGGGATCGATCCGCGCCAGATCGGCCGCCGGCAGCGAGGTCGCCAGCGCCAGCCAGTCCGTCCGCGTGCCGTGCGAGGCGGCGGCGGGCATCGGCGCGCGGTTGATCCGGATCACGAGGTCGGCGGCGTCGATCGCGGCCCCCTCGGCCCGGTCGGCCAGCGACCGGGCATTGCCGACCAGCGCGACGGTCTTGCCCGCCGCGCGGGACAGCAGCGCCGCCTCGCCCATCGACAGCGCGGCGAGCGGGGCCTCGCGCCGCAGCGTCCGGGCGAGGTGGAAAGCGAGCGGCGTCACGCCGCGCCGTCCAGCAGGCCGCGGTAGACCTCGACGAGTTCGGCGGCCTCGCGCCGGATGTCGAACAGCGCCGCGACCCGCGCCCGGCCCGCCTGCCCGGCCGCGGCCAGCGCGGCGGGATCGGCCAGCATCGCGTCAAGCGCGGCGGCCAGCGCGCGCGCATCGCCCGGCGGGATCAGCCGCCCGGTCTCGCCATTCTCGATCTGGGCGGCGAAGGCGCCCACCCGGGTCGCCACCGCCGGCACGCCGCAGGCCATCGCCTCCAGCGGGGTCAGGCCGAAGCCCTCCCACCGCGCCGGCGCGACGAAGAGATCGAGCGCCTGGTAGGCGGTGACGACCTGCTCCCACGGCAGTTCGCCGAGAAACCGGATCCGGTCCGCCAGCCCGGCGGCGGCGATCCGTTCGCGCAGCGCGGCGACGAAGGCCTCGTTGCCGCGCGTCGCCCGGCCGGTGAAGACCAGCATCGCGCGGGGATGCCGCGGCAGCACATCGAGCGCCGCGCCGATCAGAACGTCGGTGCCCTTCTGGGCGCGCAGCCGGCCGAAACAGCCCAGGATCAGCGCATCGTCCGGCAGGCCCAGCGCGCGGCGGGCGGCGGCCCGGTCGGCGGGCGGATGGAACACGCCGGTGTCGATCCCGTGCAGGATCACCCGCGCCGGCCGGTCGAGGTAGGAGGCGGCCTCGGGCGAGGTCGCCACCACCGCGTCCATCCGCCGGATCAGCCAGCGGGTATAGGCGGAATGGCGGCGCTGCGCGGCCGAGGTGAACATCAGCTTCAGGCGGCGGCGAAACAGTTGCCGCAGGATCAGCCCGGCCAGCATTTCCGAGTTCCGCCGCGCATGCCAGACCCGCCAGCGGTCGCGCGGCAGCATCGCCACCCGCCACAGCGGCAGGTGCGGCAGCTCGCCCGGCAGGCCCGGCCCGGTCGCCACGATGCCGATCAGGCCGGCCTGCGCCGGGATCAGCCGCAGCACCGTCGCCGTCACGCCCGACAGGCGGCGCTTGAGGTTCGGGGCGATCACCTCGATCCGGTCGGGGGCGGGCGCGGCTGTCATCGGCTCTCCTTCGGGCGCGGCCTGCCTAGCGCAGCGGCGCGCGCGGCGGCAAGCCCCGGCAGCGGTCAGTCCGCCCGGTCCCGCGACAGCAGGTAGAGGGCAAGGCCCAGCGCCAGCGGCAGCAGGAAGAACAGGAACACCGCGTCGAACGCCGCCTCGCCCGCCGCCGCGCCGCCCGCGGCCGAGAAGACCGGGCCGGAGGCGAACTGCATCGCCCCGGCCCCGCCGATCGCGAACATGTTCAGCAGCGTCACCCCGCGGCCGACCATGTGCGGCGGAAAGAACGCCCGGCCATGCGCCATCAGCACCGGGAAGGTCGCGCCGAAGAAGCCGATCGCGCACAGAAGCGCGACCGCCGGCACAAGCCCCGGCGCCGGCAGCGCCCAGAGCACGGCAAGGCAGGCCGCCACCACCGCGTTGCCCGCCACCGCGATCCACTTGCGGGTGTGCAGCAGCCGGTCAAGCGGGCCGTAGGCGAAACTGCCCAGGATCATCGCGAAGCCCATCAGCAGCGTGATCGTCCCGATCATCCCGGCATCGGCGCCGAAGCGGTTTTCCGCGAAGGGCCCGGCCCAAAGCCCGCGCAGCGCGGCCGAGGGCGCATAGGCCACCGCCATCAGCGGCAGGATCGGCCAGATCGCCGGCATCGCCAGGAGCGTGAAGACCGAACCGCCGGAGGCGCCGGCCGGGCGCTCTGCCGGCGGCGGATCGCGCAGCACCGCCCAGAGCGCGGCGGAGACGGCCACGCTGACCCCGGCCAGCAGCCACAGGGTCGCGCGCCAGCCGATCCCCTCGACCGCCCAGGCGAGCGGCTGCGCCGCCATGACGTTGCCGAGCGAGCCGATGCCGATCACCAGCGCCGCCAGCGTGCCGAAGGCCCGTGGCGAATAGACCCGCGCGAAGATGTAGTAGGAGGCCATCAGCACCGGCGCGCAGCCGATGCCGATCAGCGTCATCGCGACCTTGATCGCGCCCGGCCCCTCGGCCAGCGCGAAGATCGCCGCGCCGCCGCCGCCGCCCAGCGCCAGAAGCGCCGCGGTGGTGCGCCGCGGCCCGATCCGGTCCAGCGCCGCGCCGATCGGCAGCTGCATCAGCGCGAAGGCGGCGAACAGCAGACCCGACGCCTGCGCCAGCGCCTCGGGCGGGGTGCCGGTATCGGCCGTCAGCGCCGGGCTGAGCACGGCGAGGAAGGCCCGGTAGAACTGGCTGAGAACATAGGCCGCGATCAGAAGCGCCAGACCTGCGCGCATCCCTTCCCCCCGCTTCGGAAGCCCCGACGGGGCAAGGCACCTGCACCGGCCGCGCGCCGGCGCGAGGCCCGTCCGGGGCAAGGCTGTGGCGTTGCGGGATCTGGTCGGAGCGAGAGGATTCGAACCTCCGACCCCCTGCTCCCGAAGCAGGTGCGCTACCAGGCTGCGCTACGCTCCGACCGTGGGCGGGGGTTACCGGTTCCCGCCGTCATTTGCAAGCCCCGCGTCGGCGGCCTCGGCGCCGGTCCCGGCCGCCTCGCACAGCCGGTCCAGACCGGTCGCCCACGGCGCCGGGCCGAAGGCGGTGCGGCCGCGGCTGGACAGCGCCGGGCGGTTTTCCGACACGTCGGCGCGGCCCTCGCGGAACAGGATGCAAAGCCCCGATCCGATGATGATCGCCGCGCCCAGCGCGGTGGCGGCATAGGGCCGTTCGCCGAACAGCAGGAAGCCGAAACCCGCCGCCCAGAGGATCTGCGAATACTGCATCGGCGCGACGATCGCCGCCTCGCCGGCGCGGTAGGCGGCGATGATCAGCAGCGAGGCCGTGAAGCCCAGCACCGCGATCAGCGCCAGCCCGCCGAGAGGGTCGATGCTCATCGGCCGGTAGACGAACGGCAGCGCCAGCCCCATCACCGCGATATTGGCCAGCATCGGGTAAAGCAGCAGCGCCGCGGGCCGACCCGCTCGCCGAGGATCGGGATCGCGAGGATCGTGATCAGCAGCGGCGCGGCGAAGAGGAACGCGCAGGTCTGCGCCAGCGGCAGGGTGGCGGAGGCATGGAAGGCGGTCACGCCCGTCACAGTGGTCGCCAGCGTGCGCAGCGCCGTCCACCACGGGTGGATCGGCCGCAGGTGCCCCGCCGCCGGATCGCGGATCAGCATCAGGGTCACGATCGGAAAGCCGAAGAGGGTGGAGAAGAACACGATCTGAACCGGCGAATAGGCCTCGCCCAGCCATTTCACCACCACGTCATGGCTGGCGAAGACGGCGAAGGCCAGCAGCGCCAGAAGCGCGCCCGTCACGTTCGATCCGCCCTGCCCGGCCATGCTGCGCGCCCCGTTCGCCCCGCCGGCTTCTCCGCCCGCGCCGGGGATCCGCGCAAGGGGGCTCAGCCGGGCTTGCCGCCCTGCGCCGGCAGCGGGGTGAGCGGCGGCTCCGGCGCCAGTTCCTCGAAATCGAAACTGTCCAGCCGGCGCGCGCGCTTGCCCGCCTTGTCGGCGGAGATCCTTATCTCCTCGATATCCCGCGCGGCCTGGCCGAAATGCCGGTCGAGATTGTCGACCCGGGTGCCCAGCCGGTCGACATCGCCGGCCAGCAGCGCCAGTTCCTTGCGGATCGCGCCGGCCTGTTCGCGCATCCGCGCATCCTTCAGCACCGCGCGCATCGTGTTCAGCGTCGCCATGCAGGTGGTGGGCGAGACGATCCAGACCCTGAGCGCGAAGCCCTCGCGCACGATCTCGGCGAAATTCGCGTGCAACTCGGCATAGACCGCCTCCGACGGCAGGAACATCAGCGCGCCGTCGGCGGTTTCGCCCTCGATGATGTAGCGCTCGGCGATCGCCTTGAGATGGACGCGCACCGCCGTGCGCATCTGCCGCGCGGCCTCGGTCTGGGCCTGCGGGCCCTCGGCCCGGCGCAGCGCCTCGTAGGCCTCCAGCGGGAATTTCGAATCGATCACGATCGGCCCCGGCGGGTTCGGCAGGTGGATCAGGCAATCCGCCCGCTTGCCGTTCGACAGCGTCGCCTGCATCGTGAAGGCATCCGCCGGCAGCGCCTTTTGCACGATGTCGTGCAGCTGGATTTCCCCGAACGCGCCGCGGGTCTGCTTGTTCGACAGGATGTCTTGCAGGCTCAGCACGTTGCCCGACAGCTTCTCGATATTGGCCTGGGCCTTGTCGATCGTCTCCAGCCGCTGCTGCAATTCGCCGAGCGAGCGCGCCGTGCGGGTCGCGGTGCCGTGCAGGCTGTCGGACATCGTGCGGCTGACCTCGGCCAGCCGCGCCTCCATCAGTTGCAGCATCTTGGTCTGGCTGGCCGCCGCCGCCTCGGACACGTGATGCAGCCCGCCGGCCAGCTGCTGCTGGCCGTCCGACAGCGCCTGCACCCGCTGGCCCAGCGCCTCGACATGGTGCAGCACCGGGTCCGAGGCCCGCGCCGCCCGCGCCACCGCGCGCCAGATCAGCAGCAGGAGCAGCAGGACGACGGCAAGGACGGCAAGCCCGGCCTGGACCCGCGGATCGTCAAGCGGAAGGCCGAATATCTCCGTCATGTCCGCCCGAACAGCCGTTCGATATCGGCCAGCTTGAGTTCCACCCAGGTCGGCCGGCCGTGGTTGCACTGGCCAGACCGCGGCGTCGCCTCGATCTCGCGCAGGAGCGCGTTCATCTCCTCGGGCAGCATCTGGCGGCCGGCGCGCACCGATCCGTGGCAGGCCATGCGCGACAGGACCGCGTCGATCCGCGCCTCCAGCAGCGCCGAGTCGCCGGCGTCCGCAAGTTCGTCGAGGATGTCGCGCAACAGCGCCCCGGCATTCACAGGGCCGAGGATCGCGGGGGTTTCGCGCACCACCACCGCGCCCGCGCCGAACGGCTCCACCGTCAGGCCCAGCGCCGAAAGCGCCTTGGCATGGTCGAGGATCAGCGCCGCATCCGTGGCCGACAGGTCGACCACCTCGGGGATCAGCAGCGCCTGCGCGGCGATGCCGGTTTCCGCGCGCTGCCGCTTGAGCCGTTCGTAGACCAGCCGTTCATGCGCGGCGTGCTGATCGACGATCACCATGCCGTCGGCGGTCTGCGCGACGATATAGGTGCCGTGCAGCTGCGCCCGTGCGGCGCCCAGCGGATGGTCCCGCGCCGCCGCGTCCGGTTCGGCCGGGACGGGCCGGGCGAAGGGTTCGGACGGTTCGGCGAAGCCGCGGCCATGGGCCGGCGCCGGGGCCTGCATCGCCACCGCCGCCCGCACCGCCCCGGCCGATGGCCGCGCCGGGCCGAAGGGCAGGCCGGGCAGCCGGGCACCGGGGGCCGCGGGTTCGGCCCGGAACGCGCCCAGCGTCGCCGCAGCGATGGTGCTCGAGGTGCGATGCCCGGATTCGGCCAGCGCGTGCCGCAACGCGGTGACGACCAGCCCGCGCGCCACGCCGGCCTCGCGAAACCGCACCTCGGCCTTGGCGGGGTGCACGTTCACGTCCACCCGCTCGGGATCGACGTCTAGAAACAGCACCGCCGCCGGGTGCCGGCCGGAGGGCAGAAGATCGGTGTAGCCTGCCTTCAGCGCGCCGATCAGCAGCTTGTCGCGCACCGGGCGGGCGTTGACGAACAGGAACTGTTCCACCGCCGCGCCGCGCGAATAGGTCGGCAACCCGGCCAGGCCCCACAGGCGAAGCCCCTCGCGTTCCGCATCCACGGCGACGGCGTTTTCGGTGAAATCGCGCCCGACGATCCGGGCCGCGCGGGCGCGCAGCGCGGCCGGCTCGTCGCCCGCCTCGGCATCGGCGCGCAGGATCACCCGGCCCTCGCCGCCGCCGGTGGCGTCACGCAGGCAGAAGGCCACGCGCGGCTGCGCCAGCGCCAGCCGCCGCATCACGTCCGTGATCGCCTGCATCTCCGCCCGGTCGGAGCGCAGGAACTTCAGCCGCGCCGGGGTGGCGAAGAACAGGTCTTCCAGTTCCACCACCGTGCCGCGCGCCAGCGCGGCGGGGCGCACCGGCTCCACCCGCCCGGCGGAGACGGCGATCCGCGCCGCCTCGGCCCCTTCGGCGCGCGAGGTGATCGCCAGCCGCGCGACCGCGGCGAGCGAGGGCAGCGCCTCGCCCCGGAACCCGAAGGAGCGGATGTCGAGCAGGTCGGACCCGTCGATCTTCGAGGTCGCGTGCCGGGCCAGCGCCATCGGCAGGTCATCGGCCGTCATGCCGCAGCCGTCGTCCACCACCCGGATCAGCCGCTTGCCGCCATCGGCCACCGTCACGTCGATCCGCCGGGCCCCGGCGTCGAGCGCGTTTTCCACCAGTTCCTTGACCGCCGAGGCCGGGCGTTCGACCACCTCGCCCGCCGCGATGCGGTTCACCACCGCCTCGTCAAGCTGGCGGATCGCCGGGCGGCTTTGGCCGATCTTGGGGTGTGGGGCGTTCATGCCACTAGGGTTAGCATGAACGCGCCGACCTTGGCCACAGATTCGGGCCAGTCAGTTGGCCGGCGTGGCCAGCCCCTCGGGCCGCCCGACGGCGACGAAATGCAGCGCCTCGGGCCTGAGGATGCGCGCCGCCACCCGCGCCACGTCTTCCAGCGTCACCGCCTCGACCTTGGCGTTGCGGGTCTCGACATAGCTGGTGGGCAGATCGTCCATCTGCATGCCCACCAGGATCCGGGCGATCGGCGCGTTGCCGTCGAAGCGCAGCGGGTAGGCCCCGGTCAGGTAGGTCTTGGCGGCCTCCAGTTCCTCGGCCGTCACGCCCTCGGCCGCCAGCTTCGCCCATTCGTCGCGCACCAGCGCCACCGCTTCGGCCACCTTGTCGTTGGCCGAGGCGAAGGAGCCCTGGTAGGTCGCGGCAAGGTCCATCGGCACGAGGTAGCTGGCCACCCCGTAGGTCAGGCCGCGCTTTTCCCGCAACTCCTCCATCAGGCGCGAGCCGAAGCCGCCGCCGCCGAGGATGTGGTTGAGGACGTAGGCGGGGAAGAAATCCGGATCGTGCCGGTCGATCCCCGCATGGCCGAAGACGACGACGGATTGCGGCGACTCGTAGTCCACCACCGTCACCCCCGGTTCCAGCGCCACCGCGACCTCCGGCGGCATCGGCGCGCCGACCTGTGGCAGATCGGCCAGCAGCCGGTCGATCACCGCGCCCAGCGTTTCGGCATCGATATCGCCGACCGCCGAGACATAGACGCGGTCGCGCGCCAGCACCCGGCCATGCGCCGCGACGAGGTCGTCGCGGGTCAGCGCCGCAACGCTGTCCTCGGTGCCGTTGCGGCTGGTGCCGTAGGGATGGGTGCCGAAGGCGAGGCTGTCGAAGCTGCGCCCGGCGATGCGGTTGGGATCCTTCGCCGAGGACCGGATGTTGGAGATCACCTGCGCCCGCACCCGTTCGATCGCGTCGGCGTCGAACCGGGGCGCGACCAGCGCGGCGCGCAAAAGCTCCACCGCCTCGTCGCGCGTCTCGGTCAGGAACCGCGCCGAGACCGACAGCGAATCGTCGCCGACGTCGAAGGAGAACGAGGCCGCCATCGCGTCGCGCGCGGCGGCGAAGGCCTGCGCGTCCATATCGTCCGCGCCTTCCTCCAGCAGCGCGGTCATCAGGTTGATCGCGCCGCGCTTGCCCTCGGCATCAAGGCTCGCGCCGCCGCGGAACCGCAGTTCCAGCGCCACGAAGGGGATCGAGGGTTCCTCGACCAGCCAGGCGCGGATGCCGCCCGGCGAGGTCACTTCCTCGATCTCGACCGCGGCGCGGGCGGGCAGCGCCATCAGCACCGCGGCGGCCAGCGCGACGACCATGCGCATCATCGTCATTGCCCCACCTCCGCGGTTTCGGCCTCGGGCCGGGTCAGCCAGCCGGTGACGGCCCGGCGCCGGTCGAACACCGCGCGCGCGGCCTCCATCACGTCATCCTCGGTCACGGCCTGCAACACCTCGGGCCAGGCCTGCACGTCGGCCACCGTCAGGCCCGAGGTCAGCGCCTCGCCATAGCGGCGGGCCAGCCGTTCGGTATTGTCGCGGGCATAGATCTGGTCGGCCCGGATCTGCGCCTTGATCCGCGCGAAATCCTCGGCGTTGACGCCCTCTTCGAGGAACTCGGCGATCGCCCGGTCCATCGCCGCCTCGGCCTCGGCCAGGCCCAGGCCCGGCGCGGGCACGGTGACAAGGCCGAAGGTCGTGTCGTCCAGCGACAGGCCGTCGTAGAAGGCGGCGGTGTAGATCGCCTGCTGCGTCTCGAACTGCAGCTTGCGGGCCAGCACCGAATTGACCGGGCTGCCGCCCAGAAGCTCGGCGAGGAAGGTCAGCGCCGCGGCCTCGTCCTGCGCGCCGGCGTCGCGTTCGGGGGCAAGGTAGGTGCGCATCACGTAGGGCTGCGCCACCCGCGCATCCTCCATCACCAGCCGGCGTTCGGACATCTGCGGCGGTTCCGCCGGACGGTCGCGCGGGCCGATGCCGGGCGCGGCGGGGATCGCGCCGTAATGCCGTTCGGCGAGGCTGCGCACCTCCTCGGGCGACACGTCACCCGCCACGACCAGAACCGCGTTGTTCGGCCAGTAATGCGTTTCGTACCAGGCCAGCGCATCCTCGCGGGTCAGCGTTTCCATCTCGTGCCGCCAGCCGATGATCGGCCGGCCGTAGGCGTGGTTGAGATACTGCGCGGCGCGGCGCTGCTCGCCGAAGATCGCGCCGGGGTCGCCGTCGATCCGCTGGCTGCGCTCCTCGAGGACGACCTCGCGCTCGGTCTGCCACGCGTCCTCCGTCAGAAGGAGGTCGCGCATCCGGTCGGCCTCCATTTCCATCATCAGGTCGAGCCGGTCGGCGGCGACGCGCTGGAAATAGGCGGTGTAGTCCCACGAGGTGAAGGCATTGTCCGACCCGCCGTTCGCCTCGACGATCCGCGACAGTTCGCCGGGGCCCAGATCGTCGGTGCCCTTGAACATCAGGTGTTCGAGGTAATGCGCGATGCCCGAGACGCCGGGCGGCTCGTCAGCCGCGCCGGCGCGGTACCAGACCATGTGCACGACGACGGGGGCGCGGGTATCCTCGATCACCACGACCTCCATGCCGTTGTCGAGGGTGAAGCCCGAAACGGTTTCGGCGGTGGCGTGACCCGCGCCGAGGGCGAGGGCAAGGATCGGGGCCAGCAGGCGGACGGGCGACAGGCGCGGCATGAAACCTCCGGGAACGTTCGCGTCACAAGCTACGCGCGGTCCAGCCTGCATCAAGACCGGTTGACGCGGAATTGAGCTACTCGGTCCCTTCCGGCGGTGCGCCGACGGTGCGCACCCCGGCCCGGCGCCAACGCTCCAGTTCCCGGTAGCGGTCCAGCGTCATCGGCTCGTAGGCCTCGAAATAGACGTTGACGTTGAACCAACGCTCCAGAAGCCGCCCGTCATTGGCGCGGCGGTAGTCGAGGTCTTCGGCGGCCAGCTGGTCGCGGATTCCGGGCTGGGTGCCGAACCGGCCGGCATGGGCCAGAAGCCCGCGATCGCCCGGCCGGGCGCGGGCCACGTCACCACCCATCGCGGCGACGGCATCGGCCTCGGGCGTCGGATCGGTGCGGTTCTGCGCGCCCGGCGTCGGTTCCGGCAGGGCGGCCAGATCCTCGGGCAGCGCCAGCGGCTTGGGCGGCAGGATCGCGAATTCGTCGGGCGTGCGGTTCTGGCTGCGGATGTTCATCAGCTGCGGGTCGCGCGCCTCGCCGCAGGCCGTGAGCGCCATCAGCGCCGCCACCGCGCCGGCCTGGATGCCCCGAACTGCCCGCATGCGCCCTTTCCCCTTCACCCTCTTCCCCGGGGTCTTAGCGCAACTTCCCGCCCTCGTCACGGGGTCTTCTGCTGGCGCCCGGTGAACAGCACCAGCCCCACCGCGCCAAGGAAAACGGCGATATCGGCGATGTTGAAGGCCCAGGGATTGGTCCAGCCCGGAACCGAGAAATTCAGGAAATCGGCCACCGCGCCATAGATCACCCGGTCCACGACGTTGCCCAGCGCACCGCCGACCAGCAGACCGGCCGAGATCTGCGCCGCCGCGCCCGGTTCCTCCCGCGCGATCCAGCGCCAGACCCAGGCGGAAATCGCCAGCGCCACCGCGATCAGCCCCCAGCGCGCGGCCTCGGCGCCCGAGGTCAGCAGGCCGAAGTTCACCCCCCGGTTCCAGGCCATGCGCAGGTTGAACCAGGGCGGCAGCACGTCGACCGCCAGCCGCGTCTTGAGGTCGAGCCCGTGCACGACCCAGACCTTGGTGGCCAAGTCGAGCGCGAAGACGACACCCGCGATGATCCCGGCCCGCCGCATCGCCTAGTGCCGGAAATGCCGCATGCCGGTGAACACCATCGCCAGCCCGGCCGCGTCGGCCGCCGCGATCACCTCGGCGTCGCGCATCGATCCGCCGGGCTGGATCACCGCGGTCGCGCCGGCCTCGGCGGCCGCCAGAAGCCCGTCGGGGAACGGGAAGAACGCGTCCGAGGCGACGACGGAGCCCTGTGCCGGGGTCGCGGCCAGGCCCAGGTCATCGCCCATCCGGCGCGCCTTGAGCGCGGCGATGGTGGAACTGTCCAGCCGGCTCATCTGGCCCGCGCCGATCCCCACCGTCGCGCCGTCCCTGGCATAGACGATGGCGTTCGATTTCACGTGCTTGGCCACCCGCCAGGCGAACAGAAGGTCGGCCAGTTCCGCATCGGTCGGCGCGCGCCGCGTCACGACCTTCAGGCTGTCATCGGCCAGCCGCCCGGCGTCGCGGTCCTGCACCAGCACCCCGCCGGCGACCTGCCGGATGGCCAGCCCCGGCGCGGCCGGATCGGGCAGCCCGCCGGTGGTCAGCAGCCGCAGGTTCTTCTTGCCGGCGAAGACGGCGCGCGCGCCCGCGTCGGCCTCGGGCGCGATCACCACCTCGGTGAAGATCCGGCAGATGTCCGCGGCGGTTTCGGCGTCAAGCGGGTGGTTCAGCGCGACGATCCCGCCGAAGGCCGATGTCCTGTCACAGTCGAAGGCGCGGCGATAGGCCTCGGCCAGCGACGCGCCGCGGGCCACGCCGCAGGGATTGGCATGTTTGACGATCACGCAGGCCGGCCCGTCTTCGGGCGCGAATTCCGCCGCCAGTTCGAAGGCCGCGTCGGTGTCGTTGATGTTGTTGTAGCTCAGTTCCTTGCCCTGCCACTGGGTCGCGGTGGCGATGCCGGGCCGGGCGCTGCCGTCGGTGTAGAAGGCCGCGGCCTGGTGCGGGTTCTCGCCGTAGCGCAGGGTCTGGGCCAGGGTGCCGGCGAAGACGCGGCGGCGCGGCGCCGGCTCGCCGATCGCGCCGGCCATCCAGCCCGACACGGCCGCGTCATAGGCCGCGGTGCGGCCATAGGCGACCTGCGCCAGCCGCTTGCGGAACGCCAGCGTCGTCCGCCCGCCCTGCGCGTCCAGTTCCGCCAGCACCGCGTCGTAATCCGCGACATCGGTCACCACCGTCACCCAGGCGTGGTTCTTGGCCGCCGCGCGGATCATCGCCGGGCCGCCGATGTCGATGTTCTCCACGCAGGTGTCATAGTCCGCGCCCTTCGCCACCGTTTCCTCGAACGGGTAGAGGTTCACGATCAGCAGGTCGATCGGCAGGATACCGTGCTCGGCCATCGCCGCGGCGTGGCCATCGACGTCGCGCAGCGCCAGAAGCCCGCCATGCACCTTGGGATGCAGCGTCTTCACCCGGCCGTCCATCATCTCGGGGAAGCCGGTGATCTCGGCCACGTCGCGCACGGCAAGGCCCGCCTCGCGCAGCATCCCCGCCGTGCCGCCGGTCGACACAAGCTCCACCCCGCGCGCCGCCAGCGCCTGCGCGAAATCCACCAGCCCGGTCTTGTCGGAAACCGAGATCAGGGCGCGGGTCAGCGGCGCAAGGTCAGGCGCGGTGGCGGCGGGGGCGTGGACGGAGGCGGACAAGGCGGGCTCCTTCAGTCGTCGTCGATCTCATCGCGACCGAGGTCGCGGACCGCCTGCGGCGTATCCTGTGCCTTGGCCAAGGTCCAGCCGATTTGGACCGCGTAATCCGCCACCGTCCCGGCGAGGACGATCTGCCGCGTCACCCGCGGTTTCAGCCGGTCCCCTTCGAGATAGACGGAGGGTTCGAGATCGAGTTTCGCGGTGCCGTCATGGCGGAAGATCCAGATCTCGCCGCTCTTGAGCGCCATCGACACCGCCGTGCCGCCCAGATCGAGCGTGGCGTCGACATCGGGGTGCAGGTGGAACCGGATGTCGAAGCGCAGCGCCCCGCCCGCCGCCCGCTTGAGCGCGCCGTCAAGCCTGCGACGGTCGCCCGCGGTCATCGCGCCCAGCGTGTCCTCGCCGGCCAGCCGCCGGCCGTCGAGGCCGAGGTCGAGCTGGCGGATATGGGTCAACCCGTGGGTCACCGCATAGCCGTCATGGCCGGCGACGAACAGCGTGCCGTCCTCGGTCGGCGCCTGCTGGTAGCGGATGACGCGCGGGATGTCGGCCAGCTGCTCGCGCCGGGTCCGGCCCCAAAGCCCCTCCGCCTCCAGCCGGGACGAGGACAGCCCGGCCAGGCACAGCGTCGAATGCGACGGCGTCGCCCGACCGGCGCGGTGCCATTCGCCGCCGAACACCGCGCCCGAGCCGCAGTTGACGATCAGCGGCCGCCGCCCCGAGGTCAGTTCGAAGGCCAGCGTCGAGGCATGGGCATTGACCGAGGCCGCGCCCTTCGGCGGGCTCGCGGCATCGACGATCACGCTGGTCCGGCCCGCCGAAAGCCGCGCGAAGCCCATCCTCAGGCCCGGCGCCGGGGCCGCGCGCACCCCGGCGGCGGCCAGCGCCTGGTCCAGCCGTCCCTCCAGCCCGCGACCGCCGCCGTGGAACCGCGCCAGCCCGCCATCGGCATGGCGCAGCGCGCGCAGCGCCGGCGCGATTCGCAGGATCGCGTCGAGATGGGCGCGTTCGGGCGACCGGCCGGCCTCGCCCAGCGCCGCCGCGGCCCAGGTCAGCAGCGTGAAGACCTCCAGCAGGGTCTCGGGATTGCGGCTTGCGATGCCGCCGCCCGGATCGACCTGGGCCTGGCATTCGCGCGCCAGCGCGATCCGGGCCGGCGCGACCAGCCGGCTCATCCCGTTCAGGGCGAGACCGGCGCAGATCAGCCCGGTCAGCGCCTCGAACCGCGGCAGGCCCGGCTGCGCCCGTTTCCAGCGCCGCGACAGGAACCGGGTCTGCGCGGCAAGGCACCGGAAATAGGCCGCCTGTTCCTTCGCGTCGCGCCCCTGGCGCAGCATCGCGGAATGGTTGATCCAGCGGATCACCCGGCGCCCGGTCAGGTCCGGCGCCCAGCCCGGCCCGCGGCCGCCGCCGTAGCGGCGGATCCAGTCGTAGGTCCAGGCCTGGGCGCGTTCGCGCGCCGCGGGTTTCGGAACCGCGGCGATGTCGTCGAGCCAGGCGAAGCCGTGCAACGCCCGCGTGAAACCCGGCTCGCCCGCGTCGATGTCCCAGATCAGCCGGTCCGGCGCCTCGACGAGATGGCCGGCGAACAGGAAATTGCCGGCCAGAAGCTGGCGGCCGCGGGCATGGCTGCCGATCGTCTTCGGCTCCGGCTGGCCGACGAAACCGGGCACGCGCCCGGCGCCGGCCGACAGCAGCGCCGCCAGACGCTCGCCAAGGCCCGAAAGGCCCCGCGGTTGGCTCGGAGCTGCGTTGCCCTGTGACATGTGCCGGGTCTGGATACCGTTCGAATTGCGCGCCCCGCAGCATAGCCGTGCAGTCGGCGCGCTGCCACCGCAAAACGGCGCCGGCGCTCAGGTCTTGCGCAGGGCGGCGATGAAGAAGCCGTCGATGCCGCCGCGCCCGGCCCAGAAATCGGGCCGGGTCCGCAGACCGCCGCCCGGCGCGCGCCAGCCCGGCTCCACCCCCGGCAGGTCGAGCGCGGCGGGATCGGGCGCAAGGTCGCCGTGCCGGGCCAGCGCGCCGGCCAGCAGCCCCTCGCCCTCCTCGGGCAGAAGCGAACAGGTCGCGATCACCAGCCGGCCGCCGGGCCGGGTCAGGGCCGCCGCGCGGTCCAGCAGCGCCGCCTGCAGCGCGAACATCTGTTTCAGCGTGGCCGGGTCGCGCAGATGCGGCAGGTCGGGATGCCGGCGGATCGTGCCGGTGGCCGAACAGGGCGCATCGAGCAGCACGGCGTCGAACGCCTCCCCGGGCGCCCAGTCCAGCGCGTCGGCCAGCACCGTGTGCGCGGCAAGGCCGCAGCGGGCGAGGTTTTCCTTCAGGCGCGCCAGCCGCGCGCCGGAGATGTCCAGCGCCGTGACATCGGCCCCCACCGCGGCCAGTTGCAGCGTCTTGCCGCCCGGTGCCGCGCAGAGGTCGAGCACCCGCTCGCCCGGCCGGGCCCGCAGCGCGCGGGCCGGCAGCGCCGCGGCGGCGTCCTGCACCCAGAAATCGCCCGTCTCAAAGCCCGGCAGCGTGCTGACGGTCGCGCCCGCGGCCAGCCGGACGGAGCCGGTGGGCAGCGCCGCCCCGCCCGTCGCGGCGGCCAGTGTCGCCGCGTCGCCATCCTTCGCCGTCAGGTCCACCGGCGCGCCGGCGGCATGCGCGGCCTCCATCGCCTGCACCGCCGCCTTGCCCCAGGCCGACATCAGCCGCCCGCGCAGCCAGCCGGGAAGCTGCTGCACCGGCAGGCCCGGCCAGGCGGCGGGGCCGGTATCGGCCACCTTGCGCAGCACGGCATTCACGAGCCCGGCGAAGCCTTCGGCCTTGCGCCCGCCGGCGCGGGCAAGCGCGACGGCCGCGTTCACCACGCCGTGCGGCGCGGCGCCCCCGGCGCAGATCTCCACCGCGCCAAGCCGCAGGATCGCCCGCACCCGCGCCGGCGGCGCGCGGCGCAGATGCGGCTTCAGCACCGCGTCCGCCCGGTCGAGGTTGCGCAGGACCGTCAGCGCCAGCCGCTGCGCCCGCGCCCGGTCCGCCGGATCGAGCGCGAGAAACCCGGCCCGGCGCGCGAGACCGTCGATCGCGACGCGATCGGCCAGCACACCGGTCAGCAGCTCGACCGCCGCGCCGCGCGCCGCAATCCCCGTCGCCGCCATCCCCGCCTCCGCTTGTCCCGCCTGTCGTGCGGCGTATATGACGGACAGGTACCGCACAAGAACCCCGAGGGCCCGCGATGAGTGACGACAGCCCCGCCGCCTGGGACCGGCCCGACCTGCCCGAGGCCGCGCGCCGCGCGCTGAAAGAGGCCGAGGAGCGCCGGCAACAGGCCGCCGCGCCCGATCTGCCGCCGGAACTGGGCGGGCGTGACGGGCCGGAACCCGTGCGCTACGGCGATTGGGAGCGGAAGGGCCTGGCGATCGACTTCTAGGCGATCAGCGCAGCCGCAGGTCGGCGTGGTCGCCCGCGCCGCGGTCGGCGATGAAGCGCAGGGTTTCGCCACGCCGTTCCACCACCTGGCAATTCGGCTCGAGCGGTTCGTCGCCGAAGGCGAGATCGCGGCAGAAGAATCCGCCGTCCCAGCGCCACGCCCCGGTGACCTTCCGGCCGAACGCCCGCCCCTCGATCGCGCCGTCCGGCGTGACGGTCAGCGAGATTCCGAAGCGGGTCAGCGCCCGGCCGGAGACAAGGCTTACGAAGTCGTCACGCTTCTCGATCCGCGCCACCGATTCGGCGGCGGCGGGCGCGGCACCGGTCACCCCGAGGGCGGCGGCGAGGAAAAACGGCTTGCAGAGGTCGGTGCGTCGCATGGCGGGGCTCGTTACAGGTCGCGCGGGATCTGTGCGGCATACGCGTCACCGCGTCGGCCGGATCACCCGGCGACCAAGGTTCACGCGGTCGTGAAGGTCGCGGCCGCTAAAGTCCCAGAACATCCAGCATGTCGTATTCGCCCGGATCGCGGCCCTGTCCCCAGAGCGCCGCCTTCAGCGCGCCGCGGGCAAAGATCGCGCGGTCGGTCGCGAGATGGCGCAGCACCACCCGCTCGCCCTCGGCGGCGAAGATCACGTCATGCTCGCCCACGACATCGCCGCCGCGGATCGCGGAAAAGCCGATTCTGCCGGGCGCGCGCGGGCCGGTGATGCCCTCGCGCGCCGGGGTGCGCAGCGCCTCCAGCGTGGTGCCGCGGCCCTCGGCCGCCGCCTCGCCCAGCATCAGCGCGGTGCCCGACGGCGCGTCGACCTTCATCCGGTGATGCGCCTCGACCACCTCGATATCCCACTCCGCGTCCAGCGCGGCGGCCACCCGGCGGGTGAGCTGCACCAGCAGGTTGACGCCAAGGCTCATGTTCCCGGC
>Ga0180430_10001568_pt1 | contig 22023 bp, 21 predicted proteins | sample SS_ome_9_FD_132999 | JGI IMG/M metagenome (GOLD analysis project Ga0180430, IMG submission 132999) | Hypersaline lake sediment archaeal communities from the Salton Sea, California, USA - SS_1_S_2 metaG | ecosystem: Environmental > Aquatic > Non-marine Saline and Alkaline > Hypersaline >... | reverse complement strand
ATCCCACATCTCGCATTCCAAATCACAGATCGCAAATTGCAAATCGCATATCCCAAATACCGCATCACACATTTCGCATCGCCATTCGCTATTCACCCATTCGCTGATTGAGGTCGCGGGTGGTCAGCCCCTCAATAAAAAAGCTGACAAAACCGGGAATCATCTCCGGCAAAAATTGCGACAGGTGAATCAAGATACTGGCGGCAGCCACGCTTTCGGCAAAGTTGGCCGCCACCGGCAGCCCGGCAAAGGTCACATCCAGGGTCAGTTTGACCGCGGCCTGCACCACCCCCACGCCGCCCGGCGCGCCGGGAATGGTCAGGCCCAGGGCCATGGCCGGCAGCATCAGCGTGGGGGCCTGCCAGGGCAGCGGCGCCCCAAAGTCGAAGGCCAGCAGGCCAAAATAGAACGACACCGGAATCACCGCCCAGGTCAGCAAATTCCACAGACTGACCGTCGCCAATTGGCGCGGGTTTTTGAGAATGGCCAGCCCGCCGGTAAAACTGTCGAGCAAATCCAGCAGGATTGTTCCCCACTTTTCCGGCAAAAATTTGTGGATGAGGGTATCGGCCCCATGTCGTTTGGTCATAAACAGCCCCACCCCGACCATCGCCCCCAGGTAAAAAATACCGCCCAAAATGCCCGCGGTTTGCAGCGCCTCGTTCCGCACCCCCAGCCCAATCACTGCCAGTAACACCAGCAGCACGGTCAGGCCATCGAAAATGCGCTCCACCACCAGCGTGGCAAAGACACCGGTTTTGGGCAGCCCCGCGCTCCGGCCCAGCACGTAAGCTCGGATGAACTCCCCGGCTCGGGCCGGCAGCACCGCGTTGCCGGTAATGCCGATGACCAGCCCCCGGAAGGCCGGCCAAAACCGGACCTCGCCCAGCGGTTTGAGCAGCCATTGCCAGCGCAGGGTGCGAAAATACATGTGTAACACAACAAAGATGGTCGAAGGGATGAACATCCAGTAATTAGCCGCGGCAAAAGCCCGACCCACCTCGGCCAGATTGATTTCGGCAAAGACAAAATTCAGAAAAAAGAGGCTGAGGCCCACATTCAGGGCGATGTTCTGCCCCCGCGCCGGTAAAATCCCCGACAGGCTGACCAGCCCGGCCGCGACCAAAATCAGACCAATCGTCAACTGCACCGGGCTGTGGCTGGCCGATTGGGTGTATTGGTACACAAAAAAAGCGGCGACGGCCAGTAAAAACAGACCGCGGCCCAAGTTGGCTCGATTGGGTGTTTTCATTCGGTGTCCTTTGGTTTTTGGGCCAGCCCCACCACGCTGCTGCCGAGGGGTAAAATCCAGCCGCGCCGCACCCAGGCCGTTTCCAGCCCGCGGATGGCGATGAGCAGCCGGTTCAGTGCGGGCGGCACCGGCTGCATGTCGAAATCGGCCCGGCGCATCAACCGCCGGATTGTCAACGTGAGCGGCAATAGCAGCATGTTGACATACGAACAGAAATGCAGATCAAAACCGGCGGTCGTCAACTTGCGCCGCAGGTCGGCGACTGTGTACCGCTGGCGGGCAAAGTAGAGCCGGTCGTGGGCGCTCCACAACCACGGCAACGCCGAATCGGTGATGAGCAGCCAACCGCCCGGCTCCAGCGTACGGTAAAATTCGGTCAGCGCCAGCCCGTCGTCAGCCACCCATTGATGGTAGAGCACATCAAAGGCGGTAATCAGGCCAAAGGCGCCGTCGGCAAAGGGCAGCGCCGTGATCGAAGCCTGCGCCAGGGGGCCGCCGCGTTTGCCGACCAAACTCAGGGGCAGGGCGTTCAGGTCGATGCCTGTCACCCGGCCCCACTGCTGCAACAGGTTGATGTTGCCGCCCGGGCCGCAACCGGCATCGAGGATGCGCCGCCGAGGCTGCGGCATCAACCGCGGCGACAGCAGGGCCGCGGCCAACTGCCGCCGGCTGACAAACCACCAGTGGTCGGTTTCCAGCCGATAGGTGCGGAAATATTCCGAGTCCTCCATTGCCGTTTACGGGTGGCTTGACTGGTAGGCCTGCCGGACGATGCTGGTGACGTAGTTGATTTGTGTTTCGGTTAACGATGAGGCCGACGGCAGATAAAAGCCGCGGCGGCACAGCATCTCGGCGACCGGATAACGCTGGCCTTTGAACTGCTCGTAATAAACCGGCTGCAAATGCATCGGAATGAAAAAGGTGCGGGTTTCGATGCCGTGTTGGGCCAGATAATGGCGCAACTGGTCGCGGTTCATCCCGAATTTGTCCTCTTCCACCAGAATTGAGTACATCCAGAAGACGTTTTTGACCCAGGCCGATTCCGGCGGCGTGACGATGCCCGGAATTTTGTTCAGCTCGGCGGAATAGAGGGCGGCGTTACGGCGGCGGCTTTCCACAAAACCGGGCAGTTGCTCGGTTTGGGCCAGCCCGACTGCGGCCTGCATATTGGTCATCCGGTAATTAAAACCGACGTATTTGTGCCAGAAATGGCGCTCGGTGCTAAAGGCGTGGTCGCGCAGGTTGCGGGCCAGGTTCGCCAGTTTTTCATCGTTGGTGGTCACCATGCCGCCTTCGCCGGTGGTGATGATTTTGTTGGCGTAAAAACTGAAACTGGCGGCGTGGCCCAGTCCGCCGGCCCGTTTGCCTTTGTATTCCGCGCCGTGGGCTTCGGCGGCGTCCTCCAGCACAAACAGGCCGTGTTTGTTGGCCAATTCCATCAGCGGTTCCATATCAACCGGGTGCCCGTAGGTGTGGACCGGGATGATGGCTTTGGTGTGCGGCGTGATTTTATCGGCCAGTTGCGACACGTCCATATTCCAGGTGTCCGGCTCGGAATCAATCAGCACCGGCGTGGCTCCGGTATAGGTGACGGCGTTGATGGTGGCAATCATCGTAAAAGTGGGGATGATGACCTCGTCGCCGGGTTGCAAACCTTGCGTAGCCAGCGCCAGATGCAGGGCGACCGTACCGTTGCCACAGGCGACCGCGTGCTCGGCGTGGCACTCGGCGGCAAAAGCCTCCTCAAAGCGGGGAATGAAGCCGCCCACCGATGAAATCCAGTTTGTATCGAGGCATTGGGTGACGTATTTCTTTTCGTTGCCGCCCATAGTTGGTTCGCATACCGGGATAATGCCTGCCAGTTCATCAACATTGGTGACAAAGGTGCGGTTGCCCAACTCATCCACGCGGTCAATTGGCTTCGGGCGGACAGGCGAGTGGAGCTTGGGGTCCTGGCCGGGAATAATGGCGGCTAACTCTTCGCCAAAATCTTCCGGGGTTATGTTCGATGGTTGTAACATAGTAATTTTGACTCCTGTGAAAATAAAATTGAAGGACGGGGGCTGTGCCCAGCGTAGCTGGGTGCTTCGCGAGGGGGTGTCTCCCCAAATCCCCCCTATTTTCATTCCCAGCGCTGTCTCGCCAAGACTGTCAATCTCCTTACCAAATAGAGATTAAGAGATGGGGAGATAAGAGATTCGGAGATTAACTGTTCCCGAATTTTCAATCTCCCCATCTCTAATCCCAAATCTCTCAATGATCACATTATAGGAATTTGGACAGGCATAATAATTATCCCTTGTCATTGATGTCAGACCAGTGCTGCAATCCCCATCCGAGCGATAGCAAAGCCAGGCTGGTGATTCCGGCCGAGGTCAGCCCGATCGCAGTAATGCCGCCAGCCAGCCAGACCGGGCCGCCCAATAATGCACCCGTCATCCGACCCAACCCTGCTGCCGCCAGCAAGGCCGACATCATTGCCCCGCGGGCTTGCGGGATCAACTCCGTAAACAAGGGAAAGGAAGTGACGATGGTAAATTCAAAGGCAAGAAAAACAAAAAATAGCCCCACCAGACCCAACAGCAGGCTCTGGCCTAACAGCGGCAGCAGCCCGTAGCTGAGCACCGTCAGGATCAGCCCGGTAAAAATTGATCGCTTCAAACCCAGCCGGTCGGCGATGGTGGCGGTCAACCCTTCTCCGACCAGTTCGGCCAGACCAATGACCGTGGTGGCAGTTCCCAGGGCAACCACCGTCAGGGCAAAGCGGCTTTCCAGCCAGAGGCCGTAGGAGACAAACAGGTTGTCGTTAGCCATTGCCATACAAAAACTGAACCCCAGGGCTCCAATAGCGGCTGGTTCACTGCGTAACAGGCGCCAGGCTGCGGCATAGCCGGTTCGAGGGCCGGCCTGGCGACGGCGGGTTTTGGGAAAAATCAGGCTGAGACTGACCGCGCTGACAGCGGCCAACCCGCCCAGAATCAAAAAAGGTGATTGCCACCCGACGCGGCCAATCAACAGTCCAATAAGAGGAATCCCCACCAGAGTGCTGCCGGCCCAACTGAATTCGATGATGCCCATTACCATTCCCCGCCGGTGATAGGCTACATTTTCGCCAATATAGGCCTGCAAAGCCGGGTCGTACAGGCTTTTGCCCAGGCCGGCCAGCAATACCGCCAGCGCCAACGTCGCGTAAATCGGAAAAATTCCGGTCGCCGTCATCCCCACGGCCAACATCCCCAACCCGCTAATCATCATGATGCGGTAGCCCCACCGATCACCCAATGGGCCGAACAGGGGGCTGAGCAGTCCGGCGGCCTGATTCAGCGCAATCAGAGAGGTGATGGCTGTAATCGGTACTCCCAGCCCCCGACTCAGGGTGGGGGCAAAGGGATACACAAAGCGGCGAGCGGTATTCAAAAAAAGGCGGCTCAGGGTAGCCGTGCCGACTAACCAGGCCAGGCGCTGGGATGATGGTGATCCTGAGACGGCGTTGGGCGGAAAAGTCATAATGGGAAGATTGTAACTCTAAGTAGGTAAAAGGCAAGTTTTGTTGGGGTGTGGGAAAGCGCGGGGGGATTCGGGGGGGATACCCCTCCGTTCCCCATGTCTCCTCCTAAAATTTAGGACAGCCCCGTTTTGTTGGTGGCAGCGTTGGCAGCATTTAACAATATTAATTGCAGAATTTGAAAAAATCATACTTTTTCGATATGATATTAACAGGGTTAATTTTACATAAAATTATCATTTGCCCCAAAACAATAACAACTTGGTCGGCTGCAAACTCAATCAACCATCAAACCAGCCAGCAGCCAACTACTTTTGGAGGAGTGTGACAGTCCCTGGCGGGATGTATCCAAAGAATGAAAACCCGTAGGTTGGGTTGAGCAAAAGCGAAACCCAACCTACTGAACTGAACCTTATTTTCACAGGAGACGCAACAATTATGTCTAATCGTCACTATCTATTTATCATCCTGATTCTGACCGGCCTGTTGGCCGTAACCTTAACAGCCTGCGGCGGCAATGATCGGAGCGGAGATGCTGCCCCGGTGCGCGAGGTGGTCCCCACCCAGCCTGCTACCACAGAACCGGCCCCAAGTCCGGACCAGGCCGAAACTGAGGGTGCGACCGATATTACCCAGACGCCGGACCCCACCGCGGCCGGCGAAGGCGCGTCCACAGAAGGAGAAACCACCCCCCCTGTTTTCACCTTTAGCCTGACCGGCGGTGTGGTTGGTTTTTGTGATACGCTAACCGTGTATCCGGGCGGCGATTACCGGCTGCAATCCTGTGAGGAAGAGCCGCTAACCGGCACCATTGATGAGGATCGCCTGGAACTGCTGCAAAGTTGGCAGCAAGACCTGACCCCCTTCAACCTGAGCAGCACGGAGGATGGAGCCGACGGCCTCCAGTCTGAGTTTACCTTTAACGGCCTTGGGGAAGCCGAGGCTGATGAAATCCAGCAGCAGATTGTTTTAGACTGGGTTAACGGTTTGTTAATTCAGGTCCGTCCCCAGCCGGTCGCCGAGCCGCCCCCTACCCCGGAAGCGCCGGACATCGGTCCGGACGGGCTTTGCCCGGATGTCAGCCGGCCCGCGGTTCTGGTAGCTAATTACGATGACCCCAGCCGGCTGTATCTGGTTGACCCGACCGGCGCACAATGTGATGTTACGCTATCCCAACCACCCGTAGGCCGGATTGTCACCGCGCGGGGGCACATCTACTTCCCCTTATTTGATACCGAAGCTGAAACCATCACTATCTGGCAATTGGCCCCGGATGGCCAAACTACTCCGCTGGAGTTTACAACTGTTTCGGCAAAGTTGTTTGGTCCGTTTAATTTTACGGTTTCTGCCGATGGCGCCCGTGTTGCCTGGGCCAAAACTGCCATTAATTTTGATGTTGAGCCACCGGAGTATACCAATAGCATGTGGCTGGCCAACCTTGATGGCTCCGGGCAGGAAACAATTATTGAAGAAGTTGTAAATAGTGAGCAGCGTTATGTGGAGCCGGTTCGGTTTGAGGCCGCATCCGAGCGCCTTTTTTACGCCTGGCAGCCCGATGCTTTGAGCGGCACGATTTTCAGCTACGGCGGTCGCTACGATAATTTGTACGCTTTTTCTGCCGGGCAGACTGAAGGGCAGTTGTTGTTTGACTGTGCCACGGTAGAGACCCAACTGTGCATCGGTGATATTGCCCCCGATGGCCTGTCGCTGGTTTACACCGACCCGACTCAGGGGGCAGTCAACCTGTTTAATTTCGATAACGGACAGGTGACACACACGTTCACCCCGCCCGCAACCGATGTCAATTACGTAGGACCGGCGATATTCAATGCTTCCGGTACACTGGCTTTTATTTCCGGGGCCTTAACTGAACCGGACGAAGAAGGTTTCCAGACAACCAGTCCCGGTTATATCAGTTTGGTGACGCCGCCTTATACCGACGACCCGGAACTTCTGCTTGAAGGTGATAATATTTCGGCGGTGTGGGACTGGGTTACAGACGACCAGCTAAGTTATGGCCAAATGGACGAAGAACGGAACATCGGCACCAGTATTGTGACGTTGGCCGGCCAGACAACGGATCTGTCATCTGCCTTTCCGTTAGCCGTTTTGCGGTAGATAACAAGGCCCCAACCTAAGCTCTTTCCAATAGGCGATCTGTATTTTGCAGGTCGCTTATTGTTTTGGCGCCAATGCCAAACATCGAGATTGTCAGTTGCCGCCGGATGATTTCAATTTCATCCAGGACTGCCTGCTCAGATTGCACGGCTGCTTTCAGAAAAGGCCCGGCCATTCCAGCCACAGTGGCACCCAGGGCCATACATTTAGCCGCGTCCAGGCCGTTTCGCAGACCGCCGCTGGCAATAATGGGGATGTTTGGGGCGCTTTGCTTAACGTGTAAAATTGCTTCGGCGGTGGGGATGCCCCAATCAACAAAAGCGGCCGCGGTGCGGCGCTGAATTTCGGAGTGGGTGCGATACATTTCTACCTGGCTCCAACTGGTACCACCGGCCCCGGCCACATCAATGGCGGCAATACCGGCTGCGACCAGTTGTCGGACCGTATCCGGGGCAAAGCCCCAGCCCACCTCTTTGGCAATGACCGGCACGGATAACCCGCGGCATACCTGCTCAACCTTGGCCAGTAATCCGGCAAAGTTGACATCACCTTCCGGCTGCACCGCTTCCTGAATGGCGTTGAAATGGAGAATCAGGGCATCGGCTTCAATCATCTCTACCGCTTGCCGGCATTGGTCAACAGTGTAACCGTAGTTTAGCTGAACGGCCCCCAAATTGGCCAGCAAAACAATCGAGGGGGCCACTCGCCGCACCTGGAATGTGTCGTCCAGCGCGGCATCTTCCACCGCCGCCCGTTGAGAGCCGACCCCCATTGCCACCCCGGTCTGCTCAGCGGCCCGGGCCAGGGCCAGGTTAATGTGGCGGGCCTCAGCCGTGCCTCCCGTCATCGAAGAAATCAGGAGGGGGATTTGCAGTGATTTGTTGAATAGCGACACGGAGGTGTCAACCTGATTGAGGTCCAGTTCCGGCAAGGCCTGGTGCAGAAAATGATATTTTTCCAGGCCGGTTGTCGTCTGCTTAAAGTTAACATTTTCTTCAAGATTTATTCTGATATGATCGGATTTTCGGGATTCGTGCATTCTGACCTGATTGGGTGTAACTTTTTTGGGTGATGGGTGTTAAATAAAAATAGCTGTAAGATACAACTGATGCAGTTTACCAGCCCTGTTAAGCAGTGTCAATTTGATCGTTTGTGGATGTGCCTTGAAAAGATTTTGGCGCGTCTCGCCGCTATTGACACTTTTTGCAGGTGTTGGTAAAATGCGTGAGCATGTGCAACGTAGCATTTATAAAATTTGTTAAAATAAAAAATTAAGGAGATTTGTATCCAATGACTAAAGACGAAGTCTTTGCCAAAGTAAAAGAAATTACCGTGGAACAACTGGGTGTAGATGAAGAGGAAGTGACCATGGAAGCCAGCTTCCGCGATGACCTGGAAGCCGATTCGCTGGACCTGGTTGAGTTGATTATGGCCTTTGAAGAAGAATTCGGTGGCGAAATTTCTGATGATGAAGCCCAAAAGATTACCACCGTATCCGAAGCCGTTGCCTACTTGATGCAGTAATTGTTTTATTTGAAAGCAAAAAACCCGTATCCCTCTTAACAGGATGCGGGTTTTTTTATGGGGCGTGGCGTGGTAAAGTATGGACTGTGCTTTATTCAGGATAGTCAGACAAGGAGGTACAATGATAAGCATTGCTATTTTGGCCGGTGGGCAAAGTAAACGGATGGGGCAAGACAAGGCCTTTTTGCCGGTTGGTGGCCGGCGGGTCATTGAGCGGGTCTTAAAGCGAGTGCAAGGCTTAACCGACGATTTGTTTATCAGCGCCAACGACCCCGCCAGGTATGCAGAGTTTGGTCTGCCGGTGGTGCCCGATGTGTACCCCGATAAAGCGGCTCTGGGCGGTATCTACAGCGCCATCCACACCGCCCGGTATGACCGGGTGCTGATTGTGGCCTGTGATATGCCATTTTTACACCGACGCCTGCTGCAACATCTTATTGATTTAGCCCCCACCGCCGATGTGGTCATCCCCCTGATTAATCCGCCGCAGCCGGAAACGTTGCATGCAGTGTACGCCAAAACCTGCTTGCCCGCTATCGAGCGCCGGCTGACCGCCAACCGCCTGCGGGTTATCGGCTTTTTTAACGATGTCGCGGTCCGGTACGTCTCCCGGGCCGAGGTCAGTGAGTTCGATCCCCACTTTCATTCTTTCCTCAATATGAACACTCCGCAAGATTGGGCCGCTATGGAAGAAATTGCCGCGGGAGAAGATTGATTTTTTCCGTCCGGTTGTCTATCACCTGAAATATGATATAATGCAATAGGAAGATAGTACCGGCAGGATTTATGCAAGAACAATTACGGTTGTTAAACCGCATCAGCGATGAGTTGAATAAAGATTTGGACCCCGATAAAATGTTGCGGCGCGTCCTCAACCTGACGGTGGCTCACCTCAATGCCAACACCGGCAGCGTGATGTTGTTTGATCAGGACAATCGGATTGCAGCTTTTATTTTGCAGCAGGAAGATATCAGCGACGACCGGGCCAATCGTATTGTGGGTACGGTACTGACCGAAGGGTTTGCCGGCTGGGTGCTAAAGCACAACGAAGGCGGCATTATCTTCGACACCTACCAGGACAGCCGCTGGCTGGTATATGATGACCAACCCTACGACGTCCGCTCCGCCATTGCCACCCCGTTGCGCCGCCGCCAAAAAATCATCGGCGTTTTGACGCTGGTGCATGACGAACCCCACAAATTTCAGCAATCAGATTTGCCGCTGCTGAACGCAATTGCCGGACAGGCCGCTATAGCCCTGGAAAATGCCCAACTATTCAAATCAACCGAACAGGACCGCCGCAAATTATCGGCCATCATCAACAGTACCCAGGATGCCGTCCTGTTTACCGATTTGGAAAATAACGTTTTACTGTTGAACCCCGCGGCTCAGGAAATTATAGGAATATCTGGACAAAATTGGTCGGGGAAAAAATTGGCTGACCTGACCGCCAATGATAATTTACTGAAGCTCTTCAGGCCCAATTTTCCGGCGACCGGCGAGCTGCATCTGCCCGATAACCGCATTATGTGGGCCACCTCTACCGAAATTTCCGGCATGGGGCGGGTTACGGTGCTGCGCGACATCAGCGCCTTTAAAGCCCTGGATAAAATGAAACGGGATTTTGTAACCGCCTTCACCCACGATTTACGCACCCCGCTGGCGACCGTCAAAGGCTATGTGGAACTGGTGCAAATGGATGGTCCGGTCACCGACCGTCAGCTTGAAGATTTACAGGGCATTACCAAAGCCGCCAATTTGATGAAAGCCCTGCTGGAAGATTTGCTGGAGTTGAGCCGGTTGGAACAGCTTGAGGGACTGACCCGCGAAAAAATCTGTCTGCAGGAAATCATCGAAAAAAGCATCAACGCCATGCAACCCCCGGCCCGTTCTAAAAAGGTAGATATTATTCTGGATACACCTGTTGAAAAATTTGCCCTTGAAGGAAATTCTGTGCTGCTCACCAGGGCACTGGGGAACTTGCTCGATAATGCCATCAAATATACGCCCTCTGGTGGAGAAGTGCATATTAATGTGGGCCAAAACAACGGACACGTCATTGTTTCCGTCATTGATAACGGGCCGGGTATCAATACCCAGGATTTGCCGCGCGTATTTGAAAAATTTTTCCGGGCCAGGCCCGAACTGGATGAAATCCCCGGCAGCGGGCTGGGATTGGCTATCGTCAAAACTATCGCCGAGCAACACCGCGGCCAGGTTTGGGTCGAAAGCGAAACCGACCAGGGCAGCGTTTTTTCGATTGCGTTGCCGTTAATTTCTAATCTGTAAACTTGGCGCCCGGCTCTCCCGTTCTGAACTTGTACGATACCCTGAACTCCAACCGCCACAGGGCATACAACCCAACCCCCAGCAGGGCGATTGCCACCGTATAAGCCTCGCTCAGCGTGGCCTGGGTGATAAAGATTGCCACCAACCCTAAGGCCCCGGTGATAATTGTCGCCGCAAATGCCACCGAAAGCCCATCCAGCCCCAGCCGGCTTAACCGGTGCGTGCTGTGGTCTACTCCACCCCTGAAGAATGATACCCCCCGGCGGGTCCGAGAAATAAAAACCAGAACTGTATCAAAAATAGGAAAGCCCAATACAATGATGGGAACCATCCAGGTAATCTGGATGTCGTTGGCCGGAATTCTGATTTTGATGCCCAAAATAGCCAGCAGATACCCCAAAAACAGCGAGCCGGAATCGCCCATAAAGATGCTGCTTCTGGGCAGGGGCAGATTGTAGCGGGCGAAGCTCAGGCTGGCCCCCAGTATTGCTGCGGCCAAAATTGAAACAAGCTGCTGGCCGTTGAGAATGGCGATAATCATAAACGAGGCGCTGGCCGCGGCGGTAGTCATCACGGCGATTCCATCAGCGTTATCCAGATAATTTACGGCATTCGTAATGAACAAAATCCAGCAGACGGTGACAGCAAAGTTTATGAACTGACCCCAGCCCGCCAAGGCCCCTAACGGTAAACTAACCTGTACCCCGGCCAGGAATACAATGATGGCCGGCAGCAGTTGCGCTCCCAGCTTGGCCCAGGCCGGTAAGGGACGGTTGTCGTCCCACAGCCCAATGGCGGCCACAACCGAAGCTCCCATCAAAATACTGAAAAATTCTGACAGCCGGAAGCGCCCGCCGAGAGAAATTGCAGTAAATACCGTAATCAGCAGTAACGTACTGATAGCAGCCGCATAAATAGCCAGCCCTCCCAGCAGAGCCGTGGGCGTGGTGTGCGACCGGTCGTTTTTGGGAAGGGCAATAAAACCGGATTTGATGGCGAATTTTTGGGCAATCGGCGTGCCGATACTGCCAAAAAATAAGGCCATCACAAAAATTAGCATGATGATGGTCATAATAGCCGTCTGGGGGTGTTACAAACCGGGTTTTGCCATTTTATCCAGTTTCTCTGAGGTTTCGCGCCAGGTCACTTTAGAAAGCCCCATCTTTTGACGCAAATGGTCATGTTCCATGCCATCCCGGTAATCCCGTACCGCCGAGGTCCAGCGCAGCATTTCGAATGAGGCCTGTTCTTTGAGACCGGCGTCGCTGGACAGGTCCGCAAGAACATACTCCAGGTTGCGGGGCGTGCATTCAAATAACCGTTCGTCCGGCTGGTATTTTTCCAGATAGGCATCCAGAACCGGCAGCAGTTCCGCCGCAAAAGCCAGTTTGCGTTCCTTATGCTGCATGCGGGGGTTACTGTACCGGATCAAGATGCTTGGCTCCGAGCCGGAACGGTCAATATCATTCAGGGTGATGCCCATACATTCGGCCTTTTTTATGCCGGTTTGCAGCAAAAGATGAACCAGCAGGTAAGGTCGGGGATCAGATTTGGCGTCAGCCAATTTAGCTTCGGCTGCCTCCAGCAGTCTGTGGACCTGGTCATCGTTAAGAAACTGGGGCAGCGAAGCCTTGACTCTGGTATGAACAATGGCCGCGGCCGGGTCGGTATTCAGCACCTTAATACTGGTTAACCAGCCAAAAAAGTTTTTGATGGTCGTGACCCGGCGGGCATAAGACTTGGGGCTGCACGGCACGCCCCGATAATGCAACAGCCAGGTCAAAAAATCGTTGAGCTGCTTGGTCCCCAGTTCGCTGATGACCTTGCCGCCGCCAAAATATTTTTGCAGCAGACGTAAATCGCCGGCAAAAGCCTTGATCGTATGTTCAGAAAAGCCCTGCCTCAACATGTGGTCGTGGTAGGCTCCGGCGGCACTGGCCAGTGAAGAGTCGGCAGAAATCTCTTTGGTTTGGGTCACCGGTGGGCCATATTGACCTTTGGCGCCTCGCTGGGGAAACAGAGGCATTTGTTCTTTCGCCATAGTATCACCTCGTAGCTGAGAAATAATCAATACTTAACATAATTTATTATATCCCCCGGTTAAAAATGTGTCAAGCTTCGTATAGAAATATTAAATGATAGTCAAGCCCAGCCCAATGAATTTTTTGAACGAGGTTTTGCAGCGCCCGCCCAATGAGCGCGCTTTTTTGATTTTGGTGGTGGGTCATCCGGCAGAGGGGGTAAAGGTGCCGGACATCAAAAAGACATCGCTGGCGGAGATAGCGACGTTTGTGTAGAGAGAAACCAAAAAAAATCGGGGTTGGAAATTTCCAACCCCGATTTTTTTTATACCACCCACAACTCCATAAATTCGTTGACCGCCGTCTTTTCCAGCCGCCTCTGGTCGCGGCACAGGTGCAAAATCTGCTCCCGCCGCCGGGGCGACAGATGCGTCGCCAGGCTGCGCTCAAATTTATCCTGCAACAGCGGGATGCCTTCGGCTCGCCGCCGCCGATGCCCAACGGGGTACTCTACTTCCACCCGGTCGGAACTGCTGCCATCGGCAAAGAAAACCTGCACCGCATTTCCAATCGAGCGTTTGGCCGGGTCCAGATAATCCCGGGTAAAGCGTTCATTTTCCTTCACCACCATTTTGGCCCGCAGCGCATCGATGCGCGGGTCGGCGGCGATGTCATCCTCATAATCTGCCGCGGTCAGGCTGCCTTTGATCAGCGGCACCGCGGTCATATACTGGATGCAGTGGTCCCGGTCAGCCGGGTTATCCAGCGGCCCGGTCTTGTCGATGATGCGCACCCCGGATTCCTGGGTTTCAATCACTATTTTTTCGATGTCGTCCAGCCGGTCTTTAACCTGCGGATGCAACGTAATCGCGGCCTCGACCGCGGTCTGGGCGTGGAACTCGGCCGGGAAGGAAATTTTGAACAGCACATTTTCCATCACGTAGGTGCCGTAGCCCTGGCTGAAACTCAAGCCCTTGCCCTTGAACAACACATCCTGAAAACCCCACACCGGCGCAGTCAACGCCGAGGGATAGCCCATCTCGCCCCGCAGGGCATTGAGGGCCAGCCACACGGCCCGGCTGGTGGCATCGCCCGCGGCCCAGCTCTTGCGCGAGCCGGTGTTGGGCGCGTGCCGATAGGTACGCAGCGCGCCGCCGTCAATCCAGGCGTTAGAGAGGGCGTTGATCAAATCGTCCCGGTCGCCGCCCAGCATGCCCGTCACCACCGCGGTTGAGGCGATACGGACCAGCAGTACGTGGTCCAGCCCCACCCGGTTGAAGCTGTTTTCCAGAGCAATCACGCCCTGCACTTCGTGGGCTTTGATCATGGCGATGAGCACATCCCGCATCGTCAGGGGGGCTTGGCCGCGGGCCACAGCCTGCCGGCTGAGATAATCGGCCACAGCCAGAATGCCGCCCAGATTATCGGAGGGATGGCCCCATTCCGCGGCCAGCCAGGTATCGTTGAAATCCAGCCAGCGCACCATCGCCCCGATGTTGAAGGCGGCGCGTACCGGATCCAGCTCGTAAGCAGTACCGGGCACGCGAGCGCCGCCGGGCATCGTGGCGCCCGGCACGACCGGCCCCAGCATTTTGGTGCAGGCCGGGTAATCCAGGGCCAGGATGCCGCAGCCCAGGGTGTCCATCAGGCAGTAACGGGCCGTTTCCATCGCTTCGCGGCTTTGGCTGACATCGTACTTTAGAATGTAGTCGGCAATATTTACCAGCGCCTGGTCCGGGTCCGGACGTTTGGCGCTTTGCATCGCGTGTTGGCTCATTTGGTTCTCCCGCTATCTGGCTTCGATGGGAACCCAGTCGCGGGTTTCCGGGCCAACATAGTCGGCGTTGGGGCGGATCAACACGTTGTTGGCTCGCTGCTCCATGATGTGGGCGGCCCAGCCGGTAACGCGCGACATCACAAAAATCGGCGTGAACAACGGGGTGGGAATTCCCATAAAGTGATAGGCGGTGGCGCTGTAAAAATCAAGATTGGGGAACAGTTTTTTCTCGTCCCACAGCACTTTTTCGATGGCCTCAGACACGGCGAAGAGGTGGGCATCGGGGGCGCCGTCCGATAGTTTTTTGGACCATTCTTTGATGATGGCGTTACGCGGGTCTGAGTCCCGATAAACGGCGTGGCCAAAGCCCATAATTTTGACCTTTTGGGCCAGCATTTCCAGTACAGCGGCCCGGGCTTCTGCCGGCGTGCCAAACTGTTCTACCAGCGCCATCGCCGCTTCGTTGGCGCCGCCGTGCAGCGGACCGCGCAGGGTGCCGATGCCGGCCGTAATAGCCGAGTAGATGTCGGACAGGGTGCCGGTGCACACCCGGCAGGCAAAGGTAGAGGCGTTGAATTCGTGTTCGGCATACAGCACCAGCGAGGTGTTCATACATTGCTGGTAAGCTTCGTTGGGTTGTTGACCGTGGAGCATGTGCAGAAAATGGCCGCCGATGGAATCATCATCAGTATCGGTTTCAATACGGACGCCATCATTCGTGTAGCGATACCAGTAAACCAGCATTGAGGGTAATGCCGCCAACAGCCGGTCTGCAATATCGTTTTGCTGGCTGAAATCCGTTTCCGGTTCCAGGGTGCCCAGCATCGAGGTGCCGGTGCGCAATACTTCCATCGGATTGGCGCCGGCGGGGATGCGTTCCAGCACATCTTTGAGGGCCTGGGGCAGGCTTCGTTTGGCTTTCATTTTGGTCAGATAGGCGGTTAATTCGGCCTGGGTGGGCAGTTTGCCGTACAGCAACAAATAAGCCACTTCTTCAAACCGGGCGTTCTCCGCCAAATCTTCAATGCGATAGCCGCGATAGGTTAAGCCTTTGCCTTCTTTTCCTACAGTTGCGATAGCAGTTTGGCCCACGGATTGTCCGCGCAATCCGGCGCCGCTTTTCTTGGGACTGGACATTAGGTGTTATCCTCCTTGATAAATAGTTGGTCCAATTTTTTTTCGTAGGTATGGTAGCCGAGGACATCGTACAATTCGGCCCGGGTTTGCATCATCGGCAGGGCAGCTTGCTGGGTGCCTTTTTGCCGCAGGGTGGTGTACACTTCCAGGGCGGCGGCGCTCATGGCCCGAAAGGCCGAGAGGGGGTACAGCAGCAGCTTCACGCCGACTGAGCGCATTTCGTCTACGGTGAACAGCGGGGTTTTGCCGAACTCGGTCAGATTGGCCAGTACCGGCACCTTGACCGCCTCGACGAACTGGCGATACTCATCCAGGGTGGTCAGGGCTTCGGCAAAGATTATATCTGCTCCGGCCTCAACATACTGTTGGGCGCGTTCAATGGCGGCCTGCTGTCCTTCGACGGCGTGGGCATCGGTGCGGGCCATAATGATGAACTGTTCGTCGGGGCGGCCATCAACCGCGGCCTTGATGCGGTCAACCATTTCCGGCGCAGAGGCCAACATTTTGCCGGGCCGATGTCCGCACCGTTTGGCTTGTACCTGGTCTTCCATGTGGATGCCGGCGGCGCCCGCCTGGGTCAGGTCTCGTACCGTGCGGGCAATCATAAAGGCTGCGCCCCAGCCGGTATCGGCATCAACCAGCAGCGGTAGATCGGTGATGCCGGTGATGCGGCGTACATCTTCGGCCACATCGTTCAGGGTGGTCAGGGCCAGGTCTGGCAAGCCAAATGAGGCATTGGCCACCCCCGCTCCGGACAGGTAAATAGCTCTGAACCCGGCTTCACGGGCCAGCAGGGCCGTATAGGCGTTGATGGTACCCACCACCTGTAACGGGGTTTCGGCCTCGAGGGCTGCCCAAAAGCGGCCCCCCGCCGATGAGTGCGTGGTCATAACGGTTCCTCCTTTCCTGGTAAGGATATTTGGTTTGTTGGTTGCGTGTATTGATTAAGGGTGAACAGTGCCATCCGGCATGATGGCGCCCTTCAGGCTTTTGGCCTGGTCAAGCTGTTCTGTGGTTACTTTGGCCCCCCGGAGATCGGCCCGAATCAGGTTAGCCCCATGTAATTGGGCTTTGAGTAAATCTGCAACCACCAGCCCGGCCCCGCGCAGGGTTGATTCGCTCAGGCTGGCTCCGCGCAGGTTTGCATCGCTCAGGTTGGCGTTGCGTAAATTTGTTTCCAGTAAATCCGCTCCTTGCAGGTTGGTGTTGGCCAGATTGGCCCCTAACATTTGAGCATGTTTCAGTCGGGCGCCGATCATATTGGCCTTATTTAGTTCGACGCCGGTTAGATCGGCTTCTTCCAGATTGGCTTGTTCCAGATTGGCTTTACTCAAATTGGCATACGCCAGCTTTACCCGGCGTAAATCAACCCCCGCCAGGTTGGCTTTGGCCAGGTTGGCCCGGCGCAGGTCTGGAATTTCATCCTTTCGACGGGCCTCTTCTATTTTTTCGATAACCTCTTTGGCGTTGATGATGGCTACTCCCTCTTACCCTACCGCCTGCCACATAGTTGTCAGTTCGGCAATACCGCTGCAGATAACATCAGGCCAGATGTTTTTTTGGCGGCAGGTTTCTTCGCTATCAACACCGGTCGTGACCATAATGGTTCGTAGTCCGGCTCGCTGCGCGCCCAGAATATCGGTATCCAGCCGGTCTCCAATCATGGCGGTTTCGGTGGCGGTAACGCCCATTCTTTTCAAGGCGATGTTGAACATCATCGGGGCCGGTTTGCCGATGGTTGGTGGTTTGATGCCGGTTGCCGCTTCCAGCAGGGCCAGGATCGAACCGGCGCCAGGGGCCAGCCCTTCCGGCGCGGGAAAGGTGAGGTCGCCATTGGTGCCGATGAAATCTGCCCCTTGCCGAATCAGCAGGGCGGCGTGTTTCAGTTTTTCGTACGACAGCGTAAAGTCCATGCCAGCCACAACAACATCAGCCGGCTGGCTGGAGTCTTCCAGCAAGATGAATCCGGCCTCTTGTATCGCCGCTCGCAGCCCGTCCTGGCCCACCACATAAACTTTTGCACCTGGCGGATATTCTTGTTTCATGTAGGCTGCGGTGGCGATGGATGAGGTCAACACAACATTCGGCTGAATGGTAACGCCAAATCCGGCCAGTTTTTGGACAAACTGGTCGTTGGTTTTGGTGGCGTTGTTGGTCATCAGCATGTAGGGCAGGCCCTCTTTTTCCAAAAAACCAAAGAATTCGGTCAGTCCCGGCAGCGGGTCTTTATCGCGCCAAAGGACGCCATCTCCATCAATAACCAGGGCTTTTATATCGTGTAAATGCAGGTTGTTTTTTGTCATAATTTTGGTGTTTTTAATCCGATTTTTCTTCGACGTCAGCCACATCTTTTTCTACTTCGACGGCGGCGGTGGCAATGGCCCAGCTTACCAGCCCCCAAACTGTACCGGAAATGAGGCTGCCGATAAGCAGTGACCAGGCTGTAACCGGGGTGCCGGGGTCTCTGAAAATTCCGGCAATCGTCATTACGATGCCTAACAGGGCAAAGGCCAGTCCAATTTTGACCGGGCCGCCCAGCCGTTGCCACAGGTTTTTATTTTCGTTGTTGGCTGTTGCCATTTTGGATACTCCTGCTTTCTTGACGGTAGGATGACTCCGATTCTAGCAGAAGTGGCCTGGTTGTCAAAGAGGCAGAGAGATTGGGAGATGAGGGGATTAGAGATTTGGGTAGAATCTCCAATCCCCAATCTCTTAATCTCCCAAAATCATTAAAACGTCCCGGCCAGCAGGCTGAGTACCACGCTGCCGGCAATGACACTCCCAAGCTGGCCTGCGGTGTTGGCCCCCATGGCGTGCATCAGCAAAAAGTTGTGCGGGTCATATTCCTGGCCCACGCGTTGCACAACCCTGGCCGACATGGGAAAGGCGCTAATACCGGCGGCGCCAATCAACGGGTTGAACCGTTTGTTGGTCAGGACGTACATTATTTTGCCAAAGAGTACCCCGCCTACGGTGTCCAGCACAAAGGCCAGCAAGCCCATCGCCAGAATTAACATCGTATCCACCTGGATGAATTGAGCGCCGACCATTGTGCTGCCGATGGCCAGGCCCAGGAACATGGTGGTTACGTTGGCAATTTCATTTTCTGCCGATTTGGCGAGCCGTTCTACCACGCCGGATTCTCTTAACAGGTTGCCGAACATCAGGGTGGCAATCAGCGGAGAGGCTACCGGGGCAATGAGCGATACAATGATGGTGACCACGATGGGGAACAGGATGCGGGTGGTGTGCGATACTTCTCGCTCTACGTAGGGCATCCGTACTTTTCGCTCGGCATCGGTGGTCATGAGGCGCATCACCGGCGGCTGAATGATGGGCACCAGCGACATGTAACTGTAGGCTGCCACCGCGATTGGCCCCAGCAGGTGTGGCGCTAATTTCGATGAGACGTAAATTGAGGTTGGGCCGTCAATGGCGCCGATAATGCCGATGGAGGCGGATTCGTTGATGTCGAAGCCCAGAAACAGGGCCAGCATCAGCGTGCCGAAAATGCCGAATTGACCGGCTGCGCCCAGTAAAGCCATTTTGGGATTACTGAGCAGGGGGCCAAAGTCGGTCATGGCGCCAACGCCTATGAAAATCAGCAGGGGAAACAGTTCTGTTTTGACTCCAACTTCATACATCAGGCCCAACAAGCCGTGTTCGCTGGAAATGGGGGTCAGGGGCAGGTTGGTCAAAATGGCCCCAAAGCCGATCGGGATTAATAATACCGGTTCGTAATCTTTGGCGATGCCCAGATAGACGAGCACGCCCCCGGCAATCATCATCACTACCATTTTCCAGGTGAGGAAGGTTGGCGCGGAGAGTAGTTGCAGTAGATTATCAAAGTCCATGGTATCCTCGCTGCCTTACTCAAACGAAACCAGGGTAGCGCCGTAAACTACTTTTTGACCGGCGCTAACCGGGACTGCTGCCACTACCCCGTCGCGGGTAGACCGAATGGCATTTTTCATTTTCATTGCTTCGAGTACACACAGTTCTTGTCCGGCTGTAACTGTATCGCCCGGGTTGACCATCACTTCGACAATAACACCGGGCATGGGGGCGGTTATATCGCCGGTCGCGGCGGCTGCCGGAGCCGGGGCCGCGGCGGGGGTAGGGGCTGCTACCACCGAGGCGACCGGGGCGGCAGAGCTGGTGGCGGCTTCTTCAACCGGGCTGTAGTCAACGGTATAGGCCTGGCCGTTTACAGTGACGGTGACGGGGGAATCAGACAGGTCGCCTACTTCTACCTCGTACGATTTGTTATTGACAGTTAGTTTTAGTTTTTTCATGATCCGGTTATTTTCCTTTTATTTTTTGCAGCGCGTCAGCCGGGTTTTGTTGGGCGCGGCCCATGGTCCACCACGGGTCTGTACCCGCCGTTTGCAGGGTTGTCCCCAATCCACTCTGGCTTTTGCCTCGCCAATAGGCCAGGGCGGTGGCAATCACCGCGGCTATCTGTTCATCTTCCGTCTCATCAGCCTGGGGGGGGGCTGGCGCAATCTGTTCATCTGGACCGGGGCCGGGCGCATCTGCTGTCACAGGTTCACCGTCACGAAAGTACCGTTCCAGGATAATCATCGCCAGAATCAGTAACCCCAACGATAGAAAGGTCAAGCTCATCCCCAACAAACTGATGGTTAATCCTTGCATATAAATATTCATAACTATTCCTCCCGCTGTGGTTGAATTACAGCGGCACGTTGCCGTGTTTTTTGGCCGGCAGGGTAGCCTGTTTGTTGCGCAACAGTTCCAGGGCCGCAATCAATCGGGGTCGGGTTTCTGCTGGGATGAGAATATCATCAACATAGCCATCGGCCGCAGATTTGTACGGCGTCGAGAATTTGTCGCGGTATTCCTGCACCAGTTTGGCTCGTTCCTCTTCCGGGTTTTCGGCATTTTTCAGTTGTTTGCCGTACAGAATGTTGACCGCGCCATCGGCGCCCATCACCGCGATTTCGGTGGTAGGCCAGGCGTACACAATATCGGCCCGCAGGAATTTGCTGCCCATCACAATGTAGGCCCCGCCGTACCCCTTGCGGATGTTGACGGTTATTTTTGGCACGGTTGCTTCGGAGTAGGCGTAGATGATTTTGGCTCCGTGCCGAATGATACCGCCGTGTTCTTGCATCACGCCGGGCATAAAGCCGGGGGTATCGGCCAGGGTGATGATGGGGATGTTGAAGGCATCGCAGAAGCGGACAAAGCGGGCAATTTTATCGGAGGCGTCAATATCTATGACGCCGGCCATCACCAGCGGCTGCTGGGCCGAGACGCCAACGACCTGCCCGTGCAGCCGGGCAAAGCCCACAATGGCGTTCTGGGCAAAGTTTTGATGCACTTCAAAGAAGCTGCCCATATCGAACACCTTGTTGATGACGGCCCGCATATCGTAGCCCTCGTTGGGGTCGGTGGGCACCAGGTCGTTCAGTTCCGGGTCCATACGCCAGGGGTCGTCGGTTGGTTCGGTGCTGGGCGCTTTTTCGGCGTTGTTGGCCGGCAGATATTCCAGCAGTTTGGCTACCAGTTCCAGGGTGTTCTTTTCATCAGACCCGACAAAATGGGTGACACCGCTGCGGGCGCTGTGGGCCGCGGCTCCGCCGAGCGTTTCAAAATCAACTTCCTCGCCGGTGACAGTTTTGATAACCTGGGGGCCGGTGATGAACATGTGGCTGGTTTCATTGGCCATAAACACAAAGTCGGTCAGGCCGGGGGAGTAGACCGCGCCGCCGGCGCATGGCCCCAAAATTACGCTGATTTGGGGGATAACGCCGCTGGCCTGGGTGTTGCGCCAGAAAACTTCGGCGTATGCCCCCAAACTCCAGACCCCTTCCTGGATTCTGGCCCCGCCGGAGTCGTTAATGGCAATGAACGGCACTCCGGCCTGCATGGCCAAATCCATCGCCTTGGACACTTTCTGGCCCTGCACTTCGCCAAATGAGCCACCGAGCAGGGTGAAATCTTGAGAAGCCAGGCAAACGGGGCGTCCGTTGATTTTCCCAAAGCCGGTGACAACAGAATCACCGGGGTGTTTTTTCTGGTCCATTCCAAAGTCGGTGTGGCGATGGGTGATGAACGGCAGAATTTCTTCAAACGTGCCTTCGTCCAGCAGGGCAACCAATCGTTCGCGGGCGGTCATCTTTCCTTTGGCATGCTGTTTTTCAATCCGTTGGGGGCCGCCGCCCATTTTTATTTGTTTTCGTTTTTCTTTCAGCTCTTCAATCAAGGCCTCGTGCTTGTTAGACTGTTGGCCTGATTCGTCATTATGAGCCGCTTGAGCCTTTACGTCTGACTCCATTTATCAAATCTCCTTATAAATAGTTTTCTGTTTCCGGTTTAAGGTTGCAGAGTCAAAGTTGAAAGTTACAGTTACTTGCAACGTTGAGTTTGAAACCTT
>Ga0180430_10001564_pt1 | contig 22048 bp, 21 predicted proteins | sample SS_ome_9_FD_132999 | JGI IMG/M metagenome (GOLD analysis project Ga0180430, IMG submission 132999) | Hypersaline lake sediment archaeal communities from the Salton Sea, California, USA - SS_1_S_2 metaG | ecosystem: Environmental > Aquatic > Non-marine Saline and Alkaline > Hypersaline >... | reverse complement strand
GAGCCTCCACGAGCTGTCGACGTTGGTTCAAGAGAACCTGCCGGTGCGGATTGCGCTGATCAACAACAGCGCGCTCGGGATGGTTCGGCAGTGGCAGACGATGTTCTACGACGGTCGGCACGAGGCGACGGACCTGATGAACCCCGACTTCGGTCGTATCGCCGAGGCGTACGGGATCCCAGCGTATCGCGCGTCCACCCTGGCCGGCGCCCGAACGGCGATCGCCGAGGCGCGGGGGCACGAGGGCCCCGTGCTGATCGAGTTCGAGGTCGCCCGAGAGGGAGAGACGTCTCACGTCTATCCGATCGTGCCGGTCGGTGCGGCACTCGACGCGATGATCGGCCGCTCTCCGACGGTCGCCGGATCGGCCGCAGGGAGGCGCACGTGAATCGAACGTTGATCGCGACCGTCGCCGACCGCCCCGGCGTGCTCAATCGGGTGGCGAGCATGTTCCGCCGGCGGGCGTTCAACATCGAGAGCCTGACCGTCGGTCACACGGAGCAGGACGGGATCTCGCGGATGACGATCGTGGTCGACAGCCGGCGGACCGACACCGAGAAGGTGGCACAGAATCTGGAGAAGCTCGTCGACGTCGTCGACGTCGAAGACGTCACCGACCGACCGACGATTCTCCACGACCTGGTCCTCGTCAAGGTCTACGTCCAAGACAAGCAGACGCGATCGGAGATCCTAAGGATTGCAGACAGCTTTCAGGCAAGAGTTCTCGATATGTGCCCGCAGACGGCGATCGTCGAGATCGCCGGCAGCGATGCGACGATCGGCACGGTCGTCGAGGCACTTCGGCCGCACGGGATTCTCGAGATGGTTCGGACCGGCCGCGTGGCGATGGTCCGCGGGGGTGCCGGAATCGACACCGGAGCCGCGGCTCCCGCGAGTGCGCCTGTGGGGAATGCAGAGCAAGGAGGCAGTTGATGGCGAGGATCGATTTCGGCGGGATTGTTGAGGATGTCGTGACCCGCGAGGAACACACGTTGGATCGTGCCCGGGAAGCCCTGCGCGACGAGCGGATCGTCGTCGTCGGGTACGGCGTTCAGGGGCCCGCACAGAGCCTGAACCTGCGCGACAACGGGTTCAACGTTCGCGTTGGCCTCCCCCCGGAGCGGACGAGGTCGTGGGAGAAGGCGCTGCAGGACGGGTGGGTTCCGGGCGAGACGCTCCTCCCGTTGGACGAGGCGGTCGCCGACGCGACGATCGTCCTCTTCCTCGTCTCCGATGCCGGGCAGCGCGCGCTCTGGCCGGCGATCGAGCCGCATCTGAACGAAGGGGACGCGATCTACTTCTCGCACGGCTTCTCGGTGACGTACAGCGATCAGACCGGGGTCATCCCCCCGCCGTTCGTCGACGTCATCCTCGTTGCTCCGAAGGGATCGGGAGCGAGCGTCCGCGCGAACTACTTCGCGGGGAGCGGGATCAACAGCAGCTACGCGGTTGCCCAGAACTTCACCGGGCGAGCGACGGAGCGAGCCTTGTCGATCGGCATCGGAATCGGCTCGGGCTTCCTGTTCCCGACGACATTCGAGAAGGAGGTCTTCAGCGACTTGACCGGCGAGCGGGGAATCCTGATGGGCGCGCTGGCCGGCGTGATGGAAGCACAGTACGACACGCTGCGCGCGCACGGCCACACCCCGAGCGAAGCGTTCAACGAGACGGTCGAGGAGCTGACGCAGAGCTTGATTCGGTTGGTCGGCGAGAACGGGATGGACTGGATGTACGCCAACTGCAGCGCCACCGCGCGACGGGGCGCGCTCGACTGGCGTCTGCGGTTCAAGGCGGCGGTTGCGCCGGTGTTCGACGAACTCTACGCGAGCGTCGTCAGCGGCGAGGAGACGCGCATCGTCCTCGAGGCAAACGGAGCACCCGATTGCCAAGAGCGCCTCGACGAGGAGCTGCGCCAGATGAGGGAATCGGAGATGTGGCAGGCGGGAGCAGCGGTTCGAGCGCTGCGACCGGAGAACAGCCGGCGCTAGGTCGAATCGAGCGGGGAGAGCGAACGTGACAGAGCACGAGATCGATCTGGTCCAGATCTTCGATACGACGTTGCGGGACGGGGAGCAGTCCGCCGGGGTCAGCCTGAGCGCGGCGGAGAAGCTCGAGATTGCCCGGCTCCTTGCTCGGATGGGCGTTCACGTGATCGAAGCGGGGTTCCCGGCCGCCTCGGCCGAGGATCGTCGCGCCGTCGAGCGGGTCGCCCGCGAGGTCGGTCGGGACGAGAGCCGCCCGGCGCCGGTCATCTGTGCGCTGGCTCGTGCGACCGACGCCGACATCGACGTCGCGTGGGACGCGGTCCACGCCGCTGCCCGTCCGCGGATCCACACGTTTCTTGCGGCGTCGGACATCCACCTCGAGCACAAGCTGCGGATGACGCGCGCCGGGGCGATCGACCGTGCACGGGCGGCGGTCGGTCGAGCGAAGTCGGTCTGCTCGTCGGTCCAGTTCTCGCCCGAGGACGCGAGCCGGGCCGATCCCGACTTCCTCTGCGAGATGGTCGCGGCCGCGGTCGAAGCGGGTGCGACGACGATCAACATCCCCGACACCGTCGGATACGGCACGCCGGACGAGTTCGGCACACTGGTCGCACGGATCGTCGAATCCGTGCCGAACGACGGGAGCGTCGTGGTGTCGGTCCACTGTCACGACGACCTCGGGATGGCGACGGCGAACACGCTCGCCGGGCTTCGCGCGGGGGCTCGTCAGGCCGAGGTGACGATGAACGGAATCGGTGAGCGAGCCGGGAACACGGCGCTCGAGGAAGTGGTGATGGCGCTGCGCACCCGCCGGGCGCGCTACGGGCTGGACACGTGCATCGACACGACTCGGATCGCGCGCGCGAGCCGGATGGTCAGCCACTACACCGGACTTCCGATCCAGCCGAACAAGGCGATCGTCGGAGCCAACGCGTTCGCCCACGAGTCGGGAATCCACCAGGACGGGGTTCTCAAGCACCAGGCGACCTACGAGATCATCCGACCCGAGACGATCGGCCTCGCCGAGTCGAGCCTCGTGCTCGGAAAGCACTCGGGACGGCATGCGTTCGCCGAGCACGTCAGCGGACTCGGCTACGAGCTCGACGCGGCGCAGCTGGAGGCAGCGTTCGATCGGTTCAAGCGACTCGCGGGAAAGAAGCGCGCAGTGAGTGACGCCGACGTCGAAGCGCTGATCGCTGATCTGGTTCACCGATTCGACGATGCGTACCGGTTGGCCGACCTCCAGGTCGTCGCCGGCCGGTCCGGCCTGTCGACGGCGACCGTGCGCCTGCTGGGGCCCGACGAGCAAGAGCACGTGCACGCGAGCGTCGGCACCGGTCCGGTCGACGCGATCTACCGGGCCATCGGCGAGATCGTCCGGACGCCGAATCGTCTCGAGGAATTCCGGATCCACGCCGTCACCGAGGGGATCGATGCCCAGGGCGCGGTCAGCGTCCGCGTCAGCTCCGACGGCGTGCCGATGCGCATCGGCGGCTACGGAACCGACGCCGACATCCTCGTCGCCAGCGCGCACGCCTACATCAACGCACTCAATCGACTCATCGAACAGCGGGGTGCGTCGCCCCAGGGCGGCGCAGAGACGGAAGCGGCAGATCAGACTCAAGCGAGAACGAAAGGGGAAGCGAATGAACGAACGGGACGGAACCGACCCCTCCGACGGGGACGGCGGGAACGGCCGGACGCAGATGAGGGCGCCGTCGGTGCAGTGGCGGGACGAGACGGCGGACAGCAGCGGCTGGGCGCTGCGCTGGGATGCGACCGCGCTCCGAAAGGTGAACCTGGCACGGCAGATGCGCGAACTGCGCGAAGCGTCGGGGAATCCGTAGGGACGTCATGAGGGGGCTGACGCTCGCCGAGAAGATCCTCGCGACGCATCGTCTACCCGACGGGGCATCGGCGGTCGATCCGGTTCACGCGGGCGATCTGATCGAAGTGGCCGTAGACCTCGTCCTGGCCAATGACATCACCGCGCCGATCGCGATCCGCGAGTTCGCCGCCCTCGGCGTCGCGGGCGTGTTCGATCCGGAGTCGATCGTCCTCGTCGCCGACCACTTCACGCCGAACAAGGACATCGCCTCGGCCGAGCAGGCATCGCTGATGCGGGCCTTCGCCAAGCGTCACGCGATTCGCCATCACTACGATGTCGGCCGCGTCGGGATCGAGCACGTGCTGCTGCACGAGCTCGGCTTGGTGGTCCCCGGGGAGGTGATCGTCGGCGCCGACTCGCACACGTGCACGGCAGGCGCGCTCGGTGCGTTCGCGACGGGGATGGGGTCGACCGACATCGGCGTCGCGATGGCGACGGGGGCGGCATGGATGCGGGTTCCTGAGTCGATCCGCGTCGAGCTGCGCGGGGCGCCGGGCGAGTGGGTCGGAGGGAAGGACCTGATCCTCGAGACGATCCGACGCCTCGGCGTGAGCGGGGCAACCTACGCGGCGCTCGAGTTCGGCGGATCCGCTCTCGATGCGCTGTCGATGGCCGATCGGTTCACGATCGCGAACATGGCGATCGAGGCTGGCGGCAAGGCGGGCCTGCTCCCTGCGGACGAGACGGCGCTCGCCTACCTCGACGGACGAACGAACCGGGCGGTCGAACGGATCGCCGCGGACGAGGGGGCGACGTACACCCGAACACTGACGATCAACGTCGCGGCGATTGAGCCGGTCGTCGCCCTCCCGCACCTGCCGGAGAACGTCTGTCCAGTCGGCGAAGTCAAGTCGACCCGGATCGACCAGGCGGTGATCGGGTCCTGCACCAACGGACGTATCGAGGATCTGCGCATCGCGGCGGAGATTCTGCGCGGGCGCCGGGTCCATCCCGACGTGCGCTGCATCGTGATTCCCGGGAGCCCAAGCGTGCAGCTCGCAGCGGTTCGCGAGGGCCTGGTCGAGACGTTCCTCGACGCAGGAGCTGCTGTCTCCACTCCCACGTGCGGGCCGTGCCTCGGGGGACACATGGGGGTCCTGGGAGCGGGCGAGCGTGCCGTCAGCACGACGAACCGCAACTTCCGCGGGCGGATGGGATCGCTCGACAGCGAAGTCGTTCTCGCCGGACCCGCGGTGGCGGCTGCGTCGGCGATCGCCGGCCGCCTTGCCCATCCTGCGGAGGTGATCTCGTGACGATTGCCGGACGGATCTGGGTGTTCGGCGCGAACGTCGACACCGACGCGATCATCCCGGCGCGGTACCTGCACACGTCGGATCCGGCCGAACTCGCCCGTCACTGCCTGGAGGGTCTCGATGAGGGGTTCGCGGGCCACGTCGAGGCGGGCGACCTGATCGTCGGCGGCGAGAATTTCGGCTGCGGGTCATCGCGCGAGCACGCGCCGCTGGCGATCCAAGCCTCCGGCGTCGCCTGCGTAATCGCGGTCGGGTTCGCGCGGATCTTCTACCGTAACGCGATCAACCTCGGTCTCCCGATCGTCGTCTGCCCCGACCTGCCGCTGTCAGAGGCGAGAAGCGGCCAAGCGTGGACCGTCGATCTCGAACGCGGACGGGTGCGGAACGACGCGCTCGGCACGGAGACGCCGTTCGAGCCATTTCCCCCGTTCATGATGGCGCTTCTCCGCGCCGGCGGGCTCACCGCGTACACCCGCGGTCGGATCGCCGCAGGCGATCTGCCGCGACGAAGGACGAAACGATGAACCGTTCGATCACGCTCTACGACACGACGCTCCGCGACGGCTCACAGCGCGAGGGACTGTCGTTCTCGCTCGCCGACAAGCTGAAGATCACCGAGCGGCTCGACCGCCTCGGCATCGACTGTATCGAGGGGGGCTGGCCCGGCTCGAATCCGAAGGACCAGGAGTACTTCGAGCGGGTGGCCGACCTCGGCCTGACCCACGCGGAGATCGCCGCGTTCGGAAGCACGCGGCGGGCGGGAGTTGCGGTCGGGGAGGACCCGGGGCTTGCGGCGATCCTCGCCACGAAGGCGCCGATCGCCACGATCTTCGGGAAGAGTTGGCTCCTGCATGTTCGCCAGGTGCTCGGTACGACGCCGGACGAGAACCTGCGGATGATCGGCGAGTCGATCGGGTTCCTGCGCGAGGGGGGGCGTCGTGTCGTCTACGATGCGGAGCACTTTTTCGACGGGTACCGCGACGACGCGGCCTACGCACTGGAGACGCTGTGTGCTGCGGCCGAGGCCGGTGCGGAGGTCGTCGTTCTCTGCGACACGAACGGCGGAACGCTCCCGGCGGAGATCGGGGCGATCGTCACCGAGGTCGGACGTACGATCGGTGCGCCGATCGGCATCCACGCACACAACGACATCGAGACGGCGGTCGCCGGAACGATCGCCGCCGTCGAAGCGGGCGCCGTGCACGTGCAGGGGACGATCAACGGATACGGCGAGCGGTGCGGGAACGCCAACCTCTGCTCGGTCATCCCGACGCTGCAACTCAAGCTCGGCCGCCGGTGCGTCGACGAAGACCAGCTGTCGGGGCTCGCCGAGACGGCGCACGCGGTCAGCGAGTTGGCGAACCAACGCCCCGATCCGCACCTTCCGTACGTCGGGACGAGCGCGTTCGCTCACAAGGCGGGCGTCCACGTCAACGCGTTGCGGAAGCGGGTCGAGACCTATCAGCACATCGAGCCGAGTCGGGTTGGGAATCGCAGTCGGATCGTGATCTCGGAGCAGGCCGGCCGAGGCAACGTTCTGCACAAGGCGGAGGAGTTCGGGCTCGAACTCGGAAGCCGCGGCGCCGCATCCGCCGTTCTGTCGCGGATCAAGGAGCTCGAAGGACGAGGATTCCAGTTCGAGGGCGCCGAAGGGTCCGTCGAGCTGATGATCCGTCGAACCGACACTGCGTACCGTCCGCCGTTCGAGCTCGTCGACTTCCACGTCCTGATTCGCAGCGGGGAGGACGGGGCGATGGCCGCGGAGGCGACGATCAAGATCCGGGTCGGCGAGCAGACGATCCACACCGCCGCTGACGGGAACGGGCCGGTCAATGCGCTCGACGCGGCGTTGCGCAAGGCCCTCCTCCCGACGCACCCCCAACTGGCGGCTGTCCACCTGGCCGACTACAAGGTCCGCATCCTCGACGGGGCCGCCGGCACGGCGGCGCAGACGCGCGTGCTGATCACGTCGAGCGATGGAACCCGTTCGTGGAGCACGGTCGGGTGTTCGGACAACATCATCGAAGCGAGCTGGATCGCCCTCGTCGACGCGTTCGAATGCGCGCTCTGCCCGGCACCGGCGCTCGCCGGCGTTCCAGCAGAAGGAGAACGATGACGACGAGGCAGATCGTGAGTCTCCCCGGGGACGGGGTCGGTCCAGAGGTCGTGCGCGAGGGGATCCAGGTCCTTCACGCAGTCGCCGAGACGTTCGGCCATCGGTTCGAGTTCGCGGCGTTCCCCGTTGGAGGGACGGCGATCGACGCGACGGGATCGCCGCTTCCGAACGAGACCCTCGCCGCGTGCCGCGCAGCCGACGCGGTCCTTCTCGGGTCGATCGGCGGGCCGAAGTGGTCCGATCCGACCGCGCCCGTCCGACCCGAGCAAGGCCTGTTGGGGCTGCGTGAGGAGCTCGGGCTGCACACGAACCTCCGCCCGGTCCGGGTCCCGCCCGCGCTCGTCTCCTCGTCCCCGGTCCGCCCGGACCGGGTCGACGGGACCGACCTCGTCGTCGTGCGCGAGCTGACCGGTGGGATCTACTTCGGCCCGCGCCAGGAAGCGAGTTCCGAAGGCGTCGCGTTCGACACGATGCGCTACAGCGAACCGGAGGTCGCGCGGATCGCCCACGTCGCGTTCTCGCTCGCCCGGGCCCGCCGCGGACTCGTCACGTCGATCGACAAGGCGAACGTGCTAGCGTCCGGTCGCCTGTGGCGTCGTGTCGTCACCGATGTGGCGAGGGAGTACGGCGATGTGACGCTCACTCATCTCCTGGTCGATGCGGCGGCGATGCATCTCCTCCGGCGGCCGGCCAGCTTCGACGTGATCCTGGCGCCGAACATGTTCGGCGACATCCTGAGCGACGAAGCGTCGATGCTCGTCGGATCCCTCGGGATGCTCCCGTCGGCGTCGCTCGGCGCCGGAAGACTCGGCGTCTACGAGCCGGTGCACGGGAGCGCGCCGGACATCGCCGGCCGCGGGATCGCCAACCCGCTCGGCACGATCCTGAGTGCGGCCCTCCTGTTGCGGCACTCGCTCGATCTTCACGAGGAAGCCGTCGCGGTCGAGACGGCGGTCGACCGGGTGCTGACGGAGGGAGCGCGCACTGCCGACCTCGGCGGACCGTCGGAGCCGACGATCGGGACGGCCGAGATGGGAGACCGGGTTGCCGCCGCGGTTCGCGAGGCCGGTCCGCGCGGTGCGGGGTCGAAGGAGGTCGCAGCATGAGAAGCGATCGCGTCAAGCGCGGGCTGGAGCGCGCCGCCCACAGAAGCCTGTTCTACGCCACCGGCCTTACGCCGGAAGAACTCGATCGACCGTTGATCGGGATCGCCAACGCGTACAACGAGATCGTGCCCGGGCACGTTCACCTCGACCGGATCGCCGACGCCGTCAAGGCCGGGATCCGGAGTGCGGGGGGGACGCCGCTCGAATTTAACACCATCGGCATCTGCGACGGGATCGCGATGGGGCACGAGGGGATGCGCTACGCCCTTCCGAGTCGCGAGCTGATCGCCGACTCGGTCGAGGCGATGGTCGGCGCGCACCGGCTCGACGGCGTCGTCCTTCTTCCCAACTGCGACAAGATCGTCCCCGGGATGTTGATGGCGGCCGCCCGCCTCGATTGCCCGGCGATCCTCGTCTCCGGCGGGCCGATGCTAGCCGGACGGCGCGACGGGGAGGCGATCGACGTCAAGACGATGTTCGAGGCGGCAGGCGCCGTCCGCGCTGGGCGGCTTGGCGAGGACGAGCTGGCCGAGCTTGAGCTCTCCGCCTGTCCGGGGTGCGGCTCCTGCTCCGGGCTGTTCACCGCGAACTCGATGAACTGCCTCGCCGAGGCGCTCGGGATGGCGCTCCCCGGAAGCGGGACGATTCCCGCGGTCAGCGCGGCGCGCGTGCGCCTCGCCAAGCGGGCCGGGGCCGCCGTTCTCCGACTGGTCGAACGGGGGACGACGTCGCGAGCGATTCTGAGCGAGGCTGCGTTCTGCAACGCCATCGCCGTCGACATGGCGATCGGCGGGTCGACGAACACCGCGCTCCATCTCCCGGCGATCGCCCATGAAGCGGGGATCGCGTTGACGCTCGAGCGGTTCGACGAGATCAGCCGACGGACGCCGTCGCTCGTCAAGTTGAGTCCGGCCGGGCCGCACCATCTCCAGGATCTGGATGAGGCGGGCGGGATCTCGGCCGTGATCGGCGAGTTGCTGCGCGCCGGGCTGATCGACGGGGAGGAGTTGTCCGTTGCGGGATCGACGATCGCCGCTGCCGTCGACGGGGCGGTGAGGCGAGGCGACGTCATCCGCCCGATGGACGAAGCGCACGACCGCGAGGGCGGGATCGCCGTTCTTCGCGGGAACCTGGCGCCGGACGGCTGCGTCGTCAAGGCGAGCGCCGTGGTCGAACGGATGCTCCGTCACCGCGGACCGGCGCGCGTCTTCGACGGGGAAGAAGCGGCACTCGACGCGATCCTCGGCGGCGAGATCGAGCCGGGCGACGTCGTCGTGATCCGCGGGGAAGGTCCGCGCGGCGGCCCGGGAATGCCCGAGATGCTCCTCGCCACCGCAGCGATTGCCGGCCAGGGCCTCGATGACCGGGTCGCGCTGCTGACTGACGGACGTTTCTCCGGGGCCACCCGGGGCGCCGCGATCGGGCACATCGGCCCCGAGGCGGTCGACGGCGGGCCGATCGCTCTCGTCGAGGACGGCGATCCGATCGAGATCGACATCCCGAAGCGGCAGCTTGCCCTCGACGTCGACGAGCGCACGCTCGCGTCGCGTCGCGACCGCTGGTGCCCGCCGACGCCGCGTGTGACATCGGGACTTCTCGTGCGCTACGCGAGTGCTGTCAGCCCCGCCGCCGCTGGCGCTGTCCTCGATGGCGGATGGTGAAGGTGCGCCGGAGGAATCCGTCAAGTTGGCATGGCTAGCAGGGACACTGACGATTCGTGACAATCAGGCGATCGGCGACCTCATGAAGACAAGGCCTTTCTTCCGGGTTGGCATGGTGCCCGCTGGGAGTCGTTCGAGAGGCTGAGGAAGCGCCGCTGGCTGAGCTCGCGATCACTCGAATGAAGAGAACATGGGCAGCAGCGGACATCCCGGATCTCTCGGGTCGGGTGGCGATCGTCACCGGAGCGAGTAGCGGGATCGGACTCGAGACGGCGCGGGAGCTGGCCCGGAGAGGCGCTCGTGTGGTTCTGGCTTGCCGAAGTGAGGACCGGGCGCGGGCAGCCCTCACATCGATCCGGTCGGAGATCCCCGAGGCGCAGGCAGCATTCCTCGAGCTGGACTTGGCGAGTTTGCATGCCGTGCGGCGGTTCGCGGAGGCGTTCAGGGGTACGTTCGATCGACTCGATCTCCTCGTCAGCAACGCCGGAGTGATGCTGGTCCCGCGAGGACGGACCGACGACGGCTTCGAGATGCACTTCGGCACGAACCATCTCGGCCACTTCGCGCTGACGGGGCTGCTGATCGATCGCCTCCTGGCGAGCCCCGGTTCCCGTGTTGTGACCGTGACGAGTGCGGCCCATCGGTTCGGACGTCTGGACTTCGCGAACCTGATGTTCGAGGAGCGTCGCGGGTACTCCCGTCTCCGAGCGTACGCACGGTCCAAGCTGGCGAATCTCTTGTTCACGTACGAGCTGCAGCGCCGCCTGGAAGGAAGCGGGACGATCGCCGTCGCCGCTCATCCGGGCGGCGTGGCGACCGACTTGGGGCGTCGCGCGACGGGACACCGACTCTATCGAGCGCTCCTGCCTCTGTTCGAGTGGCTCAGTCAGAGTCCGGGCGAAGGTGCGCGTTCGGTGCTCCGCGCGGCGACCGATCCCGATCTAGCGGGCGGGGAGCTCGTCGCGCCGACCGGGATCCTCGGGATGTGGGGAGCTCCTGGCGTCCTGCCGTGGGACAGGAAGCGAGTGGATGGACAGGCGGCCGCGCGACTCTGGGAGATCTCGGAGGAGCTGAGCGGTGTCCGATTTCTATCAGACGACGCCGGCTCTGAGCGGTAGGCGGCCCCTCAACCGTAGGGCGACGGTCGACGTCGACCTGCGATGGAGAGGCTATCGCGCGAGAACGAGCCGATTGCGGCCTGACTCCTTCGCCTGATACAGCGCGTCGTCGACGAGCTGAACGAGCTGGTTCTCGCGCTCGACGTTGTGGGTGGGGTAGGCGGCTGCGCCGAGGCTTGCGGTCACACGGATGGTCTGAGATCCGTCGGAGACTGAGCTCTCTTCGATCGCGCGGCGGAGGCGGTCTCCGATGAGGCGGAGATCGTCCGTCGACGCGGCGGGGAGGACGGCGAGGAACTCCTCCCCGCCGTAGCGGATCAGGACGTCACCGTCGCGCAGGACCATCTTGGCGACTCCGGCGATCGAGATGAGAACACGGTCGCCGACGAGATGCCCGTAGGTGTCGTTGACCCGTTTGAAGTGGTCGATGTCGAACATGAGCACGCCCAGTGGGGCGCCGATTCGCACGGCACGATCGAACTCCTCACGAAGCCGCCCCATCCCGAACCGGCGATTGTAGGTTCCCGTCAGCGGATCGAGCGCTGCGAGTCGCTGCAGGCGGTCGTGGGCGATCGCGTTGTTGAGCGCGAGGCCGAGGCTCTGGCGGAAGAGTTCCATCCGCGTTCGCGCCTCCGAGGAGAAGGGGTTGGAGGAAGCGAGGATCACAACTCCGAGCGGGATGCTCTTGTACGTCGCCGGAAGGATGACGACCTCCGCCGGGGGGAACGTCGCCACCACACCGTCGACGCGCACGTTCTCCGGGAGCCGAAGGGTGACAGGATCTCCTGTCCGTACGACGAGGCGCACGTGGTCACTGTCGGCGAGTCCCGCGGTGTCGTGCAGTCCGTGCGAGGCGGCGATTACGAGCTCGCCGGCGGACTCGTACAGCAGCGCGCCGCCCTCCGCGCCCGTGTGCGCCATGAAGCTGCGGAGCGCGTGCTGCGCCAGCCCATCGATCTCGAGCTGGCTTGTGAGGAGGTTCGAGAACGAGCGCACCGCGGCCTGGGTTTCGATCGAGTAGGCGAGGGTTTCGACCAGGCGGTTGAACGCCGTGGCGCTCTCGCCGATTTCGTCCTCGGAGTCGACGGGGATGGTGCAATCCTCCGGGGTGCACCCGTCTGCGTCGCCGGAGACGGAGGAACTCAAGACGGACTCTTCGATGTGGGTCATTGCGCGGGCGAGGACGCGCAACCGGCGTCCGACGACGAGTCGGGCGAGGGCGAAGTTGATCGCGCCGGCAAGTGCGCCGGCACCGAGACAGGCGAGGAAGAACTTGACGGTGAGCGCGGTGGCGGGCGGGACACCGAGGAGAATCACGAAGAACGGGAAGACGATCCCGATCGCCAGGCCGAATGCGACCATCCAGATCGCCAGATCGAGAAAGACCTTCCTCGTGATGCGCATCCGAACCTCCGCGTTGGTCTGCCGTCGAATCGATGATACCTTGGAAGGGGAGTCTCGCAGCAACGGGCGAAGGTGAACCAGACTGGCCCCGGAGCAGGTGTCGCCAAGAGGGCGGTGGATTGAGCTTCGCAGGCGAGAGCGATGGGCAGCCATGAGACGAGAAGAGCGGAACGCGATCGCGTTCGATTGCACGGCGTACCTGGGCGGTTGAGTGAAAGCCGTCGAGCTGTACGTCAGATCCGAGTACACGCAGCGCAACCTGCTCGTCGGCGACGGCTTCTTCCGACAGCCTCAGTCTCGGAGTTGAGTACGGATGTGCGCGGGAACTGCTTCGTGGTTCGGCTGTTCTCGATCAGGCGTTTCCGGCGCGGGCTGGCCGACACATGCACCAGATCGGCAGTCCGTGCTTGGGGATCGAGGCTTCGAGTACGAGCTCAAAGCCGTATCTCTCGTAGTAGCCGACGTTTCGTCGATCGTGGGTCTCCAGGTAGACCGGCATGCGTTCGGCGTCCACACGCTCCAACTGGGCGTGCATCAGCGCCGAGCCGATCCCCTCACCCTGGCGTTCGGGATCGACCGCCGCCCCCCAGAGGTAGTAGTGCGGAAGGTCCCCCATGATCTCGTTCTGCGTGCGGTCAACGAAGCGCTCGCACTGCATGGAACGCCTGTAGCAGCCGAGGCCGAGTACGAGAGGAGTGAGCAGGAAACCGTTCTGGACGTACTCCCAGATCGAGAGGCTTGTGTGGCCGGGCGGGAGGGCGAACAAGACGCCGGCGATCTCAGGCGTCGTGAGAACGTCGCCGTAGCGCAGGGCGCAGCGCAACACGTTCCGGAGGTACCAAGGGAGATGGCGCGCGCGCCGTGATGGGCTTGGGAAGTAGAACGTGAACATCGGGTAGTCGAAGAACGCCGCTGCCACCACGCCCGACGCGTTGTCCAGGTCTCGGCTTCCCAGGGGGACGATCTCTATGTCGGTGTCCGTCGGTGTCCTCAGCGTGTCGATTGCGATCGCTCCTGGTCTCGAATGCCGCAAGCGTATCTCAGAGGGCAGCTTCGGAAAAGAGGAGAGCTTCGAGCTGTAGGCACCGAGATCCGTGTTGCCGCGGGAAGACCGCTCCAGAGGTGCTTGTGCAAGACGTGCCCGTTCTGGGGCCTGATCCTGGGTTGTATGAGTGCCGTGTCGCCCGTTGCCGTCTCTTGCCTCTCACGGGCGATCGCTGCTAGCCTGGCGCGGGGGTGAAGAGATGACCGAGGCGACGCGCCGATACGACATCGATTGGCTGAGGGTCTTCGCGATGCTGGGGATCTTCCTCTTGCACGCGATGCACCTGTTCGACGAGGGCACCGACTGGCACCTTCGAAACGTGGATCAGAGCACGCTCGTGCTCGTCTTTCGAGGGCTGATCGACATGTGGGCGGTGCCGCTCTTCTTCGTCCTGTCCGGGTTCGGCGCCTCGTTCGCATTGAGGAAGCGAAGCGGCGGCCGGTTCCTCGCGGAGCGCGTGCGGCGGCTTCTTCTCCCGCTCTACACGATCGGCGTGTTCCTGATCGTCTTGCCGCAGATCTACTTCGATGCGTACACGAACGGGTTTCGTGGAGGCTTCTGGGAGGCTATCGGGAACCGATTCGGGGCCTTCCAGTTCACGCTGAGCTGGCCCGGCCTGACGAACCTGTTCCTCGGACATCTGTGGTTCCTTCAGTTCCTCTTCCTGGTTTCGGTCATCGTCCTCCCGCTGCTGCTGCTCCTGCGCAGCGAGGCGGGGCAGCGCTTCATCGAACGAGTGGCCGGTTGGTGCAACGCGCGAGGCGGGATCTTCCTCTTGATCATCCCCCTCGCTGTCGTGCGGATCGCGCTGATGGGATTCATCCTCGGGCAGCACACATGGGCTTACTTCGTGTTCTACATCGTGCTCTTCCTGATCGGCTATATGTTCGCAGTGGATGACCGCTTCACGGACGCGATCAAGCGAAACGGCTGGGTCGCGCTTGTCCTGGGGATTGTCGGCTTCGCCGTGCAGGGCCTCCTGGTCATGATCCTGAACTACCGGATGTTCCGCGAGCCGTTCTCGGTGACGTTTGTGATCTACGAGGTCGTGCTCTGCATCGGGATCTGGGGCCTGATCGTCTTCCTGATGAGCCTGGCTGCCAAGCACTGGAACAAGCCGAGTAGGACACTCGCGTACGCGAACGAGGCCGTGCTCCCGTTCTTCCTCTTCCATCAGACCGTGATCCTCTCGATCGGGTGGTTCGTCATCCCGTGCGATCTGCACCTGATCTGGAAGCTGTTCATCGTGACGGCAGCTGCGTTCGCTGTGACGCTGGGGCTGTACGAGGTCCTGGTCCGACGCTTCAACATCGTTCGGTTCTTCTTCGGAATGAGGCCGAGGAGAACGGGCGAGTAGAAGGACGAAGGGAGAAGAGATGACCGAAGAAGAGCGGTACGCACGGGCGCGGAAGCGCGTGAAGGAACTGCGGTACTTCTACCGAAGTCTGGCAACGTATGTCGTGGTCATGATCGTCCTGTTCATCGTCGACTACGTGAACGGCGGCACGTGGTGGGTCTACTGGCCGGCGCTGGGCTGGGGAGCCGCGCTTGCCCTGCACGCGATCCGCGTATTCGGCGCGGGCAGAGGCTCCCGGTGGGAGGAACGCAAGATCCAGGAGATCATCGATCGCGACGAGCGGGATGGCGCGTAGCCTGAGTGCAGACGGCGCTTCGGCGTTGCATCGCAGTGATGAGAGCACAGCATCTCCTCTGTGCGGAAGAGGTGAGATGTGAATCGCCGCCGGATGGAACGTAGACGGAAGAAGCGCGCCAAGTGAGGCAGCCGAGCCCGAAGCGATGCATGCGTCGAATGCAGAGCTCGGGGGGATCTGATTGCCGATGTCGCGAACGGTGAGCCGAACAAGAGGCCGCCTTCGTCATACACCTGGATCTTGTCACTCATGAACGGTACGACGGTTCCGACCCGCACCACGGATCCAACGGCAACGATGAGTACCAGGCTTCGTTGACCCTACGTCGGAGTCCCGCGGCCGGCCAACGCTCGCCAGGAAAGCCAGGAAGCAGCGGCACCCAGCAAGAGGCCGAGCAGCCCTCCCCATACGACGTCCTCCGGCCGATGGACCCTGAGGAACACCCGCGACCAAGCGATCAGCACGGCCCACACAGGGAGCACGTGAAGGATTCGACGACGAGCCGTCGTTGCGAGAAGAGAGGTGAGCACGAAGTAGTACGTGGCGAGAGCCATCACGGAGAGGGCATGGCCCGAAGGGAAGGAGTAGCCCGCTTCGTGAATCCAGTGATCTCGCACGCCGGGTATGAGCGCGACCGCGTCGAAATCGGGGGCGTGTAGCCGTCGCTCTAGGTGGCGGCGGCGCTCCTGCTTGTCCATCGTGGTGTAGAAATCGTCGACCGTCAACCCGAGTGCATCTTCCTCGGCCAATTCCACGATGTTCGGCCTGGCGATGCCCATCTCTAACTTGATGACGTACTCATTGACCAAGGCCGCGCCGCCGAGCAGCGTGCCGAGGACGGCAATGTGGATGAGCACTTCCCCGAGAACTCTGCGTAAGGAGACCGGAGGGCGAAGAGCAAGAACGAGGCTCAATGCCAGGCCGATCATGATCACGCCGGTTACGCTGCCCGTCGCAGTCAGTCCGACCAGCACAGACGAGAGCGCAGTGTCCAATCGAATGACTGGCAGGAAGTGCACCGCCCACAGGCCACCCCAGGAGACGAGCATCGCAGCCATCGGCCATCGAGCATTCCGAACGGGACAGCACCTACTGGGCATGTTCTTGATCGAGATTCGGTTTGCCGCCCGACTCGCCTGTGCGTTCCGCGATGCGGCGATACAGCCGCGCCTCGATGGACGGTCCCCACTTGATTGACGCCCACGCGAGCGCGACGGTTCCGGCGGCGATCAGAGCCCATCCCCAACTGGGCACGTGCAGCATCCCCGCTCCCACCAGTGAGCTGAAGAGAAGGCCCCACGGGCGAGCACACGCAACCGCCAGCAAGAAGAAGGACCAGGAGAGCCCGGTCAGCCCGGCCACGAGACTGAGCGCGTCATCGGGGAAGAACGGGAGGAGGAACATCAGAAGCAGAGCGATCCGTGCGCGGGATGTCATCGCGCCGAGGTACCGCTCGGTGATCTTGGGGCCGAGGAGGCGAACCACAAGAGGGCGGCCGAAGCTTCGTGCCAGGCCGAAGGCAAGCAGAGAGCCGGCGAGGACTGCCGCGGTCGAAAGCGCAAAGGCTGGCCAGAAACCGAACAGCATCGCACCCACAAGAGTTGTCACGCTGCCGGGAATGGGCGAGACGATGACCTGCACCATCTGCACAAACAGGAACACCGCCGGTGCGGCAGCGCCGAACCCGTCAACCCAAGCACGAAGCGCTTCGACGGAGGAGAACACGTCCAACTGCCCGGAACGACGAAGCGCAACGAATCCGCCGATCAGACCAGCGACAACCACCAGCAGAACGGCCAACGATGCGACTCGCCTTCGATCCCAGCCCGTCGCCGCCATGGGCGCATCGTACCGCATCACGTCGGATCGTCTGGCATCGCGCGAACCGACGCTCAAACGGCCGGCGCGGTCTGTCTGGGGTCAGCTTCGAGTCAGCGATCAGCCGCGATACATGCCGCAAACCTGCTCAGCGAAGTCCGCGATCGAGAGGCGCAACGCCTTGGGCTCCAACACCTCGATGGCATTCCCGTAGGCGAGCAGACAGTCGCGAGCCTGCTCGAGGGTCTCGAAGGTCAGGAAGATCTGTCGGGCTTCCTCGTCCGCATTCTCCTCGTGCACGCGATCGATGTGACATCCAAGCCTGTACTTGAGCTGTGCAAGCGCGTCGGTTGAAGCCTTCGCCTTGACGTGCAGCCCCCCGCGGCTCGCTGCGCGAGCCTGTGCCCAGTCGGTCCAGAAGCCCTCAAGATCGAAGTCCTCGTCGCGGTCGAAGCCTTCGTCCAGGATCGTTGCATCGATCGCCGACGCCACGCGATTCGCGCGCATCTTCCCGTCCTGGTTTCGCCAGACGACATACCATGCTGCCCCCTTCGCCACGAGCCCGTGCGGCGCGATGTCGCGCTCGAACGGCACCAACCTCGCACCAAGGAACGTGACCCGCGCCCAGCGGCTCTCCCAGACGGCTTGCCTCAAAGCGGGAAGAATCGGGAGGGTCTCGCGCGGGGTGCTCCAATCATGGGGATCGAGGTGGATTCGGTTCCGGATGTCACGCGCGACGCCACTTCGCGACGCGGGCAGGCCTGCTGTCAACTTGAGCATCGCTCCTTTGGCCTCCGCGCCCATCCCGAGGGCGGCAAGGGGGGCCGACACGCTGAGTGCGAAGAGCGCCTCGAGCTCATCGCGCGTCAGGTCCGTCAGCCGCATGCGGAAACCCTCATGCAGATAGACCCCGCCGTTCGATCCACGCTCGGTATAGACGGGGAAGCCGGCGACGCGCCGTTCACGTGCCGTTCATGTTCCGCCCTATACTCGATACGAGGAGGCGAGTATGCGGATTCTTGCTGTCGACGATGATGTGAGGCTCTGCTCGATCATCGAGCGAGGTCTTGCCGAGGAAGGCTACGCCGTCGACACGGCGAACGACGGCGAAGAGGGGCAATACTACGCCGAGATCAACGACTACGATCTCATCATCCTCGACATCATGATGCCCAAGGTCGATGGCCTGGCTGTCTGTCGGAACCTCCGAGAGGCGCAGCACGATGTGCCGATCCTGATGCTGACCGCCAAGGACGCGATCTCGGATCGCGTCGTCGGCCTCGATACGGGCGCCGACGACTACCTCGTCAAGCCGTTCGCGTTCGACGAGTTGGTGGCGCGGGTTCGGGCGCTCACACGGCGCCACGCGCCGACCCGGTCGACCGAACTCTCGATCGACGATCTGATTCTGAATACCGTCACTCGCCGCGTTTGCCGCGGCAATCGCGAGATCGAGCTCACGACCAAGGAGTACGCCGTGCTTGAGTACATGTTGCGCAATCCTGGGGCGGTGATCACCCGTAGCATGATCGAGGAGCACGTATGGAGCAACGCCTTCGACTCGGTGTCAAACCTCGTCGACGTATACATCCGGCGACTCCGCTCGAAGATCGACCGCGATGGCGAGCCAAGCCTGATCGAGACGGTCCGTGGAGCCGGATACCGGCTGGCGTCGACATGAGAGCATTCCGAAGCATCCGTGCACGGTTCACCGGCTGGTATCTCATCGTGTTGGCCGTCTTGCTCGCTCTTCTGAGCACCGGGCTGTACTTCACGATCTCCGTCACCCTCCGGCGTCATATCGACGCGGACTTGCGACATCGATCGGCGCAGCTTGCCGGAACGATGGACATCCTCCAGAGCGTCCGAGAGGGCCGGTTTGAGGAGGAGCTCGGCGAGCTCGTCGCCCTCTACACCCATTCGGATGACGGCTACGAGGTCGTGGCGACACGGGAGGTCGAGCCGCTCATCGATGTCAAGTGGGTCGACGCTGCGTTCCGGGGAATGCCGAGCTTCGAGACCGCCACGGCGGAGGGCAGAAGGGTCATCCGCTTCCACATTGCACTCATCCGCGCGCCAGCCGGCCGCCCGACACTTCCGGAGACGAGAGAGGCCGGAGGCCCAGGACCGCCGCCCCCTGTCGGTGATTCGCTTGTGGACCCTCCGCTAAGAGAACCGACTGTGCTCGTCCTTGGCCAGCCGATGGACATCTTGCACGCCGCTCTCGCTGCGCTTCGAACAACGCTGTTGATCGCGATCCCAGTCGCTCTGATTGTGTCCGCCGTAGGGGGGCTCTTCCTCCTTCGGCGGGTACTCCGACCTGTCGACCTCATGATTAAGACGGCGCGGGGCATCGAGGAGAAAGACCTCGCGGCGCGCATCGAAGTCACCACCCAGGACGAGTTGGGGCGTCTCGCGGCCACGTTGAACGCGATGCTCGAACGACTTGAGAGCGCGTTTCGTCGCCAGAGGCAGTTCACCGATGACGCGTCGCACGAGTTGCGCTCCCCGCTTTCGGTCATCGAGGGGGAGGCAACGCTTGCCCTGCGTCGTGAGCGAAGCGCCGAGGACTATCGCGATGCTTTGGCGACAATCGCAGACGAGGCCGCGGGGATGAAAAGGTTGATCGACCAGCTGCTGACGTTGGCTAGAGCCGATTCATCGGAGAGCGAGCTCGTTCGCGAAGACCTCGACCTGTCTGTCATTGTGCGCGAAACGATAGAAGCGATGCGCCCGATCGCCGAGGAGCAGAGAGTCGAGCTGACCGTCGGCGGCAGCGAGCGTGCAGAGTTGATTGGGGATTCGGTCCGATTGAGACGCCTCGTCGTGAATCTTGTGGATAACGCCATCCGCTACACACCGAGGGGCGGCACGGTAACGATTTTCGTCGAGCGGACGGCTGGCGAGATTGTCCTGACTGTAGCGGACACTGGGATCGGGATCGCACCGGACCATGTTGCGCACGTGTTCGAGCGATTCTACCGAGCGGACGCGGCCCGTCAGCGCGGGAAGGGGAGCGGACTCGGTCTGTCGATCTGCAAGCAGATCGTCGAAGAGCACGTGGGAGCGATTGCAGTCGAAAGCCACGTCGGAGAGGGGACCAAGTTCGAAGTGAGGCTGCCAATGGCTTGAGTCAATCCTCTCGCGTCAGTGGTTGCCGGGACAAGGGCCTCGTGATCTGCGTACGAGGCCCTTCGATGTGATCGTGCTGGTTCCGGCAGCAGGTGTTCGCTCGATCCCCCTGCGCCCCCTTGCCTCAGAAGACGTTCTGGGCAAGGCCCTCATCGTCACAGATGATGACCGTAGCCTTATCGATGTTGGGATGGGCGCTGAGGGAACGCGAGAAAGCCATCATGTCCGATGAGCGCTTCGGCTTGACAAGGAATGTCATCTCCAGGCGCTCACCATCCTTAACGCTCCGTGTGTTGATCAAGCGGTGATCTCGCAAGTACTCGCCGAAGGTCCTCTCGTGATATCGAATGTCCCCCGGCTCGATTGTCGGCACCGTGAACTTGACCAACGTCTCGCCCTTGGCCCTCATGCCGAGTCGCGAGTAGCGGATCGCAACCATGAAGGCGCCGATCAAGCCTACGCCAAGGGCTGTCTCACCGAACATGCCCACGCCGATGCCCATACCCGCTGCCAGAGAGAGGAAGATGAATGCAGCGTCCTTTGCGCTCTTGACAGGCGTTCGAAAACGGATGACGGCAAGCGCCCCGACGAGTGTGAAGGCGCGCGCAAGCTGATTGGAGATCACGAGCATCACCAGCGACACGATCATCGCGAGGTATAGCAGGGTGTGCTGGATCGAGACCGAGTAGCTACCTGGCGGCGTCGAGAGCCGATAGACGAGTGCCACGTATACCCCCAGAGCGAGGCTTAGCGAGATGATGGTGAGTACGGTTCGCCAGTCGGAACTGAACGCTTCAAAGAACGTCGACATGGTTCCATCCTTCTTTCTTGGTTGGGTTCTCGCCAAGCAGTTGTGCGATGCTCACTGCATATTTCGAGCAAGCTTGGCGCTGAAGCCCGTGGCCATTGATGAGCTGAGAGAGAAACGGAGGGATGAACTCGTTGAACTTGACCTCGAGGATTGTCCAGCCATAGAGAAGAGGCACGAGCTCGGCATCACTGTGGAGTTCTTCGATCGACGGGTAGAGCTGCGCCCGGAGATTGCGATCAAAGGTGACCCGGACCGCGTCCTGTTGGCCGGGCCAGACATAGGCAATGCGGTCGTAGACGACGAGGGAGGTCGGAGCGAACTGCCATCGATCCATGCTGAGCAGCAGCTGACCCAAGACACTGCCTGGGTCATCGACCGAACCGCCGAGTCCCACGCGCCCACGCAATCCGCTAACCTCTTGCTCGTGTAGACGCATCTTCCGCTTGGTGTAGGTCTCTCCTCGCCGTTGCTTGCACTCAAGGAAAGAAGCAGGCGTCTCGCCACCGTTGTAGCCACGCAGCCGGTACTTTCGCCGGTTCTTCTCGCCCGCCAGCTTCTCGTGATAGCAACGGAAGGTCGGGGAATCGAAGTAGATGCTCCGCACAGTGTAGGAGTTCCGCGGCCGGTGTGCTCCATACTTGTCGAGTTCGAGATGCGCTTCGAGCAACGCGGAAATGGACTCGATCCGGTCCGATCGAATGAGATACTTGAACTCATGCCTGCCCGTCGTCGGGGCCGGAATGTCATTCGGCCCCTCGGCGGCTAGCAGCTCGCGATGGACACGCGTCTGCAGCCGCTGCAGCGATGAGACCACCCTCTCGGTTCGCTCTGCAAGTTTCAGTTTCATCTTACTGGCCTGGTGTTCCGCCCACCGTTTGGCTCGCCGCCCAATGGGCGGGGATGTGGTTGAGCAAGTTCGTGTCGACAAGCTCTAGAGTGTCCAGTCCCGTAGTGGTGTTAACACATCAGACCTCCTCGTGCCGTTGGTCGCGGACGGCTCCCCAGAAGATCTCGGCAGGTGTCCGTCCTTTGGTTCGGTAGCCCTGGTGCGGTCGATCG